>Ga0134082_10000531_pt1 | contig 12931 bp, 8 predicted proteins | sample 15_taG_6_FD_94473 | JGI IMG/M metagenome (GOLD analysis project Ga0134082, IMG submission 94473) | Grasslands soil microbial communities from the Angelo Coastal Reserve, California, USA - 15_D_Rain_40cm_5_09182015 | ecosystem: Environmental > Terrestrial > Soil > Grasslands ... | reverse complement strand
GGTCGGCCCCGAGTGCGGCGCCGCTCTGCTCGGCCTGCGCCAGCGAGGCGAGCGGGAGTACCGCCGGGCTGTGCAGGATGGCCTGCCTGAAGAGGCCGGCCACTAGCGGTGAGGTCATGAGAACCGCGATCGAAACCGAGCCCGCCGACTCGCCGAAAACCGTGACGCGCTCAGGATCGCCACCAAACGCGGCGATGTTGGCCCTCACCCACTCGAGGGCGGCGATCTGGTCGAGCAGTCCATAGTTGCCGGACGTCCGCCGGGGCGACTCCGCCGACAACATCGGGTGCGCGAGGAAGCCGAAGATTCCGACACGATAGTTGAGACAGACGACGACCACTCCCTGCGCTGCGAGTTTGGCCCCGTCATAGAGCGGATAGGCGCAGGAGCCGCCGATGAACCCTCCGCCGTACAGGAACACCATCACCGGCCGATGCGCGCCGCGCGCGCGCGCAGCCGTCCACACGCTCACAGTCAGGCAGTCTTCGCTCGCCTTCTGACCCGTTGCGATCACGTAGGGCGTCTGCATGCAGTCGTCGCCAAAGCGCGTCGCGTCACGCACGCCCTGCCACGAAACCGGAGGCTGCGGCGGACGCCAGCGCAGTGGACCGACAGGTGGTGCGGCGTACGGGATACCCTTGAAGGTCCGGATCTCCCCGTTCGTGCCCGCAACGGCTCCGGCGGTCGTCGCGACGATCGGAGTCGTTGCCGGCGCGCCTGCAGTGAGGCCGGTCGGCGAGAGGAGCGATAGGAGGACGAGATGGGCCGGATAGCCTGTTGCCTGCGGTGCTTTCATTGCACGCTCCGAGGAGATTCGGTTGGCGCCAGGGTGTCCATGACGAGGCGCAGCGTGGCGCTCTCATCGACGCTGAGGCATACCTCGACGTTCGCAGTGCCGCTCACCGGACGGGTGTAGCCCCGCTCGTCGACGGCGATCCGCAGCGGCGTCACGGGGCAGGTCGATGGCTCGAGGAGCCACGTGACCGGCACGACGTCGAAGAGGGTCGGGGTGATCTGGCCCCAGCCGTTGAGGAGGCGCCACTGGTGGTAGAGGAGCGCCAGCGCGTCCGAGGCCGGTGACCCGTAGGCGAACAGCCGGTCCCGCCGGACCTCGTCGAGCTTGATCTGAGTGGAGTCGAGCGGAAACATTCGCACCGCTACCTTTGACTGCAACAGAGCCACGAGGCCTCCTGGGGCGGAGGCGACGTTGTACTCGGCGCTCGGCTCGGCGACCGGTATGGCTCCTCCCTGGTTGTACCCCGCATGGATCGAGCCGCCCATCATCACGACCTGTCTGAGCTCGTGCAGGGCCTCGGGATCGCGCCGGGCGAGGGCCTCGATGTTGCTGAGCGGTGCCAGGGCGACGAGGGTGATCTCTCCGGGGCGTTTGTGCGCCTGCTCGCTGATGAACTCAATGGCGTCGCGCGCCGGGGAGGTGTCGGTGGCCCCTGAGGCCCATTTCCTCTGGGTGAAGGGCACCGCGTTGACGGTGGCCGGCCCCTGAGCGACCACGACGTCCCGGCGGCCGAGCGTCGCGAGGAGCCGGCGGACCAACAGTGTCCGCGTGCGCGTGTCTCCCCAGGCCGTGGTGACGCCGATCACCTCGACCCGCGGATCCTTGAGCGCCAGGGTGAGCGCAAAAGCGTCATCGATGTCATCGCCGACGTCGGTGTCGATGATAACGGGCAGTGGATGCACGGTGGTGGCGGTCGTGGCGGCGCCTGCGCTCACGGGCATGCGCGCCGCCGCTGCCAGCAGTGCCAGTGACAACCACGCCATACCCCTCACCAGAGCACCTGGGCCGCCGCACGCCTAAGCGAGGTAGATGAAGCGCGCGATGCAGAGCGCCGCGAGGAGGTACACCAGCCAGTCGCCTGGCCGCGCCTGCCCGCGCACCAGCTTGAGGATTGCGTGGCTCGTGATGCCGAATGCGAGGCCGTTGGCGATCGAATACGTGAGCGGAATGATGATCACCGTCAGGAAGGCCGGTATGGCCATGCCAGGATCCGCCCAGTCGATCTCCGCGAGTGCGCCCATCATCAGCGCCCCGACCAGGATCAGTGCCGGCGCCGTGGCGGCGGTGGGAATGGCCTGCACCAGGGGCGCAAAGAACAGCGTGGCCAGGAAGAGCATCCCGACCACGACGCTCGTGAGACCGGTACGGGCACCCACAGCGACACCCGCAGCGCTCTCGATATAGCTCGTGACCGGACTGGTTCCCACCAGGGCGCCGAGCAGCATAGCGGTGGAGTCGGACAGCAGAATCCGATTCATTCGCGGGATCGATCCGTCGGGTGCGATCAGGCCCGCCTTCTTGGTGACGGCCACCAGTGTGCCGATGTTGTCGAACATGTCGACAAACAGGAACACGAACACGATCTCGAGGAGCGAGAGCCCGACGCCGCCTTTCCAGTTGAGCGCCTGGCGCACGTCGAGCTTGAAGGCCGCTGCCGAGAGATCGCTGAGACTGTAGGCGCCGGGTGAGAAGTGCGAAAGGCCGGACACCCAGGCGATCGCCGCGGTCAGCAGGATACCGAGCAGGATCGCGCCCCTGACGCCGCGCGCCTGCAGTGCGGCGATCACGAGGAGCCCGAGCATCGCCAGCGCGGCTGTCGGGGCGGTGAGGCTCCCGAGGCTCACCATCGTCCCCGCCCTGGGGATGACGATGCCGGCGTCGGCGAGCCCGATGAAGGCAATGAAGAGGCCGATGCCGCCGGCCACCGCCGCAAACAACGGGCGTGGCACGGCCCTGACGATCAGCTGCCGCACGCCCGCGATCGTGAGAACGAGGAACGCCACGCCGGAGATGAATACGCAGCCGAGCGCCGTCTGCCAGGGCAGACCCATGCCCTTGACGACGGTGTAGGTGAAGTAGGCATTGAGGCCCATTCCCGGCGCGAGGGCGAGCGGATAGTTGGACAGCAGGCCCATCAGGATGCAGCCGATGCCCGACGCCAGGCAGGTCGCGACCGCCACGGCCGCGACCGGCATGCCCGCGGCACCGAGGATCGCCGGATTGACGACGACGATATAGGCCATCGTCAGGAAGGTCGTCAGTCCGGCGAGCACCTCCGTGCGTACCGTGGTGCCGTGGCCTCTGAGGTCAAAGAGGCGCTCCAGCATCGAGGCTCGTCAGAATCTCATCATCAACTGCCCGCCAAAAATCCGCGGATCGTTGATGAATCCCGTGAAGTTCTCGAAGTTGATGCCGCCGATGTTGCGGATCTGGTCGGTGCAGTTGCGGCAGAATGCCGCGACCTCGTACTTGTCTTTGGCCCACGTGTAGCCGATGCGGACGCCAAGCTGGAACAGCGACGGACCGACGAACTCCAGCTCCTTATCGAGGAAGAAGTTCATGTCGGTGCGGTAGGACATGTCGGTGAAGAGGTACAGCTCCCCGTCAGGTCCGACCGGCAGGCCGTAGCGCAGCGTGAAGTCGCCCACCCATCTCGGCGCCTGCGGCAGCGGATTGCCGTTGACCAGCGCAAAGCCGTTGGCGTTGAGCGGGTTCAGCTCCGTGCACGCGGGGCCGCCCGGAACGAAGCTCCAGTTGAAGCACGGAGCCACCGCGAGCGTCGGGTCATCGATACGCGTGTAGTTATAGCTGCCGGCCAGGGACAGCGTCAGGTTGTTCAACGGGCGGGCCTGCACTTCCAGCTCGGCACCCTTGCCGATCGTGTCCTGGGCGTTGATCAGCTTGACCTGGTTGGAGGCGCCGCCGACCGCGGTGAGCTGCTGATGACTCACGTCATAGTAATAGATATCGAAGGCGACCGAGGCGCGGCGGTCGGTCGTCTCCGCCTTGATGCCGAGCTCGTAGGAGATGTTGTCCTCCGGGGCTGCAAACTGAATTCCCAGGGGAGGTGGCCCGGACGTGGGCTCACCGAAGCTCGGTGCGCGAAAGCCTGTCGCGACGCGGGCGTAGAGATTGGTGTGCGCCGTGAACTGATAGGTGGGAGCAATGTCCCAGTTGAATTTCTTGGCGCTCCCCGAGTTGTGCTGCGGCACGGGCAGTCCGGGCAGGGTGCTCGATGGCACGTCGAAGGTCCGGTGATCCAGCGTATAGCGCACCCCGCCGCGCAGCTTGAACTCGGGGGTGAAGGCGTACTCGAGCGAGCCGAATATCGCCTCGGCATCGTTTCTCTGCTCCGAGATGGTCGTGTCAGTGACCGTCAGGCTGTTGTAGACGTAGTCATTGCCGATGCTGGTGGTGTCCTCGTAGAAGAAGAAGAGGCCCGCCTGTCCCTGCAGGGGACCGGGCGCGTTCGACACCATCCGGAACTCCTGGGTCCACTCGTAGTTGTGGACGTCGCCGCCGGTTTCGACCGCGAAGGGAATGAACCCGGGGCCCGCGGGAACGACGGGATTGACGAACGCTCCGGGGCCGAAGCCACCGTCGATGTCGCCGATCGTCAGGTAGTGCCGGATGGACTCGTAGCCCGTTATCGACTGGTAGGTGAAGCTCGGGGTGATCCAGTTCAGGTGCAGATTGGACCCGATGCTGGTGTAGGACTGACCGTTGTAGCCATCGGTGAAGATGGTGGCCGGATCGAAGCCGGGAATGAGGGCGTTGCTACCCTGGCTCATGACGTTGGCGCGGAACAGACGCGCCGACCCGCCCAGCCAGCGGGTGTGGACGTTCAGGAGGCCGTTGAAAGTGTCGCTCGGCTTGAAGAGCAGCTGCAGGCGCACGGCCCAGTCGTCGTAACCTTCCAGATGCTGGTTGCCGGACATGTTGTGGGGGGCGTCCACCCAGTTGTCGCGGTGTTGCCCCTGGGTCGAGGCGCGAAACGCCCACGCCTCACCCATCGGCAGGTTGAGCACGCCCTCGAAATTGGACGTGCCATAGGTGCCGTAGGAAATCGTCCCGTAGCCCGAGAACTGATTGAGCTGGGGCCTCATGGATTCGATCTTGACGACGCCGGCAGGCGAATTGCGCCCGAACAGAGTCCCCTGCGGCCCGCGCAGAACCTCGATGTCCTGCTGGTCGAATATCGGGAAGCCCTTCAATGCGGGATTCTCCTGGACGATGTCGTCGTAATAGAGGCCGACCGGCTGCGAGGCGAAGGTCGTGAAGTCGGTGTTGCCGTAGCCGCGGATGTAGAAGCGCGGGAAGGTGCGGCCATTGGACGACTCGATATTGAGGCTCGGCACCGCAAAGGCGAGCTGCCGGATATCCTGGCCGGCGGTTCCGAGTACGGCCAGTGACTCGCCACTCAGCACCGCGGTCGAGACCGGCACCTCGAGGGCTCGTTCCTCACGCCGCTCGGCCGTGACGATCACTTCCTGCAGGGCTCCCGACTCGGCGGTCGCCGCGCCGCCGGTCTGGGCACGAGTGATGCCAGGAGTCAGCAGCAGTGCTGCCATCAGGGGGGTGGCGACCGCCAGCAGCGCACGGCGCTTAGCGCAACGCAGCAATGCCAATGAGCCCGACTTCGTGACTTCCATCGCGACCTCCCCGTGGTTCACCTGTGCACTACAGGCTTCGCGCACGCATGCTGGCTGTCTGTTGCCGGATCGTTTTCGATTCGTTGTTTCTGCTTAGTAAAACGTTACACTACGGCGGGTGAGAAGCTACACCAGGCCCGCACTCGCTGTAAAGGCATCGAGACGCGGTGGCGAGCGCGCAACAGTGCGCGGCGTCGCAGGCTGGCGGCCGTGGCGCGCCCGAGATTCGCGCCAGATGTGACCCATGGCGACCTTGAAGGACATTGCGGCAGCCCTTGGGGTGTCGGTTGCCACCGTCTCCAACGTCTTCAACGGCAGACCCAACGTCGGCTGCGCCACCCGGCAGAAGATACTGCGGGTCGCCAAGCAGATGGAATATCGCCCGAACCGCGCCGCCCAGGCCATGCGCACTGGCCGCACGCGCGCGATCGGGCTGGTTCTGCCGGACCTCACCAACCCGTTTTTCCCCGAGCTCGCGCAGGCGGTGGAGAACACCGCACGCAGCCGCGGGCTGCTGGTGTGCCTGGTCGACAGCCAGAGCCGGCCCGAGGGCGAGGCGGACGGCTTCGCGCTGCTCATGCAGCATGCGGTCGACGGCATCATCTGGTGTCCGCTCGGGCCGCGCCCGCCCGCGCAGCTGAAGAATCTCGCCCGCCCGGTGGTGCTGATCGACCGCCCGCGCCCGGGATATGCGGTGGTCCATTCGAACTACCGCATGGGCGGGCGGCTGCTCGCGCAGTATGCCTTGCGCATGGGCCACACGCGCGTGGGACTCCTGTCGGGGCCGCAGAACATCGAGAGTGCGCACCAGCGACGCGAAGGCTTCGTCAAGGCCTTTCCGCGCAGCATCGACATCGTCTGGGAGGTATGCGTCGGCTTCGACGGCGTGCTGACTCCCGAGGCGCTCGCAGCGCTCGAGCAGCGCGGCCGGGCCACCCTGATCGTGGCGGGAAACGACCTGATCGCCATCAGCGCGATCCGCCGCCTGGCGGAACAGGGTGTGAGCGTACCTGAGGAGGTGTCGGTGACCGGCTTCGACAACATTCGCTGGACGGATATCGTCACGCCGCGGCTCACGACCATCGCACAGCCGGTCGGCGCCATCGGCGCCAAGGCGGTGGAACTGATGCAGGAGCGAATGTCAGGTGAGAAGATCGCCAGCCGTCGCACCATTTTCGACGTCGAGCTGATCGAGCGGGACTCGGTGCGGCAATTGAACAGCGGGAGTTAGCGGAGGATTGAAGCATGGCACCCCGTATTGCCGTCGTGGGCAGCGCCAACACCGATCTCATCACTTTCAGCGACGCCTTTCCGCGGGCCGGCGAGACCATATTCGGACAGAACTTCGACCTGGGCTTCGGCGGCAAGGGGGCCAACCAGGCGATCGCGGCCCGGCTGTGCGGCGCGGAGGTCCTCATGGTGGCGCGCGTCGGCAGCGACCTGTTCGGTGAGGCCACGATCAAGAACTTCGCCTCATTCGGCGTCGATACCACCCACGTGCGCGTGGTGCAGGGCACGTCGACCGGCGTGGCGCCGATCTTTGTCGAGCCCAACGGCCAGAATCGCATCATCGTGGTCAAGGGGGCGAACGACCGTCTGACGCCGGCGGAGGTCGACGCGGCCGCCGCGCAACTGCGTGGCGTCGACACCATCATCCTGCAGTTCGAGATTCCGCTCGAGACCATCTACCACACCGTGCGCTTTGCACGCGCCCACGACATTCGCTGCATCGTCAACCCGGCACCGGCGCTGCCGGCGGATCTCGCGCAGCTCACGGCCGCCGACTACTTCATACCGAACGAGACCGAAGCCGAGCTCATCAGCGGCCACCCGGTGCACACGGTCGAGGAGGCCGGTTCGTGTGCCAGGGCACTGTTGCGCAAAGGCTTCCGCAAGGTGGTGTTGACGCTGGGAGCGCGCGGCGCGCTGCTTGCGGATGCCTCGGGCACTGTCCATGTGCCCCCGTATGCGGTCACGGCGGTGGATACGACGGGCGCGGGTGACGCCTTCATCGGCAGTCTCGCGGTGTTTCTCGCCGAGGGGGTCGCCGAGACGGAGGCGGTGGCGCGCGCCAATCTCTACGCGGGCCTCTCTACCACCCGCGTCGGAACGCAGAAGTCCTTCCTCAGGCGCGCCGATTTCGAAGCCGCATGGGCGCGGCGCGGGACGCAGGGCGGTTGACCGGGCAGCACCGAACGACGAATTCACTTTCCCAGCAACCTCACCAGGACTCATCCCATGTTCGTAGTGCATAGCTATCCGCTCGCGGTCGTGTTGTGCGTCATCACCATGCTTTGCTGGGGTTCGTGGGCAAACACCAGGAAGCTCGCCCGCAAGAACTGGCGCTTCGAGCTGTTTTACTGGGATTACGCGCTCGGCGTGCTGCTGCTCACGCTGGCGCTGGGGATCACCCTCGGTAGCAGCGGAACCGAGGGGCGATCGTTCGCCGCCGACCTGGCGCAGGCCTCCGCGGCGGGCGTCGGCTCGGCGCTGCTCGGTGGGGGTATCTTCAATCTCGCCAACATCCTGCTGGTCGCGGCGATCGAAGTCGCCGGCATGGCGGTCGCGTTTCCGGTCGGTATCGGACTCGCGCTCATCATCGGGGTGATCGTGAACTACCTTGCGACACCGCTCGGCAACGGCGCGCTGCTCGCGATCGGCGTGCTGCTCGTCACGCTCGCAATCGTTCTCGATGCCACCGCTTATCGGCGCCTGCCGGGAGCGGCGGCCGGGCTGAGCACCAAGGGGCTGGTCCTGTCGGTGGCCTGCGGGGTGTTCATGGGCATGTTCTACCGTTTCGTCGCCGCGGCGATGTACGGCGATCCCCTCCACCCGGACCCGGGCAAGATGGGCCCCTATGCGGCCGTGTTCGTGTTCGCGGTCGGGGTATTCCTCAGCAATTTCGTGTGGAATACGCTGGCGATGAAGAAGCCATTCGTCGGCACTCCCGTGAGCTTTGCCAGTTATTTCCAGGGAGACTTCCGCACGCATCTCACCGGCATCCTCGGCGGATGTATCTGGGGCATCGGCATGTCGCTCAACCTGATCGCCTCGGGCCCGGCAGGTTTTGCGATCTCGTACGGCCTGGGGCAGGGCGCCACGATGATCGCGGCCTGCTGGGGCGTGTTCATCTGGAAGGAGTTCGCCACCGCCCCCGCCGGTACCTCGAAGCTGCTCACGGCCATGTTCGCCTCCTTCGTGAGCGGGCTGGCACTCATCGTGCTCGCGCGCACGCTCTAGAGGAGGCGAACGAGCACACGCCGCCCTCATGACCCCACCCACCCCACAGCGGCTTGAGTTGCGCGAGCAGATGGCGGAGCTGCCGCTCGTCGCGCCAACCGGCCAGCGCGAGCCCGTCATGCAGTTGCAGGGGCGAGCGCTGGGGGTCAACACCGGCATCCCGCTCAACCTGGACTGGATCGACGGCGTACGCATCAACACCAGTGCCGTCGAGCGCCGTGCAGCGACGCTCCTTGCCCGTCGTACCGTGAAGAAGGACTGGCAGGTCGCGTGGCTCCTGCGGGCGATCACCTGCATGGACCTCACGACGCTCGCGGGCGACGACAGCGATGAACGGGTGCGGCGGCTGTGCGCCAAGGCGATGCAGCCGGTGTCCGGGAGCGTGAAGGCGCTGCTCGGTATCGATGAGCTGCCGGTGAAGGTCGCAGCCGTGTGCGTCTACCACCTGTTTGTGGAGACGGCGCGCCGGGCGCTCCGGGGCACGCCGATCCGCGTCGCGGCCGTATCCGCCGGCTTTCCCGCGGGCCTGAACGCGCTCACGGAGCGTCTCGCGGAGATCCGCCACTCGGTCGAGGCGGGCGCCGATGAGATCGATGTCGTGATCACGCGAGCGCATGTGTTCGCGGGTGAGTGGCAACGCCTCTATGATGAGGTCGCGGCCTTCAAGGAGGCGTGTGGCAAGGCCCACTGCAAGGTGATCCTGGGCAGCGGCGATCTTGCGACGCTGCGCAACGTGGCGCGGGCGAGTCTGGTCGCCATGATGGCGGGTGCGGACTTCATCAAGACCTCCACCGGCAAGGAGGCCGTCAACGCCACGCTCCCGGTCGGACTGGTGATGGCGCGCGCGATTCGCGAGTATTGCGAGCGCACCGGCATGGCCGTAGGGTTCAAGCCCGCCGGCGGATTCCGCAGCGCGCGGCAGTCGCTCGACTGGCTCGCGCTGATGAAGGAGGAGCTCGGACAGGGCTGGCTCGAGCCGCGGCTGTTCAGGATCGGTGCCAGCAGCATGCTCGGCGATATCGAGCGGCAGCTGGAATTCCATGGCAGCGGGCGCTATTCCGCTTCCTACCATCACCCGCTCGCCTGAAGGGTGTCCATGGCAAACACCAGCGTGGCCGAGAAATTCCGCAGCATGGAGTACGGCGCGGCGCCCGAGGACCCGCACAACTCCCTCGTGTGGCTCGATCGTTTCGGACGACGCTTCGGCCATTTCATCGGCGGCAAGTGGAGGGCGCCCGCGCAAGGCCGTTACTTCGCAACCGCAGACCCGTCGACCGGGGAGAAGATCGCCGAGGTCGCCGCGGGCAGTGCGGCAGACGTGAACGCGGCCGTGAAAGCTGCACGTGCCGCGCTACCGCACTGGCAGGCACTGACCCCGCACGCGCGGGCGCGCTTCCTGTACGCGCTCGCCCGCCAGGTGCAGAAGCACTCGCGGCGTCTGGCCGTGCTCGAGACGCTCGACAACGGCAAACCGATCCGCGAGAGCCGCGACATCGACATACCGCTGGTAGCGCGGCACTTCTACTACCATGCCGGCTGGGCGCAGCTGCTCGAGCGCGAATTCCCCGACTATCGCCCGCGCGGGGTGGTCGGCCAGATCATTCCGTGGAACTTTCCGCTCCTCATGGTGGCGTGGAAGATCGCGCCGGCGCTCGCTGCCGGAAACACGGTCGTGCTGAAGCCGGCGGAATTCACCCCGCTCACCGCACTCGCATTTGCCGAGCTGTGCAGTGAGGTCGGCTTGCCCCCCGGGGTGGTGAACATCGTCACCGGCGACGGCAAGACCGGAGCCGCACTGGTCGTGCATCCCGACGTTGACAAGATCGCCTTTACCGGCTCGACGGAGGTCGGCCGGGCGATCCGCCGCGCCACGGCCGACTCGCACAAGAAGTTGTCGCTCGAGCTCGGCGGCAAGTCGCCGTTCGTGGTGTTCGAGGATGCCGATCTGGACAGCGCCGTCGAGGGCCTGGTCGACGGCATCTGGCTGAACCAGGGGCAGGTGTGCTGCGCCGGCTCGCGCTTGCTGATGCAGGAGAGCATCGCGGTGCCGCTGACGAAGAAGCTGCAGGTGCGAATGGCCGCGCTGCGGGTCGGTGCGCCGCTCGACAAGACCACCGACATCGGTGCGATAGTCGCACGTGTACAGCTTGAGCGTATCGAGGGTCTGGTCGCGCAGGGAGTGGCAGAGGGAGCGTCCTGTTGGCAGCCGGATGTGCCGCTGCCGGCGCGGGGCCTGTTCTATCGGCCGACACTGCTCACCAACGTCCACCCGACGTCGGTGGTGGCACGGACCGAGATCTTCGGGCCGGTGCTGGCGGCGATGACTTTCCGCACACCGGCGGAGGCCGTGGAGCTCGCCAACAACACCGCCTACGGGCTCGCGGCCAGCGTGTGGAGCGAGAGCGTCAATGTCGCGCTGCAGGTGGCCGCACAGATCAAGGCCGGCGTCGTGTGGGTGAACAGCACCAACATGTTCGACGCCGCCTGCGGCTTCGGTGGCTACCGGGAGAGCGGGTTCGGCAGAGAGGGCGGGCGCGAAGGGATGCGCGAGTATCTGGAGCCTGTCTGGCTGCGCAAAGCCCCGCCGCTGCGCGCGCGCGCCGCCCGCAGCCGCCACCGGACGCAGGCCGCGGACGCGGCCAGGGTCATCGACCGGACGGTAAAGCTCTACATCGGCGGCAAGCAGGTGCGGCCGGACTCGGGCTATAGCCTCGAATGCCGCAGCAGCACCGGCGCACTGCTCGGAGAGACGCCGCTCGGTAACCGCAAGGACATCCGCAACGCCGTGGAGGCGGCACGACGCGCGCAGCAGTGGGGCAGCGCCACCACGCACCAGCGGGCTCAGGTTCTCTACTATGCTGCGGAGAACCTCACGCAGCGGGGTCAGGATGTCGCGGCGCGCCTCGCGGCCGTGGTCGGCAGGAAGCAGGCAGCCGAGGAGGTGCGCCTCGGCGTCGAGCGGCTGTTCGCCTACGCGGCATGGGCCGATAAGTACGAGGGCGTGGTGCACTCGCCGCCTTTCAGGAGTATATCCGTGGCGATGAACGAGGCGATCGGCACCGCCGGAGTGATCTGTCCGCCGGAGGCGCCGCTGCTCGGTTTCCTGTCACTGGTGCTGCCGCTGGTGACGGCGGGTAACTGCGTAGTCGCGGTGCCATCCGAGAGCTATCCGCTCATCGCCGGCGACCTCTACCAGCTGTTCGACACGAGTGACGTGCCCGGTGGCGTCATCAACCTGGTGACCGGGCGCCCGGGGGAGCTTCTGCAGGTGCTCGCGGAGCACGATGACGTGGACGCCATCTGGTGCTATGGCGAAGAGAAGCTGTGCGCGGTGGCCAAGCGCTTGTCGGCGGGCAATCTCAAGCAGGTCTGGACTAACGAGGGGCGCCGGATCAATTTTTTCAGCGCGCGCGAGGGCGAAGGCCGCTGGTACCTGGACCACGCATTCCAGGTCAAGAATATCTGGGTGCCGTACGGCGAGTGACGAATCCGCCGCTCAGTGCGGCGGGGTTGGCGCCTTCAGCAGCGCAAGCGTCATGTGCTCCAGCCGCGGAACGTCGACCTCGAACACCACGTTCACGGCGCGCTCGCCCAGCCCCGGACCCTCACCCGGCGCCCAGCTGAGCGTATCGCCGCAACCGGCGGTGAAGCTGGTATCGACGTCCACCAGCAGCGTCTTGGAACGGGTCACGATCGAGGGATCGAGCCACACCGCCACGGCAAGCTCGTCCCACATCGGGAATGACTGGCCGAACTGACCGAGATAGGCGTCGAAGGGCGCCTGACCCCTGGACACGTCACGGATGAATTCCGCCTTGAAGAAGGTCTTGGTCGTGGGATCGATCGGCACCTCGGTGATCTTCTTCCACGGCTCGCGCAGCACGATCGATGCGGCCTCCGGGTCAAACCGCATGTTGAACTCACGCCGCGTTGCATTCACGTACTCGGCGGCAAAGGGATTGTCGGCGGGCGTGGGATTGAAGCTGCCGCCCATAAAGACGAGCTCCTTCGCCAATGACGAGAACTGCGGATCGAGCCGCGAGGTCATCGCAATGTTGGTGAGGGGGCCGGCGGCGATGATCGTGACCTGGCCCGGGAACTCGCGCACCGCACGCGAGAGGAAGCTGAAGGCGCTTTCATGCGCGGGCTGGATCGTGGGTTGACCGGCAGGCGAAGGTGGCACGAGGTACGGATCGGCGTGATAGGGCGTACGGCGCACCGCACCCTCGGCGGGCCACTCTTC
>Ga0134082_10000508_pt1 | contig 13151 bp, 12 predicted proteins | sample 15_taG_6_FD_94473 | JGI IMG/M metagenome (GOLD analysis project Ga0134082, IMG submission 94473) | Grasslands soil microbial communities from the Angelo Coastal Reserve, California, USA - 15_D_Rain_40cm_5_09182015 | ecosystem: Environmental > Terrestrial > Soil > Grasslands ... | reverse complement strand
CAGCTGGGGGTGGGGCCGTGCCCCGTAGCGCGCGGGAGCCACGTCTTCGCCGCCGGTGAGCACGACACCGCGCACCCGGTCGAGAGCGGCGCACGCCTGCTCGGGGTCGAGGATCGGCGGCACGACCAGCGGCACGAGGCCGGCGCGCGTGAGAGCCCGCACGTAGGCGGTGTTGAGGGCGACCCGCTCGCGGCCCGCGTCGGTGCGCAGCGGGGCGGTGACGGCGACGACGCCGCTCATCGCGGCGCCGGCGCGGGCGGGCCGAGCAGCGGGCAGCGGGAGTTGCTCACGCTCGGCCAATCCACGCGGACGCCGTAGAGCGGAATCGTCTTGTCGGTCCCCCCTCCCCGCACCGTGCCGAGCTGCGGGAACGAAGGCGGAGGCCGCACGGACTCGTAGATCAGCGCGCCCTGGGCGCGCTGCGTCGAGTCGTCCACGACGAGCACGCCGTACACCGCCGAGTCCGTCGGGAACGGTGGGAAGCTCGGGCCCTGATAGGTCAGCGCGAGCCGCGGCCCCTCGTAGGCCACGGTCACTTCACCCTGGTGCGAGGTGCCGGCCACGAGGGCGGGGAGCGACGCGGACAGACCGCGCGGTGCGTCGGTCAGCACGAACGGCAGGATGGTGAGCTGTTGCTGGATCATGCGGGGCCCCACGAGCAGCGCCAGGCCGCACGTCGGGGAGCGCGACCGGTCGCCGGAACAGCAAACGGCGAATGACGTCAAGAGAAATGGCGTCACGCGAGACACCGTCATGGGGAACCGTGTCGCGCGCCCCGGCATCATCGAGCGGTCACGACTTCGGTGACGCTGGTGGGATACGGGGCGTCCGTGCTCACGCGCCGGAGCTCGAGGCTATCGGCGTCCGGGACGAACGGCGTGCCGAGCCGCAGCGCGTCGCCCACAAGCCACGCGGCGGTGCGCGCCTTCTGGGATGCGGGGTAGTCCAGGTCTGCGCCGATGATGTAGCGCCCCGTGCGACCGAGCGGGCCCGCCTCGATTTTCGACCGCTCTTCCTTGCCGTAATAGCGGCGATACAGCCGCCCCGCGATCCATTCGCCGGGCATCGTCTTCAGCGTCAGGCGCAGGTACACGGTGGAGTCGATCGGGACCGGGTGACTCGCGGCCGTCGATCCCGAGCGGAAGATGCGGGCCAGCTCCCAGGTGCCGTCGATCGGAGCGCCCTGCAGCGCTCCCCAGCAGAAGGTCATGAGCAAGGGGAGGAGGGGGGGGCCGAGCATCGCCACAATCTAATACGTCCAGGTCAGCGTGACCGACAGCGTCCGCACCGGCGCGAGCGTGCGCGGCACCTGGTTGTAGATGTAGTTGAGCGCGTTCGCGAGCCGGCAGCGGACGGAGAGCGGTCCCTGTGCGACGCCCGCCCTCAGGTCGAGGACCTTCTCCGCCAGCCGGTCGTCGTTCGGATAGAGCTCGACGCGCTCGAAGCGGCTCGCGTAGCGGAAGTCGCCGCCGACCGAAACCGCGCGCCATTGGTAGTCGGCGCTCAGGGTGAGCAGGTGCTTGGGGCGGAAGGCGAGCGGGCGTCCGGGCACACCGTCGCCTGCGAGCTCCCGGGCGTATAGAAAGGTGTACGCCAGCGCGGTCGTGAGCCGGGGGGTGAGCGGGAGGGCCGTCAGCGTGAGATCGAGCCCGGCGAGTCGGGCCCGCGTCAGGTTGCGGAACTGGATGCTGCTCAGGTTTACCCTCGGCTCGATCAGGTCGTACGCCTCGGTCCAGAACAGGGCGGCGTCCGAGTGGACCGCCGACGAGAGATGCGCGGCATTGGCCAGCTCGAACGACCACGCGGTCTCGGGGCCCAGGTCCGGGTTCGGGATCACGACCAGCCCGCCCACCACGGTCGAGACGAACCGCTCCGCGAGCGAGGGCGCGCGGAACCCCCGCCCGACCGATGCGCGCCAGGCGCCCAGGCGTGTCTCCAGGACTGCGCCGACCCGCGGACTCACCACGGCCGAGAGGCCACCCCCGTCCACGGCGATGTAGTCGATCCGTGCGCCCGCCGTCAGGCGCGCACGCCCGAAGCGCTGCTCGCTCTCGCCGTAAGCCGCCAGCTCGTTCTGCGAATGATCGCCGAAGATGTCGCTCGTCACGTCCGATCGCGCGCCCTCGGCGCCGACCGTCACCACCCGGCCGTCCGCGGGGTGGGTGACGGCGCGCAACTCGGCACCGAATCGATCGGCCGTGGCCGCATCGTTGTTCCCGGGCTGGTAGTCGATGAAGTGGGTGCGCAGCCACGATCCGCGCGCTTGCCAGGCGAGGCTGGCCGAGGCGGCGCGCTCGAGCGTGGCGCTCAGGTAGCCTTTGTCGGAGCGGGTGAACGCGCCGCGGCCCGAGGTGTCGATCATGAACGGTTGATACGCCTGACCGCGGTCGTCGCACGTGCCGCGTGTGCACCAAAAGAGCGACGTCTCGGCCTGGTCGCTCACCCAGGACCCGGCGGTCGTGACACGCGTCCCGCTCGCCGGGCGCCATTGGAGCTTGGCAGCCGCCTGCCAGTGATCGCGCCGGTCCTGCTCGCGGTAACCGTCCGAGTGCCAGCCGCCGCCCGTCAGGCTTCCACCGAGTTCGTCGCCGCCGTAGGCGCCGGTCAGGTCGAGCCCCTCTTCCGCACCCGTGTAGTCCCGGAACGTCCAGACGTCGTGGGGTGGATTGGCATAGCTCCCGCCCGTCGCGCGCACGCGGGCGTGGAACCCGGGCGCGATGTCCCGCGTGATGACGTTCACGACCCCGCCGAGGGCCGCCGACCCATACAGCGAGGAGCCGGCGCCCTTCACGATCTCGACGCGCTGCACGTCCTCGAGCGGGACCAGGTCCCAGTTGATGCCGCCGCGGTCGCCCTGGTTGGTGGGCACTCCGTCCACCAGCTGTAGCACACGCGAGCCGAGCCCCTGCACGTAGCCCGTGGACCCACGGATGTTCACCTGCCCGTTGAGGAACTGCACCCCGGGAGCCTTGTCGATTGCTTCGTCCACGGTGTTTACCGCGCGGCGGGCCAGCTCGGTGTCCGTGACGATCGCGACGCTCGTCACCGCCTGGTCGAGGAGCTGCGAGCGCTTCGAGGCGGTGACGACCACCGGCGTCAAGAACATCGCTGCGGTATCGAAAATCTGAAGCTCTCGGTTGGGCGCGAGAGTGAAATCGATTCGCACTGAGTCACCCGCGATGAGATCGGTGGGCTCAGACAGGGCGGTGCGGTACCCCAGGCGTCTGACTTCGACCGTCAGGCGACCTGCAGCCACGTTTGCCACGCGATAATGACCCCGATCGTCGGCAATACCGGCCCCGCCGCCACCGAGGAGTCGGACGTGCGCCTCGGCGATAGCCCGGCCCGCCGAGTCGCGTACTTCTCCATAGACCACCCCGGTACCCTGCCCGGCAAGCTGGGCGGCCGATGCAAAGAGAAGGAAGGCGGCGGAGACGGACTTCACGGACACGGCGGGAAGTAGAAACACACGCGATGCATGTCACCGAAGTCCACCACGAAATCGATCGAGTCTCGGCTGGTGCCGCCGGGCACGACGACCACCCCCGGGTTCGTCGGGTTCGCCTTGTCGCGGTAGAACCCGGTCTCTCGGAGCAGACTATCCGCGTTGCTCGGGCTGAGGGGCGGCCCCTGTTTCTGCCACACCGCAAGGACCCACTCGTAGCGGCCGGCTGGGAGCTGCAGCGTATAAAACGAAGGCGGGCCGCCGAGCGGGAGGGTCGGCGGGCTGGGCTGCGGCTTGAATTTGAAGAGGTCGTTCTGACTCTTAGGGAAGGTGTCGAACGCCACGATGAACACCTTGGCCGTGCTCTCCGGCAGCTGGCCGGCGAAGCTCACCGTCCCGCACACGCCGACGAACCCGTTGGGGCAGCTCGTGGGCGCCAGCGCCGGCTCAAGCCCCTGGTTGCAGGCGAGGATCGCCGCGACGGCGATTGCCACGGGAGCGCGCGTGATCATAGCGTCATCAATCTGACCGGGCCCCTAGTTCCGTCAACTTGACCCCCGTTTCTGCGGGGAATAACGTTGAGTCCGCTATGCCGATCTACGAGTACCGCTGCACCAAATGCCGCCGGCGCTTCAGCCAGCAACAGGAGATCGCCGAGCACGGTCGCAGGCGGCCCGCCTGTCCCAAATGCAAGTCACGCGCGGTGGAGCAGGTGTACTCAGCGTTCTTCGCCAAGACCGTCCGGAAGAGCTAGCGCGCCTCGTGTTCGAGCGCCTGCGGGACGCCCTGCGCGCCGCCCTCGATGCGGCGACGCCGCCCGGGAACCTGCGCGATCTGGCGCGGCAGATGCGCGAGGCGGTGGTGGAAGCGAAGGTGTCGGTGCAGGAGACGCGGGCCGCGGTGACACGCGCCGAGGGCGAGCTGGTCGTCGAGCGCCAGCGCCTGGCCGACGCCGAGCGGCGCGGCCGACTGGCGGCCGAGATCCAGGACGCTGAAACGGTCGCGGTGGCCCAGCGGTTCGCGGCGAAGCATCGCGAGCGCGTGGGGGTGCTCGAGCGCAAGGTGGCAGCCCTGAAGGAGGAGCTGGGGCTGTACGAGCGCGAGCTCGTCGATATGCAAGCGCAGCTCGGGCGGGCCGAGCGGGACCGGCCGCTCACCGAAGCGGAGCGCTCGGCCGAGCGCGCCTGGCGCGAGCTGCAACGGGCGGGGGGCTCGCGGCCCGAAACGGATCTGCAAGGCGACCTGCTCCAGTCCGACCTGGACCGCACGGCGCGCGAGGCTGCCGCCGATCGACAGCTGCGCGAGCTCAAGAAGAAAATGAAGAAGGATTGACGCGATGCTGCTCCTGCTCGCGAGCCTCGCGCTCCAGCACCCGTCTCCCCGTCCGCCCGACCTCGCCAAGCGCGCTCACACCTACAGCATCGTCGCCTACGACTCCGCGAGTGGAGATCTGGGCGTCGCGGTGCAGTCCAAGTTCCCGAACGTCGGGGGCATCGTGCCGTGGGCACAGGCGGGCGTTGGCGCGGTAGCGACGCAGTCGCTCGGCAACACCGATTACGGGGAGAAGGGGCTCGAGCTGTTGGCACGGGGGGCGACCGCGCCCGAGGCACTGCGCATCGTCATGCGCGGCGACCCGCGGCCGGCCCAGCGACAGGTCGGCATGGTCGACGCCCGGGGCAATGCGGCGAGCTGGACCGGGGACTCGTGCTTCGATTGGGCCGGCGGCAGAGCTGGCGGTCCGATGGTCGGCGGAAAGGGCCAGGTCATCGTCGGGCGGACGTATGCAGCGCAGGCGAACATCATGGTGTCCGATCAGACGGTCAAGAATATGGCTGCGGCCTTCGAGCGCGCCACGGGCTCGCTCGCCGACCGCCTCCTGGCGGCGCTGGTGGCAGGGCAGGCGGGGGGTGGCGACAAGCGCGGCATGGAATCCGCCGCGTTGCTCGTCGTGCGCAAGAATGCCGGTTACCTGGGCTCGAACGACCGCTACATCGACATCCGTGTCTACGACGACACGAACCCCATTCGAGAGCTCGAGCGGCTGTACGAGCTGCACAAGCTCTACTTCTTCACGAGCCGCCCCGAGGACTTGATCCCGATCACCCCCGACGTCGTGCGGCGGCTCGAGCCAATCCTGCTGCGCGAGCCGCGCACCCAGCCGGAGAAATGGCTCGCCGCGCCCCAGGGCGTGGCGAACCGGACGTTTCTCGAGGCGCTCGCGAACTTCATGTACTGGGAGAACTACGACGTGCGGGTGCGGATGGACGGGAAGATCGACCGAGTGGCGTTGGATGACATCCTGAAGCGACGCAAGCCGTGAGCGCACTGCGTCGCTGGTGGTCCCGCATCCGTGCCACCCTGGTCGAGTGGTACGGGGAACGCGCCACACGCGACGGACGACGCTCCGGAGGCACCATGGAAATCAAGCGCGACCGCATGGTCTTTCTCGGGTACGGCAAGTACTGGCGCTCGGACACCATCCTCGGCCTGATGCCGATCGAGGAGGAGCGTGGGCCCAAACGCCGCACCAACGTGTTCGTGCAGGGTCGCGCAGAGCCGATCGTCGCGTCGCGCACCGAGCAGAGCATCCTCGAGGACATGGGAGCGAGCGACGCGGGGTTTCAGGTACAGGGGTTGCGCGAGGCGGTCACCGAGCTGCTCGCCGCGTTCCACGAGTTCTCGCCGGGGCTGCGCCGCACGCTGCAGCAGGAGCACCACTTCGACGCCGAGCAGTGGGAGCATCGGCTGGGAGAGCTGCTGCGCGCCCCGCGGGCGCCCGAGTCCGTGGCTCAGAACGAGCTGTTCGATTGAGCGCGGTGCCCGGGGCGGACGACTTCCTGGGCCACCCCCGGGGCCTGGTCACTCTGTTCTTCACCGAGACGTGGGAGCGCTTCTCGTACTACGGGATGCGGGCGTTCCTCATCCTGTACATGGTGCACGCGCTCGGTTTCGACGACCACCATGCGGGTTCGGTGTACGGTACCTACACTGGGAGCGTGTGGCTGGCCGCGATCGTGGGCGGCATCGTCGCCGACCGCTGGCTGGGTCACTACCGCAGCGTGCTGTTCGGCGGGATCATCATCGCCCTCGGACACTTCACCCTGGCGCTCCCGCCGCTGCCCTTCTTCTACGCGGGCTTGTCGCTGATCGTCATCGGAACGGGCCTCCTCAAGCCCAACGTGAGCACCCTGGTCGGCTCGCTGTACGCGCCGGGCGACGAGCGTCGCGATGCCGGCTTCTCGATCTTCTACATGGGGATCAACCTCGGGGCGTTGTTGGGCCCGTTGATCGCCGGCTACCTCGCACAAAACGTCGACTGGCATATCGGCTTTGCTTGCGCCGGAGTTGGGATGACGATCGGGTTGCTCGTGTACGTGCTGCTGCGCGCCTGGCTGAGACCGGGGGTCGAGCGACTGAGCGCGCCACGCGAGCCGGCCGCCGGGACGCCCCCTTCGGGGCGGGTGGGCGGATTTGCCGCGTCGGACTGGAAGCGCATCGGGGCGGTCGTGATCTTCTTCGCGTTCGCGTCGCTGTTCTGGGGCGCGTACGAGCAGGCCGGATCCACGCTCAATCTGTTCGCCGACCGCTACGTTCACCTCGAGCTGCTGGGCATCACGCTGTATGCGTCGTGGTTCGTCTCGGTGCAGGCGGCGTTCGTGATCCTGTTGTCGCCCGTCTTCGCCTGGCTGTGGGTGAAGCTCGGACCGCGACAGCCGTCGAGCCCGGCGAAGTTCGCGCTGGCCCTCCTGTTCATCGGCCTCGCCTTCGTGCTGCTCATGCCCGCGGGGGCGCTCGCGCAGAGCGGGGTCAAGGTGTCCGCTCTGTGGCTGGTGGCCGCCTACTTCATCGAAGAGCTGGGCGAGTTGTGTCTCAGCCCCGTCGGGCTGTCGGTCGTGACGAAGCTTGCACCCACCCGCATCGTGGGGCTGCTCATGGGCGTGTTCTTCCTCTCCAACGCCGTGGGCAACAAGCTGGCCGGCTGGTCGGCCGGGTTCATCAGCACGACACCACTGCCGACGTTGTTCGGCGTCACGGCGGCGGTGACGCTCGGTGCCGCGCTCGTGATGTTCGTCTTGATCAGGCCGGTGCGCAATTTGATGGGAGGCGTGCGGTAGCGTGAGTCGCCGCGCGGTCCTCCTGCTCAGCGCCTGCATCGGCGCGCAGACGCCGCTCCGCGGGCAGCAGCCCTCTCCGGTGGTGCATGACAGCACCGTGGTCGTGCTGCTCGGCACGGGGAACCCGCGACCCGAGCCGGATGCGTCGGGCCCCGCCACGGCGGTCGTCGTAGGCGCCCGCGTCTTCCTGGTGGATGCCGGCCCCGGGGTCGAGCGCCGCCTCGCCGCGGCGCACCTGCCGATCGACGGCGTCACCGCGCTGTTCATCACCCACCTCCACTCGGACCACACGCTCGGGCTTCCGGACCTGATCTTCACATCCTGGGTGATGGGACGAAAACAACCGCTCGCCGCCTACGGACCGCACGGCTTGCAGAACATGACCGATCACCTCGTCGCCGCGTGGGCGCAGGACATCGAGGTGCGAACCAACGGCCTGGAGAAGCGCACGCCCGGGGGCTATCGCGTGGATGTGCACGAGATCCGCCCGGGCGTGGTTTACGACTCGGGGGGCGTGCGCGTCACGGCGTTCGTGGTGGAGCACGGGACCTGGCGCGAGGCGTATGGATACCGCATCGATGCGCCGGGGCGCAGCGTGGTGATCTCGGGTGACACGAAGCCCAGCGAGAATCTGGTGCGGGCGGCGGCGGGCGCCGAGGTGCTGGTCCACGAAGTGTACCCGGAGCCGCGCACGGCGCCCAACCCGACCGAAAGCGCGACCTGGCCGACGTACATGCGGGACTTCCACACCTCGGACGTGGAGGTGGGCCAGCTCGCGGCGCGCCTCCAGCCCAAGCTGTTGATCCTCACGCACATCATCCGCCGCGGGGCGACGGACGAGGAGCTGCTCGCCAACGTGCGGAAGTCGTTCGGCGGGCGCGCCGTGGTGGGGCACGATCTCGATCGCTACTAGCGCGCTCCGGCCACCGGTCCCGCCGCGAGCCGCCGCTCCAGGAACTCCGCCGCGGCGTGATAGGCGGCGAGCCAGTGCGCGTGCGTCAGGAAGTCGTGCACCTCGTCTGGGAACACCAGCTGCTCCACCTCCACGCCGAGCGGCCGCAGCGCCGCCGCCAGATCGACCGTCTGGCTGAACTGCACGTTGCGGTCGTCGTCTCCCTGGATCAGGAGCACCGGGGAGCGCCAGTCCTTCACGTACGCGATCGGCGACGACTCGAACGCCAGCTTGGCGAAATCGGCGCGCTTCTGCGGATCGTAGTCCGGCACCCAGTTACGGATCTCCACGTTCCAGTCATGCACGCCGTGCAGGTCCACGCCGGCCGCGAACAGCTGCGACGCCCGAGCGAGGCCCATCGCCGTGAGGAACCCGCCGTACGAGCCGCCCCACAAGCCGATGCGCTTCGGATCGACATCGCCCCGGCCCCGAAGATAGAGACCTGCGCCGAGCACGTCGCCGAACTCGCTCGCCCCCTGCGCGCCATAATGCAGCGCCTCGCGGAACTCGATCCCATAGCCGATCCCGCTGCGATAGTTTACCGACAGCACGACGAAGCCCCGGCTCGCGAGGTACTGGTTCAGCGCGTAGGCGTTGCGATAGTAATAGAGGTAATGCCAGCCGAGTAGCATCTCGCGCCGCGAGCCGCCGTGGAAGAAGATGACCGCCGGACGCCGCTCGCCCGCGCGAAGGTTCCGCGGCAGGAACAGCTGGCCATGGACGATCACGCCGTCCGAGGCCGACACGAGCACTGGCTGCGGCTCGACCAGCGCCGCCTCGGGGAAGTCGGCCGGGATCGCGCCGGCCGCCAGATCGCGGGCGGGTCCCGAACCCACGATCATCGCCGGGCGAGGGGGTTTGCGCGCGTCCGCGCGCAGGAGCGCGATCGCCTTGCCGTCGCTGGTCACGGCCGGCGCCCATTCGATGCCCGTACCGCTCGTCACGGCTTGCGGCCGGCCTCCCGCCACGCTCACGCGCCACACGTGGCGGCGGTCACTGTCGTCCTGATTGGATGAGAACACGACCTCGCGGCCGTCGGGCGCGAGCGCCACGTGCTCGACCTCGAAGGTCCCGGGCGTCAGCAGGGTGGCGGCGCCGCCGGACGACGGCACCGCGTACAGATGGGTCCAGCCGTCCTTCTCCCAGGGGAATACCAACCGGCTCCCTGCTCCCCACAGCAATTGATCCTCGGCGACGATCCCCCGGAACGCGCTGCCCCGACCCGTGTCGGCCTTCCACACCTCCCGACCGCGACCGGTCGCGAGATTGACGACGCGGATCGACCAGGGTGGAGCGGCGCGCCGCGGCGTGAACGGCAAGGCGGGCTCCCCCGCCGGGACGCGGATGAACGCGAGCTGCGCGCCGTCGGGGGACCACACGGGTTCGCCGTCGTCGTCGACGCTTGCGTCGAGAAACTTGAGCGCCTTCGTGGCCACGTCATACACGCCGACAAAGCCGTGGTCTCCGCGGCTACTCACAAACGCGAGCTTCGAGCCGTCGGGGGACCAGCGGAGCGATTGCGCGCCGCCGCGCGCGTGCACGAGCTGCTCGGGCTTCGCGCTGTCGGCGAGCGGCGCCCACCAGATCTGTCCCTTGTTGAGAAAGGCCACGCGATCGCCTTTCGGGGAGACGGCGGGCGCGTGGCCCTCACTCAGGCGGCGCGGCGCACCGCCCGTGGCGGCGACGATCCAGAGCGCCTGCTCGACGCCCGCGGGCAGCGACAGCGGGTTCGGGTACTCGCCCCGTCCGTTGGCGGGGCCGCCACGCACGTAGACGAGCGTCCGTGCGTCGGGTGTCCAGGCGAGTTCCCCGATCTCCTGCCCATCGTCTTCCTGGTAGCCCGTCACCGCGCGGCCCTGGTACTCGGGGCCGGTCGCGATCCAGATGTTGCGCACGCCTTGCGCGTTGAAGACCCAGGCGAGCGCTCCACCCGCCGGCGCAGCCACGAGCTCGTCGGGAAACGGCGCGGAGAGCGCCTGCTCGATCGTGAAAGAGCGCTGCTGGGCGCGGGCGGCGCCGGTCGTGAGTACGAGGGCGGCCAGGCACGCTCGCGTGCGCGAGGCGAGTAGCATGACGGTTCCTCCGGGGATGGACAGCATCGAAACTGTCGCTAACCACCGGAGGGGGGAAGTCCTATCTTAGCCTGAGCATGCGCGATCTTGAGGAGCGCCTCCGGGCCGCCCTGGCGGACCGCTACGCGCTCGAGCGCGAGCTCGGGCGCGGAGGGATGGCTGTCGTGTTTCTCGCCCGTGACCGGCGCCATGACCGCGCCGTCGCCATCAAGGTGCTGCGCCAGGAGATCGCCGCGGCCTTGGGCGCGGAGCGGTTCCTGCGCGAGATCCAGATCGCCGCGAAGCTGCACCATCCCCACATCCTCCCGCTGTACGATTCCGGCGCCGCCGGTGAGCTGCTGTATTACGTCATGCCGTACGTCGAGGGAGAATCGCTGCGCCAGCGCCTGGAGCGGGAAAAACAGCTGCCGGTGGAGGAGGCCCTGGCGCTCGCGCGCCAGGTGGCCGGCGCGCTCGCCTACGCCCACCGCAACGACGTCGTACACCGCGACATCAAACCGGAGAACATCTTGCTCGAGAGCGGCGAAGCCGTCGTCGCGGACTTCGGCATCGCGCGGGCGATCACCGCGGCGGGCGGCGACCAGCTGACGCAGACGGGAATCGCGATCGGGACGCCGCTCTATATGAGCCCCGAGCAGGCCGCGGGCGGCGAGGGGCTCGACGGCCGGAGCGACCAGTACAGCCTCGCGTGCGTGCTTTACGAGATGCTCGCCGGGCATGCGCCGTTCCTCGGCGGGACGGCGCACGAGATCCTCGCTCGGCACACGATGGATCCGGTCCCATCGCTCCGCACCGCCCGGGCGACGGTGCCGGGAGCGGTCGAGCAAGCGCTGGCCCGCGCGCTCGCGAAATCACCAGCGGACCGTTATGCCACGGCGCTCCAGTTCGCCGAGGCCCTGGGCGGCTCGGCGCTCGCTGGGGCGGCGCCCGGGGCTGGCGGGTCCCGGCGCCTGCGTGCGGTGTTGGGCGTTGGCCTCGCCCTGGCCGCGCTCGGTGTCGGTCTTGCCGTGGCGAGGCCGTGGCGTCACGCGCCGCCTGCGGCCGTGAGCGCGCGGGCGTATGCCGCCTCGGTGGCCGTGCTGCCCTTTGAGACGATCGGCGGCGAGCCGCAGGACGAGTACTTCAGCGACGGCATGACCGACGAGATCATCACGCAGCTCGCCCAGATCCGCGATCTCAAGGTCATCTCCCGCACGTCGGTCGTGGCGCTCAAGGGTAGCCACCTGACGTTGTCGCGCATCGCCGACACGCTGGGGGTCGACCACGTGCTCGAGGGGTCGGCCCGCCGCGCTGGCGGCAGGGTGCGGGTGAACGCGCAACTCATCGCCGCCAGGACCGACGCGCATTTGTGGGCGAAAACATACGAGCGAGATCTCAAGGATGTGTTCCGGGTGCAGGAAGAGATTGCCGGGGACGTGAGCAAGGCGCTGCTGGCGAGCGTCCAGGGCTTGCGTCCACTGGGCGCCGGATCGCGCACCGAGCGGCCGGCCGCGTACGACGCCTATCTCCGCGGTACCTACTGGCGTCAGCAGCGCACGCGCGATGGGTTGTTGCGGGCGATGCAGGCGTTCGAGGAAGCGCTGGCCATCGACTCCGCCTACGCGCCCGCCTACGCAGGCCTCTCCAGCGCCTTGAGCCTCTTCGTCAACTATCAGTACGACGGTGGCCCGGGGCCCATCGCCGCGCTCGCGCGGGCCATCGTGCTCGCCGACCGAGCGATCGCGCTGGACTCGAACCTCGCCGAAGGGTTCGCTGCTCGAGGGTTCGCCCTCATCCAGGCGGCCGTGTCGTCGGATGCGGCCGTCCGGGACGTCACCCGGGCCATCGCCCTCCGGCCGAACTCCGGTGAGGTGCACGCCTTTGGACAGGGTGCCCTGAGCGACGCCGGCCGCGCTGAGGATTCCTTCGCGGCAGCTCAGACGGCCACAGAGCTCGACCCCCTGGCGCCAGGATTCCATCTCTCGTTCAGCAATGCAGCGCTTGTGGTTCGCCGCTACGACGTCGCGCTGCGAGAGGCCCGACGGGCTGGAGTCCTCGAGACGGCCCCGCTTCCGCTGCGGATTCGCTTCGAGGGGCTCGCCCTGTTGCTGCTCGGCCGCGCCTGGGAATGCCTCGCGCTCGACTTGCGCAGCCAGCCGTACCTCAAGGCCATGTGCCTCGAGGGGCTGGGGCGGCACCGAGAGGCGGCGGCCATCGCCGACTCCCTGGCGGCGGCGATCCGGGCAGGCAGGGCCGGTTGGGCGGTGCCCGAAGGCTTAGGGATGTACTACGCGTGGGTCGGGGATGTGGATGAGTCGCTGCATTGGTATGAAGTGGCGCCTAGGGTGGTATGGCCCCGCATGCTCCGGAGCGGGCTGTTCGACCGGGTGCGCGACGACGCGCGCTTTCGGGCGGGCATCGAGCGGTTGACCGAGCGGACCCGGGTGCGGCTCGAGCAGGCGATCGTGCAGGCCCGGGCGCCAAAACCGCAGCCTTAGACGGAGGAGCTGGACCATGCTCAGGAAACTCGGCGCCACACTCGTCGCCGTCGGCCTCTTCCTTCCGTACAGCCCGGACGTGCGCGTCAT
>Ga0134082_10000499_pt1 | contig 13268 bp, 10 predicted proteins | sample 15_taG_6_FD_94473 | JGI IMG/M metagenome (GOLD analysis project Ga0134082, IMG submission 94473) | Grasslands soil microbial communities from the Angelo Coastal Reserve, California, USA - 15_D_Rain_40cm_5_09182015 | ecosystem: Environmental > Terrestrial > Soil > Grasslands ... | reverse complement strand
TGTGGGCCCATCCCGGTGACCGCCGTCAGCCACCCCGGGTACGAGACGCCGAACGTGCCGACCTTCCCGTTGTTGTTGGGCACGTTCTTCACGAGCCAGTCGATCGTGTCGTAGGCGTCGGTGCTCTCGTCGACTCCCTGGGATCCGGCACGCGGCGGGCGATTCATGTCGAACGTGCCTTCGGAGCCGAAGCGACCGCGGATGTCACCGAAGACGATGATGTAACCCTCCAGGCCGAGTTCTTTGGCGCGGCGCGCCAAGCCGATTGCGCCGTTGGCGTTGTATGGCGTGCGTTGCAGCAGGATCGGGAGTGGCGCGGCGGCACGCGGCGCCAGTATTACCACGCGCAGTTTGACGCCATCGCGCATCGGAATCATCGCCTCGCTCTTGGCGTACCCCGTGTCGACGGCCTGTTGGGCGGCGGTGGGCAGAGGCCGGGCGACGGCCAACGTGGCGGCGATCAAGACGAACCAATGACGCATGGCTGGGCAAGATGCCGTCTCCGCTCAGTGACGGCAACCGCGCCACATTTCGGGGCGCGCGAGCACGCGGCTGCACCCGAATTGGGCCCTGCGCGCCCTGCGAGCACTCCGATTGTGTCGCCTAACCAATTGACCTGAACCAGGATGGATGACTGCACACCCCGGGTACGCCATGTGCTAATCCGATGGCCGGACGTCGTTGCAGAAACCGGCCTGCCAGAGAGGAGACCGTCCGCATGGCGACACCCCGTTTGCAAGCGAGTGCGCCCACCGGCTCCTACGCCGCCCGGTTGGAGCAGATCGCGCACCTCCATGTTCCGGAAACTGAGGCGGAACAGCTGTGGCGCCAGGTGTCGCGCCACCGCCGCGAGCTGCTGCGGCGCTTGGGGCGCGACGTCGGGCAGCGCGTCGCATTGCTCGACTACCTGCTCAACGTCCACCCTCATCACGTCGACGCTACGATCATCGAGACGACCGCGCTCGATGCAATCGAGCGCCGCGCCATTTCCGACGCACTGACTGGTCTGTACGATCGCGGCTATTTCGAGCACGGCCTGAAGCGGGAGCTGGAGCGGTGCCACCGCTACGGGAACCCGGTGTCGCTGCTGCTCCTCGACCTGGACGAGTTCAAAGAGATCAACGACGAGTACGGTCACCGGGTCGGGGACAAGGTGCTGCAGGCGTTCGGCGACCTGATCCGCAAGCACCTGCGTGGCGCGGACGTGCCGTGCCGCCTGGGCGGTGACGAGTTCGCGATCATCCTGTCGGACACCGCACAGGCCGAGGCGGGCACGGTGGCGGAGCGGTTCCGCGCCGATGTCGAGTCGTGGTTCGAGACGCATCCGGTGTGCGGTCAATTCCTCGAGGTGACGGTCAGTGGCGGCATCGCCACGGCGCCGTCCGACGCGGCCGGGCAGGATCCGCTGTACGCGCTGGCGGATCGCGCGCTCTACGAAGCGAAGCGGCGCGGGTCGAACTGCATCGAGACGGCGAGCGGCTCGGCGCATCCCGGGACGCCTGCCGCGGCCTGACCGCGGCTACCAGATCTGCGCCCGCAGGCTGTCGGGGCGCACCATCGGATCTCCCTCCCCGCAATGGAACGCCCGAGCGAACTCGGGCAGGTTCGATAGGGGCCCCATGACGCGCCACCGCGCCGGCGCGTGCGGGTCCACGGTCACCTGGTTGCGCAGAAACTGGTCGGTCGCCTTGGAGCGCCAGATCTGGGCCCAGGCGAGGAAGAAGCGCTGCTCCGGCGTGAGCCCGTCGATGTCGGGTGGGCGGGCAAGCCCCGCGAGCGAGCGCTGGAACGCGGCGTAGGCGATTCTGAGCCCGCCTAGGTCCGCGATGTCTTCTCCCAGCGTCAACCGGCCGTTCACGTGCGTCGCGCTGTCCACCACCGTGTAGGCATCGAACTGCCGCACCACCCGTCCGGCTCGCTCCTTGAAGCGCTCCGCGTCGTCCGCCGTCCACCAGTCGCGCAGGTTGCCCACGGCGTCGAACTGGCGCCCCTGATCGTCGAACCCGTGGGTCATCTCGTGGCCGATCACTGCGCCCATGCCGCCGTAGTTCACCGCGTCGTCCGCCGCCGGGTCGAAGAACGGCGCCTGGAGAATCCCCGCAGGGAAGGTGATGTCGTTGAACGACGGATTGTAGGAGGCGTTGACCGTCGGCGCCGTCATGCGCCACTCGGCGCGATCCACCGGCTTGCCGATGCGGGCGAAGTCCCGCGCGGCGGCGAACGTCTGGGCGCGCACCACGTTGCCGGAGAAGTCGCGGCGGTCCACCAGCAGCTTGGAGTAATCGCGCCACTTGTCCGGATAGCCGATTTTCTTGCCGAAGGCGCGTAACTTGCCGACCGCCTGAGCCCGGGTGGAGTCGCCCATCCATTCGAGGGTGTGCAGCCGGTCGTCCAAGGCGGCGACCAGGTGATCGACCATGTCGCGCGCGCGGCGGCGCGCGTCGGGTGTGAACGTCTCCTTCACGTACGCCTGGCCGAGCGCGTCGCCCAGCATGGAGTTCGCGGCCTGGATGCAGCGCTTCCAGCGGGGCTGCTGCTCTTTGACGCCCGAGAGCGCGCGCTGGAAGCGGAAGCTCGCGTCCACGAACGACCTCGACAGCCAGGGCGCCAAGTGACGCGTGAAGTGCCAGCGTAGGTACGCGCGCCAGTCGCGGGGCGGCGCGGCGGTCAGGAGGCTGTCGACCGTCTTGAAGAAGCGCGGCTGGCCGATGTTGATCGCGTCGGTCGCAGGCGCGCCGGCGTCACGCAGGAAGGTGGGCCAGGCGAAGTTGGGAGTGAGCGAGTCGGCCGCGGCGAGCGCCAGCTTGTGGTAGTTGGCGTTCGGGTCGCGCCGCTCGACCCGCGTGAGCGAGGCCCGGGCGAGCGCGGTCTCGAGCGCCAGGATGCGCTGGGCCTCGGAGTCGGCCACGGCGGGCGCGTCGCCGAGGAGTCCGAGGGTGCGTGACACGTACTCCAGGTACGCGGTGCGCAGGGCGCGGGCGGTCGAGTCGTTGCGCACGTAATAATCGCGGTCGGGCAGGCCGAGGCCGCCCTGGGACGCGGCCGCGATAATCATCGTACTGCGCTTGAAGTCGGCGGTGGCGCCGAAGTTGAACACCGGGTCCCAGCCGTGGTGGTGGCCGCGGGCGAGGGCGCGCGCCACGTCCGCGCGCGAGGCTATAGCAGCGATGCGGGCCAGCTCGTTCTTCAGAGGGTCCGCGCCCGCGCGCTCGATGGCGCTCGAATCCATGCAGGACGCGTAGAACGCGCCCAGCTTCTGCTCCGGCGTCTTGGGAGCGGCGGGGGCCGCAACGGCGAGCCCGTCGACGATGCGATGCAGGGTCTCGTTGTTGCGGTCCGCCAGCTCGGTGAAGCTGCCGTAGCTCGCGTACTCGGGCGGCAGCGACGTGCGGGCCAGCCAGCCGCCGTTCGCGTAGCGGTAGAAATCCAGGCAGGGAGCGCAGGTCGTGTCGAGGTTCACGGGGTCGAGGCCGTGGTGGACGCCCTGGGCCGGAAGCGCCGCGACGGCGCAGCAAACGAGCGCCGCGGTGAGCAGACGGGGAGTCGCGGACAAGGGGAAGCCTCCGATGGGAGTCCTGTAGGCTACGCGCGCGGACCCGGAGCCGTTTACATCGCCCGCCACAGCGCGAACGCGCCTTGCTCGGGCGGGCCCCCGCCGCACGACCCGGTCACCTCTACGTCGCCCTCGAGCAGGCGAGCGCCGTTCCATTGATCGCCGGTCGCTGTGATGATCCCGGCGCACTGTTTGGCGGGGTAGTCGAACGGCACCCGCAGTGTGACGCTTCGGCCTGCGCGTCGCACCGTAACCGGTCCCGTCACCCGGAGCGAATCGATCCGTGCGATCGCTGCCGCGAGCGAATCGCCCACCGCCTGGATCGTCAGGTCGAGTCCGATGCGCGCCCCCCCGACCCGGATCTCACCGGCGTACGCCCCCTCGACCGGAGCTGCAGCCGTGTCGGGCACCGGCGCCTCCGCCCCGCTGGCGCCCGGCAGCGTGAACGCCAGCACGTAATCGCCCATCTTCGTGCGCATGCGGTCGTGGCCGCCGGCGCTGACGACCACGTACTGACGGCCCTCGGCAAGGTAGCTGACGGGCAGCGCCTGCGCGCCCGCAGGGAGGCTCGTGCTCCACAGCTCGCGTCCACGCGCTTCGTCGAACGCTCGGAGGTGCTGGTCGTATGTGCCGGCGATGAAGACCAGGCCGCCTGCGGTCACGATGGCGCCGCCGAGGCTGATCGAGCCCGGGGCGACCCCGGGGACGGCACCGAGCGGCACCTCCCACTGCACCCGGGCGGCGTTCAGGTCGACTGCGGTGAGCGCTCCCCACGGAGGCGGATTGCACGGCACGCCGGCGGAGTCGACCAGCACGTCGCGCATCATGCCGTAAGGCGTGCCGCGCTGGGAGCTGATCTCCGTGTGCGGGTGGGCGTGGCGCGCCGCGCCCAGGCTGTCGCGCGGGATGAGCGTGACGACCATCGCGAGCCGGTTGGTCGGAGCGATTAGCACGCCGCGCCGCTCGTCCACTGCGACCCCTGACCAGTTCATCCCGCCGATGTTGCCGGGGAAGATGATGGTGCCTCGGAGCGAGGGGGGCGTGAACACCCCCTCGTAGCGCAGCGCCGCGATGCGGTCGCGGCACTGCTCGCGCGCCGCGGCCGTCACGCCGAACGCATCCGCCGGCGAGAGATGCTCGGGCGCGAGCCGAAACGCGGCGGGAGGAAACGGCTGCGTCGGCCAGGCTTCCTCCCCCGGCACGTCGCTCGCGGGGACGGCACGCTCCTCTACCGGCGTGAGCGGCGCTCCGGTGCGGCGGTCGAGAATGTAGAGGTGCCCCATCTTCGTCGCGACGGCCACGGCGGGAATGGCGCGGCCAGCGCGACGCAGGGTGAACAGCACGGGCTGCGCAGGGACGTCGTAGTCCCACAGATCGTGGTGCACGACCTGGAACGACCAGACGAGGCGGCCCGTCGAGGCCTCGAGCGCCACGACCGAGTTGGCGTAGCGGTTGTCGCCGCGGCGTTCGCCGCCGTAGAAGTCCGGACTGACACTGCCCGTGGGAATGAACACCAGGTTGCGCGCCGGGTCGGCCGAGAGGATCGACCAGGCGTTGGCCGCGCCGGCGTTCAGCGCTCGCGGGATCGGGTTCCAGCTCCAGCGCTCCTTGCCGGTGCGCGTGTCGAACGCCCGCACCACGCCCTCCGGCGCGTCGACGCGCTGGTTGTCGCTCACGGCCGAGCCGACGACGACGAGACCGCCGACCACCGCGGGGGGCGACGTGACCCCGTACTCCCAGTGGTAGGCCGGCGCGTGGCGCAGCCCACCAGCGAGGTCCACCGTTCCGGCCGCGCCGAAATCGGTGCAGGGCAGTCCGGTGCCGCCGTCGAGCGCGATGAGGCGGGCATCCACTGTCGCCAGGAAGACCCGGCGGCGGCATTGCGTGTCCGGTCGCGCCGCCGGGTCGAGCCACGTCGACACGCCCCGGTTCGCGAAGTCGCCGTAGTCGCCCTCGAGCGAGACCCGGGCGTCGTAGCGCCACCGCTCCGTGCCGCGCGCCGGGTCGAGCGCGATCACGCGGCCCACCGGCGTCGAGACGTAGAGCGTCCCGTCCACGACGAGCGGGACGGCCTCGAAGCGGCCGCGGTCGCGCAAGTAGTCGCCGGTGCGGTACACCCAGGCGAGCCGGAGCCTCGCGACGTTGGCGCGAGTGATCTGGGCGAGCGGGGAGTAGCGGGTGCCCCCCGCGTCCCGGCCGTACGCGCTCCACTCGCCGGCACTCGACGCCGTTTGCGCGGCCGCCTGGGGAATCGGGACAGCGGCGGCGGTAAGCCACAGCGAGAGGCGCAGTGCGTTCACGTGAGCTGCTCGAAGCGACGGGTTAGCGCGCCGCCTGCGCGGCCATGATGCGGATCAGGTCGGCGTTGGTCCACGGCTGCCAGCCGTGCGGCTTCAGGGGGCGCCCGTACCGGAACTCGGCATCTGCGGGCGGACGCGCATTGTGGAGGAACTCCTCCAACCGGTACACGGCCAGGTTGAGGTAGAACGTGTCCATGTCGCCCGTGAAGAGGTGGAGCTTCCCCCGGAGCTTGGGCCCGAGCGTTGCCCAGTTGCGCTCGAGGTAGTCCCGCAGGTCGTAGTCGTGGGCCTTGAAGTACTCGGCCACCTCGCGCCGGATGTGCCCGGTGAGGAGATCCCACAGCTCGGCTGGATAGCCGTCCTCCCCCACCGGCCCGTAGGTCGCCTCCCAGATCGCGAACTGCTCGCCGGAACGCGCGTGGCTGCCCAGCACCGCCTCGAACTGGCTCTCCATCCGCACGCTGATGCGCCCTTGACCCGTAACCTCCCGTTCGGCCGGCACCTCGTAGCGCATCCAGTCCGTCACCGGATACACGAACGCGTTCGTATCGCTGTAGATGTTCACCAGCTCGTAGGCGCGAAAGTCCACAGGATCGGGGTAGAGCACCCAGGTGCCGCCGAAGAAATCGGGATGATAGACTTGGAGCGCGAGGGCTTCCCAGCCCCCCGTCGAGCCGCCGGTGAGAAATCGCGCCCCGGGCTCCCGCCGCATCCGGTAATGTTCCTCGAGATACGGGATCAGCTCCTGCATGAGCGCGTCGCCGTACGGCCCGTTGTTCGCCGAGTTCACGGCGTACGAATCATCGAAGTACGGCGTCGGGTGCTGGAAGGTCACCGCGATCAAGCGCGGGAAACTGGACGAGCTCCACGCCTTGTAGAACTCGAATCCCGGCTCGCGCAGCGTACGCTCGAGTCGCGCGGCGCGCTGTGCGGGCGTCTCGGCGGCGCTGTCGGTCGAGAATCCGAACGGCGGGTTGAGCGTGAAGTGGCCCTGCTGGTAGACGGTGGCGTAGCGCCGCGTCGTGTCGCGGTCGTAGTCGCGCGGCAGGAGCACCGCCGCGCCCAGGTACATCGGATGGCCCCACCAAGCGGTGAGGATCTTGCTCTGGATCTTGACGTGCTTCACCCATTTCGTGTCGGGCGGTGGCTCGATCGGCGGCAGGGCGCGCCCGAGCGCGAGGCGGACCGTGTATCCCGCCCGCGGGTCGAGATGCACGCGCTCGACCTCGCTCACCAGGTTCCCTGGTGACTTGTTGAACTGCTGCCCTTCCCACTGATCGTCGTGCAGCCAGAGAGCGTGTCCGTCGGCGCGGTGGAACTCGGTGTACCCGCTGAGGAGCGCCTGCACGTAATAATCGCCGGCCGGAATGTCCGTGAGGCTCGCTACCGGGTAGCCGAGCGTCGCGCTGTCGATCACGGCCACCGTGCCGGGCGCGAGGGCGCTCACGTCCACGCCGAAGAACGGCGTGCAGTCGCTCTCGTGATGCACCTGGAGACGGGGCTCCTCGTCGTCGCGGCGGCTCACGAAGACATACACGCGGCCGGTGACTGGTGTGTTGCGGAGCTCGGCCCGCACGCTGATCTCGAAGCGGGGCCCCGGGCCCCCCCGCCCGGGCTGCTGCGCGGTGAGCGGCGAGACGGCGACGGCGGCCACCACGGCCAGCTTGCAGAATCGCACGGGCGCTCCGAGGGAAAGAGTCCGGTAGTGTGACTGCGAACCCGCCGCGCCGCAAGCGCGCCGCTCGCGTCGCTGCGCCTGGCGCGGAGCGCACGGGACGATGCAGCTTAATCGTCCGATATGTCGTATCGCCCGGCGGATATCCGCTACGATGCCATGACCTATCAGCGCTGCGGCAAGAGCGGCGTGAAGCTTCCCGTCATCTCGCTGGGATTGTGGCACAACTTCGGCGGCGTCGATCGCTTCAGCAACTCGCGCGCGATGGTGCGTCGGGCGTTCGACCTCGGCATCACGCATTTTGACCTGGCGAACGACTACGGTCCCCCGCCCGGGTCCGCTGAGAAGACGTTCGGCCGGATCCTGCGGCGCGATCTGGCGCCGCACCGCGACGAGCTGATCATCTCGACGAAGGCCGGCTGGCCGATGTGGCCCGGCCCGTACGGCAACTGGGGCTCTCGCAAATACCTCATCGCGAGCCTCGACCAGAGCCTGCGCCGCATGGAGCTCGACTACGTCGACATCTTCTATCACCATCGGCCCGACCCGGAGACGCCGCTCGCCGAGACCATGGGCGCGCTCGATCACGCCGTGCGCAGCGGGCGGGCGCTGTATGCCGGCATTTCGGCGTACACGCCCGAGCAGACGAGCGAGGCCGCGCGGCTGCTGCGGTCCCTGGGAACTCCGTGTCTGATTCACCAGCCCAAGTACAGCATGCTGAACCGCGGCATCGAGCGCGGCCTGCTCGCCCTGCTGCGCGAGCAGGGGATCGGCTGCATCGCGTTTTCACCGCTCGCGCAAGGACTGCTCACGGACCGGTATCTGTCGGGGATTCCGGCCGATTCTCGCGCCGCCAAGCCGCACGGCTTCCTGAAGCGCGAAGAGGTCACGGCGGACGTGCTGGCGAGAGTTCGCCGCTTGACCGAGTGCGCCCGCGCACGGGGCCAGACACTCGCGCAGATGGCGCTGGCCTGGGTGTTGCGCCACCCCGAGGTCACGGCGGTGCTGGTCGGTGCGAGCCGGCCGCAGCACATCGCGGACGCAGTGGCAGCGCTCACCCACCGGAGCTTCGCCAGCGACGAGCTCCGCACCATCGACCAGATCCTCGCCTAGAGCGCGCCGGTGCTTCCGGGCCGGATGGCTCAGTTGCAAAGCGATACTGCGGGCGGCCGAGGGCACGCCGGTCACAGGAACCGGCCGGCGGAGGGTGGGACCTTAACGTTACCGCATGGGTACCGTCCATACTCTTCAGTACATAGGACGCCACCCGCAACACAAACCGTTCAGGAGGACGTGTCATGCCGCCCACCCGCCACCTCCGCCGGCTTGCGGCCGGCGTCGCGGCCGTCGCGCTCGCCGCCGTAGCCGCGTGCACCAACGAAACCACCTCGCCCACCTCTTCCAACTCGAACAATCCGGCGCTGAGCGTCCCGGAAGCCAACCTGCTGGGCGAGGCCGTGGCCGCCGACGCGGAGAGCGAGCTCGACGGCGCGACGCTGTCGGGCGGGATGTTCCTGCCCGGCCTGGCCGGCCCGATAGCTCCGTTCGCCTCGGGCACGGCGTTCTGTACACCCACCCGCACGCCCTCAACGCCCGTGGATGCGGACGGGGACCGCGTGCCGGACGCCGTCCACATCGAGTTCACCGACTGCGCCTTCTCGTCCGCTACTGAGGCGGACACGGTCCGCGGCGCGATCGACATCAGCGATCCGACGCCGACGGTAGCGGACCGCTCGGTGAAAACCGCGTTCACTGCCCTCACGTGGGTGCACGTGCGGGATGGGAGGCGGCGCTCGCTCGAGCTGGACGGCTCGCGCGAGACGATCCGCGACGCGTCGGTGATCTCGCAGGTCGAGAAGGACTTCAAAAGCACCTACACCTTCCCCGACGGCAGCACGGCGAGCCACGACCGTAATTGGAACAGCACGTTCACGGCGGACGCGGCGGGCTCGATCCAGCCGGACGCGCGGTTGCCGAGCGGTACGCTAAGCATCGACGGCACGTCGACGTGGACGCGCGGCACGAACTCGTACTCCCTGACCGTGTCGACCGACCCCGTGCTGCATTACAATGCGAGCTGCACCGTGCGGCCGAAGTTCGACGCCGGCACGATCAAGACCACGGTGACGCGGAACGGCACCACGTCCACCGTGACGATCGCGTTCACGGCGTGCGGCCAATACACGGTCACGCGGTCGTGAGGCCCGCGTAGCCTAGCGCGCGCGCTTCGAGCGCTTCGCTTTCCGCTTCGGCGCCGCCTTCTTGGCGGCCCGCTTCGCCTTTGGCTCGGGGGCCTTGCGCTTGCCGGCAGGCCGCGCCGCCCGCTTGCCGGCCACCGCCACGGCGTGGACCGCGATTACCGCGCCCTGCGGATCGACGCATTGCGCGATCCGGCCGCCTCCCGGGACGTCCATCGGCCCGCTCACGAGGCGGCCCCCCCCGCGCTGCGCCGTGCGCGCCGCGGTGTCCGCGCTCGCCACCTTGACGTAGGCGAGCCAGCGCGCCGCGGGGAGCGAGGCCGGCTTGTTGTACATCCCGCCCAGGCTCCTGCCGCCGCCCGCGAGCCCGAACATCCGGTAGGTTCCGTCCGGTCCCATGTCCATCGATTCGGTAGGCTCCCAGCCGAACAGCGCGCGGTAGAACGCCCACGCCGCCTTGTAATCCGTGGTCGCGAGCTCGTGCCAGGAGAAGTCGCCGATCATTGCGTCGTCGCCGCGTGCCGGCTGCTGACTCGGCTTGTACACGCCGAAGGTGGCGCCCTGCGGATCGGCCAGCACGGCGAACCGTCCTACGGGGATGTCCTGCGGCCCGGCGTGCGTGCGTCCTCCCAATGACGTCGCCCGGCGGACCGTCGCGTCCACGTCCGGCACGCCCACGTAGGTCAGCCAGGAAGGCGGCGTGCCCATGCGCCGCGCGTCGTCGGGGAGCGCCATCAGGCCGCCCATGGGAACGTCGCCCATGGTCCACAATCGATACGAGGGGTTCTGGTCCCAGGTCTGGACTTTCCAGCCGGTGACCGCAGGGTAGAAGCGGGCTGCGGCGTCCGGATCGGTGGTCATCAGCTCGTGCCACACGAAGCGGCCGCGGAGACTGGGTGCGGGCATGTGTGCGCCTCCCGGTGAAGCGGGTTCCGGTTGTGACGGCAGGGACAAAGAGTCTCTCGCACCGCGGCCGGGAGGGCAAGAGGAGGCCTGGGGAACCAGCAGGCACGGGGAGACGTTGCCTCGGCGTTCTATGCGCACCGCACATCGGGTCGCCTTGGTCACGGGTGCGAACCGCGGCATCGGGCTCGAGGTGTGCCGCCAGCTGGCGCAGCACGGCTACGCGGTGGTGCTCGGATCGCGGGACGCTGCCAAGGGTGAGCGTGCCGCGGCAGGTCTCGCGGAGCACGGGCGCGCCGTCCGGTGCTGGCAGCTCGACGTGACCGACCCCGGCAGCATCGAGGGGGCTCGGGCACGCGTGGCGGCGGAGTTCGACCGGCTGGACGTGCTGGTGAACAACGCAGCAATACTCTACGACACGTGGCAGCGCGCCGTGGACGCGGACCTCGCCCAGGTTCGGGAGGCGCTCGAAACCAACACGTTCGGGGCGTGGAACATGGTGCGTGCGTTCTTGCCGCTGTTGCGACGCAGCCACCACGCGCGCGTGGTCAACGTGTCGAGCGAGGGGGGGTCGCTGGCCTCGATGGGGGGCGGTACGCCGGCCTACAGCCTGTCGAAGGCGGCCCTCAACGCGCTCACCCGCATGCTCGCCGCCGAGCTTCGCAAGGAGGGCATTCTCGTGAACGCCGTCTGCCCCGGCTGGGTCGCCACCGACATGGGTGGGTCGGGGGGACGACCGGTCGCCGCGGGGGCGGCGAGTGTGGTGTGGGCGGCGACGCTGCCGGACGATGGGCCGACCGGAGGGTTCTTCCGAGACGGCCGGACGGTGCCGTGGTAGCGAGTCACCCGCTGGCCCCGGTGTACCGCTTCAGCGCCGCCCGCCAGACGAGCCGCGCCAGCGCGAACGCCACGCCGGCGACGAGGGCGGCGACGACCCCGATCTCGGGCCCCAGCCGGCCGGTGAGCGCGGACGCGGGGATCGTCGTGGTCCACGCGATCGGGATGAGGTACACGAAGAGGAACCGCAACGCGTCGGGGTACGCCGAGACGGGATAGCGCGCGCCCTCGTACACGGCGTCGAACAGCACCGACAGGTTCTCGACCGACACGAACCAGAACGCCAGGCTCATCAGCACGACCCAGAGGGCGTACACGACGACCGCCGCAGACGCAAGCGCCAAGGCGAAAGCCGCAAGTTGGGCGAGCGATGGCGTGCGGCCCAGCCGGTGGAGCGCGTAGCCCGCCAGCGCGAGCCCAAGCACGACGTCCGTGAGCCGCCAGATGTCGAGCCGCCGGAACGAGACGAACCCCTGGGGGTCCACCGGCTTCGCGAGCACGAGATCGAGGCCCCCGCTGCGCACCTCGCCCGCCAGCCGGCCGATCCCCGGCCGCAGCACCGCCTCGATCACACCGGTGAGCGCGTTGAACACACCGAGCAGCACGACGACCTCCCAGTAATCCCAACCGCCCAGTCGCGTCGTGTGGGAGAAGAACACCGCGAGCGTGAGCAGGGCAGTGACGATCCAGAACACGGTGCCGAGCACGCTCGCCACGAAGTTGGCGCGGTACTGGAGCTCCTCGGCGAGGTTGAGGCGCCAGAGGGCTGCGAGAACGCGGAACGCGGAACGGGGAACGCGGAACATCATGACCGGGGTCGCCTGCGGGAGCTCGCCGCGTCGCTCGACCTCGCCCTGCTGTTCCGCGTTCCGTCTTCCGCGTTCCGCGTTCGTTTTATCCTCCCACCGCCCCAAACTTGCGCAGCCCCCGCGTCCACGTGACGTGATACGCCGCGATCCAGACCCCGAGCCACACAAGCTGGCCCGCGAAGCCTTGCACGACCGCCGGGCCGTGTGCGGCGCCGGTCAGGAGCTCGACCGGAAAGGCGAGCATGTAGGGAAACCACGAGAGCGCCGCGACGCCGGCGACCGCGGGCGGGAGCAGCGCGAGCGGCGCAAGCCGGCCCGAGAGAAACAACGACACGCCGGCGTGCAGTTCCATGATCGCGGTCGCGCGCGTCGTCCAGAACGCCAGCAGGCCCGTCGTGAAGCTGATGAAGAACCGCATCGCCGCGGCGAGCAGTACGGCGGCGGCGGTGAGCGCCCAGCGGCCCGGCGCGAGGGGCAACCGGACCGCCGGCCACACCAGCGACACGACGAGCCACACCACGAGGATCATTCCGGCGGTGCGCGCCTTGTAGGCGATGTTCTCGGCGACCGCCTCGTGCGCCGGGTGCAGCGGGCGCGCCAGCCGGAAGTTGAGCTCACCTTCGCGGATCCAGCCGTCCAGGTACCAGGAGTCCCACGCGATGGTGAGCTGGTTCACCAGCATCAGGGCGAAGAAATAGCGGGCGAAATCCGCGCGCGCGTAGCCGGCGACCTGACCGTCCCCGGCGATCGCCCACCAGATGCCGAGGGCCACCGCCGGCTCCGTAACGCCCCACAACAGCCACAGCACGATGGAGGCGCGGTACTGCAGGTCGACGAGCCAGGCGTTGCGGATCAGGGCCACGTAGCGGCGGATCACTCGTCCTCCGCGACGCCGCGGGCGAACGCCACCCGGATCACGTCTTCGATCGGCGGGTCCTCGATCGACAGGTCGGCGACGGGGAGCGCGGCGAGCAGCCGCGCGCTCGTCGCGGC
>Ga0134082_10000485_pt1 | contig 13422 bp, 10 predicted proteins | sample 15_taG_6_FD_94473 | JGI IMG/M metagenome (GOLD analysis project Ga0134082, IMG submission 94473) | Grasslands soil microbial communities from the Angelo Coastal Reserve, California, USA - 15_D_Rain_40cm_5_09182015 | ecosystem: Environmental > Terrestrial > Soil > Grasslands ... | reverse complement strand
TTTGGCCGTGTCCCGCGATTGCGTGGAAACGCTCAGGTCCGCATCTGAGCCAAAACTCAACGTGCCTTAGCGATTGCGTGGAAACGCTCAGGTCCGCATCTGAGCCAAAACTCAACGTGCCTTCCACGGAGGTTTGCTCACGCGGGTCATTCAGTTGCAGCCATTGCAGGACCACACTGCGACTCCGGATCAGGAAAGCGCATTCACCAGCGGGCCAGCGGGAAACTCCGGGGCGAGTAGCACCGTCCGCAACGCTAGCCGGCAGATCCCAGCCACGAAGTTCCACTTTTTTCAGGTTCACAACGCCGCTGCCGTCGAGATTTTTGAGCAATTCTTCGCGGCCAACTCCGGTGGTCTTTAACTGCAGACTTCCAGATGCCGAGCCGTTCAACCGGTCCCCCAGCCGCCCGGTTCCCGGCAGTTTCGCAAGGCTGACGCGGTCGAGATCCGCGTTAACGTCATAAACCGGATGCGGCAGGAAGCCGGCGTTGATTTTTGCCCGCACGCGGCCTCCAGCCCATTCGGCTGTCGATTGCCGCACATTCAGCTTGAGATCACGCAGAGATCCCTGCGCCACGACATTGTCCAGCCTCAGTTTTTCAATGGTCAAGCGACCGATGCGAAGGTGCCCTTCGGCATCGACGCGCCGCACGAGTTCGCTTGCAGGCGTCGCTGGAGCGGCATCCCCCGAAAACGAATGGAGCAGCCGCTGAAGCCAGCTTGGGCGTGCGCGCGGGCCCACCCAACGATCCAACTCGGTGGCATTCAGGTGGTCCACGATCAGATCGAATTTCCAGCTCCGCGGGGTATCGTCGTCCGCTTTGTGGTTCTCTTCGACGCTTCCCTGCCAATTGCCCCCAAACCCTTCCACTCTCAGCAGACGCGTAGAGGGTTGTCCATGGTTCCAATTTAGGCGTGCTTCCGCGAGGCTGAGTGGCTGGTTCAGACCGGCAATGGTCAGCGCGCCTCGATTGATCGCGACCGTGCCATTCCAATGTCCTTTGAAGGGTTCCTTCCAGGTCCATTGCGTGACCGCAGTGGCCTGGCCCGTAAGCTCCCAACCGTGATTTACCTGCCGGCCAAGGGACGCGGTTAGCTTCAGAAAATCTTCGACCTTGGAAATGTTTCCCTCAACACTAAGGTTCCCGGCGTGGGTCTTTAAGTCCTGGGTAAGCGTCAAATCCGCGGCATTTTCCATCGCCAACGCAACGCGGCGGCGTTTCGGAGCGATGACCTCGCGGGCATCTCCGCCCAGGGCGACGCGCACGGGGCCAATCACAAGATTGGATCGCTCGAGGCCGCCGTTCACGGAGCCGATTCGAACAGACTCGGCAAAGCCCGGTACTCTGACAGTGCCGCCGTTGCTGGAAAGCGCCGCGGATTCGATAGAAAGCGGCCAGCCGCGCAAAATCATTCCGCCCGTAAAATAAGGATCGGCCGTGATGCCCTCAGCTACATCCGAATGGAACGCGCGGTACCAAGCGAGCAGGTCCGAGGCCTGAACACCCATGGAATCCAGGCGCAATTCCGTTAAGGCGGGGTTTTCTGAGACATAACGGAACTCTCCTCGCAGGTTGCAGCGCAATCCTTCCACCACAAATTGATCGGCAAAGAGGCTCCCCACTTCAGCGTTCCAGTGCCCGTTGAGGTTCACATTCAACGCGGGATTGTCGGCGCGTTCAGTCAAATCCCATCGGTGAATTTGCCGCGCATGCGCTTGGACGGAGTAGGTCCATTCACCCAAGGCATCGTGTGCAACTCCATCGCTTTTCGCAGTGCCCTCCAGTGTGAATAGCCCGCGGACACCGTAATCCTGACCATGCAGAATGCGGAAGACGTCCGCCAGAGAACCCTCACTCCAGTGCAATGTGATTTGCGCCGGCTGGAGGCGAGCGGAAGTGCCCGCCAAATCTCCTCGCACACGAATAGTCCCCGTGGATTGCAGAAGTACACCGCTGCGCCAAGGCTGTGCCTCCAGTTGCAGTTGCCAGCGACCTGGAGAGACTTGCTCGAAACTCCCAAAAACTCCGGTGAAAGCGAATGGGAGCTTGTCTCGCTGAATTTTGAAATTGATGCGCCCTTCATCGAACAAGATTCGTTGGAGGTGATTTACTGGAGGAGCCGGGGAGGGCGGCCCGTAAATGGCTGAGTTCTGCGTAGAAGCAGTTTTCGCAGGGGGAAGCCAGCGTTCCAAGTTCCACTGGCCCTGATAATTGCGAACAAGGATGAGGCTCGGCCTGCTGAAAGACAGGGTCCCAAATTCAAAATGACCGCGTAGCAGACCAGTCCATCGCAGCCCCGCGCTCAGATGCTCCGCGCGAAGAAAGTACTCGTAGCCAAAGGCAGGATCCTCGCCCACCGTGACCCCGTTGGCGAAAAGCTGTGGGTTTGGAAAAATGCGCGCACCAAAAGTCTTCACCTGGACGGGCCGGCCAAAAGCGCGCTCGAGATGCGCCACGAGGTACACGTGCATTCGCTGAGTGCGCGCGAGAAAGGAAACCGCCAATTGCAATGCAATGACCGTCGCGGCGACGGCGGCCCCGGTCTTCCACCATTTGCGCAACTTGCTCATGCCGTTCGGAAGTTTAAGAGAGTCCTGCAGAAAAAGGTAGCGCCGGGCAACCAGGCAAACCGGGCCCCTCGTTTAGTGCACGGTATAGAGCATCCGGCTCCAACGCGTGCGCGTGGGCAGATGCCCGAGCGTATCAAATACCGCCGCGAGCCGCGACCAAAACGTGCTTTCTCCGCTGTAATCGCTGCTCTTTGCCTCGACCGACCAATAAATCAAAAAAGGACGCCCCATAATGGCGTCGTGATCCACGAAGCCCCAGAAGCGGCTGTCCCAGCTCTGATCGCGGTTATCGCCCATGGCAAAATATTTCCCCGGCGGCACCACAATTTCATCGCCCCGCATGAACTTCTTCATGTCGTGGGCCCATTCGGGCTGCAGGCCAGAGGCAATCACCTGGCTCGGCAGCGCAGGAAAGTTGTAGTTCAGCGGGTCATAGTGAGCGGCCGGATCGTGCACGACATACGGCTCATTCAACAGCTTGCCATTCACATAAACGGCCTGGTCCACGACTTTCACCCGGTCGCCCGGCAGGCCGATAACGCGCTTCACAAAGTGCTGATGTTCCTGGTAAGGGAATTTAAAGACGATGATGTCACCGCGCTCGAGTGGGCGGTAGGGCAGAACTTTTTCGTACCAAGCGCCGGTGCCGCCAAAAATAAACTTGTTGACCAACAAATGGTCGCCGATCAGCAGGGTGCCTTCCATGGAAGCGGAGGGGATTTTGAAGGCCTGCACAATAAAAGTCGTGCCAAACAGGGCCAGAATCACGGTAACGAGGAGTGACTCCAGGTACTCGGAAAGAGTCGTCTCTTCCCGGGGCTCCTCGGGTTTGGCCACCGGCGAAACTTCCTGGACTGGTGCCAGTGTTTCTTCAGGCATTCCTTTTAGCCTTTCACTCCTGTTCGTTCGAGTTGTTCCAGGGCGCTTCGTGCCGCCTTCTGCTCGGCCTCTTTCTTGGTGCTGCCAACGCCTTTCGCCAGGCACCCGCCGTTAATCCAGACTTCAATCTGAAAAGTCTTCTGATGATCGGGCCCGCTTTCTCCTGCCAGACGATACTCGGCAGGCGGCTGCCCGCGCCCTTGAAGGAACTCTTGCAGCGCGGATTTGCGATCCGACTCCGCAATGCGTTCGCCTCGTTCTTCAACCGCTTGCTCGAACAGAACCCGCTGCAACAATTCCCTGGCGGCGCCGAGCCCGGCATCCAGATAAACCGCGGCAACCACGGCTTCGAAGGCGTCCGCAAGCAGCGTTTGCTTTTCGCGCCCGCCGGTCTTTTCTTCTCCCCGCCCCAGGCGAAGATGCTCTCCAAGACGCAGCCTGCGCGCCGCCGATTCGAGAGAGCTCGCGTTCACGATGCGCGCGCGGCTCTTGGAAAGCTGCCCCTCAGACCACTCCGGAAAAGCGGCAAGAAGATATTCGCTTGCAAGCAGCTCAAGGACCGCATCGCCCAGAAATTCCAGCCGTTCATTATCCGAAGGATGCACGTTTTCCCGAGCATCCGTAGCGGCCTCGCGCAACTCGGGTATCGCTGAGCTGTGAGTCAACGCCCTATCGAGCAGTTCTCGATTCGAGAACTTGTGACCCAGGCGCTCCTCCAGCGCCGTGTCGGCAATCCGCATTTCCTGTGTCATTCGGGACGCGGGCGCCCGGCCTTACTTCGGTGCGCTCAACTCCGTGGAACTCTTCTTCTTTGTGTCGTCGGCTTGCGTTTTACACGCGTTTTGCATGGGACCTACGATAGCCGCGCATTTGTTGAAAGCAGTAACCGCATCGTCAAAATGCGAAGTGCTTTTGTTCGCCATTCCCAGCAGATAGTAGTTCACAGGATCGGGATTTGGATCCACTTTCACGGCTTCATCCAGCTCCGTAATAGCCTCCGCATTCTTGCCGCGGCGGATGTACACCAGCCCAAGCCCGCTATGGGCCATGGCCAGATTTTGATTCTTGGCGGCGGCAAACGCCTCGTCGGTCATGTTTGCAGGCTTCGGAATCGTCGGCGTGATTTCGATAGCCTGCTTTGAGTACTGCTCCGCCTTGGTGAGCAACTGCGACGCCTCGGCTTGGGGAGTGCCAGAGTGGATACTGCGAGGAAGCGTCTGTCCCAGGAGCGCAAGCGTGGACACGTCATTAGGGACAAGCGCGATTTCCTTTTCCCCATATTCCTCCATTTTCTGAACTTGCCCATCCTGCAAGCAGGCAAAGGCCAGAGGCGCGTACACGGCAGACTTGTAGCGGGTCTCCGGATACTTCTGGAGAAAAGCCTCTCCGACCTGGATCTTCTGCTTCACATCGTTCATCGGGACCGCCTGGAAAGACTTAAAGGCCGCGTCCTCTTCTGCGCTCACGGGCGGTGGCGCAGCGCTGTCCAAGGACAGAGGCGTGACGTCTGGCGCCTTGGGCTTATCGCTGGATTGCGCGGGCGGCTGGCTCTGGCCGCTTTGTGAACCTTGACTCCCTTGCCCTGCAGCCATACCGCAAGAGGCAAGCAGCAATCCGCTTATGATCAATGCATCCAACCAAGACTTCTTATTGCGTTTCATTTCCATTTCTCCTGTCCATCAATCCTTCGCCCGTCTGGGATATTCGGCGATCAGCCTACTTCAGGACGCCTTGCTGGCCGGCTATCAAGCTCTTTGCTTTCTCACCATTCTCCTTGCACGTGGATTGCAGGTTTCCGGAAAATGCCGCGCACTTATCGAAGGCCTTAACCGCATCCTCATAATGTTTTGCGTTGTAGCTGGCGACTCCCAGCACGTAATAGTTGGTGACGTCCCCCCTCGGGTCCAGCTGCACAGCTTGATCCAACTCTGCAATAGTGCCCGCGAAGTCCCCGCGGCGGAAATCCACCAATCCTAATCCGCTGTGGGCGATGGCGAGAGTCTGGTTCTTCGCCTGCGCAAATTCCTGGTCTGATGTATTCGCCGGTTTCGCCAGCTGCGGAATCTGCTCAATCGCCTGTTTCGCGTATTTTTCAGCTCTCTCAAGTTCCTTTTGGGGCTCGGGAGTGCTCGCCGTGATCACGCGCGGAATCGTCTGACCAAGCATTGCCAGCACCAACACGTCCTTCGGATTCAGCGCAAGAGCCATCTCGCCGGACTGCTGCATCTTTTCCACCTGGTTGGTCATAAGATAAGCGCTGGTCAAGCCAGAGTAAACAATCGCTCGATAGTTGCTCTTGGGATACTTCTTCAGGAATTTCTCGCCCAGCTCAATCTTTTTGGCCATGTCTTCGGGGGACACACGCTGAAAATCGCGAAACGCCGTCTCCTCCGCTTTGTCTACGGGCCTAATGAGCTCAAGCGAATTTTCCGGGTTTAGAGGAGAAGTGTCGCGACCGATATTCCTGCTCATGGAGCTGGCGGCAGCGGCACCGCCTGCAGCGCCGCCCGCAGGCGCGCCCCCCTGCGCCGCACACACAGCGCTCGCGCAAAGCATCACGGCTGTCGCTAGTGCAATCCTATCGTTGATGTACCCGTGCCAGTGCATAACTTCCACTACGGCCGCGCCACCTGCTTGTCGTTTGCATCAGTGGCCAGCTCCTTTTGGGCCGCCTGCCGTGCTTCCTCCGGGCCGCCTTGCACTGCCAGCGCCGACTCGTACTCCGTCTTCGCCATGGAGGAATTCCCTTCATAATCATAAATCCGCGCGAGGTAAACATGCGACCAGGCCAGCACTCGCGGGTCTCCGGTTGCGGCATGCTCTCCCGTGGTAAGGCGGCCAAAAACTTCCTTGGCCCGCGCCGCGTCATGATCCATGTATGCGACGACGCCAAGTCCAAACCAGGCGCGCGACTGATCCGGATATTTGATCAAAACTTTTTTAAACGAAGCCTCGGCCGCACGGGAATTCTTTGTAGCAATCTGACGCTCGCCTTCGGTAAGCGCGGCGATAACTTCTGCGTCATTGGGTACCGTCGTGGGCAAAACTTTTTTCGGGCGCGCTACTGCTTCCGCTGCCGCATTGTCGGCCTGCGCTGCGTCAGCGGAGGCAAACTGAATTGCCACTATCCGCTTGGCCTCTGCTTTTTCGTCGATGCTCCTTATTAAATCGGGAAAATAACGTTTCATCGACGGTTCCGAGGTCTCAAAACTCGCCAGAGCTGTGACCAGCGGCCTCACCAAAACGTATCCGTCCGCATCATTGCGGCCCAACGCCGCTTCCCGCTCGCCGGGTGACATCCGCTTCATCCGCAATTCCACCGCACGAACCATGCACTCCGCAAAATACGAGGGGAAATCGTCTTTCAGGTCGCTTTCCAGCCGGGGGGCCTTCGCCGCAGTTTCATAAAGCGGGCGTTTCACCGCAATCACATGTGGATACATCAAGGGAAGCGGGTCGAGCATGAAATGTAAAAACGCGTGACGCACTACATCCTGGGGGACGTCGTCGCCTCCGCTCAGCACGAGTGCGTAGCGGTCGCCAAAATTGCGTACGTTGGTAATCCGCCCGACTAGCGGTTCAACAACAATCGTGAACTTGCGCACACTGTACGGCTCGAGGATCTCGCGAACATATCCAGTGGTTGTGAACACGATTTGCGTCAAAGGTTCCTGCAAACGCTGGATTTCGCGGTTATAAATCGGCTGGACTTGGCGCCACAAATCTCCAATTTTCTGTTCCTGGTAATAGCTCGACAGCAGCTCGCTGAAACCTAGTAGCGCGATCACTTCAGGAGGCAATTCGTCGCGTCGCAAGATGGGTTGAAACGCGGGGGCCGGCCCGGACACCAGTCCAAACCAAAGATACCTGGACAGCGTCGCCCCCGGATCGCGCAGCTCGTGCTGGCGATAGAACTGACGCACAGCATCCACGGCCGGGCCTTGTTGCTGGCGCAAACGTTCGCGCATCTGTGCGCGGAAGGCAGTCCAATTGTCAGCGCTCACATTCGATTCAAAGCCCGCCGCAAGCAGCGCGCACATGGTCGTGAACATCGCCTCGCTGCCGTCCACAGTAACCGCGTTTTGCGGAGCAGATTGCGTGCGCAACGAGGCGGGGGGCGCAGCCGCTTTGGATGGCGCTTCAGTTTGCGGTCGCGCCGGGGCCCGCGGATTGCTCTGCGCAGCGGCCTGAAATGCCACCGTTGCGCACAGTCCCAAGATCGCCGTAAGTCGTCCTGCTTTCATCATTTCCGGGTTGCCGCAGCCCCCATTCGGGCAAGTCGCTTCTTAATTTTCCGCCTTTGGCGTCTCTCAGCATGGAAGGGAACATCTTGGAGCAGTCCCATGTCCTCTCACAATGCTGCGGCATCCTTCAATCTACCGTTGCCCTAACTTCCCGTCAAGGAATCGCAGCTTATCACCGAGAGCTTCTTGTGCATCTTTCGCGCTGGTAAAAAAACCTGATGCCTCTTTCCTTGATTCCTTGCGCCACGTCGCCAAGGTGCAACGCTTGTATCGACGAACCGCATCTGCTAAGAGTGAATTCGCCCAGGATTTAGTCAGGATGATTCTGTAATGGTTCGTTTCTTAAGGAACGCGTTTTTCCTCAAATTAGGATTCCTGCTTGTCTCAACGGGTTGGCCGGACCCCGCTCTCGCCCAACTCGTCCGCGAAGCTGCGCCCGCACAGCAGACCACCACACAACGGGACAACTCGAAAAGCACTTCCGGGAAGAAGCGTCTCTCGCAGGAATTCCAGCTTACCGGTGACGCCTCCTGGGTAGACACGGGTATCGACGTGCAGGCCGGCGAACACGTGGTCATCACCGCGACTGGCAAGCTACGCTATTCCGACGCCAAGCAGGACAACAGTCCCGACGGCCTTGCCCGGGGCTTTCGAGACCTGCTGCGCGTCCTCCCTTACAACGACGCGGGCCGGGGGGCGCTGATCGGGCGCATCGGCGACAAAGACGTAGCGCAGCCTTTTCTGGTCGGGGCGCACTGCGATCAAGTAGCGCCGATTGCCGGGCGTCTCGCGCTCGGAATCAACCAAGAAGGCCAGGACACAGGTACCGGCACCTATGTCGTGCGCCTGGAAGTGTACGCTCCCGAAGACGGGAAACCGCCCGCCGTGGCAAAGCAGGTCAGCTCCATGCCTGGCATTGATAATGCGCTTTTTGCCAAAATTCCACGGCGTGTCAACGACAAGGACGGTCATCCGGGTGATATGGTGAATTTCCTGATTCTTGGGTCGCAATCCGCCATGGAGCAGGTTTTTAAGGCAGCGGGCTGGGTGAAAGTAGATGCCGACGTCAAAGACGCCGTTTTGCACGGCCTGATCGAAAGCATTTCGAAAGAGTCTTATCTCAATATGCCCATGAGCCAGCTCTATCTCTTTGGCCGCCCTCAAGACTACGGCTGGGCCCACGCCGAGCCCCTCTATGTTGCCAAATCACGCAACCACTTGCGCATCTGGAAGGCTCCTTTTCGAGTGAACGGGGAAGCGCTTTGGGTCGGCGCGGCAACTCACGATATCGGCCTCGAACGCGACCAGCGCAATAACGGGATCACCCACAAGATCGATCCTGACATCGACCTCGAGCGCGACTACGTCGAGAAGACTCTTGCCTCTACCGGACTGGTCACGGAGATCTCGCACTTCCTTCCGGACAATCCTTTAAAGGAAGCCAAGACCGCTACGGGCGGCAATTTCCATTCGAATGGCCAGGTGCTTGTGCTGAAAATCGCTGAAGCCGAGACAAAATCGTAAGGCGGAAGAAGGCGGCTCCAACGCAGTTTTCGCTCTAACGTTTCTTCAGCGAATGCGTTTCGCTCCGGCGCTTCATCCGCTTATTTTGCAGGTTCCAGCTCCAGCGCGATCACGCGATCCACTTCTTCTGGCTGCGCTTCGGGCAGCTTCAGCACCAATCCGCCTTTCACCGCGCTGAACTCAACGCTGCTTCCGTCGCGCAACAGCTTGGCCGAACGAAGCGCCCGCGGAATGCCCGCTAACGCCAGCACCGGCTGGTTCCAGTCCATCACGTGTACATAAACCGTAGAACCTCGCTGGGTAGTCACGCCCCAGGGTCCAGCTGCCACCGGCCCGCCTCGGGTTCCGTAAATGGACTCTCCATATTGCTTGGTCCAATTCCCTACTTCGGTCAAGCGCTGCACAAACTCCGGCTGAATCTCGCCGTTCGGCATCGGCCCAACGTTCAGAAGGAAATTCGCATTCATGCCCGCTGCGCGCACCAAGTACCGAATCAATTGCGCCGTGCTCTTGTAATGATCGTCGGTGATGTTAAATCCCCAGGCATTGTTCATCGTTTCGCAGGTCTCGAGAGGCAACGCGCTCACACCTTGCTCCTGGTTGAAGCCGGTCGTGTGTCCGCCGGGCAAATCCTTTTCGAACATCTGAAAGTCCTCCCCGGGAAACGGAGTTCTGTGATGATTGCTGCCGACCAGCGCCTGCGGCTGGAGTTGATGAATCATGCTGTACGTCCTCGACAGATGCCAATCCGCGTCGGGCTTGTCCCACATGCCGTCAAACCACACGCCGCCGAGTTCTCCGTAATTCGTCAGCAACTCGCGCAATTGCCCGTCCATGAAGTTCAAATAAGCATCCCAGTTTCCCGAATCCGGCCGCCCCGTGCGATGGCCCGTCCTGCCGCGTGGAAAATAATCTTCCGAATGCCAATCGAGCTGCGAGTGATACACAAACAGCTTGATTCCCTGCTTATGACATTCCGCCGCCAGCATGCCGATGATGTCTTTCCCGTAAGGCGTGCGCGCCGCGACGTTCCAGTCCGTCAGCTTGGAATTGAACATCGCGAATCCGTCATGATGCTTCGATGTAATGGTGATGTACTTCATACCCGCCGCCTTGGCCAGCGCCACCCAGGCTGCCGGATCAAACTTGGTGGGATTGAAAAACCCAGGCAGCCTTGCGTAGTCCGTACGATTGATGGGGCGCGTTTCCATGATCCATTCCCCGTCGCCCAGCACGCTGTACACGCCCCAGTGAATAAACAGGCCGAACTTCGCATCTTGAAACCAGGCGCGCGCCTTCAGATTCTCAGGCGTGGGCGTGTAGGTCTCCTGCCCTCTTGCGGCCGGCAAACTACTAACCAACGCATACAGGATTGCCACCGCAACCAAACTCACTCGGAAGCGAAATTGACGTTTCATGGGATACCTCCAAGAATTTGCCAAAGGAGACCCTCGGCGCTCCCGCATTCTACCGAATCGAGAGGCCTTTGAGCGTTGCAGTCGAGAGACAGTTTCAGCCCGCATCCTGTTCCCTCACGGTCAGGGTAAAGAGTAGGGTTCCAAACAGCTCGATAAATCCTGCGGTGACGAACGGCGTTTCCGGCCGCACCTGCTGTCATACAGATCACCTCCCGTAGTACGATGGCTTCGTGCGTTCTGTAATTCAAGCCCGGCTTGACACCCGTTCGCGCCGGAGACTCTCCGCGCTCGTCCGGGAGCTTGGGTGGACGCCTTCCGAGGTCGTCCGCGAAGGTCTTCGTATCCTAGAAGCCACCCGTGTGCGGAAGAAAAGCCAAAAGATTATTGGCCTGGGGAAATTTCGCTCTGGAGTTCCTGATCTGGGGTCTAACAAAAGGCATTTGCGGGATTTTGGGCGGTGAACCCATATTGCTCGATACGGGCGTAATTGTGGCGCTGTTGGACCGAAGCGAAAGTTCCCACACCGTTTGCGCACGAGTGGTGCAGGACCTGGAGGCTCCTATGATTACCTGCGAAGCTGTGATCGCGGAGAGTTGCTATTTGTTGCGCAATTTCCACGGCGCTTGTGAAACCATCATCGATAATGTGACTGGCGGGATTTTCCAAATGCCGTTTCAGCTATCAAGAGAAACCCTGGGCGTCAAACAAGTCCTTCGGAAATTCCGCGACCGCAAGATTGACCTCGCCGATGCCTGCCTCATCCGGTTGGCGGATGAATTCGAAACAGCAGATATCTTGACGTTGGACAGAGATTTCGCTGTTTATCGCTGGGGAAGGAACAAGCCTTTTCGCATGTTGCTGGATCTCAATTAATTAGGCATTGATCAAATCCCACTCCCCGACGGTGCCTGCACCGCGTTGCGCTTCTGCCCGAATATGCAATCTACGAAGGGAGTTCTAAACGGCCTTAGTCCTATATCAGGCTTCCACCCGGCACTCTGGGGCATCACGCAGTCTGGACCGCCCTCTTCAGCACTTCCCGCGAGACATTTGCTCCGCTTACAATCAGCACCGGGCTATCGCCGCAACCATTGCTCGATTTCAGCAGAGCCGCCGTGCTCGCCGCTCCGGCAGGCTCCGCGACCACGTGTTCTTCCACAAGCAACGTCTCGATGGCCCGTAACATCTGCTCCTCGCCCACCAGCACAACGTCGTCAACCAGGTTTTTCACGTCGCGCACATTCGCCGCTTCCGGAGTTCGCGTCGCCAGTCCGTCCGCGATCGTGTCGCATGTCTCCGTGCCTATGACTCTCCCTTCTTTCCACGACAAGTAATACGCTGGCGCCCGCTCCGCCTGAACTCCGATGATTCTCAGTCGCGGCGCAAGCTGCTTTGTCGCCGCAGCAATTCCGCGAATCAGCGCCGTATCTCCCATCGGCACAAGAATCGCCGTCGCCATCGGCAGTTGTTCCAAAATCTCGCACCCAATCGTCGCCGGACCCGCGGGCAAATCTAAATCTGTCGCGTCATTCAAAAAATAAACTCCCGGCCGCTTCGCGTACTCCGAAGCCGATGCGAACGCCGAAGCCAAATCGCTTCCGCCGCTCTCCACAATCTCCGCTCCCAGCCCGGCAATCCGCCCTCGCTTCACCGGGTTGCAATGCGCCGGCAAAAAAATCCTTGCCGCGATGCCAAACTCCTTAGCCGCATACGCCACGGCCGCCCCATGATTCCCCGTGCTCGACGCCACTACTTCCCGCACGCTGGACTTCTTCATCCTCTCCGCCAGCGCGTAAAACGCCCCGCGCACTTTGAACGACCCCGTCGGCAGATCCGTCTCCAATTTCAAAAAAACGTCTCTCCCCATGCGTTGACTCAAAAACGGCGCAGCGATGAGCCGCGTCGGCGCAAAATACTTCGCCAGGAATTTCTGCGCTTCGCGAATTGTCGAAATGCTCGGTTGAATTTGCACTTTTGCCCCAACATCCATTGCAGTCTCTCTTTTCTCAAACAAGTCCTGTCCTATATGGCGCAGGCGGCAAAACCATGAGCCTTTGGAGGGCCAGCATCATAGCAGGTAACTCTTTAACACTGCCGCAAGCAGCAAGTGTGTCCTCCATTTCTGCCTAAGTTATTCTTTCTACAGGGCTTACTTTGCACGCTTGCGACTTTTGCCCGGGCTTGGGGTTGTATGGAATGGGTGGCCCTCAACTGGCGAATCGCCACTCTGATCAAGAAGCCGTAACCCCGGCAACGCCAGCAAGGTGCAAATCATGCGTATCGCGCGTTTTGTTCTTTCTCTTGCTTTTGCAGCCGGAATCTTAGCTATTCCGGCCCCATCCCCGGCTCAAGTTGCCGTGGGCGCTTCTATCCGCATCGGGCCCCCGGCACTCCCCGTTTACGCGCAACCGATCTGCCCTGGCCCGGATTACGTATGGGCGCCTGGCTATTGGGCCTACGGCCCGGACGGCTACTTCTGGGTTCCCGGCACGTGGGTTCTCGCGCCTGAACCTGGCCTGCTCTGGACTCCGGGCTACTGGGGACCACGGGTCGGCTTCTACGGCGGCATTAACTATGGCTTTGGCTATCCCGGTGTTGGCTTCTTGGGCGGCTACTGGCGCGGAGGCCACTACTTCTACAACCGCTCCGTCACCAATGTGAACGTGACCGTGATTCACAACGTCTACGAAAAGCGCGTCGTCGTAAATGAGCGTAACGTCACGCGCGTCAGCTTCAACGGCGGTCCCGGCGGCATCCGCGCCGAGGTCAATCGCGACGAGCGCAG
>Ga0134082_10000484_pt1 | contig 13439 bp, 13 predicted proteins | sample 15_taG_6_FD_94473 | JGI IMG/M metagenome (GOLD analysis project Ga0134082, IMG submission 94473) | Grasslands soil microbial communities from the Angelo Coastal Reserve, California, USA - 15_D_Rain_40cm_5_09182015 | ecosystem: Environmental > Terrestrial > Soil > Grasslands ... | reverse complement strand
TTGCTGCTCCTTTGCCTGACCGCGCAATGGTTCGTTTAAGACCTGCTCTGTATACGTCACGTTAAACACCGAAGGCGCTCGTCCTCCCGGCGTCTCCGGTATGCCGTTCGTGTAACCCGCGCCCGAACCAGCGTAGAGATTTGGCATGAATTGCGCTTTCGTGATTTGCGCCGCATGATCCGCGATGCTGGCCTGAATCTTGGCAACTTGAATCTCTTTGCTGTTCTGCAACGCCAGTTCGACGGCGCGCTTCAGAGTCAATGCGGCTGGCGCAGGGCTGGTGGTTTGCGCGCCTGCGTCCGCAGGTTTAGGCGCAGGACTCTCTTGCGCTCCAGCAGGGCCACAAAAGCTCGCCAGCGTCGCAACGCCTAGAAAGGTTTGAAGCAGTCGCATCTTCAAGCTCCTTGATCGTACTTAAACTATTCTCTGATTCCTGCTCACTCATATCGCAATGATTCCACGGGCTGCAGGCTCGCCGCTTGGTTTGCCGGCAAGTATCCAAAGAAAAGTCCCGTAGAGCACGAAACAACAAAAGCGATGATTACGCTTAAGCCGGAGACGGGCACGCGTAAATTTGCCGGCAAGAAAAGCATTTGGATGGCCACCGGAATGGCTATACCGATCAGAATCCCGATCACGGCCCCTCCCCCGCTGATCACGAACGATTCAATCAAGAACTGGTACATGACCTCGCGCCTGGCGGCGCCAATCGCTTTGCGGATCCCGATTTCCCGCGTCCGTTCCGTAACAGTCACCAGCATAATATTCATGATCCCGATCCCACTGATCAACAACGCGATGGCCGCAATAACAATCAATACGATTGTCAACGCCAGCGAGATTTGCTTGGCGATGCCAAGGATTGCATTGAGCGTTTGCACTTTGTACTCCGCCTCAGCCGGATGCCGGCTCCGCAACAGTAGCCCCAACTGTCGTTGGACCAACGGAACGTCTTCCGCATTATCCGCTTGTACATCCAGCAAACGCACGAATTCCTGGCCGGTGAAGAATCTCATCACCGTGAAGGGCACGATGACGGAATTTTCGTGAAGGTCGGAAAGGTCGAGAGTCTCGGCCCGCTCGCGGAATACGCCGATCACTGTGAACGTCAGCTCTCCCATACGAACGGTTTTTCCGATCGGATTGTCCTGTCCAAAAATTCGTTCGGAAAGTTGCGGAGTGATGAGGCAGACTTTACTCCGCATCTCCATGTCCACCGAGTCGAGATACCGCCCGCGAAGGATGAGCACTCGCCGTATGGCTTGATAGCCGTCTGTAACTCCCAGCATGCTTACAGGGCGCTCCGCTCCACCCGCAATCACGGTCATAGGGAGTTCGCGTGTTCCCGCAGCCTGAATCACATGGGGAATACTCTTGGCGGCCTCCATGTCGTCGAACGTCATTTCATAACTCAACGGCTGCGGCTTATCCGGCCGCTGTACCAACTCCACCCATACCAGGTTCGACCCGATGCTCTCAATCCGGGAAAGCACGAATCTCTTGCTCGTAAGGGCCACGGTGACCACCAGGACGATGGAGGCGCTTCCGATGATGACACCGAGCGAGGTCAGCATCGCTCGCAACTTGTTTGCGCGCAGCGCATCGATTGCTACCGTTACGGTCTCCCGGATATCCATTGCCGTCCATCCCGCGAGAAACTAGACAAAACCGGAGAAAACGCTTAACCCTTTTTGATCTTCTTCAACTCTTCCTGAGCTATTTTGTTTCTGGGATCCAACCGGAGGGCGTTCTCAAATTCTTCCTTCGCGCCTGCGAGGTCATTCTTGCTTTCATACAAGCGCCCCAGCCAGGCGTGTGCTGTTGCCGGGGATGGGTAGCCATTCCTTTTTGGCGCTCTCTTCCCATATTCACGCAGCAGGCGCTCAGCTTCTTCCAGTTTTTCTTTTTGCAGGACTAGGCCAACGGCGCGGTAAAACTTGCCCCGCGGATCATTCGGTGCAGCGTGTTCTCCGGCTTCAGCCACGGCCATCAACCGCTCCGGCTGCTCGCGTTTCACGGCGAAGTCGCCGATGTCGTAGATAAGCTCCGGTGATTTTGGCCGGCTTTCCAGAGCTTTCGTAAACTCCTCATCCGCTACTGCAAAGTCCTTCTTTTGCCGGCGGCAATTCCCGATGGCGTAATGGCCCTCCGCGGCGTCTAGCTCCATTAGCTCCTTGATGTGCGGTTCCGCTTTGTCCTCTCCTCCACCCACGATTCCGGGAGCGCTGCAATCAAATTCGATGAGCGCTTGGCGCGCCGAAAAATTCTTTCCGTCGAGTTGCACAGCTGTCTCAAATTCTCTTCCCGTTTTCTTGGCTAGCGATATCTTCGTCGGAGGCCACGCCGCGTGATCTGCTTTCTCTCCGTAAGCCCTGCCCAGCCACTCGTGATAAATCGAGTTCTGTTGGCCAAGCGATACGGCTTTCTCTGCGCTGCGAATAGCCGCGTCGTGTTCCTGCAGTTCAAGATAGCTCTTGGTCAGCAACAACTGAATGTCGCCGTTCGTAGGTTCTTTGGCTGCTGCCGCCTGTAACACCTGGATGGCCTTCGTGTAATCGCTGGCTTCAAAAGCTCGTCGCGCTTCGTCCAAGTCCTCGTCGTGCTTCACTGTGGCCGCGGCGAAGCACATGCCCGCCAGGAGCAACGCTGTGAATGTGAGCTTGGCCCTTCTAACCATGCGTCCGTCTCGGGTAATCACCGGCGGATGTGCTCACTACAATCACGGACATGCCATCCCGCAAGTCCACATCTCCTGGTAGGGCCACCAGTTCCCCCTCTTGCAGGCCGCTGACCACCTCGTAGTTGGTGGCGTCTGCAATGCCCACGCGAATCTCACGTTTTTCCAGTGTGGATTTGCCTACCCCAAGTTGGTTCGATTTCACCACGTACACGTAGCGCCGCCCGGCTTCCACTTCCACCGCTCCCCGCGGCACCGACAGCACACCAAGGCGCTCTCTCGAATTGATACGCACGTTAACATTGATATTCGGCAGCAGTTCCAGCTTGTCGTTGTTTATCGAACACAACAATTCACCCACGCTCCGCGTATTCCGCTGCACCACCTGCTTAGGAATGATCTCGGTTTTGCCCAACCAGGTTTTGTTGGGCAGCGCATCCCACGTAATTCTCACCGGCGCGTTCTCTTCCAGCCCGCCCAGGTCCGGCTCATCAATGAACGCCCGCACGCGCACTTTGTGCAGGTCCGCCATCTCCGCCAGTGAATCGCCCACCTTCACAAAGTCTCCGGTTTTTACAGGAAGGGAATACAAGGTTCCATCAACGGGTGCAGTGATGCGGCCCTGGCGCACTTTTTCCTCGAGCGCAGCAACTTCGTTTTTCAGTTGTTCGACCTGCAGTGTCGCGCGGTCGCCGTCCAGCTTGACGCTGCGGTCGAATTCCTGCTTCGCGGCGGTGAGCCGCGTGACTTCCGCCTGTGCTTTGGTCAAATCCAGGTCATTGGCGGCCAGTTCGTCTTTTGTTGCGGCCTGCTGCGCGATTAGATGTGCAAGGGCGTCATGATTTTTCTGCAACCGGTCGCGCTCCGCTTGCGCCTTCTGCAAGTCACCCAACACTTTCGCTGCCTCGTCCGCCTTTCCGCCCGCCCTGGAGGCCCGCAAATCATCCTCCGCCTGCAGCAGCTTCGCGCGCGTTTCGGCAAGCCGTGCCGCCGCGTCCTTCACATCCAATTCCAGTAGCAACTGTCCTTTCTTCACCTGCGGTCCTTCGCTCGCATAAACCTTTTCAACGAACGTATCCAGCTCTGCGCGCATTACGTAAGGCGCGATCGGCTCGACTTTTCCATTGCTGTTGATGGAGGAAATCAGGTTTTCCCGCACGGGCGTAACCGCGGAAATCTTCGGAGCGGGCTTCCGCCCGCTCAGCTTGATCAGGCCAACAGCCACCACTACCGCCAAGAGCAGTAAGAGAGAAATCCGGTTTCGCAGCTTTCGATCCATCAGTCGTTATTCCGCGCGTTTTCGCCGTTGGCGCTCCCGGGCGTAGAAATCCTTCCCCCTCGAGAAAGATCCGCCAATTTGTCGGTGGCTAGCCCGTCCCTTACCTGGAAGGTTCCAAGATACTTCATTCTAGCAAGGGCAGCGCGCCTTTCTCTATGCTTCATGCCCTACGTAAACACACCCGCAATGCAGGATAAACGCTGACAGCTTGTCCCCGTTGTCCCATATAAAGACAGATGCCCCGGCCCAGCATGGGGATGCCGACAATTGGCTGGCTGTTTCCAGCATGTTAATATCGGGCCATGACAGCCGAGACCGTTAGCCCCAAAAACAGTCCTTCCGCTTCAAAGGGTTCGCCTACGCTCAAGCGCGTCTCCAGTTCAGTTCTCCACCGCGTTTGCATTCAGTGCAACAACATGTTTCGGGTGAGCCCCGATAAGTTTGATGCCAAGCAGTGCCCCGCCTGTCACAAGGGTTAAGCTCTGGCGGGCGCAGGATCTGTCCTGTAATATTCCTGGGTTTCCTGCGTAGTACACACAGAAGCTCTGTGTCCTGTTTTTCGATTTTCAAATCGGGGATTGCCGATGATTGAAGCTCGTGGCCTGTCCAAGCGGTTCCAGGACAAAAAGCGCGGCGAAATCCGCGCCGTGGACAACGTCAGTTTCACCTGCCAACCCGGCAAAATCTATGGCCTGCTGGGCGCCAACGGGGCCGGCAAGACCACCACACTCCGGATGCTCGCGACTATCCTGGAGCCGACGGACGGTACCGCCGTCGTCTGCGGTTATGACGTCGTGGAGCAGCCGGAAAAGGTCCGCGCCAATGTCGGCTTCTTGTCCACCGCCACCGCTCTTTACCCGCGCCTGACGGCCCAGGAGCTCGTCGAATACTTTGGCCGCCTGAACGGCCTTGACGAGGCTACGCTCAAGAAGCGCGTTGACGACATTTTCAATCGCCTGGACATGAACGGTTTCCGCGACCGCCGCTGCGACAAACTTTCCACTGGCATGAAGCAGAAAACCTCCATCGCGCGGACTTTGGTGCATGATCCTCCCGTCATGATCTTTGACGAGCCGACCATTGGTCTCGATGTGATGACCGCGCGCACTATTACTGCCTTCATCCGCGAGTGCCGCGACCGCGGAAAGACTGTCATTTTTTCAACGCACGTGATGAGCGAAGTCGAAAAGCTCTGCGACACCATCGGTATCATCCAGTCGGGCAAGCTCCTTGCCGAAGGCACGCTCGCCCAGCTTCGCCAGAACTATTCCGAGAACGATCTCGAAGAAATCTTCGTCAAAATTGTCGCCCCTCATTACGTCCCTGCGGAGGCCCTCTGACATGTCTGCGCGTAACATTGGCATCGTTTATAAGAAGGAGTTGACCGAGGCCCTGCGCGACCGGCGCACCCTCATCACCATGTTTATTGTGCCCTTGGTCCTTTTCCCTCTCGTGAGTGTTGGTTTCGGCGCTGCAATCGCCGCGCTGATTGGAAAAGCTAAAGAAGAGACACCCCAGGTTATGGTCATCGGTGGCGAAGACTCACCTGCCGTGCTCGCTGGTCTGAAGAGGGTGCCAAAAATCCAGATCGTTCCGCTGGAGTCCAATTGGAAAGAGCAAGTCGTCAACAAGCAGGTCCCTGTTGTTGTCGAAATCCCGGAAGCTTTTGAGCGCAACCTCGAGGAGCAAAATGAGCAAACCATCCTGATTCACGACTATGAAGGTGACCTCAAGTCCGAGACCGCTAAAGACAAAATCGAAAAGTATTTTAACGACTACCGCGACTCCGTCATAAAGGACCGCCTCGCTGCCAGGAATTTACCCGTCGCCGTCCTGAAACCGTTCGAAATCAAACCTCACAATGTCGCGCCACCTGAAAAATCAGGTGGCGCGCTCTTCTTCGGCGGCTTCATCGCCTACATCGTGGTGTTTCTGTGCTTTAACGGAGGAATGCATCCCGCGATGGACCTGACCGCTGGTGAAAAAGAGCGCGGCACAATGGAAACCATTCTCTCTAGCCCCATCTCGCGCGCGCATCTTGTCCTCGGGAAATTCCTGCTTGTCCTTACTACCGCTCTGGTTACGGCCGCGCTTTCCGTCATTTCGATGGCCATTTCGTTTGCCATCGTCAACACCCTGCACACCAAGCCAATCCAGGCGGGCGAGTCGGATACCGCGCTTCACATCGGATTCGGCGCGGCTCTTTCCGTCTTCATCATGGCCATTCCGCTAGCCGTCCTTTTCGCTTCGGTTCTCCTCACCGTCGCTTCTTTTGCGAAAAGCTACAAGGAAGCGCAAAGCTACATCACACCCATGATTTTTCTCGTTGTACTTCCTGCAATCGCCGCCATGCTCCCCGGCGTCGAACTCAACTTGAAACTTGCCCTCGTTCCCGTTCTCAACGTCAGCCTTCTATGTAAGGAGCTGGTTATCGGGACTTACCACTGGAACTACATTGCGATAATTTTTGTGTCTACGTGCGTTTATGCTGCGGCGGCGCTCTTCCTAGCGGTCAAAATGTTCCAGCGGGAGTCGGTTCTGTTCCGCTCCTAGTTTTTGCCGGTGACGCGCTAATAGAACAGCACCGCGATGCGAAAACGTGTAAACTCCGCGGCTTCGGTTTCCTGACAGGCGCCCATGGCCCCGTGCATTTCCAGTCCCATGTGGACATGCGGTTGCCGCAAGTCGCCGAAGTCTTTCATGCGTGGAGAGGCTGGCCCTCTCATCGCCGCCATAGTTTCAAGAACTATCTGCTTTTCTCCGTAGACGACAAACAACAGATCGCGGAGCCTAAAGCACAAAACTCGAACCCTTCCTAAGCATCCTGGTTGGTCTCGTGGCAGGAATTTTTCCGAACCCTGCGCAGTCTCCGAGACTTAGATACAATGCTTCCCGCTCCCGACGGAGGGCTCATGCCAAATCCCCGCAGGCAATTCCTCGCGCAAGTGTCACTCGGTTTTCTCGGCGCCGCTGTTTCTTTAAAGGCAGAAGCCAAGCCACAAGAGCCTTCGCAACCGCCGCCCGGCGCGCCTTCGGCTTTCGGTACCGGTCCCGCCGTCGGTCCTGAGGTTTCTCCCGCCACTTTCGCTGAAGCCGAGAAGCTCGCCCGCGTTGAGTTCACTCCGGCTGAGCGCACGCTGGCGGCCGATTCTTGGCGGGTGGACATGGCCGCCCTTCTCGAGCGCCGCACTGGCCCGCGCAACGTCGCGCTCGAACCGGCATTAGCCCCTTTCTCGCGCTACGACTCCGTGCTCCCCGGACAGCATGCCGCCGCGCGGCGCGACCGCTTCGTCCGCACAAACTCCGATCCGGGCCCGCTCCCTTCCAACGATGCCGACATCGCCTACGCTCCCGTCACCAGGCTCTCGCGCTGGATCGAGCAGCGCAAGCTCACTTCCGAGCGCCTCACGCACATCTACCTCAATCGAATTGAGCAATTCGATTCGAAACTCCGCTGCGTCATCACCCTCACACGCGATCTCGCTCTCGCGCAGGCGAAAAAAGCCGACGCCGAAATCGCCGCGGGCAAATACCGGGGGCCGCTCCACGGTATTCCCTGGGGTAGCAAAGATCTTCTCGATACTGACGGAATCGCCACCACCTACGGCGCCGAACCCTTTCGAAATCGAATTCCTACAAAAGACGCCACTGTCGTCCAGCGCCTCCATGATGCCGGCGCCGTTCTCATCGCGAAGTTGAGCCTCGGTGCGCTTGCTCTGAATGACATTTGGTTCGGTGGGCAAACCATGAATCCGTGGCTGCTTGAGGAAGGCGCTTCCGGCTCCAGCGCCGGGCCCGGCGCCGCCACTGCGGCCGGACTCGTCGGCTTCTCCATCGGTAGCGAAACGGGCGGCAGCATTGTCAGCCCCAGCATGCGTTGCGGCGTCACCGGTCTTCGCCCCACTTATGGCCGCGTCCCGCGTACGGGCGCCATGACCCTTTGCTGGTCGCTCGATAAGCTCGGTCCAATGACGCGCTCCGTTGAAGACGCCATTCTTGTCCTGCAAGCCATCGCCGGTCCGGACCCTGGCGATGTCTCCAGCGTTCCCAGCCATCTCGACTTCGACTCCGGCGCCGCCATCAAAGATCTGCGCGTCGGCTATTTTCCAAACTGGATGAAGCAGGCTCCCGCCACCAATGTCGACCGCTCCGCTCTCGAAACTGTCTCCAAACTCGGCATGCGCCCTGTCGAAGTCTTTCTCCCCGACTGGCCTTATGGCTGCCTCAATCTCAACCTTTTCGCCGAAGGGGCCGCCTCGTTCGAAGAACTCACACTCTCCCACCGCGTCGATCAGCTAAAAATGCAGACGCACGACTCCTGGCCCAATCTTTTCCGCCAGGCCCGTTTTCTTTCTGCTGTGGATTTCGTGCAGACCGACCGCTTCCGCCGCAAAGTCTGCCAGGAAATGGCGCGGATTTTCTCTGATGTGGATTTGCTGCTCGTCCCTTCGCTTCGCGACGAAATGCTCACCACCAGCAACAATACCGGTCATCCTTCGCTCACGCTTCGCGCCGGTTTCGTCGAGGTCAGCGAGGCGCGCTCCGACTGGGCCCCCGACCCGCAGCACCCTCTGCCAAAATTTGTTCCGCCCCGCCGCGTTCCCCACGGCGTCACTCTGGTTGGCCGTCTCTTCGACGAAGGCACGCTTTGCCGCGTTGGCATTGCGCTCGAACGCGCCTTCGCCGTCGCTGCCGACCATCCTCCCGGCTTCTAGCGAGGCCTGCCTTGCCCCCAAAGCTCGCATAAAAATGGGCAATGAGCCCGCGGAAGCCTGCGCTGCTGTTCCAAGTCCCGCGTCCTTGCGATAGTATGAGCACTCGATGAATTCGCAGCCCCCCAACGAGCTGCTCAAGGATTTGCGCGCCCGCCTCGGCATCACTACACGCGACGTCGCCGAACTGAGCCAGAAAATAGCGGAAACCCAGGGCAATCCCGAATTCCAGATTTCCAACGCCTGGCTCACGCAAATTGAAAACTCCAATTCCGTGCCGAGTATTTTCAAGCTCTACAGCCTAAGCGCCATCTACCGGCTGAAATTTACCGATCTTCTCTGTCTCTACGGACTCGACCTGCAGAAACTGAGCCTCCATCAAATCACTTCCCCTTTGCCGCAAACTCATCTGACCACCCTCGAAGTGTACGATGCCGACCGCACCGTTTCCTTTCCCGTCCGCTTCGACCGGTCCTTCGACGTGGACAACACCAATCTTCTTTCCCGCATGGTCGAGCTGTGGGGCGAAGTACCGATTGCCCTAATCCAGCATCTCGACATTCGCCACAGTCAGTACGGTTACATCGGCCTGCACGACTTCACCCTCTATCCGCTGTTGCGCCCTGGCTCTTTCGTTCAGATTGACTCGCGCGTGCGAAGAGTCCAGCCGCTTCGCTGGCGCACAGAATTCGACCGCCCTATCTATTTCATAGAGCTGCGCGACGGCTATGCCTGCTCCTGGTGTGACCTGCTGGACGACCAGCTCCTTTTGCTTCCTCACCCGCTTTCGCCTGTGAGTGCCCGAAAATTCAGGTTTGGGATTGACGCGGAGATCGTAGGACAGGTGAGCGCCGTGGCTATGCGTCTGACGGATGCTGGCGGCGCCCCTGGCGGAAACGCAAAATTGCCAAAGCGAGTCTGAGGTTGGAAGTGAACAGCCGCGCTACCGTAGCGTTGACGTCTGCGGGGACTGCAATGCGGTACGGCTCCAGCTTCTGCCAGGCGCGCAGGCACTCCTTTAGGTCTTCTTTTGTGGATGCGAGATACCTTTCAAGCTCCTCGACCAAGTCCTCCAGCGAATAGGCCGAAACTTTGTAAAACGCCTGCCGGTGGGCGATTTCCAATGCTTTTTGTGCGGCTTCCGGGCCAAACCGGTCCGCCAGCCCTTGATGGTAGTAATTCCCCGTGTTGTATTCCCGCGTGGATGCCAGATAAATCAGCCGCCCAAGTTCACACGGAATTCGCGACAGGCTGCGGTACGCAAGGTCGTCGTAGGCCTGTTGGAGCGGCATCAGTTTGACTTCCGCGCTCACAATCCGCTCGTCCCTCTGTTTCCTGACGCGCGCTAGGCGTCTTTACGACGGTCCCGCGCCTTTCATTTCTTGCGCGCGCAGACCCGCATCGAATTCTCTTGCGACCTGGCCGATGCGCTGCGTGAGCCAGTCGGCATACAAAGCGACGCCCCGCACTCCCTGGGCACCGGCAAGCCCAATGCCAACGAACATAAGTGCACAGGCGGCCCTCAGTTGCGCGTACTGAAGGAAAATCCTCGCTTCCGTCATGAATTCGATGTCTCGGCTCCGCCGGCTCGCTTCCACGTGACGCCGCATGATTCTCTGAACCGCCGCCGAAGTTTGCTGTACCCACACCAGCGCCACGCCATTGCGTTCATGGCGGAACCGCCTCTGCAGTTCTCGCGAGTTGAGCCGCCCAACGTAGGCCAGGTCGCCGCTGGAAAAGATTTGCGCCACAAATTCCGGAGGGCACGCCTCCAGTTCCGTGCCTTCCTCAAGACCGGGTGGCCAATCTTCCGAACCAAAAGGCCAAGCACGCAGCGCCTTGTCCACACGGATCCATGCGATGAGCAACAATGCCAAGGCTGCTGCCGCAAGCAAAGCGCCGGTCGTGCCGATCACGGTCGCACCGCCTTCGCCAGATAGCCGCGCGCATCCTGCAGTCTCCGGCTCGTGGCCGCCGCCATTCTTTGGTATTGCTCCTCCAGGCGTACTGCGCTCTTGGGTTCAGCGTTGGGAACGTACGACCACAGGTGCCACGCCCAAACGAGAAGAACCATAAAATACGAGCCTGCATGGATGTGCGACCAGAATGCTCGAAAGCTCTCCCAGTCTCTGGACGCAAACGATAGCCACACCACGCTTTCTCCCAGGAACAGGCCGTACCCTAGCAAAATGCCCCGGAGATTCCTTCCAAACGGAATCGCATAGAACAGAAACAAAGCCACCAGGGCTAACAGAGCCAGGGCCTGCACCACGCGCAACGCAAGCTCCAAGTCCAAAGTCGTGGCAGTGGACCACCACAGCGGGTTATTTCCCGTTTCAATCGTCGCCTTCGCAAACGCCAATAGAAAAACGAACGCCAGCAGGTTTCGTGCTAACCGGGCTGTCCCGGGGTACGCGCGCAATCCCACTCGATAGATCTCGAACACCACGGCGCAGCCCGCCAAAACACCAAGCCATTCCGTAATCCAGTAAACCCTCAGGTACAGGTGGGGCTGCGCATGATAGACGGAAAAACGAAAGAGGGACTGCATCCACACAAACAACAAATACGCGTAGAAGGCCGGATATTGCTTGAAAAGCCTGCACCATAGCGCCCGCGCCAAGAGCAGAGCTTCCACCGCCATGCATGCCCACCAAATGGTTTGGCCGACCATCTTCCTTCCCAACCCGCTTCAGAACGCGATTGGGGCTAATCCTAGCATGAGCAAGGGGAAGAGCGCGTGCTTCTTCCCCTCTCTCTCCTCCGTGGTCTCTAAGCAGGTTGCTTCGGCCACGGAATGGGGCTCGGCCCGGGCACCGGATCACCGCCGTCGGCAATCAGCACTCCCGTGTTCCTGAACCCACAGGCAGCCGGCTTGCGGCTTGTATTCTTTGATGTTAGGGCCTGTACGACATTGGGGAAAACAGCCACAGCAACGAACAAACCCAATGTAGCGAGTGTGCCCCAAACTCTTGTTTTTGACATTCTTCATCTCCTTGAAGGAATTAGCGAGGTTGGTGCTGCCGATACGAGCACCGTTCTCGACCCCACGCCAAGGGTAGGAGGGAAGCGGAGGGCCGCGAACTTCGTCCGATCTCTGGTTGGTATACCAACCAAGACTCGAAATCTAGCCATGTATCAGAGTGTGTAATAGCCGCAGGAAGGAAAAAAGGCGGGGCTGGCGTACTCAGGCTGGGGCGAACTACGCTATCAACAGGTCGAACTCGTCATGCAGGGGCCGTTATCCCTTTTCAGGGCGTCGGAGGGAAAGGCAGCGGGGACTTGCGATTCGGGCCTTTTGCCGCGTAATTCCAGCAACTCGCGCCACTTGTTCCACCTTTAAGGCTTTTCAGCGCCGCCGCCTTGAGCTGTGTTTGAAGCTTCGGGATCGTAACCGAGAGTTCTTTCTCCTACCAGTAAACCTTCGCCGGTTTCACGCGGTGGTTCATCGCAAATCCCTGTCTGGTTGCAATCCCAACCAAATGCACTTTTCCGCATCGTCGGATGCCTCCCACCCAAATGATTGCCTCATGATGGCAAATGGGCGGGCGTCCCTGCGCTTCGCCCTTCTCTCCTATGAATAAGCGTACCCAAACGGGAGCGGCGTCCTCCAAGGACGCCGCTCTCCCTTCTCCCTGCAAAGCCGAGTTCATTTTTTATGCCCAGGCCCAGAGGGATAGCTGCAAGCCCGTCAAAGTCTTCGGCGACTATGCTTGCGATTTCACCAAACCCGACTGGGAGCATCGCTGGAAAGAATGGAATTCCCGCTTGAATCCCTACTTGCATCTTTTTCTTTGCGCCGAACACGCCAGAGAGCTCGGGTTGAGCGCCTCCGTGGACCCCAGAGACTGACCTCTCTCCATCCTTCCTTGCAGCGGCTAGTTTCTCGCGCTTTCGGGCCCTGCGTCCGTTTGGAGCGGGTCTTTTTTCCTTTCTTTAAACTACTTTAAACTAAAGGACCGAAAGCTGGATCTCCGGCTCTCGGCCCCGAATCTCCATTTTCGATTCTTGAAACTACTTCCCATACACCAAGATGTGAAACGTCCCCAGAATCGGCGCGGGCTGTGGGTGTGGCCGTTCCGTTGTGGGCGCTGGTGCTGGCCCAAAATCTGCCGTGTCCACAAAAATGTTGTGTGTCTTCGTATCCAGCCCCATGGTTTTTGCGCCAAACTCCGTTTTCACTCTTTCCACTTCGCTGTACTTGTCCGGCGTATCTTCATGGAAAACGTGCACGAATCCTTCGCGTGTCGAGACGTAGAGCATCCCTGTTTCCGGCTCAAATACCGCCGCATCCACTCCCGCGCTGATCGGGAACGACTGAATCACTTTTCCGCTGTCTGCATCCAGCACCACCAGGTTCTGCGGATTGCGGCCGCCGCTAAACAGCCTCCGATGCGCCGTGTCCATCGCCAGCGCGGTCGGCGTGCCTGCGGGTGCCAGAGGCCAGCGGGATTTGATCTTCAGCGTGTTCGAGTCGATCGCCACCAGTTCGGCCTTGTCTTCAAGATTCACAAATACGGTTCCTTTGCCGTCCGCCACGGCAAACTCCGGCCCGCCGCCCAGTGCGATCGTTCCCACCACCTCGCCGCTTTTTGCATCAATTACCGTAGAGCTGTTCGGGTCCCCATTCATTACGAAGACTCGCTTCGACGCCGGATCGTACGCCACGCTGTCTGCGTCTTTGTCCGCCTTCGCTTCGCCGGTCACCCTCAGCGTCTTCAAATCGAAAATGATCACCTTCCCTTGGGCGCCGTCGGTGATAAACCCGCGG
>Ga0134082_10000482_pt1 | contig 13451 bp, 10 predicted proteins | sample 15_taG_6_FD_94473 | JGI IMG/M metagenome (GOLD analysis project Ga0134082, IMG submission 94473) | Grasslands soil microbial communities from the Angelo Coastal Reserve, California, USA - 15_D_Rain_40cm_5_09182015 | ecosystem: Environmental > Terrestrial > Soil > Grasslands ... | reverse complement strand
CTGCCCACTTCCAGCACGGAAATGTCGAACGTGCCGCCACCCAGGTCGTACACCGCGATGGTTTCATCGCTCTTTTTGTCCAACCCATACGCCAGCGCGGCCGCTGTCGGCTCGTTAATAATGCGCACCACTTCCATGCCCGCGATTTCGCCGGCTTGCTTGGTGGCTTGGCGCTGCGCGTCGTTGAAGTACGCCGGCACGGTAATCACGGCCTTGCTGACCTTTTCGCCAAGGAAGTCTTCCGCAGCCGTTTTCAGCTTCGTCAGAATCATGGCGGAAATTTCCGGCGGGCTGTAAAGCTTACCGGAGATTTCGACACGCGCGTCATCATGCGGACCTTTCACAACTTTATAGGGCACGCGGCGCATCTCTTCGCCGACTTCGTCATAGCGCCGGCCCATGAAGCGCTTGATCGAATACACGGTGTTCTCGGGGTTCGTCACCGCCTGTCGCTTGGCTACTTGCCCAACGAGCCGCTCTCCCGTCTTAGTGATGGCCACAACCGACGGTGTCGTCCGGGCGCCTTCCTGGTTGGGGATGACCACCGGTTCGCCGCCCTGCATCACGGCGACAACCGAGTTCGTCGTCCCAAGGTCAATTCCAATAATCTTGCTCATAACTGCTCTGCCTCCTCAAACTGTTTGCCGTTGCCCATGGCCCTCTTGTAGCCCACTCCTTCGGGGCCAAATTTAGCTGCGTCCGAGCGTTTTAAGCCCAGCACGAAGGAGAGTATACAGGTTGAGTGTGATGTTGTCAAGTATTCTTATAACAATGCTAAAGCTTGTGTTTTCTGATGCTTAGCAGGTTCCTGCCCTGAATACCCTGGTCTCCTTAGACCTGCACCGATTGCTTTTAGGCATCGCGGGCAACAGCCGCTTCTTGTTTGGCAACCAATCCCCTGGAGGCCCGGACCTCAGGGAAGCGTCTCTCCTCAGTGCATTGGTGCATCTTCGAATGCGGTCTCGCCTTTTTCGCCTCGTTTCGAGGTAGAATTCTTCTGGGACCTTTCCACAAGTCCGGTTATGAGCGGTTCTGGAGGTTGCAGTGAATCGCAGGCGCGTCCTGGTTGCCATCGTCAGCGTGACTCTGCTTGTCATTGGGGCCTTGTTCCTCCCCTCCCTCCATCAGGTCCCGCCACCTCCTCGCATAGCGCCTCCCTCGGGTCCGGTCCCACTGCCGACGGCCTCCCCCGAAGCGACTTCGCTCCCGCCGCAGCCGCTGCTGCCGACCTCACCGCTTGCTACGGAAGCCGCTCCTCTACCCGCGCCGCAATCTGCGGCGACCCTGCAGGATGTGGACCCGCACAAAGCGTTCGGGTCGAAGAATGCGCCGGTGCTCATGGAAGAATTCAGTGATTATCAGTGTCCGTCGTGCAAAGCCCTTTACACCGGAACCAACCGCTTAGTCATGGACAACTACGTCAGCACGGGCAAGGTCTATCTAGTTCACCGTGATTTTCCTTTGGCCATGCACGCCTATTCCCGTGTGGCGGCGCGTTACGCGCGGGCCGCCGCGCAATTGGGCAAAGTTGAACCTGTCGAGCAGGCTCTTTATCAGAATCAGGAGAAGTGGGAACAGAGCGGTGACGTGGATGGCACGGTGGCTGCCGTACTTTCCGCGTCGGAAATGACGAAGGTTCGCGCACTGGTCAAAGGGGGTACGATGGACGCGCTCATTGACAAAGATTTCGCGCTCGGTCAGATGTACCGTGTCAACCAAACCCCAACCACGGTCTTCCATTGCAAGGGCAAAACGTATCCCTATGCGGGCATGATGACCTACGACACGATGAGGCAATTCTTGGAGCAGCTGCTGTCGGAAAAATAACTTCTTCACTGAGACATGCTGCAATCTAGCCCATTCAATTTTGGTCGCGCCGTGATCCTGATCGTGCGATTGATGCTCGGCGGAATCTTTATGTACGCGGGCTACTCCAAGATCTTTCGCCCCAACCTGATTCTCTCGCCTTGGTTTGCTTTGAAGTTTTCCATTACCACCAATCTCTCGACCTTTGGCGCCCAGGTAGAATCTTACAGGTTGCTCTCGGCCGCCGGCGTGAGTTTCGTTGCGCACACTCTGCCGTTTGCCGAGATTTTGCTTGGATTGCTCTTGTTGATTGGCTGGCGCCTTCGCATCTGGGCTTCGCTGGTTACGCTACTCATGCTCGCGTTTCTTACTGTAGTTACCCGCGCCTACCTGCTGCACATGAACATCAATTGTGGTTGTTTCGGCACTTACGAACCAATCAGCCTCAAGAAGATTTTCGAAGACGGCGCGCTCGCCGCGCTTGCGGTGCTCATGACCGTCTTCGCCTTCATCGAGGCACGCAAACCGCACCCCTGGTGTGCCCCGGAAAAGACCGCATCATCGATGCAGGAGAATTGAGATGTCGAAGTTCCGGCATTGCGGGGCGAGGTGCGCCGCATTCCTTTTGTTCCTCTTTTTGCTCTCGACTTCGGTGTTGGCACAGAGTCAACCGTCAAACCCGGGCTCAAAAGCATCGCAAGAACGAACGTTATTGCCGTGGGCTATGCGGTTGGTGGTCGACGCTCCAAGTGACGCTTCAGGAGGGAAAATGGAAAGCCAAGATTGCGCCCGGCACAAGCGTTATGATCTCTTCAGTGTATTGAGGAACGAAAGAGAAAATAAACGGAGATTAATGTGAAATCGCTCAGCGAATATCTGGAACTCGCGACCCGGGCGCATGGTCATCTTTGTGCCGGCCAAGTGCTCGGCGTGCGCCTGGCGATGCTCGGCCTGCGCGAACTCGGCATCGACGATCCCATCGCCGAGCGCAAACGCCTCGTTACCTACGTTGAGATCGATCGCTGCGTTACCGATGCGGTCGCGGTCGTGGCCAACTGCCGGCTCGGCAAACGCGCGCTGAAGTTCCGCGACTGGGGCAAAGTTGCCGCCACCTTTGTGGATTTGCAAACGGGCCGCGCCATTCGCGTCGCCGCCAAAGAATCCTCCAAGCAAGCGGCGCGCGAACTCTTTCCTGAATTTGGCAAGGAGGCGGGCCAACAAAAAGCTTACGCGCAACTTCCCGATGAAGCCTTGTTCGACAAGCAATGGGTCAAAGTGGAAGTCGCGCCGGAAGATTTGCCCGGGTTCAAAGGTCCGCGCGTGGTCTGCGCGCAATGCGGTGAAGGCATCAACTTCAAACGAGAAGTCCTCGTGAACGGACGCATGCTGTGCCGTGCCTGCGCCGGCGAAAGCTACTACCAAGCAGCCGACTAAGTGCTAGCGCAACGCAACCACGCGGCGTTCGGGAGGCTTTTGAGCTTCGCCGGCGGTCTTCAGGGGTTCCACCTTAAGCAGGCGGAGGACTGCCGGCGCAATCAGCGCCAGGAAAATGCAAAGGAGCAACAGACCGGCCACGGCCTCCAAGGTTCCCATGACCGTGCGATAAAGCTCCAAGGTCCAGAACTCCTGCGTCAGTGCCGCTTGTAATGCTGCCTTGTTGTAATCGGCAGCGGAAATGTATTCCTGAAGTGCCTTGACCCGGGTTCCTCCCGAAATACCGACTACCACGATCGCGAAGCGAATGTACTTCTCGAATCCCCTTCTTAGGACGCTGTCAGCAAGGAAGCGGCGCAAGATGGTTTCGATGGCTTCTCGGGAAATCCAGGCGATGGTCACGGACAGAGCCAGGGCCAGCGCGAACGAAGCTCCGAAAAGGGCAACAAACATGGCGGTAGACTCCAGGGACGAAATATCGTTTTGTGTGAGTTGATTATTGCGCAAACCGATGGACGCACCAACCGGAAAATCTCCGTACTGTTTCCAAAGCACCATGCTGCCGTCTGGGACCGTCCTCGACCCTTGGTTCTGCGCTAGAATTATTCTTTGATGCTAAGCCTCCCTCCGATTACGCTGCGATTGCGCAGTTTCAAGCTGATTGACCGAGTTGCGCTGGCGTTTCTGCTTTTCTGCTCGATTCTGTTTGGCACCGCCTGCGGGCTGCTTTTCGTCTACGCCAGCGACCTGCCGGAGATTCGCGCGCTTGAAACCTACCGCCCCAACGTGGTGACGGAAATCTACGCAGATGACGGACAGCTTGTCGGGAGCTTCGCTCTGCAGCGCCGCATCTTGATGACTTACGAACAATGTCCCAAGGTGCTGTACAACGCGGTGACGGCCATCGAGGACCAGCACTTTGAGCAGCACTGGGGCATCGACTTCCCGCGCATGTTCACCGCGGCGCTGCGCCACCTGACGCGCGGCCGCCGCGCAGGCGGCGCCAGCACCATCACCATGCAGCTTGCCGGCAATCTGTTTCTGGACCGCAGCGACATCAGCTTTCGCCGCAAAGCGGAGGAAACGCTGCTTGCGCTGCAAATCGAGCGGCGCTACAGCAAACCGCAGATCTTCACCATGTACGCGAACCAGGTGTACCTGGCGCACGGCAATTATGGATTTGCTTCCGCCGCGCAATTCTATTTCGGCAAATCGGTCGCCGACCTAACGTTACCGGAAGCGGCGCTGCTCGCAGGCATGATCAACGGACCAAAATATTCGCCGCTGCTCAATCCGGAAGGCGCATTGGCGCGCCGCAACTTGGTGCTGCACCGAATGAGAGAAGAAGGAAAAATTACTGCGCAAGAGGAGGCCGCGGCCGTCAAGTCGCCGCTCAGCTTGCATCTGCAATACCCGCGCAACGACCTCGCGCCGTATTTCTTCGAAGAGATTCGAAAATACCTCGAAACGACGTATGGCACGCAAGCGGTTCACGAGCGCGGGCTGCGCGTTTACACCACGCTGAACGTCAACATGCAGCGCGTGGCCAATCAGGCGGTGCGCGACGGACTACACGCGTACGAGCGCCGCCACGGCTGGAAGGGCAATCTGCCCAATGTGCTGCGCGACCATCTCGGCAAGCTGGACACCTACGAAGACGAGGATTGGCGCCACCTCATTGAAAAGGGCAGTTACGTTACGGGACTCGTGCTGAACGTGGCTGATCATGACGCGGTAATCAAAATCGGTCCTTATCGCGCCCTTCTCTCGGCGAGCGATTTTGCCTGGACCGGCCGCAAGAAACCTTCGGAATTACTGAAGGTCGGCGATCTCGCGCAATTCTCGATTCAAGAATTGCGCGGCAGCACCGCGCGCGTGCAGCTCGAGCAGCAGCCCGGCCCGCAAGGGGCGCTTCTGGCCATTGACAACGCCACCGGCGAAATCAAAGCCATGGTGGGCGGCTACAGTTTTGAAGATTCCAAGTTCAACCGCGCAACCCAGGCGCTCCGGCAAGTCGGAAGCTCGTTCAAAGTGTATGTGTATGCGGACGCTCTGGAGAAGGGCGCATCCCCCTTTGACACCATCGTCGATTTGCCGTTCACCACGATCAGCGGTGGGCAGCCTTACACCCCGCACAATTATGATGAAAAATTTGAAGGCACCATCACGCTGCGGCGCGCCCTGGCGGGTTCGCGCAACGTTCCGGCAGTGAAGCTGGCGGAAAAAGAGGGTATCAACACCGTCGTGGACATGGCGCGGCGCTTCGGCATTACCACGCCGCTGCCACCCTATTTGCCGCTAGCGCTGGGAGCGGCGGACATGAAATTGGAAGAGCACGTTTCGGCCTTCACCGTGTTTCCGAACGACGGCATTCGCATCGATCCGTACATGATTCGGCGCGTGACCAGCTACGATGGCGCGCTGCTTGAAGAAGCGCATCCGGAAGTGCACGACGTGATTTCTCCGGAAGTGGCGCGCACCATGACCGCGATGCTCAAGGAAGTCGTTCAATTCGGCACTGGCGTGGCCGCGAAGGCGTTAGGCCGGCCAGCCGCGGGAAAGACCGGCACCACGCAGGACTACACCGACGCGTGGTTCGTGGGTTTCACGCCGCAGCTCACCGCGGGAGTATGGGTAGGCTTTGACGACAAACAAATTTCACTTGGCAAGAGAGAGACGGGCGCGCGAGCGGCCCTGCCGATCTGGCTGGAATTCATGCAAGGCGCACTCGCGGGAACGCCGGTGACGGATTTTTCCAATGTTGTTCCGCTGGAGCAGTTGGCGGGCGAGCATCAACTCCAATTGGATACTCCGGACACTGCGCCTACCGAAGACGAGCCCGGCGCGCCGAAAGAAAAACCGACGGTCCCTTCTCTGCCGACAAAAGCCGACACGGCAGCCGCGGCCGGTACCGCTCCTCATCCCTGAAGCGAAACTTCCTCGGTTTTAGATTTCTTTTATTGCCACTCCTGGGGTGGCGCTCCGCCATTGCGGCTTGATTGCCGGAACGGCGCTGTTCCCGAGGCCATCGGCTTTCGCGTACGGAAACTTATTTGAGTTGGTGGCGTCGAACATTACTGTCGAGGTGTGCGTAACTGTTTTTGAAGGATGGAAGGGTTCAGTAGACCGGTGATACGGGAAGAGGGGCCCCACGATGGAAACGCTGAGGCAGGACATCCGGTACGCGTTGCGGAACCTAGGGAAGACGCCGGGATTTGCTGCGGTCGCGATCGTTACGCTAGCGCTAGGGATCGGCGCGTCCACGGCCATCTTCAGCGTCATCGATAACATCATGCTGCAACCCTTCCCCTATCCGGATGCGCCGCGCTTCATGTCCGTGCAAATCCATGACACCGAACGGAATGAGCCCGGTGGGCGGGCAGGGTTCAGCGGGCCGGAATTCTTGGATTACCTCGAGCAGAATCGTGTATTTGACCGCGTGATCGCCAACGACAATCTGGATGTGCTTTACCGCGCGGGAGAAGGCACGCTGCGTTTCAATGCAAACTACGTAACACCCGGAACGTTTGAATTCTTGGGCATGCCCGCATTATTGGGACGCGTCATGCAACCCGCGGATTACGAACCGGGCGCGCCACCGGTCTTCGTGCTGCGCTACAAGACGTGGGTGAAGAGTTTTGGCGCAGATCCCGCGATCATTAACAAAACTTTTATATTAAATGACCAGCCGCGGACGCTAGTCGGGATCATGCCGCCCCGCTTTGCTTGGGGCGACGCGGAAATGTGGATCCCGAAGAAGCCGGAGCGCGCCACGGCGACCACGGCGGTGGCCGGGGCGTTTCCGCAGTACTGGTTCCTGCTTGGGCATTTGAAGCCGGGCATCTCAATGAAGGAAGCGGAAGCGGACCTTACGGTCGTGGCCAACCGGCTGGCAAAAGTGTACCCCAAGGATTATCCAAAGCATTTCACCGTGCACTTGGAGTCGCTGACGAACCTCGTGGTGGGCCAATTCAAGACTACTCTTTTCATTGTATTGGCCGCGGTGGGATTGCTGCTGCTGATTGGGTGCGGCAACGTCGCGAATTTGTTGCTGGCCCGCGCGACGACCCGGGAGAAGGAGTTCGCGATCCGCGCCGCGTTGGGCGCGAACCGCGGGAGATTGCTTCGTCAGTTGCTGGTAGAAAGCCTGATCCTGGCGATGGGCGGCGCGGCGGTAGGGACACTCCTGGCATGGGGAGGGCTGAAGTCTCTGGTAGCCCTGATGCCGCAGAACATTATTCCTGCCGAAGCCGTGATCCAGCTGAATACGCGGGTGTGGCTGTTTACTTTGGGCGTAGGGGTGCTGACCGCGCTGATATTTGGACTGGTTCCGGCGTTGCAAGCGGTACGCAAGGACGTGAACGAACCGCTGCGCGATAGCGGCAAAGGAATCAGCGGCGGATTCCGCCACGGACGATTGCGCGATGCGCTGGTGGTGCTGGAAGTGGGGCTTTCGCTGACGCTGTTGGTTGCCGCGGGGCTGCTGATGCGAAGTTTTGTGGCGCTGCGCGACGTGAGGCTGGGATTGCGGCCCGATCACGTCTTGGTAGCCAGGCTTCCTTTGCCCGTGGAGCGCTACAAAACCGCGGCTCAAGTGGCGGGGTTTTACAGGCCGCTGCTGCAGAGACTGAAGGCTTTGCCGGGCGTTATAGAAGCGACGGAGACGAGCACGCTACCCCCCTATGGAGGAATTCCGAGCGACATCGAGATTCCGGGTAAATCGCACTCCGAAAAATGGGATGCGATGTTTCAATTGTGCAGCGAGGGATATTTTCCGGTGCTCAAGATTCAGTTCGCGGCGGGAAGGCCGTTCACGGAAGCCGAAGTCAACGGAGCGCGGAAGCTGGCGGTCGTGAACCAAACCTTTGTGCGGAAGTATCTGGAGAACGACAATCCCATTGGTCAACAGATTCGCATTGCACAACTGGAACAATTTGAAGATCCTGTGAAAGAGCCGGTTTTTGAAATCATCGGGCTCGTTGCGGACGTAAAGAACCGGGGGCTGCAAGAGCCGATTCAACCGGAAATCTGGGTACCTTACACAGTGACGGGCTCGGCGTTCCGCGGAATCCTGGTGCGCACGGAAAAAGAACCGATGACCATGTTGAACGCCGTGGAAAAGGAGATTTGGGCCACAGACCGGAACGTGGCTCTGACGTTGACGGGAACGCTGGAAGGCTACATCGGCCAGTTTTCCTTCGCGGGACCGCGTTTTGCGTTTTTCCTGATGACTATTTTTGGGGCCATCGGATTGGTGCTGGTGACCATCGGCGTCTACAGCGTACTGGCCTACACGACCACGCGAAGAACGCAAGAAATTGGAATTCGTATGGCCCTCGGAGCGGAACGATCCCATGTGCTGGGCATGGTGATTGGCATGGGCCTGCGGCTGGTGGGGACCGGCGTGGTGCTTGGATTAATTGCCAGCGCGGCGCTCGGCAGAGTGATTGCGACGCAACTGTGGGGAGTTTCGGCGTACGATCCGTGGACGCTTGTGAGCGTGCCTCTCGTGCTCCTGCTCACTGGGTTGCTGGCGTGCTGGCTTCCGGCACGCCGCGCGTCGCGCGTCGATCCGCTCGTCGCCCTTCGTTATGAATAGCTCGAGCTAGGCACTAGGCCTCTCTTTCCACTGGGGTCATCGAAAGGGGTCCCAGCCCCTCGCTGCTAGCGCCTGCTCGCGGCCATCTTCGTTGCGTAGAGCGAGTTTGGATTCGCGTGTGATTTTTCCTATCGATGTGAGGATTACGCCTTGGATGGTGCGCGGCAACGCCCTTACCTTAGGCGGCGGTACGGTGAACAACAGTTCATAGTCGTCTCCCCCATGCAATGCGAGGCAAAGGGAATCCAACCCCTGCTTGCGCGCGACATCCGAGTGGCGCGTCTGCGGGATTCGCGCGCTTTCCAGGAGCGCACCAACACCATTTGTGGCGCACAACCGCGGCAGATCACTCGACAACCCGTCCGAAAGATCCATCATCGCGCTCGCAAGCCGTTTCTTCGCGAGCCACTCACCCAGTGCCAGACGGGGCTCGGGGTATAGATGCTTCTTCAGAAGCGGGTTCTTCGAATTTAGGAACCCGCGATTCCCGCGGAGGATTTGAAGCCCGAGTTCGGCCTCTCCCAGACGCCCGCTTACGTAGACAAAATCGCCTGGGCGAGCTCCGGAGCGACGCACCGCCCGGCCGGTCGGTGCGTCGCCGATCGCCGCAATATGGATCAGAATCCCCCTTCCCTGCGTGGTGTCCCCGCCGGCCAAAACACACGCGAATTTCCGCGAGGCGCGACTTAAGCCACGCAGAAATTCGCTCAGCCACCTTCCCGTGTGAGAAGCCGGAAGGGCCAGGCTCAAAAGGAAGCAGCGTGGGGTTGCCCCCATCGCCGCAATGTCGCTCAAGGCCCGGGCCAGGCATTTCCATCCGACGGAATCAGGTGGGTGCTTTTCCCGGAAAAAATGCGTCCCTTCCAGGAACCAGTCGCAGGTCAGGATGATTTCGCGCCCTGCCCGAGGCCGAAACAACGCCGCATCGTCGCCAATGCCGAGGCGAAGCTCGCCGGAAACACGGGGACGTCGCCCCAACGCCGCGGCGATTTTCTCGATTAACTCGTTCTCGCGCACTCTCATGGCCAGAATCCGGAGGAGCACCTCGGCTGCTTTGGCGCACCGTTAGGGATTGATTCGCGACAGCAGGAGCGTTATAGCGTATTTTGGTCGTCTTTGGCCCGGCTAATCGGCCGCCCGTGTAGACCGACCGGATTGCGCCGGGAGGCGGGTAGCTGTCCCTAGGTACAGGAAACCCATAGGAACCGCCTGTACCGCACTGGTACTAAAATCAGGGTTGACGAACCCCCCGGCGGAAACTAGTATGGGCAGGGTTGCGAACCAACCCCCTCGGTTCAGATGAAACCGATACCGGTTCTGCGGGTACTAGGGTGAGTCGCCCGCAATTTGCAAAGTACAAGGGCCCCAAGGGCCTCTGGGTGAGCATGAGAGGCAAGAACTATACATTCTTTATAGCATCCACGCCGGGGAAGCTCCGGAAGGTAGTGGTACCAGCCTACCTAATACATGGTGTTGCCATTCTTGCCTTGATTGGTGCTATCAGCGTGACCGCCGCCGTGGCCTCGTATTCCCGTATGCTCTGGAAAGTCGGAAATTACAATGCGGTGCGCCACGAATTGGAAACCAGAACGCAGCAATACCGCCAGCTGCAAGCCACCGTTAACGACACCAATCAGCGCCTTGATTCCCTGCAATCCCTCGCGACCGAAGTGGCCATGACCTACGGCGTGCTGCGCTATCATCCGGCGGCGTTCGATCAGAGCGACAATCCTGTGGATTCCCAGGATGCGTTCGACCGCTCCATCGAGCAGTACACCTTCCTGAAGCGCAATGCCGCCGTAATCGCGGTCTCCAGCAGCGGCTATTTGCTCTCACCGAAGAACTTTGCCGATTCCAGCTATACGCCTTCGATTTGGCCGGTGATGGGACACATCACAGACAGCTTCGGCGAGCGACTTGATCCCTTTAGCGGAGAAGGCGCTTTCCATACGGGCGTGGATGTGGCATCCGATTATGGCGCGCCGGTCCATGCGACAGCGGATGGAATCGTCACCATCGCGGAGAATCATGCGGGCTACGGCCGGTTGGTGGTGATTGATCACGGATTTGGCATTACCACCTGGTACGCGCACCTTTCCGCGTTTTCGGCGGTGGTGGGCTCGCGAGTGAAACGCGGCGAAGTCGTAGGGTACACGGGCATCAGCGGACGCTCCACCGGGCCGCACGTGCACTATGAAGTTCGCATGAACAACGCGCCGATTAATCCCTGGCGCTACATGAAATCAAGTCCAACGGGCGACTAAGGGGCAATCAAAATAGCGGAAGTGGATGCCGGGCTTTGGCCCGCTTTTTTATTTTGGGGAGCTCGCGACGATCCTGTAGCTCCGAACCAGTGCTCTTACGTATGGCCTTTCTTTGCCTTGGTCGTATTTCCTGGAGCGGGCTTGGCGGGAGCAGCCTCAGGTAAACCGGTGGAAGAGCGGCGAGCCGACTCCAAAAAGGCTGATGTGATTTCGAAGGCCAGCCGCACGGACTTCGTGTCCCCGCGGTCGATTTTTGAAATGTCGGCCCCCTTCAATAGCGCCAGGTAAGCCTCGCGAAGAGCCGGGTCCAACTGCCGCCGGGTCTTGGCATTGTCGAGCCCGGCTCCCGCAAGAGTCAGAACCCCATTCAACAAATCGGCGAGTTTGCGGGCGGTTTCCTCCGAACTACATTCTCCTTCCGCCACGACGCGCAGGCGGTCGCTGTCCGGTTTTCCGGCAAGAGTAATCCACTGCAATTGGTCCAGCATGGTAGAGAGCTGCCGAGAACGAAAACCTCCCGGAGCCTGGGACGAGAGCGCCTCGCCAGGAGCCGCGTCCTGACGGATTACCGCGAAGACGGGTGAACCAGCCAGGCGTTCGAAACGCGTGCGCCATTCCGCATGATCCAAAGGTCGTTTCTTAGCGCTTAGAGTCTGGGCGAGATCCGCGCGGTCGGTGAGAGCAATGCGCTCGTTGCTGAGGAATGTGAAGTAGATTTTGCTTGCGCCATGGTCTTCTGGAACGGCGAAGATTTCCCGCCCACCGCGTTTTTCTACGCTCCCAGACTTGATGGCCAAGGCAGAGATTCTTTGGCGATCGAATCTTCCCTCCGCTACGGCGAAGAAAGTGGAGTCTTGGCCATTTTTTTCAAACGCCATGGCAAGATGATCGAGGTCGCGCTCGTAGTGGAAGCCCGTCTCAGTCAAAAACTGGGCGTAATCCTCGTCAGGTTGTGGCTGGGGAGCCCACGCGTAGAGCTGTGCCACAAAAGGAGCGGCGCGAAGTTCGGCTAGATCCACGAAAACTACAGCGCTTGCATCCGAAGGCATCATGGCGAGCACGTCGCCACGCACGGAAGGACCGCGTGCATGATATCGCTGGTAAGTGTAGAGGCCGGCGCCACTCAGCAAGAGCAAGCTAGCCGACAGCACCATCCAAACGCGCTTATTCATAATCCGCTGTTTACCCGCATCGCTAGCGAAATTCGGAACTCGCAATTTTCCCATGAGCTTGCCTTGCCGAACACCAGAATCCTACCGGAGCCGAGACATAAATCTGTGGGAATCTCGCGTTGACCCAGGCGCAGGTTGCTACCCTGTGGAAGTTATACTAAGTTATGCGAGAAAAACGAGATAGCTCTTGCTGCCGGGGGCGGGGGGCCGCATGGATTTCCACAGCACTGGTCGCTCGCGTGCTCTAAGCCTGGCGAGCCTCCTTGCAATTCTAATACCTCTTCTGCTATGCTTAGTCGGTTTGAGCGGCGCTGGCGTAGCTCAGCTGGTAGAGCATCTGATTTGTAATCAGAGGGTCGGGGGTTCAATTCCCTCCGCCAGCTCCACCTGAAATTTTGGGGGAGCGAGGCGGAACGAAATCTGGCAGCAAAAGCCAACGGGCTGGTGTCTCTTGACACGAGTCCTATTTGTGTTTTTGGGCCAATCGTCCGGAAGTTGTTGAAGGAGTTGGTTGAAGGAAAAGTTCGCAACTCGTGGTTCGCGTCGGAAAGTTTCGCGGGACGGGTGGGTGAGCGGTTAAAACCAGCAGACTGTAAATCTGCCGCTCCTTGCGGGCTACGAAGGTTCGAATCCTTCCCCGTCCACCAGGCTCTCGCCGTGAGGTTAGGGCAGGAACCGCAGGGCCTGCCTACGGCAGGCAAATCGCATGCAGCGATGTTCGGAAGCGTCTGACTCGCGGTGAACGCGCCGCTCGGAGAGAGTGCGCTGCAGAAATGTTTTGCTCGCTGCGGCGAGGATGCGCAAAGGGCAAACGGATTAGGCCTGGGTAGCTCAGTTGGTAGAGCGCGTCCTTGGTAAGGACGAGGTCACCGGTTCAATCCCGGTCCCAGGCTCCAGAAGTTCGGCGGTTTCCGAGGCTGGGAAGTTTTGCGGGGCTTGAGCGGGGGTAACTCAACGGTAGAGTCTCACTCTTCCAAGGTGATGGTTGCGGGTTCAAATCCCGTCCCCCGCTCCAAAGTGTGAAGTGTAGCGCCGCTTGGGTTTAGAGGCAGGCGCAGAAGGCGAAAGAACATGGCCAAGGAGAAATTCGAGCGCAGCAAGCCGCATGTGAACATTGGGACGATCGGGCACATCGATCATGGCAAAACCACTTTGACGGCCGCGATCACCAAGGTG
>Ga0134082_10000479_pt1 | contig 13489 bp, 9 predicted proteins | sample 15_taG_6_FD_94473 | JGI IMG/M metagenome (GOLD analysis project Ga0134082, IMG submission 94473) | Grasslands soil microbial communities from the Angelo Coastal Reserve, California, USA - 15_D_Rain_40cm_5_09182015 | ecosystem: Environmental > Terrestrial > Soil > Grasslands ... | reverse complement strand
TGCGGCCCCGTCTGCCCGCCTGCGTAAATGGCCACGGCGTCCACCAGTTTTCCGTCAAGCCTGGTCTTGAACCCGCGAAAACCGATATCCGCGGCTTGATGGTTGCCGCAGCCCGCAGGACATCCCGACCAGTGAATCGTCAGCGGATTTCCACTCCCGCCAAGCTTTTGGTGTAGAGCTTCGGAGAGCGCGACGGCGCGGCTTTTCGTCTCGATGAGCGCGAGGTTGCAATAATCCGTTCCAACGCAAGCCACCATGCTGCGCAAAAATGGAGAAGGACGCGGCGAAAACTCCTTGAGCAAAGGCTCCGCCAGCAGGCCGCCGACGGAGTCCCCAGGAACATTAGGAATAACCGCGTTTTGCGCAGTGGTCAGCCGAATTTCCCCGTTTCCGTAAATTTCCGCAAGCCGCGCGAGCTCGTCCAAATGATTCGGATTGACGCGGCCCGTCGGAATACACAGTCCCACGGCGCGAAGCCCTTCCTGTTTTTGCCGCGTCACGCCAAGGTGGTCGGCATGCGCGGAACTGCGCATGTCTCTTCCTTGGAACGCCAGCTCGTGGCCCAATCGCTCAATCAATTTCGCGCGCAGGAGCGACAGGCCCCACTCTTCAATGAGAAAAGCAAAGCGGCACTTCGAACGCGCCTCGCGCGGACCATGATCGCGATAGATCTTGATCAGCTCCACGACCACGGGCGCGGCCTGAAAAGCTTCCACAAAAACATTCAGCGGCGAAGCAACGGTGAATCCTCCCGAGCCCATCTTTCCGCCAACCAGCACGTTGAAACCGGTGCGACCCGCTTTTTTCGCGGGAATTAGGGCAATGTCTTGCGATTCTGCGTGCGTGCAATTGTCCAGGCAGCCCGTGACCGTGATGTTGAACTTGCGCGGCAGGTTAGTGAATTCCGGATTGCCTTGCGCGCCCACAATAATGCGGTCTAAATCCTGTACGACGGGAGAAGCGTCAAGCAATTCATGCTGATGGAGTCCCGCCAGGGGACAGCCGTTGATGTTTCTAACGTTGTCCACGCCGGTTTGCAACGAGCGCAGGTCTACCCCGCGCAGCTTCTTCCAAATCTCCGGCACGCTTCCGAGCGTGAATCCGCGCAGCTCAATCTGTTGCCGGGTCGTGATGTCCACGACTCCGTCGCCCAATCGTCGAGAAAGTTCCGCAATGGCCCGGAGTTGCTCACCCCGCACGAAGCCGTTCGGCAGTCGAATGCGCATCATGAATTTGCCGGGCGTCGGCCGGCGGTGGAACACACCAAGCCATTTCAACAATTCTTTTTCGGCAGGAGTCAGCGAGTCCGCGCCACGCTCCATGATTTGCGGCAGATGCTCCAGGATGCGCAGCCCGTCGCCGCCCATGGACGCCTTGTATCCCTCGACAGCATTGGAGGGCGCGTCGGCAGAATTGATCAATTTGCTTGCCGCCGATGAAGCATTTGCCGTTAGTGAAATCCCAGAGCCCAGCATAATGACCACCCAAAAATCTGGATTTAGGACCTCTCAAGCTGGTGAAGTCATGCTGGCACTCTCCATTGCCGCAGAGCAAACGCAAAGTTCCGTTACCTTCGATTCAAAATTTATGAGAGCAATCCGACCACCGCAAAATTCCGTTTGCTTCGATTGAAAATTCTGAAGGCAACCTCACATGTGTTTGTCTTGAAGAACTGGTACTGAGACTGAACCGAGGGCCCCGGTGGAAAGATCGCGAACCACAACCCGCAGCTTTTCTGCCGCTCGACTCACAAAAAGCTCTCTCGGGTAAAACCAGCCTTGCATTTTGGCATCGTTATAACTGTCCGGAAGAAGGGCCAGATCGATGTGGTCTTCGACGCCACCCAGGATGCGTCCGTCTTTGCTCAATTCCGCGAAACCCAAATCAATACTCGCCTTCCAACGTCCATCACTTTGCTCAAAATGGATGTCGTGAGTATCCAACTTGAGCACCACCTGTTCCGGTCCCCACTCCAGCGGATTGGAAGAGACGTTCAGCGTAACCCCCACGCCCACGCCTTCGGCGACACTCCTTGCGGCAAAACGTAACGCCGCATCCGGATTTTGCATGATCGGCTCATCCAAGGCAAAGTAACCCTTGCGGCAAAGCACCTTGAGTCCTTCGCGCTTCAGCTTGAGCTCGATCTTGTGATACTTGCCATCCCAGGCAGCGTCGCCGGGATAGTAGCCCAGATCGTACGTAACAGTGGTCTCCTCGAGCACCTCTCGCAAATGCTGGTCCAGCCCATTGCTGTCGAAAACAGCCCGCCCTCCTGTCTCAGAGGCAATCAGGTCTGCCGCGGCCCACTGGCCAAGAGAGGGGCGGGTTGTGCTAAGCCCGTTTGCGTCGATCGGGTAGACCGCAATGTTTGCGTTGCTTAGCCAGCGCGCGAACCCGCGAAGCTGGTTGTAATGGATCCCCGGTTCTGAATACTGAGGCGTCGGAGTTGGATCGGTCAGGCTCGGCTGTCTGGGAATGTTGGCGTCGCGTTCGTTAAACATTAATTCGGGGATGAAATCGGTGATGTTCGATGGCAAGGTCGAGGAAATCAAAACCAAATTCTTCCTTCCTGGGACTCCTTGCAAGTGCTGGGCAATGGCCTGAAACCCGTATCCAAGCAGGACTCTGTCTCCAAAATCACTGCTCTGATACTTCTCCCGGTGAAACCACGGACTTTCCCACCAGTCGCGCAACGTACTAAGAGCTTTAGTCCCTTCGGTATTGCGAACAGGCAGGTTGGCCATGCGTAGCCCCGTTCCCAGCGTCTTCGCCGCCGCCATAAGCGCTTCCGAATCATCCGTGACGTCGTGGATGATGACGACGCCTTCCTGCCTCAGCGCATACAGGGCCACCTGTTCGCCAGGCTTTAGCGTCGAGAGAAACTTCAGCACTTCGAGCCGCGCACTCTTGATGGGCTGTTTGGCGTCCTCAGGGATTGGCGTGAAACCGTAGCTGTGAGCTTGCAGGATAAGTTCATCCACCAGAATCACGATCATGCCAGGCGGTCTCTCATCCTTGTTCCGGCGGTTCGTGATCACTAGCGGCGACCTCTCAGGCGAAAAAGCCTGCATGCCCGGGCTGCGGGAGAAATGGACGATCTTCTGTTCCTGCCCATTGTCGAATACTTGAAAATCATCTTGCGATAGGCCAGTTATGGGGCGGCTGCGCTTGTCGAGAACGACTACGTCGAGTTCCACGAGCCTGGTAGTAGCGCGAATCGCGGGCACCTTGGCGTCCTGCGGGAACATCGGACTTGCCAACGGCATCAGCAGGGACGAGACAACGGAGGCGGCCTTCCGTCTGAATCGGGTCGTGTTGCTCACGAAACAGCCTCCATCCGGTTCCATTCGACACTGCCCTTGAAATTCCGGCAGATTTCCTAAAGTCTGTCGAATGGGCCTAATCTCACCCGCCATATAGATAGACGACTGTAAAGCCGGCCAGGTTGCGCAAAGGGAGAAAACGGATGCATTTTGCTTTGATGATCTACTATTCACCGGAAGAGTTTGCCCTTCGGAAGAACGACTATAACGATCCTCACCTCGGCGCCTGGCACAAGTCCCAGTCGAAAACCCGATGCCCTCTCTCCGCGATGAGCATTCGCACTTGCTCAAGCCGGCTCACGGGTCCCAGGTGGGAAACTCGGGATCAGAGCCGGCCGAATATCGCTATCGTATGGGCGGATAGAATTGCGGGAGCAAAAGCGTTCCCGAATTTACGGTTTGCAATGCCTTCGTGTCTGCTAGTGTGATCCGCAGCGCGCTTGTACTTCCCCGGCAAGATCGGCATCCATTAGCGCAGTTCGCCCATTCAGCGCGGAACACACTTGTTGTGAGGTTATGCCCAAAGCTCCGCGTAAGTCCGCGCCCGCAAAGTTAGCTCCTTCAGTCGCCGCCCCCCGGAGCACGGCGCCCGAGAGGCTGGCTCCGCGTAAATCCGCGTTTTTCAAATCGGCGTCAAGGAAAATAGTCCCTTTGCACAAGGCTCCGGTCAGATTGGCGTCCTCAAGTCCGGCGGAGGAAAGGTCCGTTTGCTCCAAATTGGCAAAGGACAAAACAGCGTGTTCGAGGCGGGCGTCGCGCATGTCGCTTCGTGAGAGGTCCGTACGCAGAAGCGAACTGTTGCGTAAATTTATGGCATAAAGGGATGCGCTGGACGCGCGGGCGTTCGAGAGCACGGCGTTTTCAAACGTGCCGTAGGAAAGATCCGAAAAGCGCAGGTCCGCAGCGGCAAAATTGGCGCCGGTCGCGTTGGCCGAGACCAAAACGGAGTGCGACAGCAAAGCGCGGTCAAAAATTCCGAAGCGCAGCAAAGTTTCTCTTAAATTGGCTCCTCTTAGGTCCCCTTCGGAAAAATAACCGCCTTCGAGATTGGCTCGCCAGAGTTTGGCGTTGACCAGAAACGCGCGATAGGCGCGGGCGTAGCGCAAATTCATTTCGTTCAAGCGCGCGCCGGAAATTTTCGCGACGTTTTCGTCGGTCCACGGCGTTCCTTTGGGAAGCGGCGTGGAAAGCGAAGCTTCGGTCAAGTCCGCGTACGGCCGGTAGCCCACGGACTGGAAAACGGTGGCGGCCCAGCGGCGGGGATCGGCGGCTGAGGCCGCTACACCTGTGCGGTCCGAAGGAAGACCGCGATTCACGCCCAAAGAAATGACGAAGAGGATGCATCCCACGGCGAGCGCGGCGCGCGTGGTTCCCAGAATCATGCGCAAAACATTTTTGGATTTTGGCAGACGAATGTCGCCGGGGCGCAGCACGCGCGAGACGACGAACGGAACGCTGGTGGCCGTGGCCACCGCAAGGGTCACGAGAGAAACGTGAAGAAGCGTTCCGCGAAAATCCTGGACCGTCAGGTAGCGCAACCAGAAGAAAAACAACGTGGCTGGAACGATCCAGTAGGCCAGCACGGTGGAGAGCACCGATTCAAACGCGGTCATGGCCGCGCGGGACTCTCCCTGCCAGCGGAAATGCCGCCGCACGAGACCCATCAAATACCACGGTCCGTCTTTTTCGAGCGTCTGCCCGTCAGGAAACACCGCCGGCAACGCGGCCATGCTGCCCCACAAGCGCAGCAGCAAAAAGTGAAAGCGCAGCGAAAGGATCAAAAGAACGATGGGCCCGCCAAGGTAGAGCCCGGTGGTCGGCAACACGTTGCCGAGCTTGGGAAAAGGAATCGCCGACGAGTTCAGGAGCAGCCGAACGTCGGTGGTGTAAATAATCAGCAGGCAGCAGAGGAGACTCAGGCCCAAGGTCAAAAAATAAAACCAGCGCGCCACTTTGGTGGCATCGCCAATCGCTTTGGAACTGTCCACCGCGGAAATGGATTCGGGAAGGACCGCGTCAAAAAGGTTCGTTCCGCCCAGGCGGCCAAACCACAAGCCGTCCGCGCCGTAAACGTTGGCGCCCATTAAATTGGCGCCCCGTAACTCAGTGCCCAATAGATTACTATTTTGCAAACTCGCGCGAACAAGACTGGCTCCCCGGAGATTGGCCATGGAGAGGTCCGCCCCGGCCATATTAACTCTATGTAATATGCTACCCTGTAAGTTAATGCCGGTGAGATCGGCTTTGGCGAGATTGACGCCGGTGAGGTCGGCGCGCGCGCCGGATTCTCCGCCGGATTCCACCCACTGTTTGTGCTGATCCAGGATTTCTGCGAGATCGATGAGAGAGATTCCGATCGAACCGTCACCGCTGGAAGGTTCCTCCGCAGCCGCAGGTTTATCGATCGCAGAAACCTTTTCGCTGGCCGAAGGCTTTTGCTGGAGCTTGGGTTCGATCGCGATTTCGGTTTTCAATTCTTCCATTTCTTTGACGGCATAGGTATCCGGAGCCATTCGAGCACTTTCCCCCGACGGATTGCTTTCGCCCATACGTGTGCCTGACGGCGGATTCCACCCCAAATCGAATCCGCGCGAAGCCAGTCCCCCACACTTCGAGTTCGTGAAGTCCACCCCGCTGGGCACCCCAATCCTCTCTCATCCAAGCTGTGGAAATCTCCTGCCCCAAAGTACAGGTTGCGCCAGGGGTAACGAGGCACGATTGGAGTCCGTTGTCGGTCCTTTAGTCGTAAGTTGTTAGTAGCGAGCAAGCTATATACGCGAGCCTCGATTTGTTCCAGGAGTGTCAGCATCCTTCATCCAGCCGACGAGGATGAGCCTGTAGGCAGGTGGAGAGCCCTCCTGGCGGAACGGTTATGAGGAAGTGGCCCGTCGCGAAAACCGCTCGGGGTAGACCGGACTTCCGTTTTTCAGGGCTCGACTGTTTCTTTCGCTATTGAGAATCCGAGGCTATTATGAATGCATTCGCAAATGCGCGGAATGATCCTTGAATCGTTCCCGGGGGAGGCCAGCGATGCCTTTGGAAATAACGCAGCGTGAGACGAATGGAATCTACCTTCTGGCGCTCAAAGGGCGTCTGGTGCTCGGAGAAGAGAGCAGCGGGCTGGTTACGGTGATCGACGATCTGCTCGCATCGGGCGCCACACGGATTGTCGTTAATCTGGAGCAAGTCCATTATGTGGACAGCGCGGGCCTCGGCGCGCTTATCGAAATGCATCGGAAGACCAAAGCCAAAGGCGGAGGCCTGAGGCTGTGTCATCTCGGCCCGAAGTTGAGGCAAGCGTTGGAAATGGCCCGGCTGCTGCCCATCTTCGAAACGTGTCCGAGTGAAACCGCGGCGGTGGCGAGTTTCTAAGGACGGCCGGGTGGGGCAGGCCTTTGAATTGGTGGGTGTTTGAGGGATTAAGCATAACCGAAGGCAAGGCGGCCGCGCGGGGCGGGGATGGGGCGGTAAACTGCCACCGTGAATGTTCAGGAGGAAGTAGGTGAAAGCGCCGATTCTTTACCGAATCTCTTCTGTTATCCTGCTGCTTTTTGCCGCCGGACATACGTTTGGGTTTCGCCAGAATAATCCGGAATGGGGAGCGGACGCGGTTCTTGGTCTAATGCGCTCCGTTCGCTTTGACGCGCAAGGGTTTACCCGGACTTATTGGGACTTCTTCAGCGCGTTCGGGCTTTTTTTCTCTGTGTTTCTTTTGTTCGCGGCGGTATTAGCGTGGCAGCTGGGCCGACTTCCGGCAGAGACTTTGGGACGCGTGCGAAGCATTGCGTGGGCGCTCGCCATTTGCTTTGTAGCAGTCACAGCTTTGAGCTGGAGATACGCCTTCACCATCCCCATCGTTTTCTCAACCCTGGTTACAGTGTGTTTGACCGCGGCGGCATGGTTCTCCGCGAAGACAAGCTGAATTCTGGCTAGAAGAGAAGAGCGCGGGGCCGCGATTTGGTAGCGCCGTCTTCAGTGGTGCATCAGTCATTGCCGCGGTCGCGCACACGTCCGGCAAGGCCGAGCTCGAAAAGGTGAATTTCCTGCAAACGCGCCCGCTGCGCGAAGGCATCCACTCGCGCGAACGCGGCCTCTGCTTCTACTGTTCCCGCCGGCTCAGCCCAAGAACGCGCTGCCTCGACCACGTGATTCCCCGGGTTCACTCCGGCGGCAATTCCTACCGCAACCTGGTTTCCTGCTGCGGCGAATGTAACTCGCTCAAGGCCGAACGCAGTGCCGAGAATTTTCTCCGCTGGCTCTTCCGGCAGGGCCGTATAGACTCCGCTGAACTCACCGCCCGTCGCCGTTTGCTTATGGCCCTCGCCGCAGGAAAGCTGCGGCCAAGATTGAAGAAGTGAAGTAAGGGTATAAATTACGAAAAAAAAGAGGAAGGGAGATTCATCGCGCAAAAAACCCCGAGGCCGAAGGGTACCTCGACTGCGCAGGCCGACTCGTTTGCGGGATCGAACTTGGAAGAAAAACCTCGGCCTGCTTCACGCGGAAAGACAAATTGCGGTGTGATGAAAAAACTGAGCCGGGGCGCTTCGCTGAGGGGCCAAGGCACCCCGGCTTGATCCTGCCCGCCTCCGCAGTGTGCGAGCAAGGAACTCGAAGAAACTTTTTCGCGCCGCAGGCGAATGCAAGAATCCCGTGATTGATCCTGCGGACTCTTGGGAAATTGGCTCTGCGCGGTGAACCGGGGACGTAAGGTCAGCCTGCGCAGCCGGGAAAATTTATCAATCCTGGTCGCCGCGAAGAAACTCGTACCGCTCGATCGCGGCCACTACGCCCACGGCGCCTTCCTCGCGCGGCTCGGTGCGCTGGACGCGGCCGAGGCAACGGACGCGCACGGGGCCGGCCATGGTTATTTCGTTCGGCAACGTGAGAAGAATCTCGACAGGCGAGCCTTCTTTGACGTCCTTAGTTAGAAAGAAGTAAACACCGCGGGAACTGACGTCCCGCGATTCGGTGCTGGTTTCGCCGACGGCGGCACCTGTCGTCCAGCGAACCGTGAGTGGCAGCCGCATGGTGAAACGTTGTGTGGTGCGGCGTTCAGAACCCGTCAAGACAGTCCTCCTGAGCGAAGGCAAAGTGTATCTGGGGTGGGGCTAGCCCACAATAGGACTCCCGATACAAAATCGATTCAAATCTGAGAGGTACCGATGTACTAGGACATTTTAGGACTCGGCGATAGGGGCGGCGGTAATGAGTTCCGGCACAATTCGCGAACGCCTTGCCGTGCGCCTAGGTGTAAGCCATTGAAATACAAGCACTTAGGTATGGCAGTGTCTCTTAAGGGCATACTCAATGCCAAAATTCCACTCATTTAGCTTTCCTGGCCGAAGCGCTTTATGTCTTCGGGGCCTTCCTGGAGCTTCCCTGCGTCGCGGCCCTGCACCTGGACACGAATTTGCTCGACGATATCGGGATTCGCGAGCGTGGTGATGTCGCCGGTGTCCATGCGGTTCTCGATGGCAGCGAGCACACGGCGCATGATTTTGCCGGAGCGGGTTTTCGGCATGTCCGGCACGACGTGGATATTTTTTGGCCGTGCGATTTTGCCAATTATGGTTTCGATGGTGATGGTGACTTTCTCCTGGACGTCTTTGGTCGACTGGAACCCAGGCTTCAGCGAAACGTAAACGACCGGGACGCGGCCCTTCACTTCGTCCACTGCAGGAACGACGGCGGCTTCCGCAACTTCCGGAATCGTGAGGCAAGCCGACTCGACTTCCTTGGTGCCGAGGCGGTGGCCGGCGACATTGATGACATCATCCACGCGGCCGAGGATGCGATAGTAGCCGTCCGCGGCAAGCACGGCGCCATCCGCAGCGTAATACGGCCAATCGCGCCAATCCTTGCTTTTCGGGTTCCGGCAATACTTAGCGTAATACTGACGGGTGAAACGGTCGGGGTCTCCCCAAATGGTTTGCATGATGCCCGGCCAGGGATTGCGGATGCAGATGTTTCCGGCCACGTTCGAACCGGCTTTGATTTCCTTCGCTTCTTCGTCCCAAATCACGGGATAAATTCCCAGCGCCGGAGGGCCTGCGCTGCCGGGCTTCATCGGATCGAGCGCGGGCTTGGTGGTGCAGAGGAATCCTCCCGTTTCGGTTTGCCACCAAGTGTCCACGATGACGGCTTCGCGTTTGCCGACGACGTCGTAATACCACTGCCAGACTTCCGGCTCGATGGGCTCGCCGACCGTGGTCATGTGCTTGAAATGGTAGTTATATTTTTTCGGTTCTTCTGCGCCGGTTTTGCGCAACATGCGAATCGCGGTCGGCGAAGTGTGGAAAATATTGACGTCGAGGCGCTCTGCGATGCGCCACGGACGGCCGACGTCGGGGAATTGCGGCACGCCTTCGTAAAGGACGCTGGTGGCCGCGAGAGCAAGGGGGCCATAAACAATGTAGGAATGGCCGGTGATCCAGCCGATGTCCGCCATGCACCAGTAGACGTCTTCTGGATGAATGTCCTGGTAATACTTCGCGGTGCCGGTCACGTAAGCGAGATAGCCGCCCGTGCGATGCTGGCAGCCTTTGGGCTTGCCCGTGGTGCCGCTGGTGTACATCAGGAAGAGCGGCGCTTCGGCGTCCTGGGAAACGGGCTCGACGGTTTTGCCGCGATAGTCTTTGAGAACGCCGTCAATGAAATAGTCGCGATTTGAAACCATCGGCGTTTCCGAACTGTACTTGCCGGGATAGCGCTTCCAGACGAGCACTTTGTCGATGTGCCGGCCTTCTTTTTCGGCGGTTTTCACGGCGATTTCCGCTGCGGCCTTGTGGTCCACCCACTTGCCGTTGCGCCAGTAGCCGTCGGCGTAAATCAACACGCGACTGCCGGAGTCGGCGGCGCGCAGGCCGCAAGCCTCTCCGCTAAATCCGCCGAACACGACGGAGTGCACGACGCCCAGGCGCGCGCAGGCCAGCATGGTAATGGGAAGCTCGGGGATCATCGGCATGTGAATCGTCACGCGGTCGCCGGTTTTCAGGCCTGCGAAATCGCGCAGCAGCGCAGCGGTTTCGTTCACGCGCTTGTAGAGCTCCTGATAGGTGATGACCGTATAGGCTTCGCCTTCGGGCTCTGGAATAAAAATGATGGCGGCTTTGTTTTTATATTTGGCGAGATGCCGGTCGACGCAGTTGTAGCAGGCGTTCAGCTTTCCGCCCACGAACCATTTCCAGAAAGGAGGATTGCTCGTGTCCAGCGTTTTGCGCCAGGGTTTGTCCCAATCCAGCAGGGAAGCGTAGTGATCGAAGCAACCCGGGAAATGCTTTTCGCTGAACTTTTTGACGAAAGCGGGGTCTTTGAGTTTGGCCTGCGCGATAAACTTTTTGGGAGGCCGATAGTATTGCTCTTCCTTCCAGTGCACGGCAATTTGCGCTTCACTGAGTTTCTGGCTGCGCTTCACTTTCAGGTCTTTTGTGCTGAGTTTCTGACGCGGTGTTGCCACGGCGGCTCCCTTGAAAAGCAATGAATTTCAAACGCCCGGCGAGGACTATCCCGTTCGGGCGCGCTTCCTTGGAGAATAGAAGAAGCTCGTCCCGTGGAAATAATGCTCCCGCGCGGGCACACCCGTCAAATTACCGCTGAGAGGTTTGTGGCGAAGGCGCGCGAGCAATCGTGAAACGGGTTGGGCCGCTCAGCGTTTTTCCTGACTAGAGGGCGATTCGCGAATCGTGATACAACTTCTGCTTGAACCTGCAAACTGCCATTTTTCTTTTCTTTGCCGGGGCCCTCGGAGGCGGCATCAATGCCGTGGCCGGGGGCGGAAGCTTTGTCGCGTTTCCCGCGCTTTTGTTCACCGGCGTACCGGCGATTCCTGCTAATGCGACCAACACACTCGCTTTGTGGGTTGGAACTACGGCAAGCGGCAATGCTTATCCGCAAAAGCTGAACATCCCCCTTCGCATTCTGATTCCTGTGGTTATCACCAGTCTCGTTGGCGGTCTTGCTGGCGCGATTCTCTTAATTCACACGCCGGCAAAGACCTTTCGTCGCGTGATTCCCTGGCTGCTGCTGGGGGCCACGCTGCTCTTCGCGTTTGGCAAGCATTTGACTGGACGCATTTCCGCGGGAATTTCGCACGACGCCAGTAACGCGGCCGTGGCAGGCGCATCCACTTTCGAACTGCTTGTTGCAGTATACGGCGGCTATTTCGGCGGCGGAATCGGCATCATGAACCTGGCGATGCTGGCTGCGCTGGGCATGACCGACATTCACGCGATGAACAAGCTGAAGGTACGGCTTGGCGGCGTGATCAATGGCATTGCCACAGTCACGTTTGTCGTGACAAAGGCGATTGTCTGGCCGCAGGCCATTGTGATGACCTGCGGCTCGGTTCTTGGCGGCTATTCCACGGCGCACTACGCGCAAAAGCTGCCGCAGTCCTGGGTCAAGGCATTTGTCATTTTGGTTGGCTTCGCCATTACGATAGTCTTCTTCTGGCGCGGCTACCGATGAGATTCAGTCCCGCATGATATATTCCCGCAGTCATGAATGTTGTCGAGCCTCACTCGGGCACAAGGCCACCTTCGGTGATTCCGCTGACGCGCAATCAGATTCGCGGGTTCTGGGCTTCGTGGGGAGGCTGGGCGCTCGATGGCATGGATTCGTTCATTTACGCGCTGGTGCTGGTTCCTTCGCTGCGCGACCTCTTGCCGCGCTCCGGAATTGCCGCAACGAAAGGCAACATCGGCTTCTATGGCGGATTGCTGTTCGCACTTTTTCTGTTCGGCTGGGGACTGGCGTTTTTGTGGGGGCCGGTGGGAGACAAATTCGGGCGTGTGCGAACGCTCATGCTGACCATCGTTTGGTATTCCGTTTTCACTTTCCTCAGCGCGGCGGTCACCAACGTTTGGCAGCTTGCCATTCTGCGCCTGCTTGCAGGGATCGGCATCGGCGGCGAGTGGGCCATGGGCGGAACGTTTGTGGCTGAAGAATGGCCGGAAGAGCGGCGGCGCGCCGGCGCGGGTTACATGCACACTGGATATTACGTGGGCACTTTTTGGGCCGCGATTCTCAACTACGGGATCGGCACCTACTTCGGCACGTACGCCTGGCGCGTGATGTTTGCGGTGGGCGGATTGCCCGCTCTTTTGCTGGCGTGGGTACGCCACGGCGTGACGGAGCCAGCACGGTGGAAGAAGAAAGCCGGCGTACTCAGTTCCTGGCACGTTTGGCAGCCGTTTGCCGCGCTCTTTGCGAAGGCGCTGCGGCGCAGAACGATTCTAAATTCGTTATACATGCTGGTGTCGATTTGCGGATTGTGGGCGGGAACCGTCTATGTCCCCGCGGCTGTGACGGCGCTTGCGGAAACAGCCGGAGGAATGGGCCCCCAAGCTGCGCAGCTTGCTTCGCGCGCGGCAATGCTGGTTTCGTTCGCCACGATTCTGGGCTGCCTGGCGATGCCCTGGCTTGCGGACAAATTCGGACGGCGCGGCGCGTTGGCATTTTACTTTTCGCTGATGCTCGGGTTCATTGCGGTCACTTTTGGAAAGGTTTTTTACCTGGGCGCGGCGGCCTTGCCATGGTTTTTCGCCTGCCTTTTCTTTTTGGGATTTGGCGGAGCGAATTTTGCGGTGTACACGCTGTGGCTGCCGGAGCAGTATCCTACGGAGTGTCGCGCGAGCGCATTTGCGTTCTCCACTTCTTTCGCGCGTTTTGCGGGCGCGGGAATCACGTTTCTTGTTGGCGCGGGAATCCAGCGTTATGGCTCGCTGGGAATCCCTGTCGCGCTGACTTCGATGGCGTTCGCGATTGGCTTGCTGCTCGTTCCTTTTGGCGCAGAGACCCGAGGAGAAAGCCTGCCCGCGTAGCGCCTTTCGGCTGGAGAATCATGACGCAAATAGAGTCCAAGATTTTTCACATAGCAAAGCTGCGCGAATTTGCCCGCGCGTATTCCTTCATCGGACACTTTTTTGGGCGATGCGGATTGACGGTTTTATTGACGCGGACGAATTCAAACGGCAGATTGACGATTATGTTCGTGTGTTCCGCGCGACAAAACCGGCGCCGGGGACGAACGGTCCGCTGATTCCGGGCGATCCGGAGCGAGAAGCGGAACAAGTGCGGCGAAAAAACGGTGTGCCGCTGATTTTGCCAGTCAGTGAGGATTTGCGGGACATTTCACGGAAGACGGGGATTCCGTTTGAATGAAGCTC
>Ga0134082_10000448_pt1 | contig 13904 bp, 8 predicted proteins | sample 15_taG_6_FD_94473 | JGI IMG/M metagenome (GOLD analysis project Ga0134082, IMG submission 94473) | Grasslands soil microbial communities from the Angelo Coastal Reserve, California, USA - 15_D_Rain_40cm_5_09182015 | ecosystem: Environmental > Terrestrial > Soil > Grasslands ... | reverse complement strand
TGTTTGGTGCAATAGCTGTGAATTTAGCAGCGGCGCCGCAAAGTCCTACAGATAAATTCAAGAATCTGGAATTTCGCGAGATTGGCCCGGCCGTGATGGGCGGGCGCATTGACGACTTCGCAGTGGTCGAAAGCAATCCCGACATCGTGTACGTGGGCACGGCCTCCGGCGGCGTCTGGAAAACCACCAACAACGGCACAACCTGGGAGCCGGTGTTCGATAAGGAAGGCGTCTCGACCATCGGCGACATTGCCATCGCTCCGTCCGATCCGTCCGTGGTCTGGGTCGGGAGCGGCGAGCCCAACAACCGCCAGAGTGCCTCTTGGGGCGATGGAATTTACAAATCGCTCGACGGTGGCAAGACCTGGAAAAACATGGGCCTGGCCGCCACGCACCACATTGGCCGAATCGTGATTCATCCGAAGAATCCGGACGCCGTCTACGTCGCCGCGCAAGGTCATCTCTGGGGCCCGAATCCGGAGCGCGGCGTCTACAAAACCACCGACGGCGGCAAAACCTGGCAGCAAGTGCTGAAAATCAATGACGACACCGGCGTCAACGACATCGCCATGGATCCCGAGAGCCCGGACATTTTGTACGCCGCCGCCTATGAGCGCCGCCGCACGCCTTTCGGCTTTAACGGCGGCGGGCCGGACAGTGCCATTTACAAAACCACAGACGGCGGAGCGACCTGGAAGAAATTAACCAAGGGCCTGCCGTGGGAGAACGGCACCACCGACACCGGCCGCATCGGACTGGACATTTACCGCAAGGATCCGAACATCGTCTATGCCGAGATTCAGCATGAAAAGGGCGGCACGTTCCGCAGTGAAGACAAAGGCGAGACCTGGAAGCGCATGGGCGAAACCGACCCACGCCCTTCCTATTACAGCCAGATTCGCATTGATCCCAACAACGACCTGCGCATTTGGGAACTCGGCGCCCAAATGTTTTACTCCGAGGACGGTGGAAAAACGTTCGCCACGCAGCGCGTCCGCGGCATTCACGGCGACTTCCACGCCATGTGGATCGATCCCGCCAATTCCAATCACATGATCACCGGTTCCGATGGCGGCATCCACTGGAGCGACGACGCCGGAAAAAATTGGAATTTCCTGAACGTCATCGCCATCGGCCAGTTTTATGAAATAGCCCTCGACAATGAGAAGCCCTATCACATCTGCGGGGGCTTGCAGGACAACGGTAGCTGGTGCGGCCCTAGCATGACCCTCACACGCGACGGCATCGTCAATGAAGACTGGCAGGTGATTCACGGCGGCGACGGTTTTTACGCCGCCATTGACAACGTCGAACCGTGGATTGTCTACACGGAATCGCAAGATGGCTTCGTCGATCGGCGCGACATGCGGACAGGCCAGCAGCGCTCCATCCGCCCCGAAGCCAAAGCCGGAGAGCCTCACTATCGTTTCCAGTGGAATTCGCCCGTGGCCGTCTCCTCTCACGAGCATACGACCATCTATTACGGCGGAAACTACCTCTTCAAATCCACCAACCGCGGCGACACCTGGACGCGCCTCGGCGGTGACCTCACAACCGGCGTTGATCGCAACAAGCTCCCCATCCTCGGCAAAGTGCCCGACAAAAACACGTTATCCCGACACGACGGCGTGCAGGAGTATCCGACCATCACCACGCTCAGCGAATCGCCCCTGACCGCCAACGTGCTGTGGGTCGGTACCGATGACGGCAATCTGCAAGTCACGCGCGACGGCGGAAAAACTTGGAAGAACGTTGCGTCCAAAGTCCCCGGCGTTCCCAAGGGAACCTATGTCAGCCGCGTGGTTGCCTCAAAGACGGCAGAAGGCACCGCCTTCGCAACCTTCGACGGGCATCGCGCCGACGATTACAATGTCTACATTTTCGCAACGACGGACTTCGGCGAGAGCTGGAAGGCCATTCGCAACGGCATCCCCGACTCGGCCGGAACAGCTCATGTCATTCGCGAGCATCCGCGCAACACCAATCTCCTTTTTGCTGGCACCGAATTTGGCCTCTGGGTCTCCTGGGACCGCGGCGCCAACTGGACCGCGCTGAAAAGCAATTTTCCGACGGTGCCCGTGGACGACATCGAAATCCAGGCGCGCGAAAACGATCTTGTCCTCGCCACGCATGGCCGCTCCATCTGGATTTTCGATGACCTCACCCCCATTGAAAAAATGGACGCAAACGTCCCGAATTCGCCGCTCACTTTCTTCCCTCCTCGCACCGCCACCACCTGGTTTATTCGCCAGCGCCGCTGGAGCGCCGGCCAGCAAATGTTCACTGCCAAAAATCCGGCCTACGGCGCGCTCCTCACCTACTACTTGAAGGACGCGATTCCGCCGGAAGCTCCAAAAACCAATGCAGAAGCGAAAACGGATGCCGCGGAACAGCGGCCCAGAAGAGTAGCCCGGATGGAAGCCACCGCCGAGAAAAAAGAAGGCAAGGTCAAGATCACCGTAACGGACAAAGACGGCAAAGCGATTCGTGAATTTGACGGTCCCGGGGCCGCCGGCATGAACCGTACGAACTGGGACCTGCGCCAAAACCCCGCCGCCGAACCCACTCCGGAACAACTGGAAGCCATCGCCGCAGGGTTTGGCTTCGGGCCGCGCGGGCCTCTTGTCGAACCCGGCGAATACGCTATCAAGATCAAGGCCGGCGACAAGGAAGCCTCGCAAAAAGTCACCGTCGAAGACGACAATCGCATCACCATTTCCGCGGCGGACCGCGCGGCGCGCCACGAAGCCATCGAAAAGCTCTACGCCATGGCCAAGAGCGCGGATAAAGACCGCACCACCATCGAAGGCATACAAACTGGCCTGACCAACGCCCGCGAACAATGGAAAAGGGACGCCGGCAAAAAGGATGCAACGAAAATTCCCGAAGACCTCGTGAAAGCCGCCGAGGAACTGCAAAAGAAAGTGGACGCCGTGGCTGAAAAGTACGTTCGGGCGCGGCAGGGACTGGGCAATGCAGGACCACCGTTCGAATGGAAGCCCGATCCTCTGCCGAATCAGGTGCAAAATCTGCTGAACGATCTGGACGGCTTTTCCGCCGCCCCCGACGGCCAGCAACAGGAAAAACTCGTGGAACTCACAACGCTCGTTGGCGAAGCCTCCACCGGAGTCAAGAGTGCGGCGGAAGATCTCGCCGCCCTCAACAAAAAGATGAACGATGCGGGAATCCCCCACATCATTCCGGCGCCGCCGCTCCCGCGCACCGCTCCAGGCGACGGCGAGGAATCCGACTGGTAAGGTGTTTGGGGCTGGTTCTAAAGAACGCCCACGACGTCGTTCCGAACCCGCGAAGCGTTGAGGAATCCCGGCAATCCCGGTCGGTAGCTGTCAGCGGAATTTCTTCGACGCGTGCTAAGAACAGCGACCCACATTTCTCCGCGTGATTTCACAGTGAGATCGCGCTAGGATGTCGAGACCATTTCGGGGAATTCGCGTCTAAGCTGCGCAAGAGGGTGTGTTCCAAACTCATGTTCGAAAAGTCTGCGGGTTCACCCTGATTCATTACCATTTCCGGGTTCATTGCCGATTTCGAGGAGAAGACTTATGAGCGTAAAGCAGCCTGGCCTCCGCGGTGGGGCCGCGTGGTACGTGGTTGTAGCCCTGGTTTTGGGCGTCATTTTTGCAGGCGGAGCCGCATCCCCTGCCCGCGCGAAATGGCAGGATCTGGCAGCCCAGGACAAGGACAAAGAAGACGAAAAGAAGGATGAAAAAAAAGACGAGAAGAAAGGCCTCCAGCTCAAGTCCGAGCGCAAAATCGACTTCTCCACCGATGAAGGAACCTGGATGTCGCTCGACGTCTCCCCCGACGGCAAGACCATCGTCTTCGAATTAGTCGGCGACATCTACACGCTTCCCATCGAAGGCGGCCAGGCCAAGCTCATCTGTGGCGGCATGGCCTTCGACAGCCAGCCCAAATTTTCTCCCGATGGCAAATGGATCGCTTTCCTCTCCGACCGCGAAGGCAGCGAGAACGTCTGGATCATGAAGCCCGACGGCACCGAGCCAAAACAAATCTCCAAGGATCCCAACGCAGAATTTGCTTCCCCCAACTGGACCCCGGACGGTCAATACATCCTCGTGTCGAAAGCGGGCTTCGGCATCAACACCTTCGAAATCTGGATGTACCACCTTCAGGGCGGCTCGGGCGTGCAAATCACCAAAGCCAAGCCCTCTCCCATGATCCGCCGCCGCGAGCAACTCAATAATCTCGGCGTCTCCGCTTCCGCTGATGGAAAATATCTCTACTACGCGCATCGCGTGGGCGGCTTCACCTACGAAGCGCAGTTCCCTCTCTGGCAGGTCGCGCGGCGTGACCGCAAAACCGGCGATGAAGACATCTTGATCAATCAGCTCGGCAGCAGCATGCGCCCCGTGCTCTTGCCCGACGGCAGCGGCGTTCTCTACGTCACGCGCCATGAAACGGAAAGCGGTCTGCGCCTCCGCAACTTCCAAACCGGCGAAGACCGCTGGGTCAAATACCCCATCACGCGCGACGATCAGGAATCCCGCTTCACACGCGATCTGTTTCCCGGCTACGCGTTTCTCCCCGGCGGCAAGGAAATCGTCTACACCAACGACGGAAAATTTCACCGCCTGAACATCTCGACCGGCGAAGAAAAACTGATTCCCTTCACCGCGCAAGTTTCGCAGGAGCTTGGCCCCAAGCTCGACTTCCCGCAAAAAGTCGAAGATGGCCTGGTGAAGGCGCGGCTCATCCAGGACGCCGTGGAATCTCCCGACGGCAAGAAACTCGCTTTCTCTGCGCTGACCCGTCTCTACGTCATGGACATTCCCGGCGGAAAACCGCAGCGCCTCACCACCGGCAACGCGAAGGAATTTCAGCCGGTCTGGTCACCCGACGGAAAATCAATCGCTTACGTCACCTGGTCCGCTGCCGGCGGGCAAATTCTGAAAGTTCCCGCCACCGGTGGCACACCAAAAGTTCTTACAGAAACATCCGCTTTCTATAGCGATCCTGCGTGGTCTCCCGACGGCGACCGCATCGTCGCGCTGCGCGGCAACGCCTACGACCGCGACAACAGCACGTTTGACTTCGGCGTCGCGGGAAGTCCCGACCTCATCTGGCTCTCCGCCGATGGCGGGCCCACCAATCTGGTTATTCCCGCGCGCGGAGCCGGCAAGCCGCACTTTACGCACGAGAAAGACCGCATCTATCTCTACACCCAGGCCGGCCTGATTTCTCTCCGCTACGACGGCACCGACCGCCGCACGCACTTGCAAGTGAAGGCGCCCCCGCTTGGCTTTTCTGATGAGCCTGGCCCCGCCGACGATGTTCGCGTCAGCCCTGACGGCAACTGGGTCCTGGCGCACATCATGAATCAGCTCTACGTCACGGCCATGCCTGTGGTTGGCGGCGAAGCGCCCACCATCATGATTAACGCCGGCTCCGTTCCAGTGAAGAAAATCACCGACATTGGCGCCGACTATTTTGCGTGGGCTGACGACGGCAAGACCATCACCTGGGCCGTTGGCCCGAGCTTCTTCCGCCAGCCGCTCTCCGCCATCTCTTTCGAGCCGCCGAAGGAAGAAAAAAAGGAAGGCGAGAAGAAGGACGATGCCAAGACGGAAACGAAGACCGACGGCGACAAGAAAGATGCTCCCGCTGACGCGCAGAAGAAAGATGACACCAAGAAAGACGTGCAGGCCAAAAAGGAGCCCGAGAAGTTCAAGGAACAGGAAAAGTCTGTCGAAGAAATTCCTGTGGACCTCGAATTTCCGCGCAAGACTCCGAAAGGCGCGATCGTTCTTCGCGGCGCCACGGTCATCACCATGAAAGGCGACCTCGGCCATGAAGAAGTGCTGAAGAATGCCGACATCGTGGTCGAAAACAACCGCATCAAGAGCGTTGGCGCGCGCGGCAGCGTTCCCGCTGGCGCGAAAGTCTTTGACGTGAGCGGCAAGACCATCACGCCGGGATTCATTGACACCCACGCGCACTGGTTCGAGATTCGCCGCGGCATCCTGGACACGCAGAACTGGAACTTCCTCGCCAACGTCGCGTACGGCGTCACCGCAGGCCTCGACGTGCAAACCGCCACCAACGACATGTTCGCTTACGAGGACCTCGTGGATACCGGGGACATCATCGGCTTGCGCGCATTTTCCACCGGCCCCGGCGTTTTCTCCGACAACGATTTTCAGTCGCTCGAGCAAGTAAAAGGCGTACTCACGCGCTACAGAAATTATTACGGCACGCACAACATCAAGAGCTACGTCGTCGGCAACCGCAAACAGCGCCAGTTCATGGTGCAAGCCTCGAAAGAACTCGGCATGATGCCCACTACCGAAGGCGCCCTCGACCTGAAACTGAATCTCACGCACGTCATCGACGGGTTCCACGGCAACGAGCATACGCTGCCCATCACACCACTCTACAAAGACGTGATCCAGATGTTCGCGCAGTCCGGAATCGCGGAGACGCCCACGCTCATCGTCAACTACGGCGGCCCCTTCGGCGAAGACTACTGGTATCTGAACACCGAAGTACACGACAACGCCAAGCTGAACCACTTCACGCCGCACACGGTCATTGACGAAAAGACTAAGCGGCGCCCCGGCTGGTTCCGCAAGGACGAGTTCGAGTTCCCGAAGCTCGCCGCGCAGATGGCCAAGCTCGTCCGCGCCGGCGGACTCGTCGGGGTCGGCAGCCACGGCCAGCTCCAGGGCCTCGGCTACCACTGGGAGATGTGGATGCTCGCCAGCGGCGGCATGACGCCGCTCGAAATGCTGCGCTGCGCCACGGTGAACGGCTCCAAGATCATCGGCCGCCCGCAGGATTTGGGCTCCATCGAGCCGGGAAAGCTGGCCGACCTGGTCATCATGGACAAAAATCCGCTCGATGACATCCACAACACGAACACCATTCACTGGGTGATGAAGAACGGCGAGCTCTTCGAGGGCGACACGCTTAATGAAGTCTGGCCCGAACAAAAGAAGCTCGAGCCGCTCTGGTTCTGGAATTACGACCAGCCCAAGACCGGCACGTCGATGAGCTACGGCAAGACGATGCTGCCGTAGAGGCGGTTCGCCGTTTGCCGATCATCGTTTGCCGTTCACCGTTCTCAATTGTCAAACTCAAGTTGTTAGTTCAAGCCCGGAAAACCGGCACCTCCTTGCTTGGGATTGTGGTGAGTGACGCCTGTCGAGTAACTCCAAGTCTCTCACGAGAATTGTGAGCGACCGTCCTGCCCCCCTCCCCCCCATTTTTTGTAAGTGCGCATTCTAAAGGACTTATCGTGCACGTGGTGAGCGACGGGGATGGAACGAGGACCTTGTGCCTTCATCGCAAGTTGCCTTTGGTACGGGGCGGTCGGCACACATGTTGCTAAGCCGAAAGAGAACGAGTGGCAAGAACTTTGTCTTTAAAGGGCGCTTGGATCAAAGGGTTGAAGACGGAGGATTGGACGGAAGTAGGAAAAGAACAGGGTAAAGCGTTGCTGCGCCGTACAAAAGAAATAGCGAATCGTTAGTTTTCGGCCTTAGCGGGTTCTTTCAGGGCGGCCTCCTTGGCGGCGGCCTCTTTGGCCGCGGCGGCTTTTGCATGGGAGTCGCGGTACCAGTCGAAGGTGATGCGGAGGCCCTGCTCGAAGCCGACTTGCGGCTCGTAGCCGAGGAATTTTCGCGCCGCAGAAATGTCGGCCTGCGAATCGCGGATGTCGCCGTCGCGCGGCTGATCATATTTGGTCTCGAGTGGCTTGCCAGTAATTTTGCGGAGCGTAGCGAGGACTTCATTGAGCGAGATGCGCCCGCCCGTGCCTACGTTGAATACTCCGCCAGCCACGTTGGGCGCTTCGCAGGCAAGCAGATTGGCGTGGACGGCGTTGTCCACAAACGTGAAATCGCGGGTTTGTTCGCCGTCGCCGAAAACGACGGGTTTGGTATCTTCAAGAAAAGCGGTGCAGAACTTGGCGAGCACGCCGGAGTAAGGCGAACTGGGATCCTGGCGCGGGCCAAAAATATTGAAGTAGCGAAGGCAGACGGTTTCGAGGCCATAACACTTGAGAAATGCCGCGCCGTAAAGCTCGCCGACGTATTTGGTGACGCCGTAGGGAGAAATGGGCTGCGGCTGCATGGTTTCCACTTTAGGGAGGTTGGGCGTCTCGCCGTAAGCCGAGGAGGAGGCGGCGAAAACCACACGTTTGACCTTCATCTCCTTGGCGGCCACGAGAACGTTGAGCGTGCCTTCGATATTGATGCGGTTGGTCTCGAGGGGATCTTTCACCGAACGCGGGACGGAAGTGCGCGCACCGAGGTGCAGCACGTACTCCGCTTCATGCATGGCTTTGCGGACGGTTTCAATGTCCGTGATGCTGCCCTTGATGATGGTGATTTTGTTGCGGATCTCGGCGAGATTCTCATCTTTGCCGCCGGAAAGGTCGTCGAGCACCACAACGCTGTGGCCGCGCTGAACGAGTTCGTCGACCGTGTTCGAGCCGATGAAGCCTGCGCCGCCAGTCACCAAGTAACGCATGCAGAAAGCCTCCTAAGCTTTGGCAACCACCGTGAGGCCGGGGCACGTTGGCAAGCGACAGGTGGCCGCAAGGATACCGGATACGGGGCCCGGACAGACGGCAGGCCCGCGTTTTGATACGCTGATAGTTCGCGGCGCGCCGGCGAAAGGGAGCCGGAGGACTTCCGCGCACAAGCAGCTATTGTACGACGGAATGCGGTCGTGCGGAGCAGCGAGGATGTGCCTGATTCGTACGTCGGGTCAATCCTGGGTTTTAAATGGGTCTTAAGACCACTGTTGGAGCGGGCTGCCTTGGTTGCAGCAGGGTGCGGCGAGGAAGCGCCAGTTTCGGCACGAGATTCGAGGAACGTTTCCGTCCCGAGGAACTTCAGGGTCTCGAGGAACGTCTAACCAGATAAGAACAATGGGCCGCAAGATCATGATTTCGGCGGGCGCCCTGGTGGCGCTGGGTTTGGTGGCAGGAACTTTTTACTGGCTGCGCGCGCGGGGTTCCCAGCAGCCGCTCCCGGACGCGGTTTCCCCGGAGCCCTCGGAGTTTCACGAAGCCTCAGTGGCAAGTCCGCCGCCCATTTCGCGGAACGAAAAAACGGCGCCTGCAACCAAGAACAACAAAAAGACGGCGTCACCGGCGGCGGAACTGCCGCTGCAGACGGGCGAAGTGCTGAATTACACGGCAAACGTTTCCAAGCTCGATAATGTGGCGACGCTGACGCTGAAAGTTGCGGGCAAAGGGAATTTCCTGGGCAAGAACGTTTGGCATTTGCAGGCCGCGGCGCACACGTTGAAACCGCTGCGCATCGTTTTCGAGCTGGACGACCAATTCGATTCGTACAGCGATTCGGGGACGCTGGCTTCGCTGCAATATGAAATGCGGCTGAACGAGCGCGGCCAAAAAGTGGATTTGGTGCAGCGCATGACGTCCTCCGGGAGGGAGCCTGCGCCGCCGGATGCCACCGCGGCGCGCGTGCTGCCGGGAACGCGCGATCCACTGGGCTTCATGCAGTTTTTGCGGAACACGGATTGGAGTAACACGCGGCAGGTAAGCAGCCCGGTGTATGACGGGCACAAGCTGTACGATGTTCGCGCGAAGCTCGTAAGCGCGTCAGCCGCGGTGGGCGTGCCCGCGGGAGATTTTCGCGCGTCGAAAATCGAGATACACGTTTTTGAAAATGGCGTGGAGTCGAAAGACGGTTCCTTCACGCTGTACCTGGCGAACGACGCCGTGCGCACGCCGGTGCTTCTGGAAGCCATCATGCCCGTCTTGACCGCGCGCGTGGAACTGGTGAAGGACCTGCCGCAAAGCCCGGAGTCCAAGCCGAAGGCCAAATAGCTTCGCAACAAAGGCGCAACTCTAGCAGAGGACGATTTTTTCGCGGTGGCGCACGACGCGGCGCGTGGCGTTGCGCGTATCAATGACCAGCTTTGCGGAATGCACGATGGATTCGTAGTCGTAGCTGGAATGATCAGTGGCAATCACCACGGCGTCGTAGCTTGCGAGCGTTTGCGGATTCAGCTGAACGGACTTCATGTGTTCGTAATTGTAGTGGCGCATCTTGTGAAGCTGGGGGAAGTAAGGATCGTTGTAGTCGAGCGACGCGCCGCCCTGCACAAAGAGCTGCATGATCTTGAGCGATGGGGACTCGCGCAAATCGTCCACGTCTTTTTTGTAAGCCACGCCGAGCAGCAGAATCTTCGAGCCTTTCATGCTTTTCTTGTGGTTGTTGAGAGCGTTGGCCGTGGCTTCGGCCACGTGGTAAGGCATGGCGGTGTTCACTTCGCCGGCTAATTCGATGAAGCGCGTGGCGAAATCGTATTCGCGCGCTTTCCAGGAAAGGTAAAACGGATCCACCGGAATGCAGTGGCCACCGAGCCCGGGGCCTGGATAAAACGGCATGTAGCCGAAAGGCTTTGTCGCCGCGGCGTCAATAATCTCCCAGATGTCCATGTTCATGCGCAAACACAGCTGTTTGAGTTCGTTGACGAGCGCGATGTTGACGCAGCGAAAGATATTTTCCAGGAGCTTGGCCATTTCCGCGGCGCGCGTCGAACTGACAGGGACGACGCGCGCCACGACCTGGCTGTAGAGCGCTTGCGCGGCGCGCCCGCTGGGGGGATTCAGGCCGCCAACGACCTTAGGGATTTGCGCGAGCCCGAATTGTTTGTTGCCGGGATCTTCGCGCTCGGGCGAGAAAGCCAGCCAGAAATCGCAAACGACGTCTTCGTTTTCCTGACCCGCGGCGATGGGGCAGCTCAAGCCGCTTCTTTCCAGGATGGGCAAGACCAGCTCTTCCGTGGTACCGGGATAAGTTGTGGATTCGAGAACGATGAGTTGTCCTTTTTGCAGGTGTGGGTAAATGGAGAGAGCTGTTTGCTCGACGTAACTCAAATCGGGTTCGCGGCGCTCATCAAGGGGCGTGGGAACGCAAATCAGGACGGCGTCGCACTCTTTGAGCTTGGCAAAATCCGTGGTGGCGCCGAAGTGGCGGCTGATGACGAACTGTTGAATCTTATTTTGGGGAATGTGCTGGATGTAGGAGCGGCCGGAATTTAGCATCTCTATTTTGACAGGATCGGTATCAAAACCAGTGACCTTGTGGCCCGCTTCGGCAAAGCGCAAAGCCAGCGGCAGCCCGACGTAGCCACAACCGATGATTCCTACTTTGAGCTGGGCCCCTTTGAAAAATTCGGGTCTCCGTTCGATGGGCATGGGTTGTGTGGCACTCCTCTGTTTGACCTCGACGCAAGCCGAGGCCGGCAAAATCAGGTACGGAATTCGCCTTCACCCGCGGCAGTCCCCCACCGGCCAGCAGGAATCGGCGTAACGCGGGAAAGAATCGTAATATAGCAGCTTCCTTTTCGACAGAAGAATCCGGTCTTCCCTCTATTTTGTAACCGGGTCCCTGGAAGTTGCCGCGAGCCCCGGGACAGGGGAAGATAGAAGGTGCACAGCCTTTTTGCCCTGACGATTTGCTCGCTGCGCCGAAATTGACATGACCTTGATCATCCTCCTGCTGGGACTCGGTGTGGGTGTGCTGGTGGGTTTATTGGGCATCGGTGGCGGCGTCGTCCTAGTGCCCGCGATGGTTTATCTGCTGGGGATGGATCAGCACCTGGCTCAAGGCACGTCCCTTTTTATTTTGCTGCCGCCCATCGGGCTGGGAGCCTTGCGAGAGTACTGGAAGCAGGGCCAGGTGGATTTGAGACCAGGGACTCTGTGCGCATTGGGAATGCTTCTTGGGGCGTACGGCGGGAGCCTGGTGGCCCTTCCGCTGGCTTCACGGCATTTGAAGGGGCTGTTTGGCTGCTTTTTGGTGCTTTCGGCAATTCTGCTGTGGAGAAAGGGGCAGCTCGAAGACGGGTTCGCTGCCGCCAAGGGAGAGAGCGCCCGTGGGTAAGAAGGGGCGGGACGCGGGAATCTTCCTGGTGGCGTGCATTTGCGGAATTGCTTCGGGGATGTTTGGGATTGGCGGCGGGGTTCTGCTGGTGCCACTGCTTGGCTTGCTGTTTGGCTTCAGCCAGCACCGGGCGCAAGGGACAAGCCTTGTGGCGCTGATTCCTCCGACAGGAGTACTCGCGCTGATGGCTTATGCGCGCGAGGGCTTTGTTTCCTGGAATACAGGCCTGTCGCTCATCCCGGGAGTGTTTTTGGGCGGCATCCTGGGAGGAAGGCTGGCGGAGAGGCTCCAGCCCCGGAGGATGCGCCAGGTTTTTGCAGGGGTTTTGTTCGCGCTAGGTGCGTGGCAGGCGTTCAGCGCATGGTGGCGGTAAGAGGCATGTTCGAATGATTGACGTGCATTGTCACATTCTGCCGGGCCTGGATGACGGCCCCGACAAAATAGAAGAATCGCTGGAGATGGCGGAAACGGCGGTGGCGGATGGAATCACGCACGTGGTGGCCACGCCGCATTCGAACGACAGGTTCTGGTTCGATTTCACACACGTCCGGCGGCTGCGCGACGAACTGCAAGCCCGCGCGGGCAACCGGCTCCAAATCGCGACGGGCTGCGACTTTCACCTGAATCCGGAAAATCTGGCTCGGTTGCGGAAGCAGCCCCGGCAGTTCTGCATCAATCAGCACGGTTACCTGCTGGTGGAATTCAACGAAATCTCGATTCCGGCGGCCATGGACCGGACGTTGCACGAAATGCAGCTTTCTGGGCTGCGGCCCATCGTGACGCACCCGGAACGCAACGTCATCTTACGGACGCACGCGGAGCGCTTAAGAGAGTGGGTGAGGCGCGGCTGCTTTGTTCAGGTGACGGGCAACGCGATTACAGGAGCGTTCGGGGCTACGGCGCAGCAAATTGCGCTGCAATGGATTGGCGAAGGGATGATCCATTTTGTGGCCAGCGATGCGCACAACAATCGAAACCGGCCACTGCGGCTGCAGAGCGCTTATGATGTGGTGGCGGATCGTTTCGGCGAAGCCCAGGCCCGCGCGTTGTTTGTGGAGAATCCGCGGGCGGCGTTCCAAGGAAGAGATTTGCCCTATGTTCCGGAGGTTGAGGAGCCGATGGCCCCGCCGCGGCGAAAACGGTTCTTTTTCTTCTGAGAGCGCTCGCTTCCTTCGAACGGCGAAAGAGGAAAATCAGCGCGTACGAGTAAGCGGCAGTCCAGCCCAGGCGTTCATCAATCCGAGGACCTCCCGCACAACGTCCAGAGCGTCGCCAGTGCTGCGCCACCAGTGGCGTGGGTCAAAGGGATCTTCGGAGGCGGCGCGGACGGTGGCGCGGTATTCTCCCGTGGCAAGTTTTCGCCAGAGCAACCGCACGCGCCGCGTGTGAGGCTTGCTGGTGACCAAAATGACGGAACGATCCTTCTTTTGCTCGAGCGCTTTGCGAACCACCCGGATTTCGTCAGCCGTATTCACAATGGGCGGCTCCAACACGTGAATGGCTCTCGCCGGGACTCCTTCGTGAATCAAAACGCGGACGCTGTAGACTTCCTCCCCCTCGAAAGCGATTCCCATGGCTTTCAGTGACTCTCCAGGCACGGCAGTGTGAGTAAGCCACACTTCCTGGGCATAGCCCTCGCGATAGAGCTTTGCGGCTTCCAGGGCGCGCACCGGCATACTGCCACTCAGGACAGCAATGGCGCGCGCTTTGCCCACAGGGTCCTCCACGACGAGCCAGCGCCCGACACCGAAAAATGCCACAAGAGCGAATGCCAATAAGATGCATGCGATGGCGGCGAGAATGAATCTGCGCCAGTTTCGGGGGAAGGCAACGGTTGCGGAGCTTGGAGAAGTGGCCATGGGAAACTTGCGCATGCTATCCCGGCCCGATGTTGTGGTCAATTCGCGAGGCTACGGGTAAACTGTCGGCTTGCATTTTGTGGGGAGGATGCATGCGAGCGGTTGTAACCGGAGGAGCGGGTTTCCTGGGATCGCATTT
>Ga0134082_10000441_pt1 | contig 14071 bp, 7 predicted proteins | sample 15_taG_6_FD_94473 | JGI IMG/M metagenome (GOLD analysis project Ga0134082, IMG submission 94473) | Grasslands soil microbial communities from the Angelo Coastal Reserve, California, USA - 15_D_Rain_40cm_5_09182015 | ecosystem: Environmental > Terrestrial > Soil > Grasslands ... | reverse complement strand
TGGCTCCACGAAGGCTTCGTTGGGCCCCCATCCTCCCGTGGCGTAGCTCTGTTCTTGAACCATACGCAGGCCATTGGCCGCAGCTCGCAGATATTTTTCATCGCCAAGCATGAAATAGGTCTGCATCGCCGAGCTGAGCGTGTTGACGTGGCTATAAGCATGTTTGTCCGGCAGAGCATTCTCGTTTCTTGCCAGCGCATCATAATACTCGTGATAGATGAAGCGTTTTCCGAGTTCGAAATAGCGTTTGTCGCCGCTGCGCTGATACGCCAGGAAGAAATTCTCGGGAAGCGTGTAAGTTTCATCCCACGTATAGGCAATGTCCTTGTGCGGCCACCGCGCCTCCTGTTCAGCGCGGCTCAGAGCCTTTTCAGGCAGGTGCGGCAGCACCGCTTCTGTCGCGCGTTTGAGCACCTCCAAAGCGATTGGATCCGCGGCGAATTCGTGTGCATCGATCAATCCGCAGCAGGTCTTGTCAAAGGTATAGCCGGGTAGCCGATAATCAACGTAAAACTTTCCGGTTGGTTCAACCGTTTCGCCAAACGCTGTCACCAGCCGGTGAACCTTTGCTTGCGTTGATTTCGACCCTGTAACAGCATAAGCGCGCGCTAATCCCGACAAATATTGGCCGAAGCTGTGCCCCGGAATAAACCCGTGAAAATTGTTTTCGTGGTTGAAATCGTCCGCATTGTCGTACCAACCGCCAAGGTCCGGCCCTGGAGCAGGCAATCCCTCACGCTGACGGAAGGGTTTGAGGAGGCCATCTTCGTCGACATGGAGAAACAGCTGATGGTTTTGGTCAAATTGAGCGCGGAAGGGGCCGTCGAGAAGCTGCACACTGGAATACGGGAAAACGGAGAGCCGGGGCGAAATCGGCATAGCTGGCGTATCGGCCCAAGTCGGTACCGAGCGGACGGCCCACCGCGCGCCCGCAGCCGAAATTATTGCAGTCTTTGCGAATTGACGCCTGGTCATGCATTTCATATACCCACTCCTCGTTTCATGAAAGCGCTTGCATGATAACCTATAACTCTAAAAATGTTGCGGGACAAACTGCAAACACATTCCCGGATGCAGTATTCTCTGCGCAAGAGGCCTATGCGGGTTCGGACCACAGTCATAGCCGTTCTCCTTTTTCTTGTCTGCGGCGCGTTTGGACAGGTACAGACAGAGAATCCCGCCGTGGCCATCCGAACGGCCCTTGGAAATCGAGACTTTGACAAAGCGGTTGAGCTCACTCGATCTGCCCTACGAGGATCGCCGAACAACGCACAACTCTGGACTTTTCAGGGGATCGCTCTCTCCGGAAAGGGCGACAACTCGAGTGCCTTCATTGCCTTCCAGCACGCGCTGAAAATTGATCCCAACAACCTTGGAGCGCTGGCCGGTGCAGCCCAAAGCGCTTATGCAACAGTGGGCACAGGACGATGTCGCTGCAGTCAATTCGATGTTGGAGACGATTATGCCGAGGATGCGGCTTTTTGCCGCGCGCCAGATATTGGTCCTGCTGCGAGAACAAGACAAATCTCCCGAACGCTAAAGAGACGCCTTCTTGGGTCTTAAGGAGCGCGAACCTTGCCACCGCGATTAGCTGTCAGATTAGCTGTCAGCTTGCGGGCGATACATAATGTGTGGTAAACGTTTGCCCGCATGCTGCGAAAAAACGGATGAGGCAGCCAGAGTTTGGATCGCTCTGACACCATCGGCTTAGTTGGTTCGCCGGGGCAGGGAACCTGCACATTTCAGGCGGCATTTTCGTGTGACCAACGCATGGAGAGCAAACAAGTGTTTTCCGAAGATAGGCGGCGCTTTTTGCGCCAAGCTGCGAACGCAGGAATGGCCTGGGGCCTGACATCTCTATTTAGGGGTTCCTCCCTGCGCGGTCAAACTGTGGCAGGCGCCGGGGACATAGCAAAGGTCTACCTGGATTCACGTCGTATGACGGCGCCGCTCGACCGCAATCTGTTCGGATCGTTCCTTGAACATTTGGGGCGTGCGATTTACGAAGGTATCTACGATCCCGGTTCAAAGCTTTCGGATGCAAACGGTTTCCGTAAAGACGTCATGGAAGAAATCCGCCAGATGGGAGTTCCCATCATTCGCTATCCGGGCGGCAATTTTGTTTCCGGATACAACTGGCTCGATGGCGTCGGCCCCCGGGAGGGCCGTCCGCGCGTGCTTGATAAGGCTTGGAACTCGATCAACACAAATCAGTTCGGTACGAATGAATTTATGGCTTGGTGCAGGGCCGTGCACGCCGAGCCGCTGATGGGCCTCAATCTTGGAACGGGAACGCCCGAGGAAGCAGCGGCTCTCGTGGAGTATTGCAACTTGGATCAAGGAACGAAATGGAGTGATCTTCGCCGCAAGCATGGATTTGCGGAGCCTTATGGAGTGAAACACTGGTGCCTTGGCAACGAGATGGATGGTCCCTGGCAGATCGGTCACATGACAGCGACAGAGTATGGAATGAAAGCTCAGGACGCTGCCCGTCAGATGAGGTATGTCGATCCTTCGCTGCAACTCATCGGGTGCGGGTCAAGTGGCCCGTTCATGCCCACTTATTTGGAATGGGATCGCGAAGTTCTCGAGCAATGCTATGAGTACGTGGATGGTCTATCGTTGCATCGCTATTTCACCAATACGCCGCAGGACACCGGTGGCGACAGCGCGAAGTTCCTGGCTATGAATCTAAGCATGGAACGCCAAATCGAGGAGACGGTTGCCGTTTGCGACCTCGTGCGTGGACATAAACGCTCGCCAAAGAAATTGTGGCTTTCCTTTGACGAGTGGAACGTCTGGTACCGTGCCCGCAGCGGCGACGCCACCAATGGCCATCACCGGGAAGCTCCGCACTTGCTGGAAGAAGTGTACAACCTTGAAGACGCCCTGCTTGTCGGGGGCTTGGTCAACTCTCTGCTCCGCCATGCCGATCGCGTCAAAGTGGCTTGTCTGGCCCAGTTAATCAATGTCATCGCGCCAATCATGACCAATGCGAACGGCTTGCTTCGCCAGACCATCTACTATCCCTATAACTGGGGGCTTCAATATGCGCGCGGCTCGGTCCTCAATTTGCTGGTGGAATCCCCAACGTATGAGGTGTCGAGCTTGGGCCAAGTGCCATATATAGACGTAGCAGGCACCATGAATCCGCAAGATGGGAAAGTGGCAATTTTCGTTTTGAATCGTGACTTGTCCAAACCGCACCTCGTAGAGATCAATTGGCAGGACAAAAGCCCTGGTGAAGTGCTTGTCGCTACCGTGTTGACCGGAACAGACCTGAAGGCTTTCAATACCTTCGAAGCTCCCCAAAGAGTAGCTCCGCAAACGTTTGCGAAACCCGCTACTGCCAATGGCCGGACGAAGTTCGAGGTTCCGGCGCGCTCCTACACTACAATTCAGTGGTCGGCATAGCCGCGCTGATTCTTGCCGTCCGATTGCGGCTCGCGGGCGCATTCACGGCAAATGGCCGTGGACTCACGCTCGATTAGTGCGGTCTTCAACACATATTCGGATCCTTCCGGAAGTGGCTCCTCTCGTTCTACTTCGGCCAACAGCGCATCGAAAGCGAGCCGGGCTAACTCCGCTTGAGACATTTGCACGGTGGTCAAAGGCGGGAGCATGAATTGCGCTAATCGGATATCATCAAAACCCACGACGGAAAGATCTCTCGGAATCGATATGCCGTCTTCATAACACTTTCTCATCACTCCGATCGCCGTCATATCGTTGGAACAGAGAATAGTTGTAGGTTTTTTGGCCAGCGCCAGCAGGTGGCCGCAAGCCAGGCGTCCTCCCTCCATAGTGTGGTTCCCTTCTACAATCAGTTCCATGTCTGGATCTCGCCCGATTTCATGGATGGCCTTCAAAAACGCCTGTTTACGGGCCATCGCAGATTTGAGCACATGAGGCCCCGTGATGAAGGCAATTCTCTCGTGTCTCAGCGCCGCCACGTGCTGCACTGCCTGGCGTATACCGCTCAGGTAATCGATCCGCAGGTTGCTGACTCGCGGACGACGCGGACCAACATCAACGAAAACCAAAGGAACCTGTCGCAGCTTCAAATCCTCCAGCAGCGCATCCTCCATGCCGAAGGTCATGACGGCTACGCCTTCGACCTGCCTTTCGATCATTCGGCGCACGGAGCTCTTCATCTGCTCCGGGTCGTTCATGGTGGAGGTTAATAAAATCTCGTAGTGGTGCCGAACCGCGATGGTTTCGAACACCTGGACGATTTCGGGAAAAAACGGATTGGTTAGTTCGGACACAATAAGCCCGAAAATTCGGCTGCGCCCAGAGACCAGAGCTCGCGCCTGCGTATTTGGATAATATCCAAGCTCCTTGATGGCCCTCCAAACGCGCTGGGCGAGTTTTGGGTTAACTGTGGGAACCCGGTTGATAGCGCGAGAGACCGTGGCCGTAGACACCCTGGCCCGTCTTGCGACCTCATGGATATTCAGGGCTTGTTCTTTAGCACGCACCGGTTCAGACACTCGTAAAAACGAGCAATTTAGCACTTTGAGGCTGGGCCGGACTAGAGTATCGGCTCGCTTGCATGTCTGCTGCGACCTCTACCTGCCGCCTGAAGCAAAGATATGTGTCGGTGATGCGTCAAGTTTTGCCAACTGGCTCACCCTCTCCCTCCACAATGCCTGTGTATTGATCAACGGGAAGATTGGTGAAGCGTTCTGAACGCCCGCTCGGCAGCGGCCACTTAACTTCGACCCAGTCAATCTTGCTGCGCCTACCTATGCCCAAAACCACACGCGGATCATGCGACGCTAAGTAGCTTCCTCCTCCCGTCTTGAAGTATGACCGCTTGAAGTCTCCGGCCTGCCAGGTAATCTGCGTACCTATAGCGTCGGGGTTTGCTCGTTTCGCCGCCAGCTTCAATCCTACCCAATGATTGAGTTGTCCGACTTGATTTTTAAGCAGCAGAGGCGGCCCGTCATTTATTGAGATCAGGACATCCAGAGCGCCGTCGTTATTAAAATCGCCAACTGCCATTCCGCGCGCAGCATAGAGCTTTGTGAAAAGGGGACCGCTGCTGGCGTTCAGATTCTCGAATCCGTGGCCCGTGCCGCGAAACAGCAGTAAGGGCTCGCGGTATTTTACTTCGTTGGAATGCGCCTCGATTTTATCGTCAGGATGGCCGTTGGCAAGAAACAGATCAGGCGTTCCGTCGTTGTCATAATCAAAAAACTTCACTCCCCACCCGCTCATAAGACGCGTCACCCTGCCAATTCCATAGGGAACAGCCATATCATCGAAGGTCTCATCGCGATTGTTGTGATAAAGGGAGTACATCTCTTGGTCCACGTTGGTAACAAACAAGTCCATCCAGCCATCTTGGTCGTAATCAGAGGAGTCGACTCCCATCCCGGACCGTGGCCGCCCCTCGGCGCTGTAACCAACATTGGCTTGCAGGCCTATTTCCTCGAACTTCCCGTTGCCGCGATTAACGAACAGAAAATTCGCCACTGTATCATTGGCAACGAACAGGTCCGTCCGCCCGTCGTTATTGATGTCGCAGGCCACCACACCCCACGCCTTGCCGAGGGACTTGGCAATCCCGGATTCGCGACTCACGTCAGTAAAAGTACCGTCGCCGTTGTTGTGAAATAGCCAGCTTGGTGTGGGGTCGTAAACGCGCGGGACACAGTAGTAGCGGTCACCCGTCTTGGAGTTGCCGCAGAACTTATTCTTGGACTTGCTGAAGTCTACAAACCGGCAGATAAAGAGATCGAGTCTCCCATCGTTGTCGTAATCAAACCAGACGGCGCTGGATGCCCAGCCTTCTGTCGGCAGGCCGGCTTTCACCGTAACGTCGCTAAAAGTGCCGTCTCCGTTGTTATGGTACAGAATGACCCCGTTGTATTGGGTCACAAGGAGATCGGGCCAACCGTCTCCATCATAATCTCCCACTGCCGCCCCCATCCCATATCCGCCGCCAGAGACGTGAGCTTTTTCGGTTACGTCGGTGAAGGTTCCGTCGCGGTTGTTCTTGTAAAGGGCATTGCGCATCGGTGGCTGCGGATCGAAGAAATCGCACTTCCCGCTGTTGACGAGATAAATGTCCATCCACCCATCGTTGTCGTAATCGATGAATGCGCACCCGGCACCTACGGTTTCGGGCAAGTACATCTCTGGAGATCGGCCGTTGCGGTGCACCCACGTGATGCCGCTTGTTGCGGATGGAACAATCTCAAAGGGAAATTTGACACCGCGCTGGGCGGTGGTGAAAAGGGGCCAGGAGGGGGTTGATAGCCGGCCGCTGGCAATCCCTGCGAGGAGATGCTTCAGGAAGGTACGGCGCGAGCCAATATGTGCCCCCTTTTTTGTACGATCAACTGTGAAACTCCCCGATTCGTTCGAGATGTTTCAGCGGAGTATCACCGATATGTTCGACCATAGGAATTTACCTCACAATGGACGCGTCCTCAATACGGCGGCTTGAGCAAACGTTGTCGCGATTCTGGTGCCTTGCTACCATACTGGAACATGTGCAGCTGGGGCGAACCCGAAAACTTCCTTTGGCTTGCTGTCCGCAGACTCAGACGCTTCTACCTTTGTAGTGTTGGGCTCTTGGTTCTCGCAAACGCCAGCTTTGGCCAGCTCAATCACATAGAAATTGCGGCTAACCTGTTGGATCAGGGGCAAGCAGGACTGGCAGAGGCGGAAGCGCGCAAGGCATTGAACAATCCGTCCACACGGGCTCTGGCTCTGGCGATGCTAGGGACAATTCGCTTGCAGGAGCGCAAATACAAGGAAAGCACACGCTTCCTGACGCAAGCTCTAGCGCTTAATTCTCTGCTTGTCGGCGCCCGAACGAGTTTGGGAAACGCTTACTTGCTCCAGGGGAAATTCGATCTGGCCCGAAAGAGTTTCCAGGAAGTTCTCTGGATTGACCCCAGTAACCTCAACGCGCGCTTTGGCTCGGCCAAGGTGGAGGCATCGCTCCAAAATTACCAAAAATCTCTGGAAGTAGCACAACCCATCGTGCCTCAACTGAGTGCGTCTGATGATGGCATCCTCCTTCTAGCCACAGACTATGGAGGCCTAGGAAGATCGGAAGAGCTAACGAGTTTGGCGGGCTCCTGGAGGAATATCTCGGCTCCATCCGATGAATCGTCCTTCGAGTTTGCTAACGTTTTGGAGAAGTATCAAATGGCTGGCGAAGCGGAGGAGGTTCTTGAAGCCATGGAGACAAGAGCGAGGGACCGCATGTCTTCCGCCTTGGCCTTGAAGCTTGGAGAAGCTTACTTTTCGCTGGGACAACTCGATCGGGCGGACGAGAAGTTCCAAGTCGCACTGAGTATGGATCCCGCTTGCGCGGCCTGCGATCGAGATCTCGCCCTTCTTGCAGAGCGACAGGGGAATAGCGAGAAAGCTTTGGCGTATTTAGTCAAAGCCAAGCGAGAGGCTCCAGAGGATCCCGAGACCCAATTCGAGTTCGGAAAGGTGTGCCTGCAGCGAAACTTGCTGGAAGATGCCTTGCCTGCTCTTGCGAAAGCGGCAACCTTGAAACCGGATCGCGATCCCTACATTTACGTACTAGCCTCTGCCAACGTTGCCAAAGGTAACTTATCCACAGCGGCTTCGCTTATCGCCGGCCTTCTGCGGAAGCGTCCTCAGGATGCGATCCTGAACTATGCAATTGGTTCAGTGTACTATCTACAGGGTAAGTACAGCGAAGCCGAGGCCGCGCTCAAAAGAAGCTTGCAGGCCCAGGTGGACCAAGTTGCCGCTTCCTACTACTTGGGCCTTACGTATGAGGCGCTTGGTCAAGAAAACCAGGCTGTCTCAGTCTTTCGCGACCTCCTAAAGAACCATCCCGAGCATGTGCCTTCCTGCGTCAAGTTGGGGGGCATTCTCTTGAGACAACATCAATATGACGAGGCACAGCAGCGTCTCGAACGTGCGGTCGCACTCGACCCGGAGTCCGTAGAAGGCCACTACCAGCTTGGCCTATTACTGCGTCGCCTTGGCAGAATCACCGAATCGGAGAGTCAGTTTGCCGAGTCGCGTAGGCTGGAAGCGGAGCATAGCGCACAGGCTGACACGCGCCTTCGGTTGCTGTTACCAAATTGATCCAGATGCCAGATCATTTCAAGCTGGAAAGTTCACGAGGTTCCGCGGGAGCATGCCAAGTCTCGCGCCGCGATTTCCTCCATCGACTTGGAGCCTTGGGCTCGGTCGTGCCTACGTCCGTATTGTTGCCCGGACTCCGTGAAACGTTAGCCTTGCAAGGATCGCCCGTCTCCTCCACTCGGAAACCTCGAACCGGCCCCGAATCTGCAGCGGATTTCTTTTTTACCGACGTCACCGCCCGAGCTGGTTTGAGTCAGGCAAATAACGTGTTCGGTGGCGTCACGCGGAAACGCTACCTCCTAGAAGAAATCGGGTGCGGTCTTGCTCTATTCGACTACGACAACGATGGCTGGCTGGATCTCTTTCTAGTTAACGGAACCAGATTCGAAGGCGTCTCGCCAGGACATCCGCCGACGAACTCTTTGTTTCGAAACAACCGCGACGGGTCCTTTACCGACATAACGGAAAAAGCGGGCTTGATTCGCTCAGGATGGGGTCAGGGCTGCTGTGTCGGAGACTACGACAACGACGGATATGACGATCTGCTCGTGACCTACTGGGGAGGAATCGTCCTTTACCACAACAATGGGGACGGAACCTTCACCGATGTTACGGAACGAGCCGGACTAGCGCAGAAAGGTCTAATTCCACGATGGAATACCGGTTGCTGCTTCGTGGACTACGACCGCGACGGCCACATCGACCTGTTTGTCGCAAACTACGTGAATTTTGATCCGCAAACCGCGCCAGAACCAGGCAACAATCAATATTGCAGGTATTTTGGATTGTCTATCGGATGCGGCCCGCAGGGGCTAAGCGGCGGGAGCAATATTTTGTATCACAATCGCGGCGACGGAACGTTTGAGGACGTTTCCGAGCGATCCGGCCTCGCAGTTCCACGCGGGCCGGCGGCAGCGACCTTCGTAACCGAGCAATGGATTCCAGCCGGCTCTTACGGACTCGGCATATGCGCAGCGGATTTTGATAATGATGGCTGGCCCGACATTTACGTCGCATGCGACTCCGTGCCAAGCCGCTTCTACCACAACAACCAGAATGGAACCTTCGAGGAGATTGGCTCTCAGATTGGATGCGCCCTCAATGAAAATGGGGTTCCGCAAGGGGGCATGGGCGTGGGGGTTGGCGATTACGACTGCGACGGCTGGCTCGATATCGTCAAGACAAATTACTCCGACCAAACCGCGAATCTGTACCATAACAATGGCGACGGAACATTTTATGACGCTGTCTTTCAAGCAGGATTGGGCGCGAACACTAAGTATTTGGGATGGGGCGTCGGGCTCTTCGATTTCGACAACGACGGTTGGGTCGATATCTTCATGTCCAACGGCCACGTCTTTCCCGAGGTCGACACGCGCCAGTTGCATGTCACCTTCAAACAGAGAAAGATTTTGTATAAGAACCTCGGCAACGGCCGCTTTGCGGATGTTACCTCGATAAGCGGGCCGGCAGTGACGCAACCCCGCCCCAGCCGGGGGACGGCTTTCGGTGACTTCGACAACGACGGAGACGTTGATATCGCTGTCATTAACATGAACGAGCCTCCCTCGCTCCTTCGCAATGATTGCCCCCTCCGAAACAACTGGCTGAAGGTGAAGTGCATCGGCACGAAATCGAATCGCAGCGCCATTGGTGCACGCGTGCGTGTGGTGACCGGCCGGCATTCGCAAATGAATGAGGTCATGAGCGGTTCGAGCTTCCTCTCCCAAAGTGATTTTCGCTTGCACTTTGGGCTTGGCCGCGCCAGGCAGGCGGATCTGGTGGAAGTCCGCTGGCCCTTGGGTCTGGTGGAAACGCTCAAGAACATCGAGGCAAATCAACTGCTGGTGATCCAAGAGGGCCACGGCATACTTCGGAGAGAGAAACTAGCTTACGGCTAGTAAAACTGGCGAACGTTTGTGATTGAGTCGGCACCGCAGCGGGAGCGTTGGCAACGGTTCCCTTCCAGTTCAATTCTGTTCGCATAGCCGCTTGTGAATGGCCCGCGATGCGCGGATCCTCCACAGTTAGGTTTCTTCCCGGGGTGATGCTAGAAGAAAACTTGCAAGGCCAGTTGAAACCGCCTCGGGATGTTGCACTGACTATGGGTCAGGCCAAAATTGGGGTTGCCATTATTCGGCAACCAAAACTGGTCCACGGCGCAGAAGAAGTGCCGATTGAAAATGTTGCCGCCATCGGCTTGGAACCGAACATAGCGGTTCTCACCGAAGTAGGTGTCCTTATACATCGAGACGTCTTCATTGCGATACCCGAAACCGCGGACGTTCTCGTCCAATCGGGGCGCGTTGCCAAATTGAAGTCTTCCGGGATCAACCCATCCTGACTGGTTCAGATAAGGAACCTTTGTGGGATCGCTAGAGTTTCCCGATAGGCCTTTTCCGACTTTGTTGGGAAACTTCGCGTAGTTAAACAGAAAGCCACCGAGATCACTGTTCGATGTCGTAATGGAAAGCGGTCTTCCCGATTGGTACGTTTGAATCGCCGAGATTTGCCAATTGCTAATGACTTTATCTAAGGGGCCAGACGAGTTTCGTCCCAGCCACTTGCCGTTGCCGAAGGGCAACTGGTAAACCCAGCCCAAGGAAAAGATTTGCGGCACATCGTCAGAACTGACAGTGTAAAGGTTACGCATATCGCTAGGATTCTGCACAGGCGGTCCGCCCGCACCCAGTCCTGTTTCAGAGCCGTTGTTCATCAGCCGCGAATACGTGTAAGCGACCTGGAACTGCAAGCCATGACTCATTCGTTGTTGCAAGCTCGCTTGAAGCGCGTTGTAGTGGCTTTTCCCGTTAGGGAAATAGCGCCAGAGAATCTGTTGGTATTGCGGCCACATCCTCAAGGACTGAGCTACAGTTCCGGTGAACGTAGCAAAAGGGGCCGCTAGGCCCCCACAGCTCGTACCGCTGATGTTGTCGCAGGTTCCATTCGTAAAGGTGTCCCCGAGAACACTTTCTCCCAAGGAAAGCACGCTCCCCGCGTTCATATTGTCGAAAACACCGACGGAGCTGCGCCCGTCAATGAGCCTCGTTCCGTGGTTGCCCACGTACGCGATGTCAATGGCCATGTTTTCGGTTAGGCGGCGCTGAAAAGAAAGCGACCAGTTCTGATACCTCGGCATCGTGTACGTTCTGGGATCCACTCCGACCGGGCTCTTTCCATTCTGTACTTCAGGTGTAAGTTGCGGTGGGAACACAATAGACCCCGTGGGCCAGCCGCAGGGCGCAACCCCATTTGGGCCATATGGTGCGGGGCAACTCCCCGTTCCTTGGAAGTAGAAAGCCGGAAGCCGCCCATTAGTTAAATTGGGGACAGTGGGATTGGTTTGGTACCCATCAACCGGGTAAGGATCCCAGGAGTCGGCTTGGGCGCCTGCATAGTAAATCCCATATCCGCCACGAATAACATTCTTGTTGTTGAACGAATATGCGAACCCGAACCGCGGACCTGTCGCCCAATTGCTGTTGCCAATCGCCTTCGGTCCGAACACCGTGGCTCCGAGGTGGCCACCTGCGCCAGGGTTCGAAGCAGTGGGATCGAACGTGGAGAACCGCCCGTGTTGCTCGTACAGCCCCGATTGCCAGTCAAACCGGAGACCAAAGCTTAAAGTCAAGTTCTCCCTGAGTTTGAAATCATCGTTGATCCAGGGGGATGCATACTTCATCTTGGGCATGTAGTTGAATGGTATGTTGAAGCCTGCGCTGTTGACTTGGCCCAAGATAAAGGAAGCGAACTCGTTCCCCGTTTGCGAGCTCAGATTGCCGCCCGAGGCATTATAGCCGGCGGTTTCGTTGGCGCTGAAATTGAAGCTGCCTCCTGTGTTGACGGCCCATCCGGTTTGCGGGAAGGTCATGTAGCGATACTCGACCCCGGCTTTGATGGTGTGCCTTCCGGTAATCCAACTGACATCGTCAAGGAACTGGTAACGATTGTTGATATCAGCTCCTCCGCTTGTCCAAGGGGTCCCGTAGGCGGTATAGCCAAGTGGTCCACTGAAATTTAGGGAAGGGAAGCCGGCATTGTTGAATTTGGGTTGATCCGGGAGGCCCAGCCCGAGCTTTTTGTTCCAGCCCACGCCACCCGATAACTGGTTGCCCGCCATTCGCCAGCGGTCGTAAGCCAGCGTAGTGTGATTGAACAAGTTCGGCCTAATCACCCAATTCATCTGCAAATGCTCGAAATGGTTGGTGATGCGCTGGTAAAAACCCTGGCCGACGTACGTGTCGTTTAGGGCGGACTGAGTTTTTCCGTCATGCAGCGTGTTGCAGCCTTCAGGCCCCCCGCAATGCGCAATCCGTGGACGGACATTCTCATAGTAAGTGTTGCTAATCGAGAACTTATTGTTGAACGTGTGGTCGATTCGCAGAAGCCAGGTTCGCACGTTGATCTTGTTATTGTCATCCGATGTGCCGCCAAATCCATTCTGTCGGTGCGTGCTTGCACTTGTGTCCACGTCAGGGTTTGGAATATTGGGAATAACCGCCGTGGCTACAGCGCTCCAAAGTGGGTCCGTCGAGGGAATAATATTGCCCGGATAAGGATCACGTACGGGACCAGTAACGATAGCTCCCGTACACGGATTAGGAATAGTTCCTGTGACAATCCTTGTGGTGGCGGGATTGAATATTTGACCTTCAAGGACAGGACGGCCCAGAAGGTCGGTCACATTGTATAGGGTACCTGCATTCGGTGTACCTTGGGGGCAAGTAGCCGTTAATTGCGACTTTAGGAACTCGCTAAAGTCTCCCTGCTTTTGCGCTACGCTCGGAAGCGTGTTGACAAGACCCGTGTTCACCGTGCTGTGATATTCCAGTCCGTCCAGGTTGAAGAACCAGAAAGTCTTGCCCCACTTTGTAATCTTCGGTACCGGCCCGCCGACCGCCGCTCCCCAGTTATCTTGCGTCAGAGGGAGTTTTTTCTCGCCAGTTGTCGTATTCAAAACAAAGAAGCTTCCCGCATCCAGCTTGTCGTTGCTGAAAAAATTGTACAAATTGCCATGGAATTTGTCGGTGCCGGACTTCGTAGTGTAGTTGATGAAACCGCCGCTGGTGTGCCCATATTGGGCGGAAAAGGTGTTCTCGACGACGGTCATTTCCTGCACGGAAGGATAAGGCACGGAGCTTTCCTGCGTCTGCTGGTGGCCCTCTGCGTAACCAAATGCCGCGCCGTCAAACCAATTCTCCGTTGCCATTGTTTGGCCGCCATTGATGCGTGAGGTGAACTGGCTACCGCGGAAGATGGCGTCGCCGTTTGGTTGCATTGGCACATACCCGGGCTGAAGTTGAAGCAACGATTCGGCCAGCCGGATGTCGGCGCCCATCGCCGCGGGCAGATCGCGATAGTAAGTCTCGCCGATCGTGTGCGAAACCGTCGCATTGTCCGTATTGATCTGCTCGACTCCGCCTTCGACCGTGACGGACTGCGTTACAGCACCCACTTCCAACTTCACGTCCTGCCTGTAGGTCTGGCCGCCGGTCACAACAATTCCCTTTGTAGAAGAAAGCTTGAAGCCTTCCTTCTCCACTTCGACGGTGTAGGTACCTAGAATGAGCGGCGGAGTGCTGTAGTTGCCGGCGCTGTTCGTGCCTACGACTATTTTGGTGCCGGTACCCTGATTAAGGATCGTGACTTTCGCATCAGGAATGGCCGAACCGCTCGAATCCGTGACGAAACCCGTGATGACTGCGCGATCAGCCAATTGGGCACGCGCGACTGGCCCCGTGAACACAACCAAGGCACACACGAACAAGAGGCCCAGACATAATGCTCGTCTCATTTTCACGCCTCCCGCAGACTCAAGTGTAGAAGCCGTCCGGCGTGAAACCCCCCCGAAGTATATGGAACCGATGCCGCATCGGACTTTTCGTGGGTCACCGAGCCCGCAGCAAAACTCCCCAACCAAGATTGCAAGCCCAGTGTTTTTCTTGAAGCAGCCCTGCTGTCTGGTTCCACACCCCCGGAT
>Ga0134082_10000431_pt1 | contig 14215 bp, 8 predicted proteins | sample 15_taG_6_FD_94473 | JGI IMG/M metagenome (GOLD analysis project Ga0134082, IMG submission 94473) | Grasslands soil microbial communities from the Angelo Coastal Reserve, California, USA - 15_D_Rain_40cm_5_09182015 | ecosystem: Environmental > Terrestrial > Soil > Grasslands ... | reverse complement strand
GCTCCAGGGAAAACCTATGCGTATGGACTTGATCCGGCGAAGTACAAGCCTCTCCTTTCATCCAACACAGTTGCCGGGACATCGTCTGGTAATCCGTTTATCCATAGTCCGCATGAGTTTTTCCAGGACATGGCCATTACCAAGACCGTCCGCATCCGGGAGAATCTGCGCTTCAGTTTACAGACGGAATTCGAGAACGTGTGGAACCACCCGGTATGGGGCGCCGTCAACGGCAATATCCGAAGCTCGAACTTCGGAAGGGTCAACGTGATTAGAACTTTTCAGAATGGATTGTTGGCACAAGGGGAACGCCAGATCGGGTTCCGGGCCAACATTGAATTTTAACCCGGACAGGCCAGCTTCCAGCTGACCTTGCGGAGGCATTCATTGGGCGAGATTATCCCCCACACCCCGGGGATTGCCATGGATGCCTCCGTAGTCTTTCGTTCCTTGATTCGCGCTCTCCGCGCAAGGTGTCGCTCTAGCTCTCCCAAAAGAGCCGGGGGTACACACCGGGGTACACACCCCCGGGCATTTCACATATGAAAACAAAGGGCCCATGGAATATGCATTTCATAAACGACAGATTCAAAAGGACTTATCTTGGTGGCATCAACACGGTAAGCGCCCGGGCGGCAGTCCCCAAAAAAAAGCGGTAAGGATCAGTTCGGGCAGCTTCTGGGGAAATGCAGTTCTCTGATTTCGGATCGCGATATAATTTATTCCTTTCGCAGCCTTATGGTGATGCGTCTTCATGTCTAAGGGACTTTGTCTTGGCTCTGCCGGTCTGTTGGGAGCAATTCTCACGGCCGCACCCCTCTTCGCCCAGGTTCCCCTGAAATTGTCGCCAGCAGCGGCGGTTTCTACTTCGGCCGAGCATGCCATTGATCTAGCTGCAAACGGAGGCTGCCAGGAAGCCCTGCCGGTGCTGAAGAAGTCGCTGTCGCAAGCATTGGACAAACAAGTGGAATACCGCGTGGCGATGGCGACGGCGCGTTGCGCCATGGGGCTCGATCAGGGGCAAACGGCCGTCAACGCACTGTGGATCCTCAAGCGCGACTTTCCGAAAGACCCTGAAGTCCTCTACATGATGACGCACTATTTCTCGCAGCTTGCCACGCGCGCGGCTCAGGAAATGGCGGACCTCGCTCCTACTTCCTACCAGGCCCGCGAACTTGAGGCGGAATCCCTCGAGTCGCACGAGAACTGGGACGCCGCCGGAAATGAATATCGAAAGATTCTGGAGCAGAACCCGAACTTGCCGGGGATTCATTTCCGATTGGGGCGCGTGGCACTGTCGAAGACCGAGTCTGCGGCGAACACCGAAGAGGCAAGAAAAGAATTTGAAGCGGAGCTGAAAATTGATCCGCGCAACGCAGCAGCGACCTTCTGGCTGGGAGAGATTGCGCGGCGCAGTGGAGACTGGGGTCAAGCAATTCCGCGCTTCACGGACGCGGCAAAATTGGATTCGGGATTTGCCGAGGCGTATCTCGCCCTGGGCATGTCCCTGAATTCGGCCGAACGCTTTTCGGAAGCGGTTGCTCCTCTGGAACGCTACGTGAAGATGCTGCCAGGGGATGCCGCCGGCCACTACCAGCTTTCCATAGCGTATGCACGGACGGGGCGCAAAGACGACGCCGTGCGCGAGATGGCCATTCAACAGCAAATCTCCGAGAAGAATCCAGGCGGGGTCCGGCCATAGCAGAGGCGTGCGGCGCTTCACTGCATACGCAAACCAGGCGGGCAAATGCGATGGAGTCACATGATTTCTCGGCGGCGCATGCTTCAGATTCTTGGGTGGTCTGGGATGAGCGCTGCGCTCGGGCGCACAAAAACCGTAGCGGCCGCCGCAATAGCTAAGGATTCCGTTGCCGCGTTTGAAGAAGTTCCGCCCTCCACCAGCGGTATCTCCTGGGTTCACGTAAGCGGACAGTCTCCGGAAATGTATCTGCCGGAAACTGTAGGCGCCGGATGCGCGTTCCTGGACTACGACAATGATGGCTGGATGGATATCTACCTGGTGAACAGCGGACCGTGCGATTTCTATAAACCGGCTGCTTCGCTCCGCAACGCACTCTATCGCAACAACCGCGACGGCACATTCACGGACGTGACGAAGAAAGCCGGCGTGCCGGCGGATGCCTACGGTATGGGTGTTGCCGTCGGTGACTACGACGGCGATGGCTGGCCAGATCTCTACGTGACGCAGTATCCCCACAGCATCCTCTATCATAATAATGGGGACGGCACGTTCACCGATGTTACCGCGAAGGCCGGGGTCGCGGCACAGGGCTGGGGCACAAGCGCCGTGTGGTTCGATTACGACAACGATGGGCGGCTGGACCTATTCGTCTGCCGGTTCGCAGACTTTGACAAATCCAAGAACATTTTCTGCGGTTACGGACCAACCAACACGCGGTGGTACTGCAAGCCGACTCCCTACAAGCCGATGCCTTGTTGGCTGTTCCACAACAACGGCGACGGCACATTCACCGACGTCAGCAAGGAATCCGGGATCGCCGGGCCTGCCGCGAAAGCTTGGGGGGTGGTGGCGGCGGACATCAATAACGATGGATGGATGGACCTTTTCGTGGGCAACGATACGGTTGCGAATTTTCTGTTCGCCAACCGTGGCAAGGGCCGGTTCGAGGAGATTGGTTCGCTGGGAGGGGTGGGATACAACTCATTTGGCTTGGCGCGATCGGGGATGGGAGTCGATGCAGCGGACTATGACCAGGATGGCTGGCTCGATTTATTCGTCGCCAATGTGGATCACGAGTCCTTCGCGCTCTTTCACAACAGCAAAGATGAAACGTTTGCTGATGTATCGATTCGCACCGGCATCGATGCCTTGACGAGCCGCCTCAGCGGCTGGGGACTGAAGTTTTTCGACTATGACAACGACGGCAACCTGGACTTGCTGCTTTGCAACGGGCATCCCGACACGATGGTTGAGAAGCGAATGGAGGATGTGACTTACCGGGAGCCAATGCTTTTGATTCGGAACAGTGGGTCGGGCCTTAAGAATGTGAGCGCCGAGAGTGGATCCGTTTTTTCAAAGAATTTGGCGGCGCGCGGCATGGCCCTCGGTGACTTCGATAACGATGGCTCGGTTGACGTGTTGGTCACGCAGAATGACGGAGCGCCTCTACTGCTGCGGAACAACGCTGGCCGGCGGAATCACTGGCTCGGTTTGCGGTTGATCGGCCGCAAAGCAAATATAGACGCCATAGGAACAAAGGTGGTTTATCAGTCCGGCGACCTTCTGCACCATCACTGGAAAGTGGGCGGGGGAAGCTACCTCTCTGCCCATGATCCCCGTATCGTTCTGGGGCTGGGCCAACGGACCAAGATTGACTGGATGGAAGTGAAGTGGCCGAATCCAAGCGGAAAGACGGAGCGATTCGCGAATCTTCCGATCGATCGTTACATTACAATTGTGGAGGGCGAAGGTAGCTGGAAATAAGAATTACAGATGCACGGAATAAGATTCATGCCGCAAGGAATCCGGTGGGCGACGATTGCAGGGATTTTTTTCATCGCAGGCGCTTGCGAATTAACGCGCGCGCAGGCGCGGCCCGATTCGCCGCCAGTAACCATGAAGCCATCCGCAACGGACCAGAATGCGCAGGCCGAATCCGAGCTGCGGGCGGGGATTGCGCTAACCCTGGGCGGCCATTTTGCGGAGGCGATTGCGCATCTTCTCGAAGCGCAAGGGCGCGTTTCGAATGAATACGCGGCTGAATTCAACTTGGCGCTTTGCTACGCCGGCACCGGGCAATTTCAAAAGGCGATTTCGGTTTTGACCGCGTTGCGTCGACGGGGAAGTGATAATGCGAGCGTTGAGAATTTGCTCGCACAGGCGTACGCCGGCAACGGTCAGGCGGGCCAGGCATTCGAAGCGCTGCAGAAAGCGACGGCGTTCACACCTAGAGATGAAAAGCTCTATTTGTTTGTCGCAGATGCATTCCTGGGACGGGAGGAGCCCGCGCAGAGTCTTCGGGTGATCGAACTCGGTCTCCAGCATCTTCCCGAGTCCGCGCGGCTGCATTACGAACGAGGCTATCTGCTTTCGACGCTCGATGACTTTGACGGTGGGAGGACGGACTTCGAGCGGGCGGCGCAACTCGCGCCGCATTCCGAGATCGGATATCTTGCGAAAGCGCAAGAGAATCTGTTTGGAGGAAACCTTCGAGAAGCGATTCGTGTGGCGCGAACGTCTAGCGCAGAAGGCAAACAAGACTACCAATTGCTGGCAATTTTAGGGGAAGCACTGATCCGCGCCGGAGCAAGCCCCGGTCAAGCCGAATTTACGGAGGCGCGCAACGCGCTGGAAAAATCCGTCGCTATGCGGCCCAATTACGCCAGTTCGCAAATTGGGCTCGGCCGTGTGGACTTCTTGGATGGACGGCTGGAAGCGGCGATCGAACATTTGGAAACCGGGCGACGGCTCAATCCGCAGAACCCCGCGGTGTATTCGCTGCTCGCAGCGACATATCGGAAGAGAGGGCGGTCCGGCCAAGCGGAAGCGATGCTGACAATCCTTGCCAAGCTGAATGAGGAGCAAGCTCAAAGAATCCGGACAGCTCCCGGCGACAGCAAAGCGATTCCAGGGGCGTTGGGTACGAAGCGTGGCGAGCAGAAACCGTAAGCAGGCGAAAAAACTATTGCGGGAGCGGAAACTGGTTCAAGTGGATCTGCCAGGAACGCGCGGAAAAGGGCGGGGAACCAATCCTTTGCCTTCCTCGATGGCCAGGAACTGATTGGATTTCATGCTCGTGAGTTTGGTCAACTCGCCGCTGGGCCACTTAATTTCGACTTCTTCGACAGTGGGGCGATGGCCGAGCCCGAAATGCAGCCGCGGATCCTGCGCGGATTGATAGCTCATGCCGCCTTTTTTTTCATCGTAAAGAACCAGATCGCCAGCACTGACTCTCACACGAGCGCCAATAGCGTCGCGGTTCGAACGCGTGCCGATGAGAAGAAGCTGGAGCCAGTCATTGGCGTTGCCGCCGTCGTTGCGAAGAAGTTGCGGAGTCTGCCCATTGTTGCTTACGAGGATGTCGAGATCTCCGTCGTTATCAAAATCTCCAATGGCCGCCCCGCGACTGACGCGCGGCAATAGAAAATCAGGTCCAAGCTGGTCGCTGACATTCTCAAAAATACCATGACCGGCATTGCGGAACATGAGTTTGGGTTCCGCGTACGTCGTCTCGGCGTGGTAGCGCTGAATGTTGTCCAAAACGTGGCCGTTGGCCATGAACAGATCGCGCGCGCCATCGTTGTCGTAATCCATAAAGCGCGTGCCGAACCCGCTCAGGTGAAACGTGGCATACGAAATTTTTGACCGGAACGTGGCATCCTCGAAATACCCCTCGCCAACGTTTTGGTAGAGGCGCGCGAGTTGTTGATCGAGATGGGTAACTATTAGGTCTGACCGGCCGCTCCGGGTTGTGTCGGCAGCATCCGTTCCCATCCCCGCTTCAAACTGCCCATCGATGCCGACTGCTACGCCCGCCGAGTACCCTATCTCTCGAAACGTGCCGTCGCGATTGTTGTGGAATAAGAAATTTGGCATGTGGTCGTTGGCGATAAAAATGTCCTGCCACCCATCGTTGTCATAGTCAAAGGTGACCACACCCAACCCGTTGCCAGGCTTGATTCCTACTCCGGAGCGCTTGCTCACGTCGGAAAACGTGCCGTCGCCGTTATTGTGATAGAGCGTTGGCGGCTCGCCGCGATACACGTCTGGGTGGCAATAACTTCTGAGGCCGGGCCCCTTGTCCCCGCACCAGAAGTTGCGCTCCGGCGACCAATCCACATAGTTAGCGATCACCAAGTCCAGCAAGCCATCGTTGTCGTAATCAAACCACGCTGCACTGGAGCCCCATTTCCGGATATTTCCGACACCGGCGCGGTCAGTCACATCGGTGAAGGTTCCATTGCCGTTGTTATGAAACAGGATCGACCGTCCGTAACCTAGAACTAGCAGATCAGGGAACCCATCGTTGTCGTAGTCGCCCACGGCAACTCCCATTCCAAACAGACCTTCCGCTCCGACGCCAGCCTTTATCGTGACGTCTGTAAACGTGCCATCTCCGTTGTTACGATAAAGGGCGCTCCGCGCCGCGTGCTTCGACGTGTTCGGTCGCGCAGATGCTCCATTGACAAGATAAAGGTCGAGCAATCCATTCTGATCGTAATCGATCCATCCGCACCCCGAACCCATGGTTTCAATTAAGTATTTTTCAGGGGATGCTGCGTTGTCATGTAGGAAAGAGATACCCGCGGAACCCGCAACGTCGACATATCTAACGCCGTTTGCCGCCGCACCGATTCGCAAACTTCGACGCGAACCGACAAGAAGTGCGCCTGCTGTCTTCAAGAAACCTCTTCTCGAGATCACCGGAAACTTCCTGAGTCGTTAGGTGCAAAACTCGGCTTCACGCTTACGCTCCTTTGACTCGAGAGCCAAGCGCCTGTCTAGAGCGATACCTCGATAGACTTTCCGTCGAAGACAACAGCGCGTGTGATTTGGCCGAGCTTAACTTCGATATTCCTCGGCGAAGGCGGCAGCATTCGCGAACCCCTGGCCAAAGAAAGACTCAGGACGCGCCGAGCATCGTGCCACACCATTTGAATTCCCATCCATTCGCCCTTGTGGTAGTTGAAAGAAATACCGTCGTCTTCGAATAGCGAGAAGGAACCATCTGCACCCCGATAAATCGTGAGGGAGAGCGGCTCACCGACTTTCTCCGCCACATATTGTTTCACCGGCCCAAGAGGCAAAATGGTTCCAGCGCGGACGTAGAGCGGAATGGTCTCGAGGTTGACCTCGCGGTCGAACTCTGTTCCTCCCTGCACGCGTTCACTGCTCCAAAAATCGTACCAAACTCCACGGGGAAGATAGACTTTGCGCGAAGTCGCCCCCTGCTCGACAACGGGAGCCACCAGTACGTCGCGACCCCACAAGTACTCGTCCTGACAGGCGACGGCTTTAGGATCGTCAGGGTAATGGAGCCATAACGCGCGCAGGATGGGCATCCCGGATGTCGTACATTCGCGAACGGCGCTGTACAGATAGGGCATCATGCGATAGCGGAGCTCCAGGTACTTGCGACAGATCGGTTCTACTTCGGGATTATGCAATTGGCTCACATCCGGGATGGCCGCGCCGCCGTAGTTATTGATCTCGATGGGCCCCGGATCGCCGGTATTCCATCCCCAGGGGAGACGCAGCTTCCATGTCCTGCCGTGTGAACGAAATAACGGACAGAAGGAAGCAAATTGGAACCAGCGCAAATAAAACTCGGCGGTAAACTCCTTCGTGGGCACGAATCCGCCAATATCCGTTCCCCAATACGGAATTCCTGAGAGCGCAGTATTAATGGCGATGGGAATATGAACCTTCAACGTTTCCCAAGTGGAATAGACATCGCCCGACCATAAGAAGGAGGCATAACGCTGCATCCCCGCGTAGCCATTACGGTGCAACGCATACGGCCGCTCGTTAGGCCGGTCGAGCTGAGGGCCCTCCCAGTACATGCGGTTGCGCGCGAGACGCGACGCGATGTCGAGAGGGTCACCTTCATCCGGCCACCAGCCATCGACGCCCATGGCGAAGTCTTTCCGGTGCGCCTCCCAGTGGCAGCGCGCTTTTTCTGGGTCGACATCGCCCGGCTCGCAGGCGTCGTGTACCGTGCCCGTCAGTTTGTTCGTCTTGATTACGACGTGGAGCGCGGTGCGGAAATGTTCTTTGTGCAACTCCTCGATGATTTCCTTGGGATCGGGAAACACGCGGGAGTTCCAGTCGAAAGAACCGTTTTCCGTATTCCACCCGGAGGGACAGAATCCAGTTCCGAGATAAATGAGTGTGTCGCAGGGCAATTTCTTTTCGCGGAACGTTTTTGCTTCGGCGATGATTTCTTCGCGGCTAGCGAGTGTGCGGTGGGACTGCTGATAGCCAAAGCTCCACAGCGGTGGCATCTCAGCGTAACCGGTGAGGCGCGCGTATTCGGCCATGATCATTGCGGGCTCACTAGCGGCGACGAAAAAGATGTCGAGGGGAAGTGCAGCGTCAGGGCTTACCGGCAGGAACTTGCTTTCAGTGCCTGTGAAGTCAAATGTGCCAAAGGGCTGATGAAAGTACATGGCCCATCCGGACGTCCCAATGAGCCAAGGGATGGGGACACGCCCGCCGTGCGTCGGCAGCTTGTAGCCGCCCTGGCCACTAACCATGCGATCCGTGGAACCGCGACGGTCGAATTGCGGACCGCCCTCGCCGAGTCCTAACAACGACGCATTGCCGGTGATGAATGAGAGAACACCCGTTTCCTTGTCTAACTTCATCTGCTGGATTGGCGCGCCCCTCTCGGATGCGATCGTGAAGGCAATTGGGTCGGCGGAAACCTTCACCCTCAAATTACCTGCCTTGATAGTTCGCGGAGATGACAAGCCGCGCAACGTGGCAAGGGGAGGGCCCCATGACGATTGCACCAGCGAGCCATCTCCCATGACGTTCATCGGTTGGCCATTTTCTGAAGCGCGCTTGACCGGAACGACCGTCAGCCGCACAGTGTGCCTGCTGACCGGGGCAATCTGAATTTCGACATCCTCACCGGCGACCCGAAGAGCGGAGTCCGCAACTTCTTCTTTTCCAGGCAACAACAACGCCGCGCAGGCAGCGGCAGCGCCTTTCAAGACTTGCCGACGGCCAGGTAGTTTCTTCATAGCGTCTCCCACACAGCAGAGGCCACGGAACATTCGCGCAGGATAGCGATCGTTGCCCCTTTCAAATCCACTATGGGGCTCACATGTAACCGCTTACAGAGCGTGCGTTAGAACTGCCCGGATCCCCCAGGGTCCATTGACCCTGGAATTCTAGCCGCACGTGGTCGGCAAGACCAAGACCTAATTGGCGCCACCCGGTAAGAGAATCTATGGCGAAGAGAAACGAGCTGTCTCGCAAGCATTCTGCTCCGAGTCGGTGCCCGAGAGTGGATTCTTGGCCAAGCTGCTGTAGGCGCTTTTCGGACTTGCACAGAAGGAGCGGGAGGAGTATGTTTCAGGCCGGAAACCCGACCAGCGTCGTTTCAGGGGAGCCGTCGCCCACCTTGACAAAGGCGAGCTGGTCAGCGCTCGACAGCTTACTTTTAGCTCCAACAGGGACTCCACTGCTGCGTCGCTAGCGCACGGCTATTCTCAGGACGGCCTGAAGCTGTGAGGCTTGAGAGACGTGACCAGTCAAAGTTTGCCCCTTACCGCTTCGGTCGAATTGTCTCCCTCCACCACCTACGCCGAATTCTCGAAGCTAACGGACGAAGAACTGATCTCACTGATGAAAGCTGAGCGCGGAGAGGCCCTGGGCTCGCTCTTCGATCGCTACTTCCGCCTGGTGTTATGCGTCGCTTTGAGAATCCTCAGAGATGCCGGAGAAGCCGAAGACCTGATGCAGGACGTATTCCTTGAGATCTACAGAAGGGCGTGCCTATTTGATGCCAGCAAAGGCAGCGCCAAGACTTGGATTCTTCAGTATGCGTACCACCGGAGCATGAACCGCCGCCAATACCTTATCGCGAGAAGGTTTTACAGGTCGGAGGAGATCTCAGCCGTGGAACTAGGCAGATGGGAGCCGTCCTATTCCCCGAACGGCTGGGATGGACTGACTTCCGAAGAGCGCAGACGCATGCTCAAAAAAGGGATGGAAAGTCTGGGGGACAAGCAAAAAAGGGTGCTGGAGTTGGCATACTCAGAGGGGCTGCTAATTAAGGAGATTGCCGAGCGCATGGGTGAGCCGGTCGAGCAAGTTCGAAGTTACTACTACCGAGGATTAAAGAAGCTGCGGGATGTCTTGCATGAAACCGGCCACAAGCAGGAGGCCGCCACCAGAGCGGCTGGAGCAGCAGACTGATGGAGCACGAGCGATACACGGAGCTGGTCGTGTTAGCCGCCGGAGGGCAGCTTTCGGGGGAGGAGTACGACGTTCTGAAAGCGCACGTCGAGGTGTGCGCTTCTTGCCGGCGTGAATTTGCGGAATACCAAGACATGATCTTCAAGCAATTTCCCTTGGCTGGCTCGGAATGGACAGAGGGAGCAGTTGGGCCACAAGTCACAGAAGCAGCACGCGATTACAAGAACAGGTTTATGGCCAGGGCCAAAGCGGAAGGAATCCCACTTTCCGTCGAGGAGAAGGCTAGTAACAGGACCTTTTGGACCATACTTGGCGCAAAGTTGGCTTGGTCGCCGGCGTACGCGTATGGGACAGTCCTGGTCCTGAGTTTGTTCAGCGCCTTCGTCGCCTACCGTTTGCACGAAGCTCGAACGATGGAATTGACGCAGTCCAGAGAAAAGCAGGACTTGCAGGATCAGATTGCGGGTTTGCGCGTTCAGAACTCCGATCTGGACAAGCAAGTTTCAGAGTTGTCGAAGACAAATGGGCAAGCCGCTGAAGCAAGAGCCCAGTTGTCAGCGGCTAAGTCACAGTACGCGGGATTGGAAGCGCGGTACGCGGCGCTCGAAGCCGAAGTAAAGAGCTCAGCCTTGCGAGCGGAGGCTTTGCAGGCGGAAATTCAAGGGTCGGCGAGCAGGGAGCAGAGCCTATCGGCCAAATTGGAAGATACCAAGGTGTCGCTCGCCAGTGTGAGTAACGAACTCCAGAACCTGCGCAAATCCCGCTCCGTTGAAATTGCGAGCACTAGCGATCAAGTGTCGCGAATGAAGGAGTTGGAGGCGCAGCTCGGAGATGCCAATGATTCCCTGGACCGGGCTAAAAAGCTATTGGCGGCGGACCATGATATTCGGGATTTGATGGGGGCGAGGACTCTTCATATAACGGATGTCTACGATGTGGATTCGCACGGCAAGACGAAAAGCCCGTTCGGCCGCGTATTCTATACGGAGGGGAAATCGCTGATCTTTTATGCATTCGACTTGGGCAAGACCAAGCATGCCTCCTTCTCCGAGCGGTCTTACCAACTGTGGGGTTATCAGGAGGCGTCCAGCTTGTCGACGCAAAGCCTTGGGATGCTGTACCAAGACGACCAAAAGCAAAGTCGATGGGTGCTGAAGTTCAACGACCCTTCCGTCCTTTCCGCCATTGATGCAGTGTTTGTTACCGCCGAACCGCCCGGTGGGAGCGAGAAACCTACAGGGGCGAAACTCCTGTACGCCTATCTCAACACAAAGCCCAATCATCCTTAACTTCTTGGTCCGGCTTGGTTTGCGGGCAAATTCCTTTCCGACAATGAGCGAATGTGAGCGTTTGTTTGCGCGGATATTCCGACACTTCCAGGTTGAAATTTCCTACAAGAGAATCCGAAATTGGCGGGCAGATTCTCTCTGGCCTTGCCTTCAATATGCTTAAGGTGAGCGGAACCCGATAGCGATACTTCCAGCGCAATACTCGAGAGATTGTCCCCCAGACCCTGACCACGACCCTTTGGATACATCCAGCCCTTGTTCGCCCACTGAGCGGGAGAAGGTTCGCGCTACGCGATGAAAAAAAAGAAAAAGAGACCTGAGCTGTCACAAACTGCCGATGACGCAGGCAATGATAAATAGCAGGTTACGGGGTTATTTTCAGGGGAGGACAGTATCAATGAATAAACGGTGGGGTGTGTGGATACTTGTGTGTCTGACGGCGCTTCTTTGCGCCTCAGTCGGTCCAGCTTTCGCAAACGAACTGGCTTCTATTTCGGGACGAATTACGGATTCCCAGGGACTTGTTCTACCCGCTGTGAAGGTCCAGGCCATCAATATCAACACAAACGTCGCTTATTCCGCTGAATCCAACGGGGATGGGCTGTATCGAATTTCCAGTGTTCCTCCGGGGATCTATCGCGTGGTGGTGGAAAAGACGGGATTCGCCGAGATCGTAAAGCCCAATGTCGAGTTGCACGTGCAGGATGATATTGCCCTGAACTTTGCGATGCAGGTCGGCTCCATCAGCCAGACGGTCACCGTGGAAGGCGGTGCGCCGATGGTGAATACCACGAATGCTACGGTCGGCACGGTCGTGGATCAGACGTATATAAAGAACATGCCGCTGAATGGCCGCAGCTTCCAGGATTTGATTTTGCTGACGCCAGGGATTGTGACGCAGAGCGCGCAGTCGGGGGCAAATTTTAATGCGGGCAGGGGCATGACCGGCGAATTCAGCGTGAATGGCCAGCGGACGGAATCCAACAGTTACACCGTGGACGGCGTGAGCGCGAATCTGGGAGCGGCTGCCGGCAATAACATGACCATAGGGGCGGGATCCAGCGGTTCGATCGCATCTGCTACCGCGCTAGGGACCACGCAGGCGCTGGTCTCCGTTGATGATCTTCAGGAGTTCCGCGTGCAAAGTTCCACTTACTCCGCGGAATATGGGCGGAATCCCGGCGGGCAGTTTTCGTTTGGGACAAAATCGGGCGCGAACCAGTGGCACGGCACGGCCTCCGATTATTTGCGGAACGACTACTTCGGTGCTAACGACTGGTTCAACGACTACCTGAACGTCAAACAGCCGGCGCTTCGGCAAAACGATTTTGGCGGCACACTGGGCGGACCCGTCACGATTCCGGGATTGTATAACGGCAAGGACAAGACATTCTTCTTCGTTTCCTATGAAGGACTCCGCCTAATTGCGCCGCAGCCGGCAGCGATCTTCGGAGTGCCGAATCTCTGCTTGCGAGGGCAGGCTGCGACGACTTGCACCGACAGTCCGGCCCCGGCAGAACTGCAACCCGTATTGAACGCTTTTCCCGTCCCCAATGGGCAAGATTTTGGTGATGGCTGGGCGGAATTCAAGGGGAGCTGGTCCAATCCGGCTTCACTTGATTCCACGAGCGTCCGGTTTGACCACGTTGTAAGCGATAAGCTGAGGCTGTTCTTCCGATTCAGCGATACAGGATCTAGCGCTTCGGCGCGGGGAACAGCGCCAGGAGGCTTTGGCATTCCTCCTTCCCAGAACATCACTTCGGCTTATACCATGCGGACCTACACGGCCGGCGCCAGCAGCCTTTTTACGAACCGCCTTAGTAACGAACTCCGACTGAATTACAGTTCCAACGAAACGACGGGCAGAAACTTCTTTGATGCGTTTGCCGGCAGCGCGCCCGCCAACATGGCGCAGCTAACGGGGCTGGGTTCTGGATCTGACGTATTCATTTTCCTTTGTTATGACGCCTTTTGCATGCAGCCGGATCAATCAATAAGCGCCGGTGCTGTGAAGCAGTGGAATCTCGTGGATACGGTTAGCTATTCCGTGGGGCGGCATCAACTTAAATTCGGAGCAGACTATCGCAGGCTTGCGTCGCATGCAATTCAGGCCTCTCCTGCTGTGGACTATTTTTACTTCGACGAAAATTCGATTCAGACTAACAGTCCTCCCTTTTCGATAGCAACGGTCTTTGGTCCTGCCTACCCGCTGTACAAAAACTTTTCGGCCTTCGCCCAGGATGAATGGAAAGTGTCGCGGCGTTTAAACGTGTCCCTGGGGCTGCGCTGGGAGGTGAACCCGCCGCCTGGTGCCACGCAGGGATTGATGCCTTATACCGTGCAGGGGTCAGGTCCTGATACATGGGTGGTGGCGCCACAAGGCACGCCGCTGTGGAAGACGGGATACTACAACTTTGCCCCGAGGCTGGGCGCGGCGTACACTCTCCGCGACACTGCGGGCTGGGAAACAGTCCTGCGCGGCGGTGGAGGAGTTTTCTTCGATACCGGTCAACAATTAGCTTCTTCCGGCTTCGGCGGTCCGGGATTCTCAGCGCAGAGTTTTGGCGGCGGTGCGCCGTTTCCGCAGGTGCCACAACTACCTACGATTGAGGACCCTACGACGCCGGCGGGGCAACCATATGGGAGTACTCCGTTTGGTTTCCCAACGCACCTGCAGTTGCCGTACACACTGCAGTGGAATGGCAGCATCGAGCAGGCGCTGGGGAAGTCGCAGGCCATCACAGTTAGTTACGTCGGTTCGCGTGCGGGGAGATTATTGAAGTATTCAGGAATACTCACCCCCAATAATCCGAACTCCTCCGAATTTTTCTTCATCGGCAATGGGCTGACCTCGTATTACAACTCGGCGCAAGTCCAGTTTCGTCGGAGATTGAGCCGAGGAATGACGGCACTGGCCTCCTACACCTGGTCGCACTGCATCGATTACGGCTCGCAGAATTATTATGATTTCGGCTACCAGCGCGGGAATTGCGACTTTGACGTGCGGCACAATTTC
>Ga0134082_10000416_pt1 | contig 14577 bp, 15 predicted proteins | sample 15_taG_6_FD_94473 | JGI IMG/M metagenome (GOLD analysis project Ga0134082, IMG submission 94473) | Grasslands soil microbial communities from the Angelo Coastal Reserve, California, USA - 15_D_Rain_40cm_5_09182015 | ecosystem: Environmental > Terrestrial > Soil > Grasslands ... | reverse complement strand
TGGCATTGAGAAGCGGGTGGGCGCGAACTGCTGCCAGTGCCCCGTCAGCTCCCCGACATTCCCGCATCCGCAGTACTGCTTCGACACCAACATCACCTCGTGCGGCAGCATCTGCACGAAGACCGTCGGCGTGGCGTGCGGGTCGAACACGGAGACGTGCGGCGGGCCGTGACCGCCCGCCGTCCGATCGTCCCGTTCCTCCGCGTCCCCGCGGACGGCGAGCCGTATCTCGCCGGCCATCGGTGCACCGCCTGCGGCGCGATTTTCCTGGGCCCGCGGCTCGCGTGCGGCCGCTGCATGGCGCGGGGGTCCTTCGAGGAGGTGCCGCTGTCGCGCACCGGGACGCTCTGGGTCTACTCGATCGTCCACCAGTCCTCGCCCGGCGTGCCGGTGCCGTACGTGGCGGCGATCGTCGACCTCCCTGAGGGTGTCTCCGTCCGCTGCAGCCTCGTCGACGTGGCGCCCGATCCGGCCGCGCTGTCCTTCGGCATGCCCGTCGAGATGACGACCGCCGTCAGCCAGCAGGATCGCGACGGGAACGACGTAGTCGCGTTCTTCTTCCGTCCGGCTCAGGGAGGCGCGTGATGCGTGACGTCCATGTCGCCGGCGTCGGCATGATCCGGTTCGGGCGGTACAAGGACCGTGACGTTCCCGATCTCGGCGGCGAGGCGGCGCTGCTCGCGCTCGACGACGCCGGCCTCGGGGTGCGGGACGTCGAGTTCCTCGCTGCCGGCTCGCTGTTCCAGGCGAACGCGATGGTCGGGCAGCGCATCCTGCAGCAGGTCGGCCAGACCGGCATCCCCGTGGTCAACGTCGCCAACGCCTGCGCCACGGGCTCGACCGCCTTTCGGGAGGCGTGGCTCGCCGTCGCCTCGGGAGAGCACGAGGTCGCGGTCGCCGTCGGCGTGGAGCAGATGGGGAAGATGGGGCTCCTCGGCGGGGGCGGCGGCTCGGGGGTGCGCACCGAGGGCGTGCTCGGCAGCGGCCTCATGCCGGCCGTGTTCGGCCAGGCGGGGATGGAGCACATGCGGCGCCACGGCACCACGCAGGCGCAGTTCGCCAAGGTGGCCGTGAAGAACCACCGGCACTCCACCCGGAACCCCCTGTCGCAGTACCAAGTGGAGGTAAGCCTCGACGAGGTGCTGAACGCCCGCATGGTCGCCTACCCGAACACGCTCTACATGTGCTGCCCGACGGGCGACGGCGCGGCCGCGGCCGTCGTCGTGTCGGCCGCGAAGGCGCGGCAGCTCGGCGTGGGCGTCAAGGTCCTCGCCTCCGTGCTCACCTCCGACCCGTGGAGCGAGCGGGACCTGACGCTGCCCGACGTGAACACGCTCACGCGGTCCGCGGCGGCGCGCGCCTACGAGCGCGCCGGCGTCGGGCCCGAGGACCTGGACCTCGTCGAACTCCACGACTGCTTCGCGACGGCCGAGCTGCTGCACTACGAGAACCTCGGCCTGTGCGCCGAGGGCGAGGCCGGCCGGCTTATCGACACGGGCGAGACTGCCCACGGCGGCCGCATCCCCGTCAACGTCTCGGGCGGCCTGCTCTCGAAGGGTCACCCGCTCGGCGCGACCGGGGTCGCCAACATCTTCGAGATCGTCCAGCACCTGCGGGGCAGGGCCGCCGCCCGCCAGGTCGACGGAGCCCGCGTCGGCCTCGCGCACGTCATCGGTCTCGGCTCGGCGTGCACGATCAACATCCTCGGCGTGTAGGGCGCGCGGACGGCGACTACCGCAGGCGGAGGATGTGGCGGCGGGGGTCGATGGAGTAGGTGAAGTGGTCGAGGAAGCTGAGGCCGATCACCCCGTCGAGGGGCGGCGGCACGGCGGGGTGGACGACGGCCATGACGTCGCGCGTGCGGTTCCCGCCGACGTCGATCGAGCGCAGCTGGACGAGCGGGGCGGTGACCGTGCCATTCGCCGTCTGCAGCTGGATCATCTGATGATCTGGCTGATGATCTGGCTGATGATCTTGGCCCTTCGGGGCCAGGCCGAGCCGGCGGGCCACGGCCGGCGTGAGCACGCAGAGGCTCGCCCCGGTGTCGAGGAGGAAGAGACCGCTCACGGTACCGTCCAGCGTGGCGCGGACCCGCCAGGCGGCGCCGTCGCCGTCGAGGGGCACCTCGCTCTGGGCGCCGGACGCCCACTCGGCTCGAGCCGGTTCGGCGAGGAGAACGCTCGCGACGCCGAGCAGTAGGACGAGACGGATCACCCGCCGGCGGACGAGGCCGTGTTTCCCTGGCGCTCCTCCAGGCAGAGGCGCACCTTGTGGACCAGGTCGAGACCGCTGAACGGCTTGGTGATGTAGTGGTTGGCGCCGAGGGCGATCCCCTTCTCGATGTCCGCCGGGGTCGACTTGGCGGTGAGGAAGATGACGGGGAGCGTCTTGGTCGCCGGGTTCGAGCGGATGGCCCGCAGGACCTCGTAGCCGTCGACGTCCGGCATCATGATGTCGCAGATGACGGCGTCGAGCGGCTCCTGCGCGAGGACGGCGAGCGCCTCGCGGCCGCCCGGGCACTTGATCGGGTGCATGCCCTCGATGCGCAGCCGCGTCTCCACCAGCTCCGCGATCAGCGGATGGTCCTCGACGATCAGGATGCGCGGCTTGTTCTCCGACTCCATGGAATGCTCCTCTCCTCGGCTCTACGTGTGGTCGAACAGGAGGTCATCGGCCTTCACGCCCGCTGCCACCAGTCGCTCGAAGTACCGGCTGCGGAAGCCGGTGGTCCGGAAGTGCCCCCGCACGGCTCCGCGGTTGTCGATGCCCGTCTGGGCGAACTCGAAGATGTCCTGCATCTGGATGGCCTCGCCCTCCATCCCGACCATCTCGGTGATCTTGAGGACCTTGCGCGTGCCGTCGGACAGGCGCGTGGCCTGGACGATCACGTGGATGGCGGAGGTGAGCTGCTGGCGGACGGCCTTGAGCGGCAGGTCGACGCCGGCCATCAAGACCATCATCTCGATGCGGCTCAGGCAGTCGCGCGGATTGTTGGCGTGGACGGTGCTGATCGAGCCGTCGTGGCCGGAGTTCATGGCCTGCAGCATGTCGAGCGCCTCGCCGCCGCGGACCTCGCCGACGATGATACGGTCGGGGCGCATGCGGAGCGCGTTGCGCACCAGGTCGCGCGCCGTGATCTCGCCCTTGCCGTGGATGTCCGGCTGACGGGTCTCGAGCGGCACCACGTGGGGCTGCTGGGGCTGCAGCTCGGCCGAGTCCTCGATGGTGAGGATGCGCTCGTGCTGCGGGATGAAGCTCGTCAGACAGTTGAGGAGGGTCGTCTTCCCGCAGCCGGTGCCGCCCGAGATGATGATGTTCAGCAGCGCCTGCACGACGGCGCGCAGGTAGCGGACCATGTCGTCGGTCAGGCTGCCGAAGCCCACGAGGTCTTCGAGGAGATAGGGGTCACGACCGAACCGCCGGATGGAAAGGCAGGGGCCGCGCAGCGCGAGCGGGGGGATGATGGCGTTCACCCGCGAGCCGTCGGGCAGCCGGGCGTCGACCATGGGCGAGGAAGCATCCACCCGCCGTCCGACCGCAGACACGATGGACCGGATGAGATCCATAAGGTGCTCGTCGTCGCGAAAGCGAACGTCGGTGCGCTCGAGCCGGCCGGCGCGCTCGACATAGACGGCGTCCGGGCCGTTCACCAGGATGTCGGAGGTGTCGTGGTGCTGGAGCAGGGCCTCGAGAGGCCCGAAATCGACGGCCTTGCCATTCACCTTCGGCCGGTCCGGCGCGGACCCGTTTGGCGCCACGTTCATCGTCTGGACCCCCTCATGCGATTCCATAGCGGTCGAGCTTTCGGTAGAGCGTACGCCGCGAGAGGCCGAGCAGCCGCGCCGCCTCGACGCGCTTGCCGCCCGCGGCCTGCAAGGCCCTCAGGATCTGCTCGCGCTCGGCCGCTTCGAGCGACAGCTCCGGGAGCCGCTGCCCGTCGGGGGTGCGCTGGACGTGCGTCTCGAAGAGGTGCGGCGGGAGGTTCTCCGGCAGGAGGACGCTGCCCTTGCAGACCACCATCGCGCGCTCGAGGACGTTGGCCAGCTCGCGCACGTTCCCCGGCCACGGGTAGCGCGTGAGGATCTCCAGGACGTGCGGCGTGATGCCGGTCACCGTGCGCCCGAGCTTCTCGTTGAACGCCGTGATGAAGTGGCGGGCGAGCGGCTCGACGTCGTCCGCCCGGCTGCGCAGCGGCGGCAGGTGGATGGCGCCGACGTTCAGGCGGTAGTACAGGTCGTCGCGGAACGCGCCCTGCCGCACCATGTCCGCGAGGTCGCGGTTGGTGGCGGCGATGACCCGGATGTCGATGCGGATCGGGTCGGGGGAGCCGATGCGCTTGATCTCGCGGTTCTCGAGCACGCGCAGCAGCTTCACCTGCACGCCGAGCGGCAGCTCGCCGATCTCGTCGAGGAAGATCGTGCCGCCGTGCGCCGCCTCGAAGAGGCCCTTGCGGTCGCGGTCGGCGCCGGTGAAGGAGCCGCGCAGGTGCCCGAAGAGCTCGCTCTCGAGGAGCGTGGGGGCGAGCGTGGTGCAGTTGCACACGACGAAGGGGCGGTCGCGAAGCGGCGAGAGGCGGTGCAGCGCGCGGGCCACCAGCTCCTTGCCGGTGCCGCTCTCGCCGGTCACCAGCGCCGTCGTGGGGTAGCGGGCCAGACGCTCGACGAAGGCGAAGACCTCGAGCATGCGCTGCGAGCGGGCGACGATGCCCTCGAACGTGACACAGCCCTGCAGGCGCTGCTCCAGGATGCGGGTACGGTGCTCGAGCTGGCGCTTCTCGAGGACGGTCTGCAGCACCCGCTCGAGGCGCCGGAAGTCGATCGGCTTCTCGACGTAGTCCGCGGCCCCGAGCTGGATTGCCTCGACGGCGTCCGTCACCGACGAGTAGCCGCTCATGAGCACGAGCTGGATGTCGGGATCGCGCTCCTTCAGGTGGCGGAGCAGCTCGAGCCCGCTCATCTCCGGCATGCGGACGTCGGAGAGGATCACGTCGATCGGCTCCTGGTCGAGCATCTCCAGCGCGGCCGGCGCGCCGTCGGTCACTTTCACGTGGAAGCGCCTCTCGGTGAGGAAGATCTCGAGGATCTTCCGGATGTCCGGATCGTCTTCGACGACCAGGATCTTCGGTCGATCGGGGTGCTCGCCCCCGTTGTCCGCCGGGGAAACGAGTTGCGCGTTGTCCATGGTCTTGTCGTCCACCGTGTGTCACGACCGGGCGGGAGGCCGGGTCTCCATGTGTCAGCCGTGACGCAAGGGGCGTGCCATGTGTCGGCGAAGGCGCAGTCGTGCGGGGGGAGGCGAGGTCACGAGGAATTTTCTTCGCCCGGCGCCGCGCGCCCGAGATCCGGCGCCCCGCCCCGGTGTCACGGGGCTGCCGGGCCGACCAGATCTTGCCGAGGTCGCGCGGGCCGCCGAATCAATTCTCGGCCATCATCCCCGAGCCGCGCAGGACGTCGTCCGTGAGGCCCCGCTTGCGCGCCAGATCCTGGATGGCTTTCCAGGCAAGCTTGCTGGGCTCCGCGTGCGCGTTCTCCCAGCGGTTGACCGTCGACACGGTGACCGCGATCTCGTGCGCGAACTCCTCCTGCGTCATGCCAAGCTTTTGACGCAGGCCGCGAATCAAGTTTCCCGGGTTCTCTTCCATCACATCCTCCGCTCGCTGGCCTCCCGATGAGGCGTGGCGTGGAGAGACCGGGAGCAAGTGACGTGCCACCGGCACACGCAGAAAACGGCGGAGGGTCCGTGCCGGAGGCTATGCCAGGCGCGGCGAAAATGTGTGTCGCCGGTGTAGATTCGTCACCGACTTCCGCGCCCGTCGAGGTCGTGGTACTCGAGCCGCATGGCGTGGTGCCGCGGCCGGCTCGCATCGGTGGCGGTCGGCGTCGTGCTCGGCGGCTTCGCCGGCGCAGCCCCCGTCCCCCTCTCCCCGGAGGAAACCGTTCGGCACTATCTGCAGGACATGAAGGACGGCAACTTCGACGACGCGTACGACCTCGTCTCGAAGGCCATGAGGCGCGGGAAGGACAAGGAGGTGTGGGCGAAGGAGCAGAAGGCCGGCATGGCGTTCGCCGAGGTCAAGGTCTTCGAGTTCCACGTCCAGCCCGCGAAGGTCGAGGGCGACACGGCGCGGGTGCCCAACATCCTCTCGTCCCAGGACCGCTTCGTGAACCAGCTCGGCCTAACCGAGTACGAGCTCTACACGCTGGTCAAGGAGGACGGACGCTGGAGGGTCGACCAGCAGACCATCGTCGAGCCCCCGGACGTGTCGAAGTGGTTCCCAGAGGCCCCGAAAGACCCGCCCAAGTAGGGCCCAAAGACCCTTATTGACACTCTAACACGGGGTTTGTTACGTCCCCGAGCCTCTGGAGCCGTGGGGCTCCGGGAAGGGAGGGCACATGCGCCGCGCGTGCATCCCGATCGCGACCGCGCTGCTCGCGATCGGGGTCGGCTGTCACCGGGAAGTCGAGATGGTCCCGCTCATCGAGAAGACCATCTACATCACCGACCGCTTCTACGACGTGCAGGCGCTCTCCACCGACCGCGCCGTCGTCGTCGGCTACGGCGGGAAGATCATCGAGACCACCGACGGCGGCCGGAGCTGGGAGCAGCATCCGAGCGGAGTCGAGAACGCCCTCTATGCCGTCCGCTTCGTCGACGACCAGCATGCTTGGATATCGGGCCAGGACGGAGTGATCTTGCATACCGAGGACGGCGGCAAGACGTGGCAGAAGCAAGAGTCGAACGCGATCTTCCAGGACACCGACGGGTCCAAGACGCAGCTCTATCTCTTCGGGCTGCATGCCCTCGACCAGGATCACGCCTGGGCGGTGGGGGATCGCTCGATCCTCACTTCGACGGTCGATGGCGGCAAGACCTGGCGGGCGCGGAAGGTGGCGATGGAAGCGGACCTCTCGGGCGGCGAGAGCCTCGCGGCCGCCGACCCCATCTTGTACGACATCAAGTTCACCGACCCGGAGCACGGCTGGATCGTCGGCGAGTTCGGGAAGATCATGCACACGGCCGACGGCGGCGAGACCTGGCACGAGCAGGAGAAGACGCTCATGGAGGGCACCGGCATCTTCGACCCGCTCGACCTGCCGACGCTGTTCGGCATCTACGCGAAGAACCAGCAGGAGGCGCTGGCCGCGGGCCTCGAGGGGCACATCGCCCGCACCGCCGACGGCGGGCAGCGGTGGAGCTTCGATCAGATCGAGGTCGACTACCCCCTCGTCGACCCGCTCCTGCGTGTGACCGAGCTACCGGACGGCTCGGGCTGGGCCACGGGACTGGCCGGGGAGGTCGTCCGGCGCGAGCCGGGGGAGACGGCGTGGCGACGCGCCAAGCTCGGGCAGGACGTGCTCACGTGGCTACACGGCATCAGCTTCTCCGACCAGCAGCACGGCTGGCTGGTCGGCGGCTACGGGCTGATCTATCGCACCACCGACGGCGGCAAGAGCTGGCTGCCGTCGCAAGGGTGAGAACAGGGGTCGATCATGAGCAGCGGAACCGCGAGCGAGCAGGACAAGCGTGCGCTCTATTGGCTCGGGGAGCGGCTCATCGACTACCGCCACCCGGTGATGGCCGTCGTCCTGGTCATCACGGGCATCTTCGCCTACTGGTCCTTCCAGCTGAAGCTCGAGACGAGCTTCGGCGACCTCCTCCCGCAGAGCCATCCCTTCGTGCAGGTCCACAACAAGTACGCGGGCACCTTCGGCGGCGCGAACAACATCCAGCTGATGGTCGAATCCAAGGAGGGCGACATCTTCAACGTGCCGACCCTCACGCGCATCTACAAGATCACCGAGGAGATGGACCGCGTCTACGGCGTCAACCACAACCAGATCGACTCGATCGGCCATCGCACCACCCGCTATCTCCGCGCCCAGTCGGGCGGCTTCCTGAAGGCCGAGCCGGTCATGCTCGCCGTGCCGAAGACGGCCGAGGATGCGTCGTCGATCCGGCGGATCGTGCACAACACCGAGAGCATCTACGGCATCCTCGTGTCGCTCGACGACCGCGCGGCCCTCGTGCGCGCCAACTTCATCGAGGCGCGTCTCGACCACCGCCGCACCTTCACCGAGATCAACGAGCGCGTCATCGCCCCGTTCGAGAACGGCTGGATCGGCGCGCTGATCAAGGGGCCGGATCCCCTGCACCCGGAGGTGCCGGCGCCGGCGATCGTCGATACCCTCTACCGTGGCACGGCGGCGACCGACGCCGGTCTCAGGCAGGGCGACACGATCGTCTCCGTCGAGGGCCGGCCCGTAAGCGATCGGGTGGCGCTCGCCGCACAGATCGTCAAGCACCCGCCGGGAGCGGCGGTGACGCTCGGCGTCAAGCGGGCCGGAGGCGGCGAGCAGGTCGAGAACGTCAAGCTCACGATTCCCGAGCGGGACGTGCAGGTCTACGTCGCGGGTGAGCCGCGCCTCTACGGCTGGGTCTACAGCTACGCCACCGACGTCTTCTGGATCTTCACGGTCACGTGGTGCGCCGAGTGGATCCTGCGCTGGCTCTACTTCCACGACTGGCGTGGCGCGCTCCGGCCCTCGATAACCGGCGTGATCGCGGCCTTCTGGGGGCTCGGCTTCGTGCACCTGATCGGCTTCGCGCTCGACCCGCTCATCCTCGTGATGCCCTTCCTCGTCAGCGCCCGCGCGGTCAGCCACGCCATCCAGATGCACGACCGCTACTACGAGGAGTTCGAGCGCCACAACTGGGACCAGCGGAAGGCGATCGTCGCCGCCTTTGCCGAGCTCTTCGTGCCGACGTTCGCGGGGGTGATCACCGACGCCCTCGGCGTGCTCGTCATCATTCTGGTCCCCGTGGTCATGTTGCAGAAGCTCGCCGTCGTCATCTCGTGGTGGATCTCGGCGATCACGGTGTCCGAGATGCTGCTCAACCCGATCGTCTACTACTACCTCCGCGCTCCCGATCCGGAGGTGGTGCTCGCGCGGGACAAGGGCTGGTACAAGGCCGCCATCAACCGGCTGACCGACTACAACCTGTCCGCATTCGGCAAGCGGTTCACGCTGGCCTTCTGGCTCATCCTGGCGGTCATCGGCGCCTTCATGATGCGCGGGCTCATCGTCGGGGACCCGACGTCGGCCTCGCCGCTCGTGTGGGAGGACTCGCCGTACAACGTGTCGCACGCGCACATCCAGGACAAGTTCGGCGGCGTCGAGCCGCTGATCGTGGTGGCCGAGGGCAAGGACCGCGACGCCATGAAGGACCCGCAGGCGCTGCGCACCATGGTCAAGTTCCAGCGCTTCCTCGAGCGCGATCCGGCGGTGGGCTACAGCTTCTCGCTCGGCGACATCCTGCGCAGCGTCAACATGGTGTTCCACGAGCTCGAGCCGAAGTGGGGCGTCATCCCGAACACGGCGCGCGACGTCGGGCAGACGTTCTTCGTCTTCTTCGCGAACTTACCGCCGACGGAGACCAGCAAGTACGTGACACCGGACTACGCCACGGCCCACGTGACCTTCTTCTGCCGCAACCACAAGGGCGACAACATCGCCCGCATCATCCAGCGCTGCCAGGAGTTCATCCGCGACAACCCGATGGAAAAGGCGAACTTCAGGCTGGCGGGCGGCCTGATCGGCGTGCTCGCGGCCGCGAACGAGGCGCTCGTGCGGAACGACCTCCTGATGAACTTCCTCGGCTTCTTCACGATCTACGTCATCGTCCTCTTCAGCTACCGCTCGTGGGCCGCCGGCCTCTACCTGCTCGCGCCGCTCTTCATTTCCAACATCCTGATCAACGCGGCCATGGCCTACTTCGGCATCGGCGTCAACATCAACACGCTGCCGCTGGTGACCGTGGGGGTGGGCTTCGGGATCGACTACGGCCTCTATATCCTCTCCCGCATCATCGAGGAGATCCGGGTCAACGGCGACCTCGACCTGTCGATCCGCGAGGCGCTCGTCACCTCGGGCAAGGCGGTGAGCTTCACCGCGTTCTGCATGGTCGGGGGCACGGCATTGTGGTCCTTCTCGAACATCCGCTTCAATGCAGTGATGGGCGGGTTGCTGGCCGTCTGGATGTTCGTCAGCTTCCTGGCCTCGGAGACGTTGCTGCCCGTGATGATCTCCTATTTCCGCCCAAGCTTCATCCTCCGCGAGGCCGCCCGCGCGCAGCAGCGGCCGGCGGTCGCGGCGACCGCCGCGGCGGTCAGCTAGGAGGCCACCATGGGGCTCTGGGAATCGATCGCGATCGTCGTGGTGTTCAGCATCGGCGTCATCGTCGCGGACGAAATCATCCACGCGCGCCGGCGCAAACGGCGGGAGCGGGAAGGAGCGCATTAACACTACCGGGGGCCCGTGCGGTGCTCGGGCGCTTCGCGCCCTCCGTTCCAACGCCCGCACGGCTCCGCCGTGCGCCCCGGACCCCGTCGCTCGGGCGCGGCAAAGCCGCGCCCGGCTCCGATGCTCCCGGGGCGCCGCGGCGGCTCCCGGACGCCCTTGTCGCATTGCCGGCCCTTTGTGCCGGCGCTTGCTCCGTATCAATAATGAGCCGGCGTGATCCGTTGTGAGCAGCTGACGAAGTATTTCGGGTCCGTGCGGGCGGTTACGGACGTGTCGTTTGGGGTGGGGGAGGGGGAGGTGGCGGCGCTGCTCGGGCCGAACGGGGCGGGCAAGAGCACCGTGATGCGGCTCCTGACCGGGTACGTGTCGCCGACGAGCGGGCGGGCGCTCGTGGGTGGCGTCGACGTCGCCGAGCAGCCGGTCACGGCGCGGCGGCAGATCGGCTATCTGCCCGAGCAGGTGAGCCTCTACCCGGAGCTGACCGTGCGCCGCTACCTCGCCTTCGTGGGCGAGGTGAAGGGGTTGCCGGGCCGGCTGCGCCGCGACGCCGTGGCGCAGGTGATCGAATGCTGCGGGCTCGGCGAGGTGGCCGACCGCCACAACGGGAAGCTGTCCAAGGGCTATCGGCAACGGGTTGGGCTGGCGCAGGCGCTGCTCGGCGACCCGGCGGTCCTCGTCCTCGACGAGCCCACGGTCGGGCTCGATCCCGTGCAGGCGGTGGAGATGCGGGCGCTGCTGCGCACGCTCGCCGGCCGCACCGTGCTGCTCTCCACGCACAACCTCGCCGAGGCGAGCGCGCTCTGCTCGCGCGTCATCATCCTGTCGCACGGCGGTGTGGTGGCGGAGGACACGGCCGAGCGGCTCGGCCGCCGGCTCGAGGGGGCGGGGCGGCTCGTGGCGCGCATCGATGGCCCGCCCGACGCGGTCGCGCAGGCCCTGGCGGCACTGCCGGGCGTGGTTGGCGTGGAGCGCGGTGCGGCCGACGGGCAATCCGGCGTGTCGTTCGTCGTGCTCGCGTCCGACCCCGAGCCCGTCCAGCGCCGGCTCGCGGCGGCGATCGTGGCGGGCGGCTGGACGCTGCTCGAGGTCCGGGCGAAGCCCCCGACCCTCGAGGACCTCTTCGTGCGGCTCGTCGGCTCGGGGACCTGACGTGCGGAGCTTCGTCGCCCTCTTCCGCAAGGAGCTCCGCTCGTACTTCGGCTCGCCGCTCGTCTATCTCGTCGCCGCCGCCTTCCTCGCCTACGCCGGCTACTACTTCCACTCCGACCTCATCTACTTCATCACGTTCGGCTTCGGGCTGAACATCATGGAGAACTTCTGGCAGGTGCTGTTCGTCGACATCCGCCTCGTGCTCATCTTCGCCATCCCGCTCCTCACCATGCGGCTCCTCGCCGAGGAGCGGCGGCTCGGGACGCTCGAGCTCCTGCTCACCTACCCGCTGCGCGACGGGGCGATCGTGGCGGCCAAGCTCGGGGCGTGCCTGGTCGTGGTCGCGACGCTGCTGGCCGGCACGCTCGCCTATCCGCTGCTCGTCTTCCGCGTCGAGCCGTTCGCGCTCGAGCCGCTCGCGGCAGCGTATCTGGGCCTCCTCCTGTTCGCCGGCGTGTGCGCATCCTACGGGCTCTTCGTCTCCTCGCTCACCGACAGCCAGGTGCTGGCCGGCTTCCTGACGGCGCTGCCCCTGCTGCTCCTCTGGCTGCTCTCGTGGAACGAGGCGGCGGCCGCCACCGGCGCCCTGCCCGTGGTGCGGGCGATCTCGCTCTTCAACCACTTCCAGCCGTTCTCGGTGGGAGTCATCGACCTGCGCGACGTCTTCTACTTCGTCTACGCGACCGGGCTCTTCGTGTGGGCGACGCTTCGCGTGCTGGAGGCACGGCAGTGGCGCGGACGGCGCTGAGCGCGACCTCGCAGCGCCTCCGCATCGCGCTCGCCCTCCCGGCGCTGCTCGGCATCTTCGGCCTCGGGGAGGCGATCCTCGACCGGCGCGCGCTCAGGCTCGACCTCACGCCCGAGCAGCGCTACAGCCTCTCGGACCACGCCAAGAAGATCCTCGACGAGCTGCCCGTGGACGTCCGCATCCTCGCCTTCCTGCGCTCGCAGGACCCGCGCAACCCGGCGATCATGGACCTGCTGAGAAGGGTCGAGGGACGCACCGGGCGCATCCACGTGGACGTCGTCGACGTGAACCGCAGCCCCGCGCTCGCGCGGCAGTACGACGTCGACTCCTACGGCGCGCTCGTGGTCGAGAGCGACGGCCGGCGCCGCGTCTTCTCGAACCCGCGCGAAGAGGTGTTGATGGCCGCGCTCCTGCAGGTGACGCGGCAGCAGCGGAAGATCGTCGGCTGGCTGGTGGGGCACGGCGAGGGCGACCTCGCGAACATCGACCGGCACCGCGGCTTCTCCACGGCGCGCGCGCTCCTCGAGCAGGAGTACTACGAGGTCCGGCCGGTCTCGCTCATCGGCGACGAGGTGCCGCCCGAGACCAGCGTGCTGGTCATCGCGGGACCGCAGAAGGACTTCCTGCCCGAGGAGCTCGCGGCGGTCGATCGGTACCTCCAACGGCCCGGGCAGGCGCTCGCGATGCTCGACCCCCTGCGGGCGCCGGAGCTGGCCGCCTTCCTCCGGCGCTACTACGTCGCGCTGCCGCCCGACGTGGTCGTCGATCCCGCCGCCCGCCTCTACGGCGGCGAATACCTCACGATGCAGCTCACCGTCGAGCGCGGCGACCATCCGATCCTGGCCCCGCTCGACGCGCCGCCGCTGTTCTCGTTGACGCGCTCGGTCGAGGTGCTGCCGGGCGAGCCGGGCGCGATGATGGCCGTCCCGTTCCTCAAGACGAGCGGCGAGAGCTGGGCCACCGCCGATACCGGCGTGCTGCGCGCCGGACCCGCCACCTTCGTCGCGGGGCGGGACCGGCCGGGGCCGGTGACGGTGGGCGTGGAGGTCGCCTTTCGCACGCTGACGCCCCCCGGCGCGTCGCCCGCGCAGGGGCGTCTCATCGTCTACGGCAACTCCGAGTTCGCCAACAATTTCTTCATCGAGTTCCTGGGCAACAAGGACCTGCTCGTGAACACGGTCGACTGGCTGGCGCGGGAGCCACAGGCGATCTCCCACCGTCCGCGCCGGCAGGAGCTTGGCGTGCATCAGTTCTACGTCTCGAACGAGCAGGGCGACCGGCTCTTCTGGGTGACCGCGGTCCTGGAGCCGATGCTCCTCGCGGTGGTCGGGGTCGCACTGGCCGCCCGGCGCCGATGGGGCTAGGGAGGGGTGCGTGAGCTGGCGCCAGGTTCTCGTCCTGTACGCGGTGCTCGGCCTGCTCGGCGGCGAGTACTGGCTGATCGAACGACGGCGGGTCGAGCGGCCCCAGGGGCAACCCGCGCGCGAGCGCTTCCTGTCGCTCCAGCCCGGGCAGCTGCGCGAAGTGCGGCTGCGGCGCGGCGGGCGCACGGTCGTCTCCCGCCGCGACGCGGACGGGTGGGCGGTGATCGAGCCGGCGGGCACGACCATTCCCGCCGACCTGATCGAGGCGTTCGCGACGGCCCTCACCGGGGCCGAGGAGATCGCCCGCGTGGGAGACGCCGAGGCGGATCCGCAAGCCTTCGGGCTCGACGAGCGCGCCGCCCAGGTGGAGATCATCGCCGAGACAGGTGAGCCGGTTCAGGTGACGATCGGGGAGACGAATCCGACCGGCACCGCCGTGTACGCCCGGCGCAGCGGGAATCCCGTCGTGGTGCTGATCGGCCGCAACGTGCGCTACTACGAGGATCTCATCTTCCAGGCCCTGCCGAGCGGCCGCGTGCCCGCCGCCGACGTGGACGCTCCGGTCGGCGGCTAGAGCCGAGAGTCCCGTTGACGCCCGCTGGCGAGGCGTTGTAGAGCCACCTTGCCCTCAACCACGTCGCAGAAGGAGACGGCACCATGGCAAGCCCCCGCTGGTGGCTCACCCTCGCAGGCGTAGCTTCGCTTTCGCTCGCGATGCTCGGCACGCCCGTGCGCGCCGACGTCGTGCCCGGAGACAAGATCACGGAGCAGAACATCGAGAAGCTGAAGGACCTGATCTCGCCCGGGATGGAGTGGGTCATCAAGCACGGCTGGCCGATCACCATCACCGAGACGAAGCGCATCGAGTTCCCGCAGGCCTACAAGGAAGCGACCGAGAAGTACTCGGGCCAGGTGAAGCTGACGGCCGACGGCCTCAACCTCGTAAACTACGTCGCCGGGCTGCCGTTCCCGAACGTCGATTTGAAGGACCCCCAGGTGGCCATGAAGATCATGT
>Ga0134082_10000398_pt1 | contig 14839 bp, 9 predicted proteins | sample 15_taG_6_FD_94473 | JGI IMG/M metagenome (GOLD analysis project Ga0134082, IMG submission 94473) | Grasslands soil microbial communities from the Angelo Coastal Reserve, California, USA - 15_D_Rain_40cm_5_09182015 | ecosystem: Environmental > Terrestrial > Soil > Grasslands ... | reverse complement strand
TGGAGAAGCGTTGGAAGGTTTTTGTCGGCGCACTCGGCAAGGTCCTTGCGGAGGATGACGATGGTCACGCCGGAGGGGCCGAGATTTTTCTGTGCGCCGGCAAAGATGAGGCCGAACTTCTTTACTTCGATGGGTTTCGAGGCGATGTCGGAAGACATGTCGGCAACGAGTGCGACGTTGCCCGTATCCGGCATTGTGGTCCACTGCGTGCCTTCAATGGTGTTGTTTGTGCAGAGATAGACGTAGGAGGCATTCGCGGAAAAATGGATTTCGCCAGGCTGCGGCAAACGCGCGAATTTCTCTGACTCGGTGGAAGCAGCGATGTGGTGCGGGAAACCCTTTTTGAGTTCGGCGATGGCCTTGGCAGTCCACGCGCCGGTATGCAGCACGTCCACGGGCTTGCCGGGCAGGCAAAGATTCATGGGAACCATGCTGAACTGGAGGCTGCCCCCACCCTGAAGAAAGATCACAGCGTAGTCGTCGGGGATGGCGAGGAGGCTGCGCAGCTTTTGCTCCGCCGCCGCGTTGATGCTCTCGTATTCGGGCGAGCGGTGGCTCATTTCCATGACGGACATGCCGCTGCCTCGCCAATCGAGGAGCTCTTCGCGAATGCGCTCGAGTACGGGAAGAGGCAGGGCTGCGGGGCCGGCATTGAAATTGAAAACACGTTTGGTGGCAGGAACAGAAGCGGTCGTCGAACTCACGGTAACTTGATCCTCTCGAATAGATTGGCGCCGCGCCCCGGGCCTTCGGATTGCCTCAGGGCCGAATAGCGCAGCGTTCTTAGCCCTTCAGAATAACAGAAGCCGGTGGGCCCGCTGCATCGGGCGATTCCCTCAATGAGTCCACGGGCAGGTTCCGGACTCTTAGCTGGGGCTTGCGGAAACGGGACGATAAAAACGTCAGGATTGCTCCACAAGAGCGAATTCGACGCGCTTGCGCATGGGGTCAATGCGATCTGCGCGGACGCGCACGCGATCGCCGAGGTGCCATTCGAGCGGGCGCGGTCTTGAACCGCGGCCAACATTCTTGGCATGGCGGGAGTTTCCTCCGCTGCGCATAGTGGTGGAATGTCGATCGCGGGATGAATCCGCGTCGGAGGAAGAAGAAACACGCGTCTGAAGACCCGCCACTACAACTCCGGAACCCGAGCGGCGGGGTGAACTCGCCGCTGCACGGGAGCCTGCGAGAGCAACCATGGCGTGGTCGCGCTCGCGGTAGATACAACGGGCGCTGGCCGCTTCTTCGAGCGCGGCGATTGGCAGCAGTCCTTCCACAAAAACTTCGAAGAGCTCGACGAAGCAGCCGAACTTCTGAATCGAGACGATCAGTCCTTCGTATTCCTCGCCGAGGTGCTCTTCCATGAACTGCGCGGTCTTCCAATCCATGAGTTCGCGTTCGGCGCCGTCGGCTCTGCGCTCGGCTTCAGAGGTTTCGGCAGCGATTTCTTCGAGGCTTCCATGAGAATACGGTGCGGCTTCCGAGCCGCGCGGCGTGGGCGGCAGCGCCCTTGAAGAAGGTGGAGCTCCCGATGGTTGCGCAAGCGCCCATTTCAAAATGCGGTGGACGATGAGGTCCGGATATCGGCGGATGGGCGAAGTGAAATGCGTGTATTCGTCGAAGCCCAACGCGAAATGGCCCAGAGAATCAGCGGCGTAGCGCGCCTGCTTGAGCGAACGCAGCATGAGGTAGGAAAGGATGCGCTCTTCGGGCTTGCCAATCACCTTTCGAATGAGCCGCTGGTAATGCTGTGGCGTGATGCGCAATTCGCCGCCTGGAAGTGCAACGCGCATCGGACGCTCGCGGCCTTTGCCGTAGGAATCCGGGCGGCCAGCTTTCGCGGGCGCAGGAGCGCGTCCGTGTCGCACGGCAAGTTCGTGCTGATGCAAATCCTCGACGCCGAGCGAATAGCCGAAAGCGCGCGCCAGCTCTTCGAATTCGTGGACTTTGCGCGCGTCCGGCTTTTCGTGCACACGATGGAGCGACTCGATGCCGCGTTTCAAGAGGTAGCCGGCCACCGCACGGTTCGCAGCCAACATGAACTCTTCGATCAGGCGGTGCGCGATGTTGCGTTCGCCCCGCGTGATGTTAGTCATGCGCTGCTTCTCGTCGAATTCAATGACGCGTTCGGGCAAATCGAAGTCAATCGAGCCGTGTTCGTTGCGTCGCGCGTTGAGGAGCAGCGCCAGCTCTTTCATGTCGCGGAAATGATTGGCGAGCGAGGCATATCGCTTGCTCATTTCGGCGTCACCTTCGAGAACCTTGTTCACGTTGGTGTAGGTCATGCGCTCCGCAGAGCGGATGACGCCGGAAGTCGCGCGCGCAGATTGCTGGCGGCCAGTGGCGTCGAAGTCCATGAGCACGCTCATGACCAGGCGATCTTCGCGGGGCTTCAACGAGCACATGCCATTGGAAAGCGCTTCGGGGAGCATGGGGACGGCGCGATCGGGAAAGTAGACGGAAGTTCCGCGAAGGCGCGCCTCGTTGTCGAGAGCGCTGGCAGTTCGAACGTAATGCGCGACATCGGCGATGTGTACCTGGAGATGCCAGTGGCCATTGGGGCGTCGCTCGACATAAACGGCGTCATCGAAATCGCGCGCGGTTTCGCCATCGATGGTAACGATCGGCAAACGGCGAAAATCTTCGCGGCTTGCGCGCTCGGAATCGCCGACAGGTGTGGCGCGCTGCTCCGCCTCCTGCATCACGTCGGCTGAGAAAGAGTGCGGCAAATGGTGCTTGCGGATGATGATTTCGGTGTCTACACCGAGTTCGCCAGGGCGGCCCAGGATTTCGATGACGCGGCCCGTGGGAGAGGCGCCGCCCCTCGGATAGCGAGTCAACTCGACGTTGACGACGGCGCCGTCGAGCTCCGCAAGACGCGGAATGCGCCGGCCGCGGAGGCTGCGTTCATCGACCCCGCTGAACCCGAGTTTCTTGGCGAGGCCTGGCGTCAGTTCATGCCCTGGGGGAATTTCCACCTCGTGCTGCACACGAGTGTCGTAAGGCAACACGACGTTTCCGCGCGCGCCATAGCGAAACAAACCAACGAGGGTGGGATGCGCGCGGTCCAGGATTCGCAGGATGCGGCCCTCGGCGCGCTGCGCGCCCGCTACACCGCCGCGCCGCTGAATCTTCACCAGGACGTGGTCTCCGTGCATGGCGTCCTCGATGGCGTCTCGTCCGATGTACACATCGCCATCGAGCTGGGGTATAGGGATTTCTGGCACCACAAAACCATAGCCGTCGGGATGGAGGATCAGCCGGCCCTTGAGTTCATCTCGATTGACCGGAATCGATTGCAGGCTCTGAGGAGGAGCTGAGGGTCGAGATGACTGCTGTTCGCGGGGTTCCCGGTGGGACTTGCGCCCCGGCAACCGATAGCGACCGCCGGGGAGTTCTTCTATGGCACGGCGCTTTTTGAGTCTGGCGAGCATTTTGTAGAGGGGACGCTGGTCGGACTTTTTGAGATGCAGGCCCCTGGCGATGTCGGTCGTGGAGGCAGGGTCGCTTCTAAGTTGTAGAAAACGCAGTATGTTATCCGGGTTGAGATTGGAAGCGCTAGTCATGAGGTTGGCGCCATCCTGTGAGGCGCAAAATTTCCACCCGGAGATTGTAGATACTTTTTTGGTCCGACCGGAACTTTTTTCTGAGTTTCGGGATTATATGAGTAGGCCAACACACGAACCGGCTAGTCGCCCTCCGTCAGACTAGCTGGATTCCCCGAGAGGGGAAAAGAAGGAGGCGGGAAGACCTGGCCCGCCTCCTTCTTCATTTTAGTCAGAGCAGACTAGTCTGGCCTGACTAGCCCAATTCAGTCGTATTTTGACAAGCACACGAGCTGCCCTTCCTCCGAGCTCATCCCTTTACGCAAACCACTTGGTGAAGTGTGTGAACGACATCGACCAGATCGCTCTGCGCCGCCATGACCGCTTCAATCTGCTTGTAGGCCGCGGGCGTTTCGTCGATGACGTCGGCGTCCTTGCGGCATTCCACGCCTTCGGTCATGCGCCTGTGATCTTCGATGGTGAAACGGCGCTTTGCTTCCGCGCGGGACATGGCGCGGCCCGCTCCGTGGCTGCAGCTCATGAAGCTTTCCGGGTTGCCTTTGCCGCGAACGATGTACGAGCGCGCTCCCATGCTGCCGGGAATAATGCCCATGTCGCCTTCGCGGGCGCGGACTGCGCCTTTACGGGTCACGAGAATGTTCTGGTTGTAGTGGCTTTCGCGAGCCACGTAGTTGTGGTGGCAATTGATGGCCTTCAACTCGGCGACAAACGGACGCACTTCCCCGGAAGTGCGCACGGCGTTGACGATCTGCTCCATCATCAGTTCGCGGTTGAAACGAGCGAAGTCCTGCGCCCATTCCACGGCCTCGACGTAATCGTCAAAATGCTCCGTGCCCTCCGAGAAATAAGCCAGGTCTTTGTCGGGCAGGTTGATGAAAAACTTCTGCATGTCTTTGCGCGCCAGCTCGATGAAATAGCTTCCCATGCGATTGCCGACGCCGCGCGAACCACTGTGGAGCATGAACCAGACATTGTCCGCTTCATCGAGACAAACTTCGATGAAGTGATTGCCGGTTCCCAGCGTGCCGAGATGGTTTGCGTGGTTCCCGCGATCCAGCTTCGGATGCTTTTCAAGAATGGCGTCGTAGCGCGGCTTCAGGCTCTGCCAGACTTCAGCATTGCGCGCGGGAATCTGCTGCCACCCGCCCACATCGCCTTTGCCGCCGTGATTCGTGCGTCCGTGCGGCACGGCTTTTTCAATGGCGCTGCGAATGGGCTTCAGGTTGTCAGGGAGATCGCGGGCGTTCAGGTCCGTCTGTACGGCCATCATGCCGCAGCCAATGTCCACGCCAACGGCGGCGGGAATAATTGCGCCCTTGGTGGGGATGACACTGCCCACGGTAGCGCCGATGCCCCAGTGCACGTCGGGCATGGCCGCGACCCACTTAAAAATGAAGGGAAGCTGAGCGACGTTGAGAAGCTGGGCGCGGGCCTGGTCCTCGAGGGGCACGCCCTTGGTCCACGCCTTGATGGGCACGCCTTTTTCGGTCGCGATGACGTTGTAGCTCTTATCTTCTCCCATGGCGGGCTCCGGAATCTCTTATCGCGGGACAGAACTGAGAAAAGGATAGTGGGTCGCTGCGGCCATAAAGAAGAGCATCGGAAATGAGAGCCAGAAGGACGTGCGCGCGGTCAGGTAATTCCAGCGCATCAGGCGTTCGGCTTCCGGAGGCATGGGCGTTCCCTGTTCGGAGCTTGCGCGGCTCCAGGCAATCAATCGCTTCTGAACGCGCCACACAACTCCCCACGTATTCAATAACATGATTAGACCGAGCCCGCCGCCAACACTGATGGCTAAGTGCGGATTGGAAACAGCCGGTCCGCCATTTAGCGCGAGAATCAGCCAGGACGCCGCGACTACTACAACGGCAACTCCAATGGAGCGAACCCAGGGGCTATCCAGGGTTCCTTTTGCCGGCAGTTGCAGCGCATAAATGAACGCGTAAGCCACCAGCCACACCAGGAACCACCAGCCAAACCATTTACCAACCAGCGAAGGATCTCCGGCATTTCTTGCATCCGCGCCGAGATGGATCGAGTAGTAGCGCATTCCCACAAACACGGTCACCAACGCCGACCACCGGAACCAGTTCATCGCGCCGGGCATCAGCTCGGGATAAACCTGGATTTTCAGCTTGGGATCGCACCGCTTCATCGCCGGAGTAAGCACCAAATTGAAAAAGTAGAGCAGGCCGATCCAGATAATCCCGAAAATGATGTGCAGCCATCGCAGCACGATCATTTCATTAGCCTGCGCCCCTGCAGGGAATGAAAAGTGCGGCTGCCACTCCGGGAAAGCCAGCAAAAGGGAATGCGCAAGCATGACGACCTCGAAAATTACTTGTCAAAACTCTGCGCAAACAAGGTAGCGGATTCTGCGTCGAAAGGCCAACGAAGTCCATTGAAAGCTGGAAGATGTTGGTGCCCGAGAGAGGACTCGAACCTCCACGACCTTGCGATCACTAGCTCCTGAAGCTAGCGCGTCTGCCAGTTCCGCCACTCGGGCACGAGTGAAAAAAAGTTGGCTCCGAGAGGAGCCAACCCTACGAGGCATTTTCAATTTTGCCCGCGGGCTTCTTCTTTGTCAACGCGAGGGGCGGCGCAAGAGGCAGAAGCAAGGAGTTTGCATCGGGACAACCTATCTCCGGGGCGACTAAGGGTAAATGACTCTTTGTGACAGTTAACCCTAGAAATTTCAATTCTCGGTGCTATACTCCCCGGCTAGAAACAGCATTAGCCCCTTGCCGGCTGCAGGGGCGGTCGGCACCGTGGGCCGGTTCCATCGGGAGGTCGCCATGGAAAACACCGTTACACCATCAGTTTTTTATCTTCTGATTGTCTGGGGTATCGTTACTTCCGTGTTTATTATCCTGCTGATCTGGCGCGGCGTCTTATCCAGCCACGAGGACGATCAGATCTTCCTCGACGCGGCGGAAGAACACATGGCCAGAGAACAGCGCGAACTGGTCGCCAGAATCAATACGCTGTCCCGTCCTCTGTTGATTACTGGCATCCTCTCGGGCGTGCTTCTCCTGCTCGCGGGGGGGCTGTGGATTTACGAGGGCCTCAGGCACTTCTGAAGCTTTTCTCGGCTGAGTTTTCGCCGCCGAATGGGCTGCTAGAGCCCGAGTGGCTTGGCCGGTGCTTGCTGGGGCGTAGTCGTGGTCCCGGAAGCGGGCGGCGTGAGTGAAGTATGGTTGTGCACGATAAGCCAGTGACTGTTCCTTTTCTCCATCACCACCGTGGTCTGCCCCTGTGATTGCATTGGTTGCCCATCCATCGTAGCCGTGAAATTCCACTGATAGCACGCCCAGGCAACGTCGCCCTTCACTTTGATGTAAGTATTCGTTCGATCCATTCGGACGCGCTGCACACGCGCTCGCTGCTGCTGGTAAATAGCGAGGTAATTTGCCCAGCCCATGACGGGCGGCGCCCAGGAACCGCTCACCAGCGAGACCTCATCAGCGTAGGTGGAGTGTAGTTTTTCGACATCACCCACCTGCCATGCCCCCATCATCTCGGACAACATGAAATCAATCTGCTGTTCATCGCTTAGGAGTGTCGTCTTCGAGCTGTCGCCCTCGTCTTTTTTCTTTTTCTTGTCTTTTTGCGATGCTGGAGAAATGTTTGCCACCAGGAATCCCGCCGCCAACAGAAACACCAACGTCCTGCACCACACTTCAAAGCGATGACCCATTCCGAACTGTTTTTTCATTCTTGTTTGGCCCCTCTGGGCCATGAGAATAGCACGCTGCGTTTCAACGGGCGTCTGTGCGATGTTGTTGTGTTGCGTTGATTACTTCGCCCGCGACGCGCTGAGCAGGTTGACAAACAGCCGGTTGGCGCCCGGAACTCCATCAGGCAATTGCCGGAAGAACGCCAGACCCGTGTAAATGCAAGTTCCTTTGCCGTAGTGTCCGTAAACCAGTCCGCCATTGAGATCCGGTTCGCCGGGATCGTGCATCGCCAGGAGCGGCGTGTACTTCGCGTCGAATTGCGTCCAGAAATAGAGCCCGCGCTCCTGCACCCAGCCCTTGAAGTCCTCCTGCGTGATTTTATTCGGCGTATTGAGCAGAGGATCGTTGGGTTTCAGAAACTTCACGGGAGAATTTTCGTCCGTGATGCGCGGAAGCGGCCTTGGCGCTGGCGCCGCGCCTTCCTTTGCGGGTGGGAGCGGCGGCGAAATCAGAGCCGGATACGGAGCCGGCTCCAGCTTGTCCCAAACGAAATCGCGGTTGTACTGTACGACCAGCGTTCCGCCGTTCGAGACGTAATCCAGTAGCCGCTGATTCGCGCCGGGCAGCTCAGGGCGCAATTCGTAGGCTCTGACTCCGACAACGATGGCCCGGAACCGCGACAAATCCCCAAAAGCCAGTTCTTTTGCATCCAGCATGTCCACCTGGATGCCCAGACGCCGCAGTGCATCAGGTATCGGCTCACCCTCGGCGGTGACGTAACCCACGCGAAGACCTTGCGGTACCACCACGCCAAACGCGTGCACCGAACATTGCGCAGACTCGCTCCAAAGCTCCGTCGGAAGACTGGGCAGCGGCTCCAGCGATTGCGTGAACTTCTCTCCCTTTGCGCTGCGCGAGTGCTCCGTCGCTCGCTCCGCGTAGGCCGTAATTCTGTAGCGTCCCGCCGCTAGTTTTTGCGGCGGCGTTACTGTTACCCGCGCGTAGCGGTCACCCGTCCCGCTGAATTTCAGCGCTGCCGGAGCGCTCGCCTTCCATCCTTTGGGAACCATGAGTCCGGCGCGCACCTGACCGGGCTCTGTCGCATACGAGTGCACGCGCAACAGAACATCAAATGGTTTTCTTGGCTTTGTCAGATTCTCCAGGTCTTGTTTCGGTTCCACCCCGAGCGTGTAAGCGGGAACCACCTGCGGGCTCGTGCGGTCCACTCGTGTGGAGGTGGATCGAACACTCGTTACCGGCGAAGTGACCGCGAACGAATAGCCGTCAATCACGGCCTCCTCACTCGCCGTCATAAGTGGTGGCGGCTCCGGCAGAAGTGCCGCCATCGGCCCATCGCCCGTGCGCGGCGGCTTTTGTCCCGTTTGGACAGTGAAGCGAATCACACTCGGCGAATCCGTCTCTTCCTTGGAAATGCTCCATTCCGGCGGCAGCCGCAGCGCCGGTTTTTTAAAGTCGCCTGAAATGCCTTCGCGGTGGCGCAATTCCACTCGCACAGTGAAGGTTTCTCCGGGAACAATTTCGCTTCGGTCTGCAGTCGCCTCGACGCGCAACCCTGCCGCAAGCTCCAGTGCATCTTCGATCTTTTCTCTCTTGCGCGCCGTGCTTCGCGCCAGGGACAGCAGCGGCTCCGGGTTATTCTGCCCGGGATTTGGCTTCGGCACTTCGTTCAACTTCTTGCCGGCCTCCGCCAAAGAGCTTGTCGCTGTTTTCCAGTCCAGGCGCAAAGCGGCGTCCCGCGCCTCCACCAGAGCCGAGTCAACCGCTCGCATGAGCGGATCTACGCCCATGTTCGCCTCTTCGTAATCCTCATCCAGGGGACCGAGCGGCTGCGCAAGAATGGCCGGATTCAGCTCGCCGCCATCCTCGCGCTTGAGGGCTATAGGACGCCGCAGGAAAGGGGAACCCAGGAACACGGCTATTCCTTGCGAACGGTGATTCGCAAAGGCATCAAGCCCAATCTCGCGCCAAGTCTTTCCATAAAGCGGTGATATCTCATCCAGTGGGAGCAAGTAACCCTGGGGCTTTTCACCGCGGTCGAGATCCAGAACCACCACTGGTTTTCGATCGCCCCACGGCGCCAGATCCTTTCTCTCGGATGCCGGTCCATGCAATTGGAAAGAAGGATCAGCCGCGAACTGCACCGCTTTGGGTGTCAACAGCCCTGCGGCCTGATGGTGTCCGTGACCGCTGTGCACCCCGCCCCAGTTATTGATGACCACATTAGGGCGAAACGATCGGATCACGCGCACCATGTCTTCAAGAACCTGTTCGCCCCACACCTTCTCGGTTTCTTCCGGCGTCTTCGAGAAGCCAAAATCCTTGGCGCGCGTGAAATAGAGTTTCACCCCATAGCCGCGGGTGGCCGCCAGCAATTCCTGCGTGCGAATCACTCCCAGTTGCGGGGCTTGCTCCGGGCCAAGATCGTTTTGCCCTCCCTCGCCGCGCGTCAGCGACAGCAACGCAACATCCGCGTGGAGTCCGCGGGCCAGATACGTCAGCACCGAACTGGACTCATCATCCGGATGCGCCGTGACGTACAGGATTCGCGTGGTGACGCGCGCGCGCTCGATCGCCTCAACCGTCTCCGGCAAGCCCGGCCCGGTCCCCGGCGCCGGCGGGAATTGCGCTTTCATAAGGCTCGGGAACGTTGCAGTAACCGCGCCTCCCAGGAAAATGACCGCGAATCGCCTGAACAAAAAATTCACGCTTCCCCCAAAACGTTCAGATTGGAATTTCCGGCTGTCGGCTGTCAATTGTCGACTGTGACCTTGCAAAAGGCCATTGCTTCTTCTCCCAGGTCCAGACCAAAAACGCCACAACTCCGAGGGCAATTTGCAGGAGTCCCCACTTCCGTGCCGCACCGGTTCTCCAAAAGAGCCAAAGCCAGCCGATCATCGTCAGCACCGCGGGCACCGGGTAAAGCCACATCTTGAATGGAAATTTATCTGAACTCCACCGCCTCCGAAGAAGTATCACTCCCACGGCCTGGCCGACAAATTGCACAATGAGCCTCACGGCCAGAATTCCTACGATAGCGGTTTGCAAGTTCAAAATCACGCTGAACAAAAGAGCCAGACCGCCCAGAACCAGTAGAGAAACGTGAGGAAACCGCTTGGTCGGGTGCAGCCGGGCAAAGATGGGAAAAAAGTTGTTGTCCAGGGCGGCCGAGTAAGGAACCCGCGAAGCTCCAAGCAAAACCGAAAAAACGGAGGCCAGCGCCACCCATAAAATCATGACGGTCGCAACGCTTGCGGCCATCGGGCCGTACAGCTTCTCGACAAAGAGACTGGCTAGGAACCTGGATTCCTGCGCTTCCCGCCAGGGCACGACACCCAGGATGCTCGTCTGCATCGCCAGATAAAGAACCGCAATTCCTACTACGGAGAGAAAAATCCCGCGCGGAATGTTCTTCTCCGGGTCGCGAATCTCTCCCCCCAGATGACAGATGTTGTAGTAACCCCAGTAGCTATAAATCGTGCTGATCATGGCGGACCCGAGCCCCGCGAACCACACCACGGAAAAGTCAAAAGCTCCGGGCGGAAAGTCGAAAGCAAGTTTCGAATTGAAATTCCTCACTCCTCCCCAAATCAGCCAAAGCATCGTGCCAATCACACCCACCCACAGAAGAACGGAGATTTTCCCGATCGTTCCAATTCGCCGGTAGAGGAGAAACATCAGGAAGAGAACCAGTCCGCCGGAAATTGCTTTATGTTCGAGAGTTGTGAGGGGATGAAGATACTCCGCATAGTTTGCGAATCCGATGGAGGCTGACGCGACGGAAAGTGGCACGTGCAGAAACGTCTGCCACACAAACAAAAACGACAACAACCGGCCCCACTTCTCCGGACCATAAGCTTCTCGCAGGAAAACATACGTGCCGCCGGCTCTGGGCATCGCCGCGCCCAGTTCTGACCAAACGAACCCATCCAGCGTAGCCAACAACGCGCCAGCCAGCCACGCGATCATCGCTTGCGGCCCACCCATCGCGCGAATCACCAGCGAGCTGACCACGAACGGCCCAATGCCCACGATTTCGATCATGTTCAGCGCGACGGCCTCTTTCAGGCCCAGGCTGCGCTCGAGCCCGGGACTCTTTGATTTGTCGGATGTGGTCATCAGTCCGCCGAGAATAGCAAATGCGCTCCGTACGACCTAACGCTCATTGCGGGGCATGGAGGAGTTTGATTGGTGGCACGCGGAAGTCTCTGGGAGGCAATTGTCGGTTTGCACGCTCCTCGAACAGCTTAAACTCGTTCTGCGCAAGAAACTGACGTTGTGCGAAACTGCTCCTGAATGGAAAACTCTGCTACCTTGGCTTCTCTTTTGGCTTCTCTTCGCAGTGCTGGCATCACTGTGTTTTTTCTCTTAGCGCTTTCGCCCGCTCTGGCCCGCGCTACGCAGCTCTCATTGCCGCCGGAAACCCCCGCCATTCTAGAAAAGATTTACTCTTTCGATCTCGATGGCGCTCAGGAAGCCGCCAGGCAACTGCAAAAAGAGCATCCCGATCATCCCATTGGTTATTTGTTGGAATCAGACGCGCTCTGGTGGCGCTTCTGGTGCACGGCGGCCGAGTTCAAGTATGGAATGAGCGATGCCCGCCGGCGCTCGAGACTTCCCGCCGACCAGCATTATCTCGAGTTGGCCACCACCGCCTCTTCGCTTGCTTCCGCTCAGATTCAAAAAGCCGACTCCGCTGAGATGCAGCTTTACGCCGGCATGGCCGAGGCTGCTTCCGCGCGCCTGTATGCGTTACGCGGTGAGAATCGCAATACCGCCCGCTTCGGCGTGCGCGCCCGCGATCACTTTCTGCGCGCCAAGGCTCTCGACCCTGGTCTGGCCGACGCCGATTTTGGCCTCGGCCTTTACAACTATTACGTGGATACCCTCAGCGCCATGGCCAAAATCATGCGTTTCTTCATGGGCATTCCCGGCGGTTCGAAACAAGAGGGAATTCGCCTGCTCGAACACGCTATCGCTGACGGAATTCTCACCCCCAACGCGGCCCGCTTTTACCTCGCCATGAATCTGCATCGCTACGATCAGCAATACGAGCGCGCCCTGAATACCATCAGCCCCTTGGCGGAAAAATATCCTACGAACCCGATCTTTCAGCTGGCCCGCGGCGATCTCTACGCCAAGCTTGGGCGAAAACCGCAAGCCCTGGTTTGCTATCGAGCTGCCGGCGCCCTGACAGTCCAACACCAGGAGTGCCAGGCGCGCATTCAGCAATTGGTCCGCGTTTCCATCGCCGCCTTGGGCTTGCAGCAAGAACCTGCCGCCCCCTGATTCGCCCGAGGTGGCACTTAACCGATTCTTTCGCCCTACCTTTAGCTTCTTCCTGGCCGGGATTCCGCATTGACCTTCTTGCGGGAGGATGGTAAGCATGTAGGGTTGCGTATGGGCTGTGATTTGGGGCAGAGCGTCCTCTCGTGCAGCGGTGAGACTCTTAGCAGAGGTTCTTCTTAAACGGTCTGGTCAACGCTTTGTGCGGATTTGGCATCACACCCCCAATGTGCGCCGGCTTTGCGGCCTCCCTGCCGTTTGCCCGGACAAATAGGCCCCCTGTGTTCGGGGTCGCAGGAATACAAAGGAGTGGCAATGAAGCGGTTTTGGACAGCAATGGCTGTCGCACTTTGTACAATTTTCGCCGTTAGCGGCTGCAATGACTATGGCAATACGTTTCAAAGTCCCGGCGGAGCCTTCGTTTCCTTTCTCTCTCCTTCTCAAATTCCGGCCTGCGTCTCCGGGAACTCCGGCACTTGTTCCGATTTAACATTGACCCTGAACGGCAGCGGCTTCGTCGCAAAAACAAAGGTCCAGTGGAACGGCAAGAACCTCGTCACCACGGTTCCTACCGACAGTTCGGGAAATCCTCTGGGAAACATCGTGACTGCGGTAGTCCCCGCAGCCCTGCTTGCCAAGCCCGGAACAGCCACGGTCAACACCATTAATCCCAATTCCAACTACGGGACCGGCACCAACGGCCTGTCCAACACGATCACCTTCATTATCAACAATCTCGCCAATCCCATACCCACGGTTACTTCCGTTTCTCCCTCGTGTGCTACCGCCGGCAGCAACCTCGCGCTAACCGTCACGGGCGCGAATTTTCTCAACAGTTCTACGGACCCCACGCAGGTCTCCACCGTGAATTGGACTCTCGGCGCCTTGCAAATGCAGCTAACCGCTCCTACGGCCACGATCACTTCCACGCAAATCACGGCCACGATTCCCGCCGCCAACATTAGTGGCGCGGGCAATGCCAGTGTCACGGTTTACAATCCGCCCTCACCGCCTGTCCCTAACGTTCCTGGCAGCACCGGCAGCGGCGGCGGCACTAGCGCGCCGTCGGTCACCGTTACGGTAGAGACTGCGCCTTGCCCAACAGCCGCGAAGGCGTCGGAAAGCTCCGTTTCGCAGGCCGCCGTCTCCGAGGAAGCGCCAGCCGTTAGTCTCGATGGGCGCTATGTGGCTTACACCGCGGTTCAGGGCGAACACGCGCAAGTCTTCCTGCGCGATACCTGCGAAGGCGCTGCGACGGGCTGCCAGCCTCAAACTTCCTTGCTTTCGGTCGCAGGCGGAGGCAGCGCTGCTGCCGGCGACAGCCACACACCTTCCATGAGCTCCGATGGTCGCTACATTGCTTTCAGCTCGGACGCAACCAACCTCACCGAAAATGCGCCGTCGGGCCGCCAGATTTATTTGCGCGATACCTGCATCGGTGCTGATGCTTCTTGCAACCCGTCCACGATTCTTGTTTCCACCGATTCTGGCGGTGCGCTAGTCGGCGCGGAAAGTATCTTGCCTTCGATCAGCTCTTCGGGACGCTTCGTGGCGTTTCTCGCCGTCACGCCAAGCCATGCCCCAAATCATTCCTCGCCGGAGACAAAATTTTCGGGCAGCGCAACGAACAGCGGCTTACGCCAGGTATTTGTTCGTGACACCTGCCTCGGCTTTCGCCCCCGCGAGTTCCTCTTTGGCCGCGACGTTCGTCTGCGTCTGCACACAGACGAACCTGATGGCGGCATGAGTTGCACACCAAAGACGACGCGCATTTCTCTGCAACCCGGTGACGGGGCCGGAAGCGAAACGGCGCCCGCGGGACCCGCCTTAAGCGGCCAAGCCAAACACGTCGCTACGACGGGCGCGAAAACTTCCACTCTCTTCACGCGCTCCGTCCCTGTGGACGATAGCGTATTCCTGGCCATCACCAGCGACCAGCACTAGTTCGTCAGTGGCCTGCTTCTTTTTGCGGTGGTTCTCGTCCTCGAGCGGTTTTACAATCGCGGCTTCTCTCAGAAGCCCAAGGCGCTGTTTTTTCTCTCTTACTTTTCTTCCTCTGCGTTCTCTGCGCCCCTTCCTCTATGTCCTTTGTGTTAAATCTTTGTTCTGTTAGCTATCGACAGTGAGCATCAGCTTTCCTCAAGCGAACCGCACCTTAATGTCCGGCCTCTTCTCCAGGTGCACCGAATCGATGAACCGCACTTGCCGGTCGTCCAGGGTCAGAATCATCGAACTGGTGCGCACGCCTTCGCCGAAAAACCGCACGCCCTTCAGCAGATTCCCGTCCGTCAC
>Ga0134082_10000388_pt1 | contig 14959 bp, 11 predicted proteins | sample 15_taG_6_FD_94473 | JGI IMG/M metagenome (GOLD analysis project Ga0134082, IMG submission 94473) | Grasslands soil microbial communities from the Angelo Coastal Reserve, California, USA - 15_D_Rain_40cm_5_09182015 | ecosystem: Environmental > Terrestrial > Soil > Grasslands ... | reverse complement strand
CTGCGTGAGCCGCGGAGCGCCAGTAAAATAGGCTCGTGTCTGCTGAAACTACTTTTCGAGACTACTTTTCCCGAATCTTCACGGGCTGAAGAAGTTTGAATTCGAGCGGGGTTTCCGCAGACAGCGTGATGTCGCGATTGCCGGTCAGGCCCGCGCCGCCGGTGCCTGCGGCAGCCCCGATGAGAGCACCGATGGCTGCGCCTTTGCCGCCACCGGCAATCCCGCCAATTGCTGCGCCTCCGGCCGCGCCGCCGCCAACCATCGCGGCAGTCCGCTTGCCTTTGCCCTTGCTGGACATGGTAGCGCCGGAAGTCTGAACTTCATAATCGCGTCCTGCGACGGTGACGCTGGTCAGCTCAAGCGCAAGATTGGCGCCGCCCTTGAAGCGGCCCGCTGCTTTGGCGTCTTTCACGACGCCATCGGCGCGCGCGCCCTTGGGGATGGCTACTTTGCCTGCGATGTCCACGGGAGATTCAATGGTGGCGGAGAATTTGTCTCCCGCATGGGCCGTTTTGGAGCTGATGGTTTGGTCAAGCACAACAGAAATCACGGTGTCCGCGGGGACGACGAGAGGCTTCGGCTCAAGCGCCCTCTTTACCGCGGTCTTTGCGGATTCTGCCGCGGAAGGTGAAGAACTCGCGGTCGCATCCGGACCACCGGCCTGTTGGTCCGCAGTTTTCTGGCCCTGGCAGCCGGCGAGAAACAAGCCGAAAAACAGAGAACACACAGCAATCGAGCCACAACGACGAATCATCAGGAACCCTCCGAATTTGGGCTGGATAACCTTGTCCCAAGATACTCCGAAATAGAGGGAAGTCAAAGACGCGCCGCAAGGAGTGCGTCAATCAGGTATCAGGCCCAGCCCGATCCGGAGCATGGAGGGATTCCTTCGCAGGTCCGGCGAGGGTCCGTCGACGCGGCGTTGATTCTTGGCGATCACCGGCCACGTTTCTTCAGGTATGTTCAGGAACATGCTTACGATTTGAGGATCGAAGCCAGTTCCGGAAAGCTGTTGAATCCTCTCTCTGGCGAACTGGAAAGAGGAAGCGCGCTGGTAGGGGCGCTCGGAGGTGATGGCATCGAGCGTATCGGCAATGGCGAAGATGCGCGCGCCCAGCGGAATATGCTCTCCCTTAAGACCCCGCGGGTAGCCACTGCCGTCAAAGCGCTCGTGGTGCATAAGAACCACGTCGGTCGCGTCCGCAAGGAAAGGGATGTCCTTGACCAAGTCGAAGCCGATTTGCGCGTGGCGCTGCATGACTTTGCGCTCCTCAGGAGTAAGCGGACCGGGTTTCAGAAGAATGCCGTCGGGCACCCCGAGCTTTCCGATGTCATGAAGGTAGGCGCCCCGGGCAAGGCTGCCCAATTCCTTCTCCTGCCAGCCGATGGCGCGGGCAATTTCGAGCGAATAGCGGCATACACGTTGGGAGTGTCCTTCGGTCTCGTTATCCCGCAGATCGATGGCTGCGCCAAGAGATTGCAGCGTGTCTTCATAGCTTTGTTCTACGCGCTCCAGAGCGGCGCACAGTTGGTGGGTGCGCTCGGCAACCATTTCCTCAAGGTGTTGGCGATAGTTTTCGACTTCCTGCTCCAGCCTTCGTTTGCGCAGAGCGTTGTCGAGGCTGGCGACGACCGCGCTTTCGCGGAGAGGCTTGACAAGATAGTCGTCGGCGCCGGACCGCATGGCTTTGACACCCACGTCCACGTCGTCAACACCAGTAGTGACGAGGAACGCCATGTGCGGATGTCTGTGACGAACTTCCGCGAGAAGTTCCATGCCACTGAGGCCCGGCATCTGAAGGTCGGAAATGACGGCGTCGAAAGACTCGCGCTGCAGAGCTACGAGGGCTTCTTCGGCAGTGCAAGCGGTAGTGCAGCGAAATGCAGGAGGCGCGAGGATGAAAGAGAGAAGCCTGGCAGCAGAAGGTTCGTCGTCAACGGCAAGAACGCGAGTCGCAGGAGCGCGGCCATGCGTGGAATCGCTGGAATGGTTTGTGGCTTCCTTTGCGTGAGCTTGATCGGTTTCGTGCATTGCGACGTCCTGATTGCGCCTTATTGCAGCACCCAGGGGCCAGTTTTTTCCGTAAAGACGCATCCATAGTGACGGAGGTTCGGTCCCTGAGAATCCGAGTGGACGACCCTGGCCTTGCCCACATACCTTTCGTCCGGACCAGTGAGAAAAACCGCCAGACTCGAATTGACGGAAAAAACGCCGGTGCACACGCACAGAAAACCGCTCATGCTTACGTTTTCAGTTGTAGCCAGCTCTTCCACTTGCGCGCCCTGATCGTTGGCGCCACGCAGCTTCAGCGGCACGCGCAAACGCACGCGCACTTCGCTGCGAGGAGGATCATGCCGGTGTTGAGCGACTTGACGAAGGCACACGCGCAAGGCGTCGAAGTCAATGGGCTTCTCAAAATACCCGGCGGCGCCCAATTGCTTGCAGTGCTCTTTGGTTTGTGAGCCGGCCTCGCCGCTGACGACAATTACCGGGATTCGCTGCGTGTGGCTGAAGGAGGTGAACGTCTGAAGCAATTCGTAACCGGAATATTTTGGCATGCGCAGATCGAGCAGAATGGCATCAGGGCGCGACTCGAGAGCGATCGCCAAACCGTGTTCGGGCTCTCCCGAATCTATAACTTCGTAGGTGTCACTCAACTCCAGGCGCATCAAACGACGCAAGGCTTCATCGTCGTCCACAACTAACAGCTTTCCCATGGTGTCATTCCTCCGATTAGTGTTCTTATGCGCCTGCTATTGACTGGAGCGAATGCCGCTTCCTGCGAGTTCGGCCAGTGTGGAAGCCGAGCCGGACTTCTTTCCCCCATCAAGCACTTCGCGAACTTTGCGGATGAGCACTTCGTCCGTGAAAGGCTTGTGCAGCAGATGCGTGCCCGGTTCCAGAACGCCGTGTCCCGCAATGAAGCTGTCTGTGTAGCCGGACATGTAAAGGACGCGCATTCCCGGCTGACGCGGTGACAATTGTTCGGCGAGGACGCGGCCGTTCATCCCGGGCATGACCACGTCGGTCAGCAGGAGATCAAAGGTTCCGCCGTAGCGCGCCGCAACTTCCAGAGCTTCTTCGCCGCTGGATGCGGAGAGTACGTGGAATCCGGCAGCCTCCAGGAACTTCTGAGCGAGCTTCTTCAAGGGCTCCGAGTCCTCGACCAGGAGAATCTTCTCCGACCCGTGCAACTTTTCTCCCGAGCTGCTTTTCGATTCTTCCGCGGCTTGTCCGGCATGGAGGGGCAAATAGATTTCAAAGGACGCCCCCTGGCCGGGCGCGCTGTTCACCCAGATGTATCCATTGCTCTGTTTCACGATGCCGTAGACCGTGGCGAGACCGAGGCCCGTGCCCTTACCACGTTCCTTGGTGGTGAAAAAGGGTTCGAAAATGTGAGTGAGAATCGCAGGGTCCATCCCTGTCCCCGTGTCGGTCACGGAAAGGCATACGTAATCTCCCGCGCGGGAACCTGGATGCGTTCGCGTGTAGTGTTGATCGAGGTGCGCATTTGAGGTCTGAATCCCTAATTTGCCGCCGTTGGGCATGGCGTCGCGCGCGTTGACTGCCAGGTTCATGATGACCTGGTGAATTTGGCTCTGGTCGGCCTTCACGCTGCCGAGCGCGGGATCTGGCGAGAGCGAAACTTCGATGTCCTCTCCCAGCAGCCGCGGAAGCATTTTTTCCATGTCGGTCACGAGGGTGTTGAGGTTGAGAACCTCCGGGGTCAAGACTTGCTGGCGGCTGAAGGCCAATAACTGCTTGGTCATGGCGGCTGCACGCTCGCCGGCTTTTTCGATTTCCACGGCGTGCTCCGAGAGCTCGTTTTCCGGTCCCAGGGATTTCTTTAAGACGCGGCTGTAACCGATGATGACGCCGAGAAGGTTGTTGAAATCGTGGGCGATTCCGCCGGAAAGCCGGCCGATGGCTTCCATCTTTTGCGCCATGCGAAGTTGTTTTTCCAGGACGCGCTTCTCGCTCACGTCTTCGGCAAACACTTCAAAGCACGCGGGTCTGCCTTGTTCGTCATCGATGTGCCGGCCCGAACAGCGCACGATGATGGGCGTCTCGTCCTGCTTCTTCCACTCCATTTCAATGTCTTTCACTTCTTCCGTGCGCGTCAGATGTTCCGTCAATCGCTGGTATTCGCCCTGGTGAACGAATACGTCGGTGGCCAGGTCTTTTCTCAGGAGATCTTGTTCTTGCTCATAGCCGAGCATTTTTCGAAGCGCGGGGTTGACCTGGAGCAATCGTCCCGTGACGCTTGCGCGGTAAATTCCGTAGGGCGCGTCTTCCACCATGGATCGGAAGTCCGCCTCGGAACGCTGCAAGGCTTCCTCGGCTCTTTTGCGTTCCGTGGTGTCGCGATTTACGATCACCAATTTTTCCGGCTCACCTTTAGCGTTGCGAATGACGCTGGAGCTGGACTCCAGCACGAGCCAGGAGCCGTCCTTGTGTTGGAGGCGATACTGCAATGTTTTCCCGATTCCCGTTTGCCGCGCCTCCTCGGCGGCTCTCTTAACACGTTCGCGATCATCGGGATGGATTTGCTCGAAGGCCGAGGACGCTTGCAATTCTTCCGGCGAATAGCCAAGGACTCTCTGGTAGGAAAGGCTGTTAAAAAGACGCTTTCCATGCATGTCTACAACAGCGATCATGTCGGCGGCGTTCTCGCTAATCAGGTGAAACAACTCTTCACGCTGAACAAGCTCTCTGCGGATGCGGTGAATCAGAAGATGCTGATAGATGGTATAGAGGTCAAACAGGAAAACCAGTGCCACCAGACCGCGCATGGCCTGCGACATCACGTGTTGCGAGGCGAAGTCCTGATGGAAGTACGCGCCGGGGAGCAAGAAGGAAACCAGCGCGACCGTCAGCAATAACGTAATGACGAATGCCGACGCCCAAAGCCACCACTCCCTGCGCTCAATGCGGCGGAAGTTGGCGCGAAGAGCTTTGTATTGTGCGTCTACGCGGTCGCTCATAGGCTTTGAATTGCGCATTCGCGCGGGTTACTAGGTACCGATTCTTTAGAAGTTTTGTGCGCTCCACAGCAACGTTCCTGAATGGAACGCACCCTCGTCGGCACGCGGTCATCGCTCTGCTTCTTGCACGCGAGACACCAGGGTCTTTCCTTTGGTGTGGCCCAAATCCTTGCAATGCATTGAAATATCAGGGGATGAAGATGGGCGAAAAACGACTAGGGAGAAAACCCGAAGGTCCTGTGCCATGACGGGCTGGAAGTCTCGCTTTGGAACAGAGGCTTGCTTTCGAAGTGAGCTAACCGGCGTCCGGCGTTTGCTCCTCGCGGTAGACTAATTGTCGAAGGGCTCTGATGATCCAGGGCGTTGCGCTTCTTGGTCGCGAGGAAGTCTGATGAAAACGCGAGTCCATCGAAAGTACGAAGTGCCGAGTATCGAGACGCAGCGGTTGTGCTTGCGTGGTCCACGGCCTGAAGATTTTTCCGATTCGGCGGCGCTTTGGTCCGACCCGGTGGTCACGCGGTTTACGAGCGGAAAGGCCCTTTCCGCGGAAGAAGTTTGGGGGAGGCTCCTGCGCTATGCCGGGCATTGGGCCTGGATGGGGTTTGGCTACTGGGTCGTGGAAGAAAAGGAAACGGGGCGGTTTGCAGGTGAGGTGGGATTCTCTGATTGGAAGCGCGAAATCACACCGTCGCTCCAGGGCTTGCCGGAACTTGGCTGGGTGCTATCGTCGCGCGTGCACGGCCAAGGCTATGCCACGGAAGCTGCTCAAGCGGCAATTCACTGGGCCCATGCCCACTTCCGCAAGCGAACTTCAAGCTCAGCCTCTGCAGGTTGTGAGAATCCAGTCGCGCCGGAATTGCGCTCTGCGCGCATGACTTGCATTATTCATCCAGAGAATGCCGGCTCCATCCGCGTGGCGGAAAAGTGCGGCTTCAAGGAACTCCTTCGCACAAGCTATAGAGGCGAACGCACGATCGTTTTCGTTCAGTAGGGAGCTGCCACCAGACCAGCATTCAAGGTTGCTCACTCGGTTTAACGAAAAGCACGTCCACTTTCACGGCAAGTCTTTGCTCAGACGATCCAGAACATCCTTAGGCTCGGTTCTTGGCGGATTGTTCAAATACTTGCCGAAGAACACCAAGTAGCGTTGCCAGCGGTCCTGAATGTGCCGCGGTTCCACGAAGCCGTGGTTTTCTCTGGGATAGGTGACATACTCCACAGGCACATGCCGCTGATAGAGCCCGCGGTAAAACTCTTCCGACTGCGGAATCGGCACGCGCGTGTCCGATTGCCCGTGCAAAATCATCGTTGGCGTCTTCACATTCTCGATGTACTTCATTGGCGAATGGTCCCAATATTCCTGGAAATTGTCCCAGGGCTCCTTGTTGTCGAAAAACATGGTCATGTAGCGGTGAATATCCGTTTGCGAATACATCGAGTAGAGGTCAGGCAGCCCTGCTCCTGGCGAAATGGCTTTGAACTTATCCGTTTGCGTGTCAATCCACATGGTCATGTAACCGCCATAGGACCATCCGAACGCCCCGAGCCTTTCGGCATCCGCCCAACCTCTGTCAACCATGGCTTGCACGCCGCTCATGTCATCTTTGTAATCGCCATCGCCCCAGTCGTTCTGGTTTGCGCCTGCGAATGTGTCGCCTCGGCCCGTCGAGCCGCGGAAATTCGGTTCAAGAATTAAGTAGCCGTTTGCCGCCAAAATTTGCTCCGTCGGGTTAAACGTCAGAAGCGATGCTCCCGTCGGGCCGCCATGCGGATTCAGCAAGAACGGATGTTTTCGCGATGCGTCAAAATCCACGGGCTTCGTTACGATGCCGTCAATTTCCATTCCGTCTTTGCTGCTCTTCCACTTCTCCACGCCTGTGCTGCCGAGCGCGTATTCATCAAGCCACGCGTTCTGATTCGTGACAAGCTGGATCGCGCGGAATTTCAAATCACTCCGGAAGACTTCTGCCGGGTGGTCAGGATCACTCCATGTGCCCACCGCCGTGAGCCCATTTGCGCTGATTTCTGCAAGGTTGATGACACCCGGCTTTTCTGTAAGTTGCCGAATAGAACCTGCGGAGACCTCTGCGGCGAAGATTTCGACAGACTCCCGCGTGTTGCTGCTGAAATAAACTGTTTTGCCGTCCGGAGCCCAAACCGGTTCGCCGGCGTTCAGCTCAAACGCCTCGGTCAATTTCCTTGCCTTGCCGCCATCGGCGCTGGCTACAAACAAATTGGTTTGGTTAAAGGGAGCGGCACGGCTGACCAGATAGGCGATCCACTTGCCGTCCGGCGACCAGCGCGCCGTGTGCGTGAAGTCGGTTGTGTCCGACACTTTTCGCTGCTTTCCGCTTGCCACATCCAACACCCACGCGGTCTGCAGGCTCCCGTCATCCAGCCTTGGTGTTGGATTACTCGTAAAGGTAATGTGGGCGCCATCTGGGGACCAGTGTGGGTCGCTAACGGTGAAATCGCCCTTGGTAATTTGTTTTTCATCTCCGGCAGAGACGTTCCACGTCCAAAGCTGAGCCATTTTCATGTCGTGGTCTACCACTTCGGCGTCATCCTTGTTCTTCATGCGTTTCTCTTGATCCTCGGGCTCCGGCACAGTTGCCACAAGGAGCAGCGTTTTGCCGTCCGGCGAGAATTCGAACGAGCGAACTCCAGATTTGTGTTTTGTGACCTGCCATGGCTCACCGCCATCCACATACATGAACCAAACCTGTTGTTTCTTATCCTTCTCCTCGCCCGCGTTCATCAGGAAGGCAACCAGCTTGCCGTCGGGCGACCATTGAACGCCCGAAACGCTTTCTTCGCCGCGCGTGTATTGCCGCGCAAGGCTCGCCGGCCCGGCCGTTGGCACGAGCCACAGTTGCGTCATCGATTTCCACGGCTTGTCTTTCTCCATTTTGGTTTCCGCGGCCAGATACGCGACGCGCGAGCCGTCCGGCGAAATTCGCGGCGAGAATACACGCGCAACGCGCAGAGCCTCCGCCGTGCCAAACAATTTCTTGCCGTCCTTGCTGCGCGGGGCGGGGGCTTCCTGCTTTTCTTTCGTCTCCTGGGCTTTTGCAATCGCGGACGTTGCGAGCAGCAACACACAAATGCACGCGGCGGGCTTGAAGTAGTTCATCCCACAGACCTCATTTCTTAGAAGCTTCGGACAGGGCCACCGAGAATCCGGCGCGAAGTATACTGACACACGTGCGACGTTACAACGCCTCGCGTTGGCTGAGCTCTTCGAGTTCTTTAGTGAATCTGCTTCGTCTTGCGGGACATGTAATCCATCAGCAGATACTGTCCCAGCGTGTAAGGCGTGGTGAAATACGCTTTGCCCCGGCACATCTGCGTAATTTTCTGCACGAAATTCACCAGCGAATAGTCGCTCGCCAGCATGAAGGTGTTAATCATGATGCCGGCGCGCTTGCACTTGTTCACTTCTTCGAGCGTTTGCCCAACGACAAAGGGGTCCAAGCCAAAGGCATTTTTGTAAATGCGGCCATCCTCGAGCGTAAGCGCCGAAGGCTTTCCGTCAGTGATCATTACGATTTGGCGCATGTCTTTCTTCTGGCGCAACAGGATGCGCTGTGCCATGCGCAAGCCCTCGCGCGTGTTGGTGTAATACGGTCCAACCTGCACGCGCGCCAGCTCGGCGAGCGGCACTTCCTCCGCAGAATCGTGGAACAAGACCAGGCTCAGCGTGTCACCCGGATACTGCGTGCGAATCAAGTGCGAAAGCGCCATGGCCACGCGCTTTGCTGGCGTAAAACGATCTTCGCCGTAAAGAATCATGCTGTGGCTGCAATCGAGCATGACCACCGTGGCGCAGGAGCTTTGGTATTCGCACTGGTGCACCATCAGGTCTGAATAATTCATCTCGATGGGGACTTTCGCGCCTTCGCGGCGCACGGCGTTGAAAAGCGTTCCGCTGATGTCCAGGTTCAGGGTGTCGCCAAATTCGTATGGCCGCGAAATGCCGCCGGATTCCACGCCCGTGGCCAGGTCGCGTGTGTCGTGCCGCCCAAAACTGCTTCGTCCCAGCGAACCCAGTAAATCCTGCAGCGTTTTGAATCCCAGGAAATCGATGGTCTTGTCGGCGATTTCAAAGCGCGCTTCCGTGCGGTCCTGCGGCTGCCCGATTTGGCCGCGCGCCGAAGTTTGCGGAGGCGGAGTCACCTGTGGAGGCTGCTGCGGATTGATGAAACCTTGGTTGGCCAGGCGCTCGGAGAGTTTGTCGAGCAAATCCTTCACGGCTTCATTGTTCATGGCGTTGGGGTCGTTCAACATTTCCCGCAGCTCATCGCTCATGGCGTTGTCAGGTAACAAATCGCCTTCTTGCAAGGCGCGCAAGATCGCTTCGCGTAGCGCTTCCATCGAGCGTTCCGGATCCATCTGCGAAACGCCGTAGAACTGCGACTCGAATCCGCTCTGCAGAAAGAAATCTCCCAGGCGCTTGACCAGTTCTTCCAGGTCGACGGCGTCGGCTGGCTCTCCCGTGTATTTGCCAAACTTGACGAATTTCATGAGGCTCGTCGCTCAGTTATCTTTGGCACAGAAAAAAGATCCCTAGTGCCGCTGCTTCTCGGATGACAACCCTTCTTAACGTCGTCAGTTGTACTGGCGCCTCGGCGGGCGCCCTCCGGAAAATTCCCGCTCGCGATGTTCCGTCTGTTTCGGTTTCTCCGCGTGAAAGCCGCGCTCTTCGCTCCGGCCGATGCGCCGATGGGCCCACAAGCCCTCCAGGATCATTTCTGCCGCGGCTGCCGTCGTAGCGGCGTCCTTTCGGTCCTGAACGCCCAGCTTGCCGATGTGTTCCATTAGTCCCTGAATCTTGGAAAGCTGTTGGCAACGCTCGACGGCACTCGCCAGTTCCGGTAGTTTCAGCTCGCCGCCCAGCTCGAACCATTGAATCACCGCTTGGAAATTCACGTCTGTAAAATGTTTGCTGAACACGCGCCCAAAGGCGGTTCGAATGAGTTCGCGCGCTATCGCGTCCGCACCCTTCAGTTCGCCTTCGTACTCCAGCTCCATTTTTCCGGTGATGGCGGGAAGCGCCGCATAAACGTCCGCGGCCCGCACAACAGTGGATTTTTCGCTGATGCGTGCGGCGCGTTGCTCGGCGCTGCTCACTACGCTTTCTAATGTGGTGATGGGAAGCCGCTGGCTCACGCCGGAGCGGCGGTCTACGCGCTTGTCTTCGCGGGCTTGGAACGCAATTTCCTCCACAACTTCACGCAAATAGGCAGGAACTTCCAACTTGCGATTCGAATCACGGCCCACCCAGGCTTCCTGCGCGGTGATGCGCATGCCTTCTTCCAGCGTTGACGGGTAGTGCGTGCGAATTTCCGCGCCGATGCGGTCTTTTAGCGGCGTGATGATTTTTCCGCGCGCCGTGTAATCTTCGGGGTTTGCCGTGAAGACCAGAAGCACATCTAGAGGTAGCCGCAGCGGATAACCTTTAATCTGGATATCGCCCTCTTGCATGATGTTGAAGAGGCCGACCTGAATTTTTCCCGCCAGGTCCGGCAATTCGTTGATGGCAAAAATACCGCGATTGGCGCGCGGCAGGAGGCCGTAGTGAATCGTAAGTTCGTCAGAGAGGTCGCGGCCGCCTCTCGCAGCGCGGATGGGATCGACGTCGCCGAGGATGTCCGCCATGGTAACGTCGGGCGTGGCGAGTTTTTCCACGTAGCGATGCTCGCGCGGCATCCAGGCGAGAGGCGTGTTGTCACCTTCCGCGGCAATCTTTTCGCGGCACGCGCGGCAGATTGGATTGAAAGGATCGTCGTTAATTTCACAACCCGCCACCACGGGCATTTCCGGATCGAGCAAATTAATGAGGCCGCGCAGAATGCGGCTCTTGGCCTGACCGCGCAATCCGAGAAGAATAAAATTGTGCCGGGAGAGCAGGGCGTTCACAATTTGCGGAACCACGGTGTCTTCGTAGCCGTGCACGCCGGGGAAAAGGGGTTCACCTTTCTCCAAGGCGCGCAGCAGGTTCCGGCGGATTTCGCCTTTCACAGAGCGTGAAGCGCCGCGCGGATCGAAATCAGGTATCCGCTTGAGTTCACCCAGGGTGGGGGGCCGGGGCTGTCCTGGGGATTGCGATGTGTTGGCCATCATTGCGGTCCATTCCGGGTCCGGGCAGGGCGGACCACGCAAAAGTTAATTCAATCCGTGTCCATTGCCTCCAGCGCGTTGCTTCATGACCTTACTATTCTGTAGATGCGGCGCCCACTCTCGGAGATATCCCACCAGGCGCTCCTGCCGGTCTTCTTCCGAACGCAATTCCAGGATTTGCTGTTTCCACAAGAGGTCCATTGGGAGAGTGCTTGTTATGCGATAGGAAAGCTCTTCTATGGGCGCGCCTTCGAGATTTTTCGGGTAATCCTCGAAAAGCAGCGTATGGCAGGCTTCGTAGAGTTCGACGAGTTGGCGTTGCAGCACGGGATTCCCGGAAGCTCCACGGTCCTCCAGGTAATCCACTTGCCCTTCCCACAGAGGATTTTCAGAGAACAGTTCTACTACGCGAAACGGAATGCGGCCCACCGTCACAATGTCCATGCGTCCGTCGTTATAGCTCTTCACGACTTCCAGGATCTCTGCGGTGCAGCCGACTTTCGCCACGCCTTTTGGCAGCGCCAGGAGCATGCCGAATTCCGATTTTTCCTCCAGGCAATCCTTCACCATTTCTTTGTAGCGCGGCTCGAAAATGTGCAGGGGCAGGGAAGCCCCGGGTAGGAGGACGACGTTCAACGGAAAAAGCGGAATGCGCTCTGGCCGCATAATTCCCATACCAAATGATACCAAACCAATGCAAGCTGGTCAGTTTTCCTGGCCATCTGGCATCTCTGGGCAGTTGCCAGCGAATCCGGATGGGGGCTTGGTGAGCGGATTATCAATGCACCAGGATTGAGGTGTTCGACTGCTAGTAATGTGTCATCAATGGTGGAAAAATGGCTGCTGGAGCTGTATTTTCGCGAGTCTTTGATTTATCTCCCATTTATCTAGGGAGGCTGAAAATGGCGTGTAACGGTCGGGAGGAGAAGTGAATTACGCAGGTCTGCTGCGGTCGGCGCTCGTTGCGCTGTTGCGAAACAAACTGCGAAGTGTGCTCACGGTCCTGGGTATCACGATCGGGATCGCCGCCGTGATTTGCGTCGTTGCGATTGGAAAAGCCGGCCAGGCGCGCGTCGAGCAGCAGCTCAACAGCCTCGGCGAGAATTTCGTGTGGATCGAGGCGGGCGGGCGCGCCGTCAATGGCAGACGCACTGGTACACACGGTACGAAAACGCTGGTGATGAGCGATGCCGTGGCTATTAAGAATCAAGTGTCTTTGATTAAGAGCGTCTCTCCGAACGTCGACGGCACGGTCCAGATCATCTATGGAAACCAGAACTGGTATACCGGATACCGGGGCGTGTCACCAGAATACCTCGACATTAAGCGCTGGTACCTTGACCAAGGCGCGGCATTTACGCAGGACGACGTCGAGCGATCCGCGGACGTATGTGTGATCGGGCGGACCGTGCGGGATCAACTTTTCGGGGTAGAGGACCCGATCGGGAAAGTCATGCGCGTTAAGGACATGCCCTGCAAGATCGTTGGCACGCTCCTGCCCAAAGGGCTGTCGGTTTCCGGCCAAGACCAGGATGACACGGTTCTCATGCCGTACACGACGGCAATGAAGAAAATTAGCGGCAATTCCTGGTTGGACGACATTTTGTGCTCCGCAACTTCGCAGGAGGCGGTGAAACCCGCGGGACAGGAAGCGGCCGCCATACTCCGGGACCGTCATCATCTTCGGCCGGAGGAAGAGGACGATTTCAACATTCGCAATCCCGAAGACATCATCCAGGCGCAACTGGAGGCCAGCAAAACGCTGACCGTGCTGCTGATTGCTATCGCCTCGATTTCGCTGATCGTAGGCGGTATCGGCATCATGAACGTGATGCTCGTTTCTGTGACGGAGCGCACGCGCGAAATCGGAGTACGCGTGGCGGTGGGCGCCACGGAAGAGGCGATTCAACTGCAATTCCTCGGCGAGTCGGTGATGTTGAGTTTGGTGGGAGGCGCCGCTGGCGTTCTCGGCGGAATTGTCGGTTCCTACCTGGTCGGCCAGACGTTGAAATGGGAGATGCAGATGTCCGTTGAAGCAGTGGTGGTTGCGGCATTGTTCTCCGTCGCCGTCGGTGTGTTTTTTGGATATTACCCGGCGCAAAAGGCCTCGCACCTGGATCCCATCGAGGCGCTGCGATACGAATGAGGCTTCCGGACGCCAAATCTCAGGACTTGTGATGAAAACAAAAAGCAAATGGCTGGTTCTTGCCGGGATTGTAGTTGCGATAGCAGCGATTACCATTATTGGGCTGAGCCGCAACGGCCAGCCGCAGCACTTTACGGCCAAAGTAGAGCGCGGTGAAATCCGCGACGTGGTGGAAGCCACGGGAATGATCAACGCGGTCATTACCGTGCAAGTCGGTTCCCAGGTATCCGGAGTCATCGCGAAGCTCTACGTTGACTTCAATTCGCGGGTCCACAAGGGCCAGGTGGTTGCCTTGATTGATCCCGCGCTGTTGCAAGGCGCGCTGCTTCAGGCCACTGCTGACTACGAAAACGCCCAGGCAAATCTTCTGGCGGCAAGAGCCAATCTGGATAAAGCCAAAGCAGCCATGGTGCAAACCAAAGCCGATTACGACCGGACTGTTGGCCTGACAAAAGATGGAATCATGAGCCAGCAGCAGCTCGACGTTGCCAAAGCCAACTATGATTCAGCGAAGGCAGGCGTGGGTGGCGCGGATGCCACCGTGTCGCAGGCGGAAGCGCAAGCGAGCCAGAAGAAGGCAGCCGTCGAAATAGCGCAAACGAATTTGAACTATACCGTAATCAAGTCGCCGATTGACGGCACCGTGGTTGCGCGCAACGTGGACGTGGGACAGACGGTGGCCGCATCACTGCAAGCGCCAACGATTTTTACCATCGCGCAGGACCTGAAGAAGATGCAGGTTTATGCGAAGACGGACGAATCGGACGTCGGTAACATCAAAGTGGGAAAGGAAGTGACGTTCAAAGTGGATGCCTTTCCGAAGGAAACGTTTCACGGCGTAGTCAGCCAAGTGCGTATGAACGCGACCACGGTGCAGAATGTGGTTACGTATGACACCATCATCGATTTTGCTAATCCAGATTTGAAATTGTTCCCAGGAATGACCGCCTACGTGACCATTCCTGTGGCCACAGTGCAAAACGTGATCAAGCTGCCCAATACCGCATTGCGCTACAAGCCGCCCCTGCCCCAAGAGGAGATTCTCGCGCTTTACAAGCAATATGGCATCGAAGGCGGCGAGCGGAGATTGGCAAGCAATGAAGTCGCCGCCGCGGAAAAGATCACGCCCACTGGACCAAACGCAATTCAGCCGCGTACGCCCCGCGCTGACAACGCCGTGGTCTGGAAGCTCCATCGCGACAACTCCATGGAGCCGGTGAAAGTGGCGCTGGGTATTACCGACCATGCCTACACGGAGGTAACTTCGGTACTTCACGGTGACCTGAAGGAAGGAGATGAACTGGTGGTTCGGACGGTGATGCCGAAGTCCGGCGCGCCTGGAGGACCCGGAGGGCCGCGCTAAGTTTCGTTGCGCGGTAAGTTTGCACTATGACCGCACTAGAATCCATGCTGGCCACGAACCAATCCACGATAGCACCGATGACTGCGGTGGACGCCGCGGTGATTAGCGTGGAGGATATTCACAAGTATTACGAACTCGGCGAGACGCGCGTGCATGCGCTTCGTGGCGTAAGTGTAGCCGTGCACGGCGGCGAATTTGTGGCCCTGATGGGCGCGAGCGGCAGCGGGAAGTCCACGTTTATGAATATTCTTGGCTGCCTGGATCGGCCTGGTTCCGGGAGGTATTTGTTGGAAGGCGTCGACGTTTCCCAGCACGACAAAAGGGCGCTGGCGCTCATCCGCAAT
>Ga0134082_10000384_pt1 | contig 15013 bp, 10 predicted proteins | sample 15_taG_6_FD_94473 | JGI IMG/M metagenome (GOLD analysis project Ga0134082, IMG submission 94473) | Grasslands soil microbial communities from the Angelo Coastal Reserve, California, USA - 15_D_Rain_40cm_5_09182015 | ecosystem: Environmental > Terrestrial > Soil > Grasslands ... | reverse complement strand
TGTTAGGCTTGATCACTTCCTCCATGAATTTCACGAAAATGGAGTCTTCGCGAAAGATTGCGTACTTGTCCATCGACTCAAAATCGATGGCAATGAAGAACGGCCACGGCAATTCAGGATCGATCCGTTTTCCACATTTAATGTTCAAGACCTCGGGAATTTTCAGAAGCTGCATGCGCGTATTCATCATCATCGCCTCCACGCGAGCAGGGGTGACCTCGGGTTTGAGTTTATAGAGAACGACATGATGAACCATGAGGGTAAAGCTAATAGGCGTTTCCGATAAGACGTGCAAGTCCGAATCCGTTGCCCGAGGGAAGCAAAACAGACGTCTCTTGATTGCCACCCTCCGGCGCATATAGGCGAAGCAGTCCGTCGGCAATGCGATCGTTACTTAAATGTGGACTCGCCGCACCTTTCGAGTGTGAATAGTTTGAAGACGCAGATGATTTTGAAAGAACCAGCCGCAGATACCTCCGCAAATCTGGAATATCCGGCGTGCCCGTTATGTGAGAGCGACCGACGCGAGTTTCCGTTTCGTTTGGGCGAACCTTATAGGGTGGCGCGCTGCATCGAATGCGGACTCCACTATCTTTATCCGCGCTTTATCGAGAGCGCGATGCACGAAGTTTATCGCGAATCATCGTACTATAAAGGCGGCGCATGCGGATACGCGGACACTAGCTACGCTGCCCAGGAATTCGCGTTGCGAGCAACGTTTAAACGCCTGCTGCGCAATCTCGCCAAACGCGGATTGACTGGTGGCGATCTTTTGGAGATCGGCTGCGGCTATGGTTACCTCCTCGATGAGGCGCGCTCGTTCTTTGGACGTCGTGTTGGGACCGAATTCTCGCCCGAGGGAGCGGAGATCGGGCGCGGGACGGGTGCGGAAGTATTTGTTGGCGGAATCGAGCAAGTTCCATCTGAACCAAAATTTGATTGTGTAATTGGGACGCAACTGATCGAGCACGTTTACGAGCCATTATCATTCGTTAAGCGATTAGCCGGCCACACAAAACCGGATGGCCATATTATTCTCGCTACTCCCGACATCGGAGGGGTATTGAGAAAGGCTATGGGTCGAAGTTGGCCTTCTTTTAAAGTTCCCGAGCACGTTCTCTACTTCGATTACCGGACGTTACGCTCATTGATGCTTCGAGCCGGTCTGAGTGATGTTTGCAGGCTACCTTATCCGCATGCGTTTCCATTGGGCTTGATTGCGGCCAAATTCGGTTTCAAGCTGCCGCCCTGGCTTGGACACTTCAAGCTATGGGTGCCTGCCACTACTGTTGCTGTTTATGGAAGAGTCTCTAACCAATAACAGCGACGCTAGGGAGCAGCCGCTTCTTTCGATTGTCATGCCCGTGTTCCGTGAAGGCGCTTCTTTGTCGGCTTTTGTGGCAGACGTCCGCAGCGCTCTAAAGCAGAGCAACCGGCCATACGAACTTGTCCTTGTAGATGATGGGTCACCGGATGACACGTGGAAGGTAATCACGACCGAGGCAAAGGGCTGTCAGGCGTTGCGCGGCTTGCGCCTGAGCCGCAATTTCGGCAAGGAAGCGGCGTTATGTGCGGGGCTGGAGTATGCTCAAGGCGATGTGGTGATCGTGATAGATGCCGATGGACAGCATCCTCCCTCGCTCATTCCCGAAATGGTGCGCATGTGGCAGGCCTCTGGGGCTGACATCGTGGAAGCGGTTAAGCGCAGGCGGGGACGCGAATCGTTATCCAGCAAGCTTGGTGCCAAATTGTTCTATTTTATCCTGAACAAATTATCCGGGTTCCATTTTAAAGGCGCGTCGGATTTCAAGCTGATGAATCGCAAGGCCGTCGATGCATGGTTAAAAATGCATGAGCGTAATGTGTTTTTCCGTGGGATGACCGTCTGGATGGGTTTTACTACTGTGCAGATTCCTTTTGAAGTAGTGCCACGCTGGGCAGGCAAGTCGGCCTGGTCTGTGTTCAAACGTCTGAAACTAGCCCTTACTGGTATAACCGCCTTCTCATCCTTTCCATTGCACTTGGTCACATTTGCAGGGGTGATTTTCCTTGGCTTGTCGGTTCTTCTGGGCATAGAGACCTTATATCTGAAGCTAACAGGCCGTGCGGTCAGTGGCTTTGCTACAGTGATTCTCCTGGAACTAATCATCGGAAGTCTGCTGATGATCAGCCTCGGTATCATCGGCGAATACCTGGCGCGGATTTACGAAGAGGTAAAAGGCCGACCGCGCTACATAGTAACCGAATCTATCGGGCCTCAGTGCTAGTTAGGTAAGCTGGACTATAGATCGATCGTGCTTACGCGATTCCCGGCCATGTTCAGCACGTACAGCTTCTGGTCTCTCAAACCCAGTGCCGATGGTCCTTCGAGCCTGTCAGGTGGCTTTGGCCGCAAACTGCCAATCCTTGTTCCGTTCAGATCAAACACGAGCACAGCATCCATGTGTACGCTTGATGCGTAGAGTCGGCCTCTGTATGCGTCGATCGCCAAGTCTTCAAAGCCTGCCGGCTCCTCCCATTCAGGGACTGGCCATTCGCTGAGAAATTTTCCATTCGAATCAAATACCTGTATCCGCTTGTTACGCGGATCGGCGACATACACTTTGGTGGTTACGAGATCCACTGCGACCGAAGTTGGATCGTCAAACTTGCCGTCGCCATTTCCTTTGCTGCCCCAAACCGACAGCACGCGTCCGTCGGAGCTGAATTTAGCGATGCGACTGCGGCCCTGATCGACGACATAAACTGCCTCATCCGGGCCAATCGCTATACGGCGCGGTCCATAGAATCCCGGCTCCGGGCCTTTCCACTCGGCGATGAATGTCCCGTCGGGGCCCAGCTTTTCGACGCGGTGATTCACAGCATCCGCTACATACATGTTACCGGTGCGATCAACGGCGATGCCGTTGGGGGCTGCCAATTGCCCGTAGCCGCTCCCTGTGGACCCGAAGGTGCTGAGAAACGTACCTGTTGGTGAAAGCTCCTCGATTCGGCCGTTGTTCGTGTCAGCGACCAGAACATTTCCATCAGCATCAACAGCAATTCCTGTGGGGGAATTAAACGCGTTTTTTCCGAACCCTTTTCCACCGTGAAAGATGTCAGTTGCGTCGCCGCGCAGGGTACTTAGTTCAGGAGTCGCAGGGAATGCGGTCACGCGTTGCTGAAACTGTGGAATGTTCTCGGCAGGGATGTTTAGTACGTAGAACGTCCTGACTCTTCCGCCAAAAGAGAACGAAATAGAATCCTCTGTTCCGAGATCTCGGAGCGATTGGAACATTCTGATGATCCTTTCTGCCTGTGGCTTCCTTTCCCATATCAGCTTCAGATCTTTGTTGCCGGGAACATAAGTTGAAATGGACTTTTTATTCGCGTTCCATACATCCTGCTCGGTCATGACAGAGGAGAAGGGCAATTCCGCGCAAAAGGACAGGATTTTGTCATCATCGTAATCATGCAAAAACAGGTGAATGATTGAATAAGCATCATTCTGGCAGATGAATGTGTCGTAAGGAGGATCGAGGATGCCTTTAATCCGATTAAACTCGTCGCGTTCTAAATGAGGACTCCCCAGGTGTTCCTGGCCGGCTACGACGTGTCTTAAGAACCGTGACACAGCGACCTGATGTTGCGCATACTGGCCAATCGAAAACGGGCTTGTGGTCTTGCTGTAGATGTACCGAACGGATGGGACCAGCCCGTCCAGCAATATGAGTGCTGCTAGGGCGCAGGCAACGACTTGCACGCCCGGCCACGGCCGAAGCTTCAGCAACGCGGCAAACGTGAAGCTCATTAGGATGATCCAGAACGGGATTGCAAGCAACAGCCGCTGCTCAACGGCAGGTCCCCCCGTAACAAATACTCCTACGACTGGAAGCGTTGCTAGCAGCACGACCTCATAACGCTTCTCCCAAACTGCGAGCACAACTCCTGGGACTAAGAACCAGTAATATGCCAACGGAATAGGCAAAAAATCCGGAAACAAAAGCCGAGGCCAATACTGGGCAGCAAAAAAACAGTTCCAGAGCCCTGTCACATAATATCGCATACCGTTAGGGGCCGTGGTTCCCCGCACCGCGTCCCAGAAACGGTGAAGGTACGCGCCTTCATAATATGTATAGTGTTCGCGATTGAAAATGATATAACAAATGATCGGCGTGGCAGCCACGAGAAAACCAAAAGCAACAGTTAGTACAGAAATCCACGGCCCACTCTTCTTTAAGCTTCTCCAATGAAGGCCGGCGTAAACGATCGCCCAAATTACCAGCGCCAGGATGTATTGCTTGCCGGGTATCGAGCTGGCAAGGCAAAGCCCTGCCGCGATCCCGCCCAGCGAGCGGCAAAATGGCGAGCCATTCTTAAATCCTACGTGCAGAAAGTAGAGAGACACAACGGCTAAAGCCACCGTCATCGGATAACGGTATCCAACGAAAGTGTAAATGAAGGCAAAGGGAAGAAAATTAAGAACGAGCGCCGTAATAGATGTCACCACGTAAGACCTGAAAAACAAGTCAACTAGCAAGAGCGCGAACACAAAGGCCGTCAGCCAAATAACAAAGAGCGCTGCTTCATACGACAGGATATTAAAGCCGAACAGCTTAAGAAAACCCCACAGATAGTAATGAAACAGGGTCTCTCGCGAAATAACGCCATGAAACCAGGCGGCCTGATATGGATGGCCGATAACGTTGCTTTTTAGATACCCGAGGTCATTGCCGGACTCGTCAAAAAGTGCGTCTCCGTTCCACGGCGCGGTCCGGAAATTCCAGAGGTGCGAGACTACAAAGAACAGAATCCAGAAGAGAAAGAATGCTGTTTTCGGCTTTATTAGGGACTTGAAACCGGTCGCCATGCCACGAGGGTCTGGCAGGAAGGCGCAAAGCAAGAAGAACATGCTAAGCAGCCAGCCAATCGGCTGCCATGCGTCGCCCCAAGCCAAATTCCGGTAGTGCGCCGCCGCAGCCCAGGCGCAAATTACCAGACTAATAAGTGAGAAGCAGAGTAACAGAACGCGGGGTGTAAGAAGTCGCGATTTTCTCTGAGATAGGTCCATAAGGGCTGGGCATCGGTTCTGCAGAATCAAACGCTAAGACGGCGTTGGGTTAATACGATGCGACGGGCTGTTATCCATTTACAGATTGATCGCGCTTACACGGTTCCCATGCATATTTAGGACGTAGAGCTTCCTGCCTGCCAAAGCCAAGGCTGATGGTCCTTCGAGTCGATCCGGCGGGTTCGGCGTTAAAGTGCCAATTCTGGCGCCATCCAGGTCAAAAATAAGCACTGCGTTCATGTTCGCGCTCGACGCGTATAATCGACCCATCTTTGAATCTATAGCCAAATCTTCGAAGCCAGCTGGCTGTCCCCATTCGGGGACTGACCATTTAGTTAGAAATTTCCCCTTTGCGTCAAATACCTGGATCCGTTTGTTCCGTGGATCGGCGACATAAACCTTGTTGGTCGTCGGATCAATCGCGACTGAAGTGTGGTCGTCAAACTGGCCATCGCCACTCCCTTTGGTGCCCCAAACAGCTAGAACCTGTCCGTCGGGGCTGAACTTAACTATCCGCGTCCGGCCTTGGTCAACAACATATACCGAGTTATCAGGACCAATGGCGATGCGACGGGGACCGTAAAATCCGGGGTCGGGACCTTTCCACTCAGCGATGAACGTCCCGTCCGCCGCTAGTTTCTGGACGCGGTGGTTGCCAGCTTCTGCGACGTAGATGTTGCCGCTCTGGTCGACGGCGATCCCGTTCGGCTCAGCTAATTGCCCGTAGCCGCTTCCCTTACTTGCTATAACACTAAGAAAACTGCCAGTCGGCGAGAATTTCTCGATGCGCCCGTTACCAGTGTCGGCGACCAGAATATTTCCGTTACTATCAAGAGCAATTCCAGCCGGCGAATCAAATTGTCCCCTGCCGGTTCCCTTGCCGCCTTCAAACATGTTGGTCAAACCTTCAGGCATGGCAGTAAGCTTAGGGGGCGGTGTATCGGGAACCTTGTAAATCACCAAGCCGTTGTATCTGCTGTCCGCAAACACCTTTGGAAAATCAGCGGCGTAAAGTTGCTCATTTGGTCGCTTGATGAACTCACCGTGCCGAACCGCATTGTCGAAAGCCACGTAGCTGATGCCATTCTCTTTCAAAAGATGGAACACTTTCCATGGGTCCTTGCTCTCAAACAGTTCTGTGTAAAGCCTATCGTGCTTGCTCGCGTTGTAACCGGCTGACCATCCGTAGTAGGGCCAGCCATACAAGACCCGCCGTCCAGCCATCAAGATAGGATGATTAACGAAGCGATCTGTCAGAAAGATATCTCGCGGCTTCGTGTTTTTCTTGAGCCAGTCGATGAGGGCATCATTCCGAAAGGGAACTTCACTCCAACCCGTGTTGTGGATCGGGAAAAATTCGATCAATCCACCTGGAATGACTGCGATAACAAGAGCGATCGCGAAGAGCTTCGCAGGCAGTGTAATTCCCCCGATCGAGAAACGCCATAGTCGCCACAAACCATAGACGACAAAGAGATTAACAACGATTACCCAGATGTGGAAAAACTTTTGATTCGCAAAGACCTCGATGGTGAACTGGAACGAAAAAGCGACCAGAAGGAGGCTCGACACTGCCAGAAAGATCCGCCTTTGCAGGCCAGTGGCGAAAACCAGTGCTAATGCTATCAACAGCCACTTAAAACCGAAGGTAAAGCCAAGGTACTTGGCAACGTTCAAGGCTGTTGGATGATCAATCGTGTAGCCCCAGTGAAGGAGCTTCGGCATCTGCGCTCTACCGCTTCCGGTGCTCAGATAAAGCGTCTGTGGCAAAGCAATCACACCTGTCGTGATGGCGAGACTCAACATTTGCATTCGCAGCGGACACAGGATCAACAACAACGCCAGCACCGGGAAGGCAGCGATGAATATAGCGCTGTTCCACATTGGCAAAAGCCCCAGGAGGACGCCTGAGAAAATGAAGCCCGGCACCGTAGCACCAAAAGGTACTGTGGTAGGGGCAATGAGCTGCTTCATTTCTAGCTCTCGAGCGATCGGCGTCTCGTGTTCTGATGCGAGAAGACTCTCAGTCTGGATGTGGTTGCCGTAGAGCGCGTGCTGATGGTCTTGAGGTGACTCACCTGGCTCAGGCGTTGCCGTATCTGTCGAAAAGGACTGTTTGGTTTGCCTTGGAGAGACCCCGCGATAGCGAATCACGAGAAAAATCAAAACCAGCAACAATATGCCAATCGCGCTCGCGAAGTGCCTCTGATTAAGGAAGGTCACCTGCGACCAGGTGCCCCACGCTTCGCCACGATACGGAAAGATGGTAGGGAGGAACTCGCGCAAGTGCAGGATGGAGTCGATTGCACCGCGCACCGAAGTTTGTTTGTGAAGGAACGGGATATAAGAGAGCGACCCGAAAAAGAAGAAGAGCGCAGAACCCACGCGTCCAACTGTGCGAGAATCAAACAATACCTCGCCGAGCGCCATCACAAGCATGAGCATCGCCACCAGCGTGATGATGCTTAGCAGATTTAGGCTCCATGCCGGATCGAGGCCCAGGAACTCCAAATTCCCAGCCTGGAAGTAGAAAAGGAAGTGGTAGCGGATTCGATCGCCCGAGAAGTGCGGGTACTCCGTGGGAAAGTTGTGACCGACGGCAAAGCTCTGCATGATAGCAGTGTTGGGCCCGAAGTCGCTGTACTCGGGATTGGAAATGTGTAGCTTTCCGGCAGTGGAGCTAAATGAGGCGAACATCATCCACGACACAAGGACGAAGTATCCAGCAATGAGCGCCCAGTCGGCTATGCTTGAACCTTTAGATCGTCGGAGGTATAAGTCCGGTGAAAAGCCAAAATCAGTCTTCGTCTGAACGCGCCTTGCAAGTTTGTGTTTCCACACGGACCGGCACACCACGGCAATTGTTGCCAGAAAGAACAAGAGATTGCCCCATAAGAGCGGTTGTTGCGCGCGAGTGAAAAGCAAGCCAGCCAGGTAAGTAAACCATGAGCTAACTAGCAGCCCCACGAGCACGGCTGCCGCCAAGCGGTGGGCAACCGATATGAATCGGTAAAAACGTCTGCAGAGAAAATCGCCAAGATAAATCGCGAGAGCCAGGTAAATGAGAGCTAACATGGCAGAGAGTTGATTGCTGAGAGTGGATAGCTAATAGCAGAGAGGATCCCCAAGAAGAATCACGAGCGTCAGATAAATCAGAGCCAGCATGTGCGAACCCTCGTTGCTTCACCCGCGAGCACAGGCGCGAACTCTAAGCACGCACTGCTTTCTGTCAAACGCACTAGTGTCGCGGCGTTGGACGACGCGGCGGCGTGGGGCGAGGTCGCGGTGTCGGATTAGCTCTTGACGTCTCTCGCGGAAGGGCAAAGGCATACACTTTATTGTCTCCGGCGACATAGATGCGTCCTCTAGCTACGATGCCTGTAGTGCTATAGTAATGTGTCCCAGCCATCAGTTCGTTCGGGCCACCGCCATCATAAATAACCGCACCAGTGTCGCCATCATAACCGTGTAACCGCTGATCGCCTCCAGTGAGATGATCTTCGGTTCCGACCACCCACACAATCATGTTATTGGTTCCATCAGTGGAGGTGACAAAAGGCGAGGCGCAACCGCCACTGGCCCGGGTCACACTCCAACCGCCGGGGATGTCGATGTCAGGCGGATTGGCCGAAGTAACGCGGAACGCCGAGGGGACGGTGTTGCCGTCGTTGTTGGCGCGGAACGCGACATAGGTGCCATGTTCGGTCCGATAGGTGACAGCTGCTTGGAGAATAGTGCTGCTGGCAACCTGAGATACAGCTATGGGCGCACTGATCCCACCAAGGTCGTCTCGATTAAGCAAATACGCGTTGCGGTTCTTAGTCAGTGCAACCACAAGGTGCGAAGGGGTTGCATCTGGCACGTCCACCAGCAACGGACCTGAGCTGCCCAGATCCCCGTCGATTTGATCGAGGGACTGCCAATTGCTAGGCACCCAATAATCACTGGGTGAGCCGCTAAAGATGGGGCCGGGTTGGAAGCGAATCACCGCTTCGCCGCCGCTCCAGTTGCCGCCAGTGTTAACCGTGTTACCAGTGGTAACGAACGGATTGATCCCATCACTGGCCACGCCGCCGACGCCCCATATAGCGCCGCCCCATGCACCGCCGCCGCCGGCAGCCCATGCTGTTACGCTGGCTGGATTATCGATCGGCACTCCCACCAGCCAGCCATGCCAGAGACTGCAATCCCTCATACTCCCATATCCAACATAAAGAATGTTACCCACGATACCGAGCGCCGGTCGTTGCTGTTGGATCGCTGCAGTGAAGTTGATCCCGTTGTATGTAGCTGACGTCTCCACGTCCACGGGCCAGCCGGGATCGATGTCGCCGGTGTCCACGTCAAGCGAGAAGATGAGGTGTTTCTTGGTCGTGCCACTGTCGGGTGTAATCATTGCGTCTAAAAAGAGCGCGCGTGAAGCCAGATCGACAATGGGCGTGCCAGTGATGCCCATGGGATCAAACTTGGTGCAGATGAGATCGTCTGCCGATACCGCCGGGCCAACGTTGCGCTCCCAGATAACGCTGCCATCGAGGGCATCGAGCGCGTACACGTTATTCGATTCGGTTACTGCAATAATTGTTGGCTTGTTGCCTGGGCCGTCGTCGATGTAAAGAGGCTGTGCATAGACGTTGCCGACGATCGTGCCGTCAAAATTGAGGTCCCGTGTCAGACTAGCGGCAGCGCTCGGCGTGAATGCGGAATCAACGTAAAGACCGTCCCGCGAATCGTGGTTGTGAAACTGGGTCACATTGACCTGCGCCGCGCCTGCAACGCTTCGCGTAGCGAATGCGGGCATGGCGTTTGCCGGAAAAATTGCACTGAGAATGACAATGCATGATCCGGCAATGACAGGCGATGAAATGAAGATTTGAGATTTCATAGACAGCAGTCTGAGAGTGGAGGCGCCCTTTCTACCACAATGCGCTGCTTCCTTGTCAAGCCGTACAGCAACGGCTGTGCCGCGTTGAAATGGGAGGTTGTAGGGCAACCGCTTCGGTTGTCCTTTGAATTTGCGAACCACGGGTGCCTCTGCGCGATCATGTCGGGCATCAGCAAGCGGGGCGCTTGCCCTACAAAGTTTGTTCTGAATCGCTAGTGCGGTGTCGAATCCAGGAGGCGGATTGAGAGTTAGACTTCGTTTTTTTAACCACGGATTACGCCGATAAAACGGATGAAGAGATTGCCCACCAAACACACTGATCACACGGATAGCTCGGAACAGTTCAGGTCGGTCCCCCGAACATAGACACAACTTGCAGTCTATACTTCGACGTATTCAGCGACGGACGTGGGCAAAGGAATTTCCACTCCATCTTCTTTCATGCCCTCGAGATGGATTTCGATTACCTGCTTGATGAGTCGTTCCGTTTCTTGAATAGATTCGCCGACGGCGACACATCCCGGAAGATCAGGGACAAACGCTTCATACCCTGTATCACTCTTCTCGATAATGACGGCGTAACGCAGATGTCTCATTTCCAACCTGCTTGTTTGCGGATACTGTTCAGGGTTCCTTTGGGAATGGCCAGTCCTGTATTTCCAGCAACGGTGACTCGCATCCATGGCTTCGTCGGATGGACAAATTGACGATGACTGCCCCTCTGCCGAGCAAGAATCCATCCTTCTTTCTCAAGACGCTGCAGGACCTCCCGGACTCACGAGCCGATAATGTCATTTCTACCGGGAGCGTCAACGCAGTCGTGTCGATACGGGAGGCCGATTGAGAGTTGGATTTCGTTTTCTCAACCACTGATGACACGAACGGCACGGACGACTAAGGGGCATGTTGATTGCTGAGAGTCGATCCGCCTTCATCGCTTGGGCTTCGTGATTGCGTGCGATCCGCTTCATCCGCGTGATCCGCGGTTGATCCTCTTTGTGTCAATTAGTGTCTATTCGCGGTTTACGGCTGGATCTGGTCGGTCCAGAGAAATTGCCATGTAGCTATAGCGTTGATTGCCACTGAGATAGTGAAGAGCGAGATTTCAGGCACGGATATCTTCGCTGGCCCATTGCCCGTCAGGAGAAGGAAGATCCAGGGAACCAGGATCATGGCGTAGCGGTAGGAGAATTGCCAGCTCCCCGGATTTCCGTGTAACCAAAGCACAAGCGTTAAAATGCTGATAGCTATCCAGGCTACCACCTTGTATCGTCCGCCTTGGCGAAACAGAAGGCATAGGAAGGGGCTGGCAAGAAAGATCGAGCAGCCAAAGCCGTCTGGGCGGATATAGGGGAAGTAACCAAAACTCTCATATCCTTGGAATAACATCGTGTAAATATTCCAGGGGATAGCATGGATCGAAAACAACCCATGCTGATACCAGGGCTCCTGCGCCACTTCCGGGATGTGGATGTAACCAAAGTCGAAGATTGAACGAAAACGTACGAAGTTATAGGCGGCCGTCGCGAGCGCGAGTATTGCAGGCAGGCTTAGGAAACGGATGAGCACTGGGCTGTTTTTCCGAACTCCTTGCTCTAGGTTCTTCCAGGTAAAAACTGTTCCGTTTGGCTGGCGCCAGAACAAATAAAGGTAGAGGGGCAATGTGATGAGTAGCTCGGTTCGATTTCCAAAAGCCATGGTGAAAAACGCTCCTGCAACAAGTGGCAACGAGCGGACCAGAGTAAAATAGAGCGCAGCGGTTTGCCCGAGCAAACCTAAACCAAGAGCGATTTGCCAGGCGCCGCCGAATCCGAGGTTGCACCAGGTCCAAGTTCCGAAAATTGGGAACAAGGCCAACATGATCCTGCGACTTAACGATTTGGCATTGAGGCTGGAGTAATCGGCTCCAAATGGCTTTGCTAGTTGAAAAAAGAAATAAACGCATAATCCCGCAATCAGAGACGCTAAGATATGTCCGGGAAAGCTATGGAGCACATTCGCGTTTCGCAGGAGCGCTACTGGAAGCATGCTAATCACTGCTCCCAGCGGAAAAGCTGAGTAATATCTCTCTCCCTGCGGGATCATTTCATTCAGCCAGTCAGGCGGTTTTTCCCGAAGACCCAGCTGACCATGGAGCAGGGCTGAGGCGATCTGACTCGTGTAATCCAGATCGTGCAGGGTTGCCTTGGTCGAGAAATAGAAGACAATCGCCGCGAACAGCGAGACTGCTATGGCCACCGGAAACTCTCGAATCTTGTTAGTTTTCAATGCCATAGTAATGACGAAGCACGAGCGATCCGCCTGCGCCGGGCTTCGGCGTGACAGGCGAACGACGAAGGAATGTCAAAGATTTGTGATTGCGGCTGCCGGACTCTGTCAGCAGTGCCGCGACCGGGGCCTGCCCGGGTTATCTCACTTCCATCTTTCATAAGAATGCCGGCCTAACAGCTTTTCCCAGGCGGCTCTTGTCTCGGCGGGCACATTTAGATCGGCGTCGACGAGCCAGGAGACTGTTGCAAGCGAGTTTATAACAACTGAGAGAGCGATTAGTCCAATTATTATATGACGAGACCATAGCAACTCTGAGCCGCCTGAACCTAGAAAGATAACAAGGCAGAAAATCAGGAGAGGATAAAAATCAGCAGCGTAACGTTGGGCTAGCACGAAATATGAGAGGATGCAGAGAAATTGAACGACGAGGGCCGCGGCAATACCCCACCCGAGGAGATCGACTTTCTGTCGAACAAAACACACGATTCCCATGATCCCGGCAAAAACAAGCCAACTGGAAGACCAGAGGAGAGAGATGTATACCTCGCTGTCCGAATTGGAAAAGAGCGAAGGATGGTTATAGAGATGGCGGTCTACCGCGACGAAAGTAGGTTGACGTTCAAGGCTAGGTAGGCGCAGGCTGAAGTAGTCAGCAAAACTATAGGGAATGCGACGCGGGCTGAATATTCCGCATTTGTGCGCAAACTCGCTGTGAACCGGGTTGACGTAGTAGTCATAGTTTACTCCGGTGAACGTGCCGAATCTTGCGTAGCTTAGCCAAACATAAAACGCGAGGGCAGCGCCCAGCGGCAGAAAGAGGGCCAGCAGATTAGTTAATCGCTTTTCGCGTCCTACCTGTATGGCAAGGAGCGGTGCGATCAGGATGAAAGGTACGCCGAAGGTGACTCGTGAAAGCAAAGCTCCAGCGGCGCAGAGAGAGAATCCCCACAGTGAGCGTGTCAAAGCAGCGCCGTCAGTTTGTCGCGAGCGAAACGTGAAGTAGAGCGCGGCCAGCGACCAAGCCAGGCCCCAGATGATTGCTTCGTCGTAAATGGAAAGATTTCCAAGCAGTAAGAGTAGAGGTGAGCCGAGTGCAAACCCACCGATGCATGCATTTCCTAGCCAGGTACGGCCTCGTGAGGAAAGTGGAGAGGAGCGCAAGGCTGTGCCAATAAGACCCGCGACGGCAAATAGCGCAACGAGAGCCGCGCAAAATCCTGAAATACGCGACCATTTTCCATGTCCCGCCGGATAAGCGAAATTTAACGGAATCCGAAGCAACGCCGGGAACGGTCCAAAGTACATGCGCACGTGATCGTTTACGAGCATTGCTTCGTGACTGATTGCCTCTGCATCGACGTCCACATCGCCTCGCAGAAAATGCTCCGCCTGGGAATCATAGGCACCGCCTAGCACTTCCTTAACAAAAACCTGTCGTCCACCGGTCGTGGTGAAGACCCAAAGAAGAACGCTCAACAGGAGGATGAGCGGCAGAAATCGCGGAGTGGGGTCAGAAGATCGCCCTGAGGCGTTCATCCTTTGGCAGCATCTTGAATGACTTGAACACTCTCTGTTCCTATCCTGCTCACGCTCGGATTCCGCCTCTATAGAGCATGACTAAGAGCAACAGTAAGACGAGAGACCTACCTTTTAAAATCCAGAGCGCCTTTTTTGACCGCGTAAGCGTAGCCCACCATCAGAATCGTGATGAAGCTGAGCATGCTCCAGAAAACGACGCTGCTCTGCCTGATAGCGTCGCGGTACACGACTGCCCACGGGTACATGAATACGATCTCGATGTCGAACAGGATAAAAAGCATCGCCACGACATAAAACTTCACGCTGAAGCGCGGCTGGCGTTCACCTTGAGGGATCATACCGCATTCATACGCGGTATCCTTGGCGGGCGTACGTTTTCCGCTTTTGCCCACCAAGACACTGACGACCAACGCGGAAGCGGCGAAGAGGATGGCTACCAGGATTTGCAGGAGAACCGGCAAATATTCGCCTAGCATCCGGAATTCTCTGGAATCAGGAGCGTTCCGTTATTTTACACCAGCAAGATGGCCATTCTGCTGGGCAATTGCGTTGGCCAAAGCCGAAGGCAACCCCTTGTATTTCTTGCCGTTCTTCTTGACCGCTCCGCGCGCCACGAGATTTTGCAATTTCTCATAGGCTCGCAAGCGCAGCATTTCCTCGCCACCGCTGGCAGCGTTCCGGGCCCGAAGATTCTCATGCACGATGTCGAACAACTGCTTAAATTCGAACGACGAACGCCGTGAGAGGACAGCTACCAGCTCCTCAGTTACCAGATCAGGAACGCGACGGGAGAATGCATTTTTCTTTAGAATAGCCATAGGGCTAGAAACATAGCACGTTTTCGCCAAACTGCAGCACTTTTCTTTGTTCTCCCGTGGCTGAAACTTAAAAGAGTGCCGAAATGGCGCAGCTCTCCAGCCGAGCAATTCTTTCCCACCTATGGCGTGGCCGATGGGCTGCTCATCGCCGGCTGCGGCGTCGCTGTCGAAGAAGGCGCCCAACTGCCAAAGCCTGTGACGGCTTGTTGTCGTGCCGCCGTGCCGACGCTGCTCAAAATGGCGAGGCCTATAGCCGCTTGGTCCAACGTTATCGGTCCGAGCGACTCGGCCACATAGCCATCACGGTCATATCTTTGCGAGGAAACAATCGGACTCAGGTGCTTTGTGATCACATCTGGCGATGGAATCTTGCCCAGATCAACGGAGCGAGTTATTGCCGGCATGAAAGCCGCCGCCATTAGCAACATTGGACGAAGCGAAGCATCAAGC
>Ga0134082_10000374_pt1 | contig 15186 bp, 10 predicted proteins | sample 15_taG_6_FD_94473 | JGI IMG/M metagenome (GOLD analysis project Ga0134082, IMG submission 94473) | Grasslands soil microbial communities from the Angelo Coastal Reserve, California, USA - 15_D_Rain_40cm_5_09182015 | ecosystem: Environmental > Terrestrial > Soil > Grasslands ... | reverse complement strand
TCTGTCATCCTGAGCGCCGCAGGCGCGAAGGATCTGCTCCCAGCACCTCGTCCAGGATGCGGAGCGTCTGGTCCACCGTCGCCTCGTCGTGCGCCAGCGACACGAAGTTGTACGCCGTCCGCTTGAACAGCACGCCGCGCGCGGCGCATCCGCGCGCCACCTCGCGCGATATGTGCTCCGCCGCGAAATGCAGGAAACACATCTCGGCGATCCCGCCGACGCCGGTCACGAGATCCCCGTGCTCACTATGCACCCGATGCAGGCCGTGTAACAGATACGTGCCGACCCGGTGCAGATGCGCGCATACGCTTTCGCGCTCCATCACCTCGAGCGTCGCCTGCGCCGCCGCCAGCGCCACGCCCTCTGTCGCGAGGGTCGACGAGATCCAGGTGCGGGACACACCCGCCATGAGATCGGCCCGACCCCCGACCGCCGCGAGAGGGAACCCGTTCGCGAGCGCTTTGCCGAGCACCATCAGGTCCGGCCGCACGCCGAACCGCTCGGCGGCGCCCCCGATGGCGAGCCGGAACGCCGTCTTGATCTCGTCGAACACCAACACCGCGCCCACGCGCTGTGTCTCCGCCCGCAGCACCTCGAGCCATTCGCGCGTGGGCTCGACCACTACCACGGGTTCCACGACGACGACGGCCAAGCGGTCTCCCGCTTCGCGGATCAGCCGCCGCGTCCCCTCGGCGTCGTTGAACGGCAGCTCGGCGTACAGAGCGCGAGTCGAGGCCGGCACGCCGTCGGCGCCCTGGCACCAGTCGAGCCAGCCGTGGTAGCCACAGCCGAGCACCTGCTCGCGCCCGGTGGCTACCCGGGCCAGCCGCACGGCTGCGGCCACAGCCTCCGCGCCGGTCTTGAGAAACCGCACGCGCTCGAGCCATGGGATGCGACGGCTCAGCGCCTCGGCAAGCTCTTCTTCGAGCACGGGAGGGAGCGGCCCCACGACGCCGGCCGCGATCGCCTGCTCGGCCGCGCGATTCACGTCCGGATGGCCGTACCCGAGCGCCACCGCGCCCAGCGCCATGACGTAGTCCACGTACTCGCGACCCCGGGCGTCCCACACGCGGCAGCCGGACGCCCGCACCATCCGCTCGGGGACGCTCGCGTCCTCGCCCAGCTCGGCGCCACCGAACAGGGCGTCCGGCCGCTTACTACCGGTCGACGTGAATCCCGGAACGCGCCAGTCGCTCACCGTATTTCACCACCTCGATGGCCATCGCGCGCAGCAGCTTCGCCTCGCGCTGGTCGAGCGGGGTGCGGTGGATGATTTCCCGCACCGTCCGCATCACGCCTTCGACTTGGCGCGTCTTAAAGAACTCGATCACCCGGAGGGCCGCCTCGACGTCGGCGAACAGCCGCTCCAGCTCCTCCGTGGCCGCCGGGGGCGCCTCGCGGCGCGGCGCCTTGAACGGGCGGGCGTCGTCGCCGCGCGCCAGCGCCAGCTCGTACAGCATGAGGACCACCGCGTGCCCGAGCTGCAGCGAGGCGTACGCGGGATTGGTCGGAATGGTGACGACGCGGTGGCACAGGTCGAGCGCGTCGTTCGGCAGCCCCTTGTCCTCGCGTCCGAACAGCAACGCCACGAGCCCCGCCTCAGCCTGCGCGACGATCTCGGCCGCCGCCTGGCGCGGGCGCTGGGGGTTGCGCTTCGCGCTCCGCTCCCGCGCGGTGAACCCGACCACGTGCACACAGTCGGCGAGCGCTCGCTCGAGCCGATCGTAGCGCGCTACGCGCGCCAGGACGTCCTGCGTCTGGTGCGCGATTCCCTCGACCCGGTAGGCATCGTACTCGCGCGGATTGACGAGGCGCAGGTCCCGAAAGCCGAAGTTCTTCAGCGCCCGCACTACGTGCGCGATGTTGACGAGGTCTTGGGGCTCGTGTAGAACCACCACGACGCTCATGAGCGGGAAGAACCAAACGCGGAACGCGGAACGCGGAAGGCGGAACAGCAGTGATGGGTCGTTCGCCGCGCGGCCCTCACCCTGACGTTCCGCGTTCCGCGTTCCGACTTCCGCGTTCGCATCATCCCACTAGCTCCAATATCCCCAGCCGTGCGGGATCCTGTCTGTCGCCCCGCAACCACACCCAGCCGTTACCGCCGCTCCAGACGAGCTGTCCCGCGCGCCGCTCGCGGCCGGGGAGCATCTCGTTAATGATAAGGTCGAAGCCGACCTGGCCGCCGACGTGGGCGCGCTGCCATTCCGGCCAGGCGACGGCGAGGGTGATGCGATAGCCCTGCTCGGTGCGCCGCCAGGCGCCGTGGACCGACCTGGGCGCTCCCGGCGATTCTCCCGCGCCGCGCACCCGCACGCCGCCCCCGTCTAGCCGCCCACCTTCCACCTCGGGCACGACCAGAAAACCGGAGACGTCGCCGCCTTCCAAGTCGCGGAGGTAGAGCTGGACGCCGTCCGAGTGGATGTCGTCCGGCTCGTTGTCGAGCCGCAGCGGTGGGGCTGCGGCAGCGCGGAAGCACAAGTCGGGCTTCGTCACCTCGACCGCCAGGTAAAGCGCCTCGTCGTCCCACCCGACGTGAGCGGTCGCGGAAAAGTCCTCGGGCCCGGAGTACGGTTCCTCGCTGCGGCGATACTGGTCCTCGAGCTCGAGCCGCAGCGGCTCGCTGGTATCGAACCCGTCGCCCGTGCCGTCAAGCGCAGGAGGCCGATCGACGCGCAACGCCGCGCCAACCGCCGGTTGGGGGAGATCGAGCTCGATCAGTGGTTGAAACGGAGGCTCGGGATCCCGCGCGCCGCTGAGTCGTACGCGCCTCGCAGGAGCGGTGACCTCCCAGCCCAGAGGGGACGGCGAGTGGCGGTCCACCCCGCTTGTCGTTTCGACCTCGATGACGCTGCCTTTCACCCCTACACCGCGCACGAACGCGGCTGCGCCGATCGGCTCGAGCACCGTCACGAACCGGACGCTGCGCCCTCGCGCGCGCAGCAGGTAGAACGGTGCGCGCGTGCCGCTCCCCGGCAACCCCGGTCCTTCGGCGCGGAGCAGCTCTCCTTCAAGCAGAAAGAGCGCCGTCAGCGGTCGGCTATCGGCTGCCAGCTCGAGGGTTATCGGTCCCTTCGTCTCGGGAGCGAAGCGCTGGGCGCGCGACGTGAACTCATCCTGCAGCTCGGCGTCCTCCCACCGTCCCCGCGTCACCACGTCGCCGCGCCCCTGGAAGTGCCACGGCAACTCGAGCAGATGATCCTCGCGACTCGCCAGCTCGACGATGTCGAGCAGGTACGCTGGGCCGGCCACCACTGTGCGGGTGACATCGCCGTTGCGGCCGCGCGTCCAGCCCCAGTCGCCCGGCGCGTCGAAGGTCTCACACATGGCGTTCCCCCCGCGGGACGCACCGTCCAGCCGCGGCGCGTTGTGTGCCAGGGTAGAGCGGTACCACAGGAGATCACGCGCCACGTACGACCCGGTGCCGACGTCGGGGAGCCAGTGCACACCGTCAGCGTGGAGCGTCAGATGCAGCCGGTCAGGGTGCCCGTGCCCGCCGCCGAGTGGGCCGCACTCCAGGCTCACGTAGCGCTCCCCCGCACGCAGCACCGCAAGGCCTTGCGAATCGAGCAGCGCGCTGCCGGGGACCCAGGGCGGCGCGTCGGACGGAAGCTCCGGCAGCATCTCTAAGAGGGACCACCACGACAGCGAGATCCGGGATGCGGGATGCGGGATGCGTTCGACGGGAGCATCGTGTAGATACGAATCGAACACTTCTGGGACGACGCCCGGGACGCGGTAGAGCGCCTGCAGCCAGCTCGCGACGTCCCGCATCCCGGTTCCCGCATCCCGCATCCCGCATGTCGCGAGCCCGATCTCCCACAGTTCGAGATACATCGGTTGCGCGAGCGAGACCCCGAACCGCGAATCCTTTCTCGCCGGGAAAGTGAGATCCGGGAGTGCGGTGAGCGCGGGCGCGAGCAGCGCCGCCCGCACGCGCGCCGCCAGCGCGGGCTCCGCGCCTAAGTCGACGCCCGCCGCGCGCGCCCACGCGGCGCCGGTCAACAGCCCGCGCAGCGCGAACAGGTGGTAGTTCTCTCCCTCGTACCACATGCCGTCCCGCCCGAAGCCGCGCATCAGGTGCGCGAGCAACCCCGTCTCCCCTTCAATGGCGCGTTTCGCGAGATCGTCGTCCTCGAACCACACGGCGATCGCGGCCAGTGCGGCGTCGTTCCACGTCTGGCGGTTGGAGAATCCCTCGTCGAATTCGCCGATGAGATTGGCCGCTTCATCCGCAACCTGCCCCACGCCCCGGCTCGTCGCCTCGTCCAGATGACCTGACTCCCGCAGCAGCATCGCGGCCGCCAGATAGTTCAGAATCCAGATCGATTCGAGATAGGTCGAGAAGAACAGCCGGCTCGGACCCAGCACGTTGTCACGATTGGGATATTGCCAATAGCTCCGGGCGTAAGCCCGGAGGATCTCGGCCGCCCGCACCCCCGCTGCGTCGCTTCCCCCCAATGCCTGCAGCGCCGCGAGGTGGGCGGCGCGCTCCGCCAGCCAGAGGTGCTGGAACCGCGCCCAGTGCCGGTCGTGCCGCTCGCCGGCCCACGTCTTGCCGCAGCGCGAGCAATGGTGCTGGTTTGGGCTCCAGGGATCGAACAGGAGCGCCGTGCCGTCGTCGGGGCAGATTCCGCCGTCGCTCGAGAGCAAGGCTTTGAGCGGCGGTACAATCGGCCGGCGCTCGAGCAGCGGCGCGGCCCGCTCGGTGAGGCGCGCGAGCAGCGCCGTGAGATCCGGCGCCTGCGCGATCTCCGCCCTTCGGGCCGCCACCGCTTCCGCTGTCACCATGCGCGCACGCCGGCCGTGGCCCAGCGCACGGGAAGCACGGTGGCTCCTGCGTCCCGCGCCGCGGTGATCGCGGGCCGCGCGTCCTCGCTGGTAATGAAGAACATCGCCCCCCCGGCTCCCGCGCCGGCCGCTTTGCCGCCGAGCGCACCCGCGTTCGCGAGCGCGCGCTCGAGCCGCGCCATCTCGGGCGTGCACATCTCGGAGTCGAGCGCTTGCTGGTGTCGCCAGTTCTCCCACAACAGTGCTCCCGCGCGCCCCAGGTCGGACGCGCGCAGCGCTTGCGCCATCGCTTCCGCCAGGTCCCGCATGGCCCGCAATGCGCCCGTTACCTGCCGGTCACCGCGCTCGTACGCCGCCATCACGCGCGCGATCGTGGCGCCCGAGACGCGCGAGCGGCCGGTGTAGCACAGGACGGTCTGGCGCTCGAGCGCGGCGGCGAACACCGGGTCGAGGGTGATCGGCTCGATCCCGACGTCCGGATCGTGGAAGCTGAGGCGCTGAAACCCACCCAGCGCTGCGGCGAACTGGTCCTGCTTGCCGCCGGGAATCTTTGCCTCGACGGTCTCGAGGTACCAGCCTTGCTCGGCGATCTCCCGCTCGGCCAGCCGCTCACCGCGCGCACAGGTGAGCGCCGCCACAAGCGCCACATCGAGCGCGCCCGAGCTGCCGAGCCCCGACCCGGGGGGCGCCTCGGATCGCGTGGTGAGGGTACAGCCGCTCTGCACGGGAAACATGCGCAGCGCCGCCTTGATCAGGTCGAGGCGCCCGTCGAGGACGAGCCCGCGCGAGTCGGCGCACTCGAGCTCCTGGCCGAGGTCCTCCGCCACGAGCCGGATCAAGCTGCCGCCGAGCTTCAGCTCGACGTGCGCCGAGAGTTCGATGCATCCGTTCACCACGACGCCCCCTTCGCGCGTGGAGAACGGCGGCACGTCGGTCCAGCCGCCTGCGAAGTCGAGCCGCGCTGGCGCCGTCGCCCGGAACTCAATGGGCAGCTCGCGCCGCCTCACGGCCCGATGCGCCACTGGGTGACGGCCGGCAGCTCTCCCCGCACGTCCATCCGCACTCCCTGCACGCGGCGGTTCATCCCCTGCACACCCCGCGCATGATAAAGGAAGGCGATGGGGAGCGAATCGCGAAACAGGCGCTGGGCCGTGGCGGGGTCGGCCGGGGCGCGCAGGCCCGCAAGATCCGCGAGCTGGCTCAAATACCCCAATCCCGGATCACCGGCCGTGCCGACCACGGCGGCGTCGAAGTCGTGGCGCCGCGGGTTCACGCGGTCGAGGAACGCGCTCAGCTCGAGCTGGCGGATCGAGGCGCGCACCCCGACGCCCGCTAGGCGCGCCTGAATCATCTGCTCGAGCGGCGCTTCGCCGCTCCCGACCGTGAGCAGCTCGAAGGCGATCGTTCGGCCGCCGAGTAGGCGGCGCGCCGAGTCGGGATCAGTCAGGATCGGGCGTCCGGGCACGTAGCCGGGCACGTCCGGCGGCACGGGGCCGTCGGCGACCGTGCCGAAGCCATAGAGATACCCGTCCACGATCTCCCGGCGATCGAGCGCCAGCGCCACGGCCCGCCGGACCCGCGCGTCGTCGAACGGCGGGCGCCGCGTGTTGAAGACGATGCCGTACGGATAGATGAGAGGGTAGTCGAGCACCGCCAGGTCGGGGTTCCTACGCACGAAGGCCGCGTGCGCCGGCTGGATCCCGGCGAAGTCGATCTCGCCCACCGTGAGCGCGGCGAGCTTGGTGGTGGGCTCGTCCACGACGACCACGATGAAGCGCGCCAGCTGGGGAGGGCCGCCAAGCGCCGGCGGAAAGGTCGGATTCGCCGCGAACACCCAGCGCCGGTTCGACTCGTGCGTGACGAAGCGAAAGGGGCCGTTTCCCACCGGGTGCGCGTTCCACTCCGCCTGGCGCAGCCGCGTGCGTGGAATCGAGTCCAGCAGATGGGCCGGCAGGACGGCGAGGTCGGTGAAGACATCGGGCAGCTCCCGTTCGGGCCGGCTGAACCGCACGATCACCGTCGAGTCGTCGGCGTCGTTCGCGGACACGACGTTAGCCAGATCGCTGAGCCGCGGATATCCGGTGACCGAGTCGCAGGCGGTGTTAAGCGTCCAGACGACGTCGCGCGCCGTCGTGGCGACCCCGTCGTGCCACCGCACACCGGGCTGCAACCGGAACGTGAGCGTCGTACGCTCGGCCGACCACGTCCAGCGGCGCGCAAGGTACGGTTGGGGGACGAGGGCCGAATCGTAGCGCGCGAGGGTGGTGAGCAGCACGTAGCGCTGCACCTGCTTCGCGAGCGGGTGCGTCGTGAAGAGCGGGTTCACGCTCTGGAGATCGGCGCCGGAGGCATAGATGACTGTGCGCCCGCGACGCGCGGGGCTCACCCCGCACGCCAGCGTCGCCCCGGCGAGCAGCACCCGCCTCATCGGCCGCAGCACGCCCGCATTCTAGCGGCCGCGGCAGGGGCGCGCGAGATTCGGCGCATGCTCGCCGGACTCGCACGCCGCGCCAGCACGGGCCTCGCCGTCGTAGCCGGCGTCGTGACCTTGACCTTTTTCCTGCTTCGCCTCGCCCCAGGCGATCCCGTGGCGCTACTGGTCGGCCCGGCCGCCACGCCGGCGCAGATCGCCGCTCAGCGCCGTGTGCTGGAGCTCGACCGCCCCCTCGCGGTGCAGTATGGCGCCTGGCTGGGCCGCTTCGCCCGCGGGGAATGGGGCACCAGCATCGCGACCGGGCGGCCGGTGCTCGCGCTGCTCGCCGAAGCAGTGCCGGCCACGCTCGAGCTGGTCGGCCTGTCGCTGCTGCTGAGCTACCTGCTCGGCGTAGCCGTGGGCGCGGTCCAGGCGACCGCGCATCGCCGCGTCGACACGGCGCTTTCCGTCGCGACCGTCACCCTGTTCGCCGTTCCCGGCTACTGGCTGGGCCTGATGTTGGTCATGGTATTCACCTACTGGGCTCGCGCGCTCCCCGCCTTCGGTCGCGCGGGGCTCGACAGCGACTTCCTCTCGGGCGGGGCATGGCTCGCCGACCGGCTGCGCCACCTCGTCTTGCCGCTCACCACTCTCACGCTGATCGGCATTGGCGGCGCCGCGCGCTTCGTGCGTGGCGCGATGCTCGACGTCGTGGGTCAGCCGTTCGTGAGGACCGCGCTGGCCAAGGGGCTCGCTCCGTTTCGGGTCGCGCAGCGCCACGTCGCGCGCAACGCGCTCATCCCCGTCGTGGTCCTGCTCGGCCTGTCGGTTCCCACGCTGTTCTCGGGTGCCGTCTTCGTGGAGTTCGTGTTCGCATGGCCCGGCGTCGGTCGCCGGTTGGTCGAGGCCGTGCTGGCGCGCGACTACCCCGTCGTGATGGCGGCGACGGCGGTGAGCGCGATCCTGGTGGTGGTCGGGAACCTGGTCGCCGACGCGCTGGTGGGGTGGATCGATCCGCGGATCCGCCACCAGACCGAGGCAATGTGAAGCGGCTGCTGCGCGACCGACGCGCCATCTTCGGCGCCGGCGTGCTGATCGTGGTCGTCGCAGCGGCCCTCGCCGCGCCGCTCGTCTCGACCGGAGACGCGGCGGCGCAACCCGACATCGTCGCCACGCGGTTCCTCGCGCCACTCGCCACGGACGCTCGCGGCGCGATCCACCCGCTGGGCACCGATCGGTTCGGGCGCGACGTATGGACGCGACTCGTCTACGGCGCTCGGGTTTCCCTCGGCGTGGGCACGCTCGCGGTGCTGCTGGCGATCGCGATCGGCCTCGCCGTGGGGGCGGTCGCGGGCTACTGGCGGGGACCGGTGCGCTCGGTGCTGCTGGCATTCACCGATTTCGTGCTCGCTCTCCCCCGCGTGGTGCTGCTGCTGTTGCTCGCGACGCTGTGGCGCCCGAGCGCGGCGCTCGTCATCCTCGTGCTCGGGGTGACCGGCTGGATGTCGGTCGCACGCCTCGTCCAGGGCGAGGTCCGTGCGCTCGCCGCGCGCCCGTTCGTCGAGGGGGCGCTCGCGTTGGGGCTCTCGCGCGCCAGGATTCTGTGGCGCCACATCCTGCCCAACGCGCTGACGCCTGTCATCGTCGCCGCGGCGCTCGGGATCGGCAACGCGATCATGCTCGAGGCCGGCCTGTCGTTCCTCGGTCTTGGCGTCCAGCCGCCCACGCCGTCCTGGGGCAACATGATCGCATCGGGGAGAGATACACTCGTGAATGCGCCATGGGTGGCCGCGGCGCCGGGCATTGCCCTGGTGCTGGTAGTGGTCGCCTGTACCCTGCTGGGGGACGCGCTACAGGACGCACTGAATCCAATGCAGAGGCTGAGACGGTGAGTTAACTCGCCGTCTCACCACCTAGACCTTTGAGTACACCATCGTTCAGCTCGTGCCCACCGTCAAACGGGATTTCCCGATACGGAATAGCGTGGGCCCGGAGCCGATCGGCGATCTGCCTGATCACCTTCTCCGTGATGAGCTGATCGGCCCGCCCGTACACGAGCGACAGCCGAGCGGCCCGCAGCCGATCCACGATCGTCGGGAGCGTGAGATCCAAATCAGGCGGAAACTCGCCACCCCATAGCATGAGACGATCGACTCTGGCCTTGCCCATCGCCGTCCAACGACTGGCGGTAGCCACACCTTGTGAGAACCCCAGCGCGTGCACGGTCACTTGCGAGCGATCGAGCAAGCCAAACACCTCCTGGTACACCGCGTCGAGGTATTGGACGTAGTCGGCGATTTCGGCGATGCGATCCTCGCGCGTCATCCAGCTCGCACCGACTCGCCGCTCGGTCGGGCTCTCGCTCAAGTAGAACCGCGACAGCCCTTCCGGAGCCACGAGATAGCGCGTTCCGTCGTCGAGCACCCGCAGCTTTTCCAGGAAGCGCGCCGCCAGCTGTCCGTACCCGTGACACGCGAACCAGACTTCCGCCACCGCCGCCGAGCGTTCCCCGAGGGTGAAGTAGCGGGCCGTGCGGCTCACCGACAGGTGATGCTCGTGCATCCGCCCCCGACGCTCCTTTCCATTCCGCATTCCGCAATCCGCAATCGCCTCTCACGTCACCAGGATCGTCACGATCTCGTAGGGCTCCGCCACGAACCTGACGGTTTTCCCCCGTCCCTCGAGCACCAGCGCCGTGGACTCGCGCTCGTCGGCCCGCACGCGGTGGGCGCTCTTGACACCCTCTCCGAACCGCCACGCGCCCGGCGCCTGGCGGCCTGTCGCGTTGTAGCAGCGCAGCACGAGCGGCGAGCCCTGCTGCGCAGGCTTCACCGCCGAGACTACAAGCCCGGCCCCCTCGAGCGCGATGTCGATGGACGGGGGCGCCAGCTCCGCCGCGTCGCGCAGCCAGAAGCCACGCACCGGAAGAAAGACGTCCTCCCACAGCGACGGGATGACATCGCCGCGCTCGACCTCGGCCTGCGACACGGGGGCGAGCGCGAGCTCGACGCGGCACGGGCCGAGGCACTGCGCCAGCGGCGTGGCGGTGGGCCACCCGGCGTGCCCCGGGCGCGTCGGCAGGTCCCCCCGTGACAGCTCGCCCACCGCCCGCAGCAGCGTCATGATGAGGTCCCCGCGCGACGTCCACTCGTACTCGAAGAACCCGGGCGCGAGCAGCGCCAGCCCGCGTCGCCCGTCCGCCGCCGCGACGAAGCGGTGCGCCGGTGCGGTGGCGACCGGCGTCTCGAGCGGATAGTCGGCCGGACGCACGCTCACGGCGGGGCGTGCGACCGATCCGAACGGCGCGCCCGCGACGGCGGCAACGCCGGTCAGATCTGTCGGCACCCGCGCCCGCAGCCGATGCCAGGTCGCCTGGTTGTCGATGTCGAGGATGCAACGCACGGCTGGGCTGTCGGCGTGCAGCATCACAACGAGCCGAACGTCGACGTGCCCGGGACGACTTTGCGTTACGCTGTTTGCGCGACGTCTCCGCGTGACGCCGTTCCCGGCGCGCATCCCGAAAGTCGCTTCCAGCGCTGCGACCAGCGGCCCCGCCGCCAGTCTACGAACCCGGATCGGCCCCGCGGCGCGCACGATGCGATCCCGTGCCGGCGGACAGTACGTGTAGGTGTCGCCCGCGTCGCCGCCGTCCTCCAAGCGCAGCACGTCGAAGAACCGCTCGCCCGTGCGCCGGTCGTGCAGCGCCAGCGCGCCCGTCGGTTCGAGCGTGGCCTCGATCCAATGATTGGCCAGCGATCGCCCTTTCACCCTCGCGCCCGAGCCGCCTATAGCCCCGGGCGTCAGCCCGGGGCTCCCCGGCGTCAGCCCGGGGCTCCCCGGCGTCAGCCCGGGGCTCCCCGGCGTCAGCCCGCGGCTCCCGGTCGTAAGCCCGGGGCGATCGAACGTCAACCCGAAGGCGTCAAACCCCAGCCCCGGCACGCTGGGGGGCCGCAAGGCCACGCGTACCCAGTCGACCTCGTCCTGATCCGGGTAGTGTCGAGCGGCGTCGAGCCGCTCCTGCCCGGGCCGCCGGTCGAGCAGCTGCATGGGGATCGGCCCGCCGTCCGGCCCAGCCAGGGCAAAGGGGCGGTATCCCTGGGCGTGGCGCGGCGCGCGCCCCGACGGCGGTCCCACGGGCACGTCGCGCCGAAACAGCGTGATGTCGGCCACCACTACGCCACCCCGCGGCCGGGCGGCGGGGTTCCAGAGCACGAGCGCGTGCTGGGGGTCGGTCGCCCGATCACGCACGGCATCGGGATCGTGGCGCACGAGGTCGAGCACGCTGCCTCGCAACACCTCGCGTGCGAGGGCTTCCACGTTCGTGAGCCGGGCGTCGACCGCCCGCGCTACGTCGTCGCTCGCGCATCCGGCGATGGCGTCGTGGAACTGACAGCGGACGAGGGTGCGCCACGCGAGCTCGAGCAGCGGGCGCCGGTCTCGCCCCGCTCCCGTCCCTCCCCCGGCACGGCGGGCGAATGCGGCGAGTGGCTCCGCGCATCGCTCCAGGAACAGCTCGGCCGCCGAGCAGCGACGCTTGAGCGGCGCCCGGGTCGCGTGCACGCCCTGGAGTGTCCAGGCATAGCGGTACGACCAACGCAGCTCGCCCGCCAGGGGCGCCGGCTTGGCGCCGTCGGCTGCCGTCTGAAAGAACTCATCGAGCCGCGAGACCCGGAACGCGCTCTGCGGCTCGACCTCGGCGAGCAGGTCGCGCAGGCGCGACACGTCGGGGTGGGCGGCGTGGTGATCCGCGCCGACGAACACGGGAATGTGCTTCCCGGCCGCGCGCCCGACGAGCCCGGCTCGCACCGCGCCCCACGCCGCGGGCAGCCGGTCGCCGTCAGCGGGGAGCGCCGCTCCGATCTCGTACCCCGCCGGCGGGAGGTGCCACACCAGGGCGTCCCGCCCGTCGGGGCCGCGCCAGCGGTACAGGTCGCGCTCCTGTCCCGGCTCCCCTCCCAAGCCCCGCCACACCACACCCGCCCGGATGCCGAACTCGCGGGCCAGGGTGGGCCACACCGCTGGATGACCGAACGCATCCGGCGAATACAGCACGTCGAGCCGGCCGCCGAGCCGCTCGGCATCCGCCGCGCCGAGCAGCAGGTTGCGCACCAGCGCTTCGCCCGAGGGGATGAGCTCATCGGCGAGCACGTACCACGGACCGATCTGCAAGCGCCCCGACTTGATGAGGGTCCTGATCTCGGCCTCCTGCTCCGGGCGCGCGCTCAGGTAGTCGGCGACGAGTACGGTCTGGCCATCGAGCAGGAAGCTGCGGTAGCTCGGGTCCGCCTGCAGCCGCTCGAGCAAGTCATCCAGCGCGGGGACGAGCCGCGCCTGAAACGCGGCGCGCGGCAGATACCACTCGCGGTCCCAGTGGGTGTGCGGGATGAGATGAAAGATGAGCCCGCTCATTGGCGGGTAAGCCTAAGGGGCCTGCGACTCCCTTGCTATACTCTGCATTACAAAGTACTTTTAGATACGGGGACTAAGTGAGGAACTCATGTCGCGTCGCTGGTTTGTCGCGTGGGGCTGGGTGCACCGCCCCGTCTCATGGCAGGGATGCGGACTCGTGCTTTTGGCGGCGATCTTCTGCGCTCAGGTCTTCCTCGCCGTCGACCGCCACTCCCATTCGGTGAGCGACACCGCGTACGGCATTTTCCCGTTTGTCGTACCGTGCCTGATGTTGCTCGACTGGGTGGCCTCGAAGACGAGCGGCGCGGCCAGCTGACAGCGGCGCCGTTGGGCGAGGGGGCTGCCGCAACTCATGGGAGCGGCCATATTCCGCCCCATGCTCAGACGCGCCCTGCTCGCCCTGCTCGCCTTGCCCGCCCTCGCGGGCCTCGCCTTCGTCGTCACCCGGGTGATGCCCGGCCCGCAGCCCGATGGTACGACCGTGCTCCCCTCCGGGTGGCGGATCCGTCCGGCGGGCCGCCAAGTCGCCGTCGGCACGCTGCCGCTCAACCTCATAACGCTCTCTGACGGCTCGCTCCTCGTCACCAACAACGGGTCCGGCGAGAACGGTCTCATGCGGATCGATCCGGTCGGCGGCGGCATCACGTGGCGGTACCCCCTCAAGGCGGCGTGGCTCGGGCTCGCGCGCTCGGGTCGCGACTGGCGCGACACGGTGTGGGCGAGCGGTGCCGGGACCAATCGGGTCTACCGGCTGGCCTGGCTGGGGGGCGCGGGGTGGACGACCGACACCGTCACGCTCGCCGACACCAGCGCCAAAGTGTTCGCGGCAGGGCTCGCGGTAGTCCCCGCTCGAGGACTCGTGGCGATCATCGGGAACCTGAGCGATTCGGTGTACCTGATCGACGCCGCCACGCTCGCCCGGCGCGGCGCCGTCGCGATCGGCCACCGGCCCTACACCGTCGTGGCGGACTCCGCGCACCTCTACGTGAGTGACTGGGGCGACTCGACGGTGAGCGTGATCGACCTGTCGGCCAGCCCGCCGGTCCGCCGGTCCATCTTCGTCGGTCCCCATCCGTCCGCCCTGGCGCTCCGTGGTCATGACCTCTTCGTGGCGCTGGCGGGCGCGAACGGCGTCGCGCGGATCGATCTCGCACGAGGAGCGGTGGTGGAGCAGCTCACCGTTGCGCTCGACCTGCACGCGCCGCTCGGGAGCGACCCCAATGCGCTCGCGCTCTCGCCCGACGGCAAGACGCTGTTCGTCGCGATGGCGGGAAACAACGCCGTCGCGGTCGTGCGGCTCGATGCGAGGCACATGCGCGTCGCGGGGCTCATTCCGGTCGGATGGTACCCGACCGCGCTCGCCGTTTCGCCCGACGGTCGGACCCTGTACGTCGCGAACGGCAAGGGGTCGGGCTCGGGCGCGAATCCCGACGGCAAGTCCATCAGAAACGTGATCACGGGCTCGGTGTCCATGGTCCCCGTTCCGGACGCCGCGACCCTCGCCCGCTACACGCGCGAAGCCTACGCGCTCAGCCCGTACTCGAACCCGGGTCTCCGTCCGACCGTCCGACCGTCCGACCGTCCGACGCAGGTGAGGCACGTCGTCTACATCATTCGCGAGAACCGGACGTACGACCAGGTGTTCGGCGACCTGCCGCAGGGGAACGGCGATCCGAGCCTCGCCATCTTCAACGACTCCGTAACGCCGAACGCGCATGCCATCGCGCGCCGCTGGGTGCTGTTCGACAACTTCTACGTGGATGGCGAGGTGTCGGCCGACGGGCACGAGTGGAGCGACCGCGCCTTCGCCGGCGACTACAACGAAAAGACGTGGCCCCAGATCTACTCCAACCGGCGCAAGTGGGATCTGACGAGCGGTGAGGATCTGGCCAATCCGCACGACGCCTACCTGTGGGACGCGGCGCAGCGCAAGGGGCTCTGGGTCGTCAACTTCGGCGAGATGACCGAGTCCGACGACGAGGATTCTACGCCGCCGCGCCGCGTGCGGACCAATTTCCCGGGGCTCAAGCAGATCACCGTCCCCGAGTACCCCGGCTTCATCCTCGCCGTCGCAGACACGACCCGGGCGCGCCTGTTCGCCGATTCCGTCGCCAGCTGGGACCGGCAGGAGCGGTTTCCCGATCTCGTCATTCTCTGGCTGCCGCGCGATCATACCCAGGGCCGGGTGGCGAGCCAGCCGACGCCCCGCGCCATGGTCGCCGACAACGACCTCGCGCTGGGCCAGATCGTCGAGCGCCTGACTCACTCCGCAGCCTGGCCCTCGCTCGCCCTGTTCGTACTCGAGGACGACGCGCAGGACGGCCCCGACCACGTCGACGCCCACCGCTCCGTGCTGCTCGTCGCGTCCCCCTACGCCCGCAGCGGGGTGGTGGACAGTACGCTCTATACGACCAGCTCGGTGCTCCGCTCGATCGAGCTGATCCTCGGCCTGGCGCCGCTCAGCCAGTACGACGCTGGTGCCACGCCGTTGTGGAACGCGTTCGCGAGACGTTTAGACTCGACGCCGTTCACAGCCCTACCGAATACCTGGCCGCTCGACCAGCTCAACCCGC
>Ga0134082_10000370_pt1 | contig 15290 bp, 10 predicted proteins | sample 15_taG_6_FD_94473 | JGI IMG/M metagenome (GOLD analysis project Ga0134082, IMG submission 94473) | Grasslands soil microbial communities from the Angelo Coastal Reserve, California, USA - 15_D_Rain_40cm_5_09182015 | ecosystem: Environmental > Terrestrial > Soil > Grasslands ... | reverse complement strand
GCGTCCGGTCACGGCCGACGCGATCGGTCCAGGTCGAGGGCCACGTCAGCTCATCCCCGGTGAATCCCGACGCATGAATCTGAACAACGACGTCGTTTATCGCCGCCTGCGGCTCGGGCCGCTGCACCAGCTTCACCCCGGCCATTCCCGCAGCCTGATCCGCCGCCACAATCGCCTTCATCGGTCACCTCCTTGTGTCAATATAAACATCCGTTGGCTCTTCATACCGTGCTCCTTTTTGCTGCCGCTACCGGCTGCAACCTTCGGAGAATCGATTCGTGATTGCATTTCCTCTCTCCTTTGGATTTCCCGCCTACACCTCGATAGATGCTTGGGCCGGATCGCTCATCTGGTCCATAATCGATAAGGCGACTGGTCCACTTTTCCGGCCAAGTTCATCTTTTGGGAACAAGCATTTGGCAAAGAAACCGATTTTTCAGGATCTGCCGCTGATGCCGCAGCGAGCCGGTGAAGAACGGTGGCTCTGGCTGTACGGTCAGTTGCGTGCGGCCATCCTCGACCGCCGTCTCCGGCCCGCCGCGCGAATGCCCTCATCCCGCAACCTGGCGAAGCAACACGGTGTCTCGCGCGGCACGGTCGTGGCCGCGTTTGATCATCTTAGAAGTGAAGGCTACGTCGAGATGCGAGTGGGCGCAGGCGCGTTCGTGGCGACGACCATACCAACCATACCTGACGAAGCTATTGCCGTGACAAAGAGAAAGGTTGGCGACACGCGAAAGCAGACGACACGCGCAACTTTGTCCAAACGAGGACTTCTGAGCGCACAAGACGTGTTGCCGTTGCCGGCTTCGCACTCACTGGGCAAAGCCTTTCGTGCGTGGGAACCGGCCATCGACCTTTTCCCCACCAACCTGTGGTCGCGCATTGCCGGAAGGGTGCTGCGGCGCGCTCCTCGTTCGCTATACGGTCAGGGAGACGCGAAGGGATTCTTGCCACTGCGCAAGGCGATCGCAGAGTACGTTGGCGGAGCGCGCGGAGTGCGTTGCGACGCTGAGCAAATCATCGTCACTTCGGGCGCCCAGCAGGCACTCGATCTGACCTCCAGGCTGCTTCTTGACCCCGGCGATTCGGCTTGGCTCGAAGACCCTGGCTATCCCGAAGCGTTGCGTGCGCTCCAGGCAGCCGGGGCAAAAATCACGCCTGTGCCAGTGGACCACGAGGGGATAGACGTGAAGTGGGGACAGCGCCACGCATCTGGGGCCAGGCTTGCTTACGTAACACCGGCCAATCAGTTCCCCTTGGGAACTGCGATGTCGTTGGAGCGGCGCTTGTCACTGCTGAACTGGGCGACGACGGAAGGCTCGTGGGTCATTGAGGACGATTACGACTCCGAGTACCGTTATTTTGGACGACCGCTGGCGGCGCTTCAAAACCTGGACCGTGCCGGGTGCGTGATTTATGTCGGCACCTTCACCAAGATGCTTTTTAACGCGTTGCGCCTCGGTTTCCTCGTGCTGCCCCCACCTCTAGTGGAACCGTTTGCAGTTGCCCGCACGCTCACGGACCGGCATCCGCCAACACTGGATCAGGCTATTCTGGCCGAGTTCATCCTCGATGGCCACTTCGGTCATCACGTTCGCCAAATGCGGCAAATCTACGCAGAACGCCTGGAAGTGTTGTGCGACGCTGCGAATCAGCGTTTGGGCGGCATGCTGCAAGTGCAGAAAGCTGCCTCGGGAATGCGCACCATAGCGTGGCTGAAGACAGGCGAAAAGGATACTGCGGTAGCCGAACGGGCGCGGGCGCGAGGTCTGGAAGTCACGGCCCTCTCACAGTTTTCACAGCGCCACTCTCACCCCGGAGCTTTGGCTCTTGGGTTTGCGGGCTGTACTCCGGCTGAGCTACGCCGTGGAGTCGACGTTCTGGCGACAGTATTAGGTGCTTAGCACACAAGGCAAGCGGCCGCAAAACGGGGCGAATTCTAGGTAATGGGTTTCGTGGGTGGATCGTCGGCAACCCGGAAGTTGGCCAGAAACGGGTTCTAGGAAAGTAACCCTGTGCTGGCGATCTGGAGCTGCGGAAGAGGCGGCAGGGGGGAGCGTGTCGGCGTTCCAAGGACGTCGAGCCACAGTCGGATCGTCGCTCGAAGCGGGGCGACTGCGACTCCAGCAAAGGCTTCTGGGTAGACGTCGAGGCGGCGTAAGGCTGAGCGGAGCAGCGAAGCGGTACCCGCTAGGTTGCCGCGCTGGAAATGGTGGAAAGAAGCGGCAACCTGGATCAACCCTTGCAGAAAGGTCTTCTCCGGCTCTTGCGCGACGAGCCAGACAGATTCCCAGTGCTCGTGCGCTTCGAAGAATGCGCCGGAATGGAAGCAACGCAGGCCTTCACGTAACTCTCTTTGGCTCCAATCGAGTGACATGCCATTTCGCCCTGCTGCCATAGTAGCACTGAGGAAATCGAGAGGATTCAGACATTCAGCGTCTGCCAGCGTTGTTCGTGAGACTGCCTATCAAAGTAAAATCTGGCGGGAGGCACATGACCGCATAACGCGCTACGCAGAAGTGCGTTCGGCCGGCACTTTCCGGGTGTATCGTCGGCATTACCGGCCAATCTCTGCCGATTCTCGCGCCTCTACTTACGATTGATGTTTTGTGGAGTGACCTGCACATGGTGCACGAGGGCAGATCTCTAGTGAGCTAGGATTCCTTGTATTGCACTTTCCGCATCGCTTGATCTCCCAAAATCTTAGCCGCAAGCGGGACTGCTTCCTCCCGAAAGAAAAATCCAACTGAAAAACAATAACACTGCTCACCTAAAACCGGAAGTTACTATCGGACCGAGCGGTATATGACACGGATTCGCCATACACTCCAGCGTGAACCATCCGCCGATTCTCCTCGGGACGCCGCCATGACCCGCTTCTGCGGACCCGTTCGCCTCACACGCTTGCCGTGCGTGCGCGTTCTTCCAGCGCTTTCATCGCCGTGAGATAAGGGCTGGGGCCATAGCTCACTCTCGCAACGCCCTGTTCCGCTAGTACTTGCAGTGGTGAAGGGCCGTCTCCGACCATGATGTTGACGGGGAGCGTGGACGATTGCGCGAAGCGCGCGATCAGTTTGGCATCGACGAGACCCGGGACGAAGATTCCGTCGGCACCCGCTTCTGCGTACGCGTGTGCTCTTTCGATGGCGTCCTCGAGCATAGCGTTGCCGTGTTCGGCGGGTGGTCGCTGAAAGAACACGTCGGTACGGGCGTTGATGAAGAAATGAATACTCGCTGCATCCGCCGTCCGTCGAGCGCTTCGAATGCGCTCGCACTGATTGACCGTCTCGCGGAGTTTTCCGTTTGCCGGGAAACTGTCTTCGAGATTACAGCCTACGGCACCTGCTTCGATGGCCAGACCGACGGTTTCGGCGGTGGCTTCCGGCGTGTCACCATAGCCGCTTTCCAAATCGACCGTCACCGGCAGGGCCGTCGCTTGGACGATCCGGCGCAGATTTTCGATGGCCAATGCTAGCGGTATCTGCTCGCCGTCGGAGAAGCCGTTTGCATTGGCGACCGACCAACTGCTCGTGGCGATCGCTTTCGCACCAGCGGCGGCGACGGCCTTGGCGCTGCCCGCATCCCAGATGTTGAAGAGTAGGAGCGGCGTTCCGGGAATGTGCAACGCCCGGAAGTGTTCCGCCTTACGCGTCTGATCGGTCATTTTCATCGCGGCCAGTGTCATGGCGCCACCTGCCTGGCTGTCTTTTGAGCCATTTGCCAGTGAGCGCGTAGTTCTTTGTTGAACTCCTGCCAGCGTTCCTCGGGGAAGAAAATTCTCGCGCCTTGCAACTCGACGCGGCGCCGCGTGCCAGGAATGTTTTCGGCCAGCCAGTGCGACCATTTCACGTCGAAGTACACATCGTCGGTACCCCAGACGATGAGCGTTGGCGCTTGCAGTGTTTTAAGTTTCGCTTCGATGGCAAGCGTGTGTTTGTTGTCAAAGGCGGCGAGGAAGCGTTGCAAGTCGCGGGTGCGTTGCTCGGTTTTGACAAGCGGGCGCAAATACCTTTCGATGCTGTCGTCGCTCAGTTGCTCCGGATGTTCGTACGCCGGTCGGAGAGCTTGCGACGAGCGATAGACGCCCTTATCAGACAACATTGTTTCCAGCGTCCCGCGCAAGCCGCCAGCGGCTGCCATAGCGAGGAAAGATTTGAAAGCCTCGGGCGGCCAGTTGTCGTGCGTGTCGCAATCGGTGAGCGTGAGACTGCGAACGCGCTCCGGATATAACGCGGCGAAAATCTGCGCGATGCCGCCGCTATCATTGCCGACGAGATCGACTTGATCGATGTGCAAGGCATCGAGGAATTCCTTAAGCATCTTTGCGTTTGCCGTGACGGAAACGTCCTGATCCGGTGCGATTTCGGTGTCGCCATGCGCGAGCAAGTCGACGGCTATGCAGCGACGGACGTCAGACAGATCCTCCAATTGGTGCCGCCAGAGACAGCCGTTCAACAAAACGCCATGCACGAATAACGCGACCGGTCCGCTTCCTTGTTCGGTGTAGCTGATACGTCCAGATGGGGTCTGCACGCTGCGGTGAACCGGCGATGATTTCTTTTCGTTCATGACTGATGTCTCCGAGATTTTTATGGATGTTGCTACAGGCGCATCCGAAAATGCGCCGGCCAGAACGGGCCGACACAGAACTGATCCAATGACTATCGTTCTGAACAATACAACGGCGAATGATTTACCTCTTCCTCGAAGCTGCCGCGGAGCCATGCGCTTCCCTCAACCTCTGCGCGCAGTCGTCACAACAGACGTCGACGGTCTTTCCGCCGATTTTGACTTTGAAGCAATTTCCATCCAGCTTGCAGTCGCAAGCTGCACAAGTCGTTTCAACCATGACGTTGCTCTCCCCTGCCCGAAGCCCCGGCAAAAGAGCAGTAGGCCATGAGCGGAGAGAATGCCGCTGTCAGAATCTTTAGCGATTTGCAGGAAGAGAGCTAGCGACGAAGTGCCGACTGGCGGAATTCCGAGGGCGAACGGCCATATGCTTCGCGGAAAGCGGCACTGAAATGGCTGTGACTGGAGAATCCGAGGTCGAGGCTCAGAGTAGTCAGGTCGTCATAGTGCGCGAGAAGATCCAGCGCCCGCGCCAATCGTAGCCGCAACTGGTAGCGATATAGGGGCAAGCCTTCGACTTGTTGGAACACCTGCGTGAGATAAACCGGAGAGCAGCGTACTTCCGCGGCGATCTCGGCCAACGTCCAGCGCCGCGCCAGATCGCTTGTCAGCACGAGCTTTGCCCGATCCACAAGCAGCTGGCGTCCGACAGTAGCGCCAGCCGCGTGCGTGGTGCGTGGGCCGAGCGCCCGCTGCACCAGGGTCAAGGCCAGGCCTTCGGTTTCCAGAGGTTCCGCGATGTTGTGGCGCAGGCTGTGACCAATAAGCGCTACAAGCATTTGGGCCCGCGCATCAATTCGCCGCCGCTGCTGGTGAAATGCGAGCGTAGCAGTGTCGCGCAAGAACGCCCGTGGCGCCAGTTCCCGCAGCAGCGGTTCATTGATTACGAGCGTTAGACTGGCATCGCCGCCCTCCACCGGATGGCTGATTCGATAGCCTTCGGTGGCATTGAAAAACAGCACTTGGTTGGCTTCGGCTACTGCCTGGTCATGCCCAACATGCCGAACATACACACCGCGATAGGCAAACACCAACTGGGTGGTGGCCGTGCACTCTTCCGTGCTCTTATGCCGGCAAGTACCTTGGCAATGTGTGTCCCGAATCGTAACAGTAGGAGATTTCAGTAAAGACCGAACGGTAATTTCAGGTACGCGCTTACTTTCATTTTGTGGCGCCATATTCCGAGTCCATGCGTGATAAAGCCAACAATAGCACGTTCCATGTCGATTATTCCGCTCCGAAGCGTCACGGATGCATCTCGAAGGAGAGGTGCGTGGGACTGAGTGACATCAGAAAGGCTTGCGCGGCGAACGCCTCGCCAGCCGCGACAACACCAGTTCTCCTCGCCAACCCATTGACTACACGATGTGTCGCTTCAACCACAATCGGTGCAGTGATTGCATAAATATCTCTTCCACACACCATCGCCAGGCGCTCCGCGCTCCCCCTCCGTGCGATAGCTTCCATAACGAAAATCTGGGACGAGCGACCGCTTTCGTCCGCCGCCGTCGGTGCGGGCGTGTTGGGATCGCGAATATCCGTAATCGGTGCCAGATTGATATAGGCGCGAATCTCAGGCGTTTGGAGATGCCGTGAGATAGTTATAGTTTCAGAGAGAGAGAGACCTACCACTTCTTGCTCTCCGAATGGCGCCGGAAAATTCCATTTGCGCGGGGCAGGAGGATCAGCGCGCTCTAACCTATTGTTCGAAAAGACGAAATGTCGGCCGGGATTGCGCTGGCCCGTCAGCCGAGTTCCCCGCGTAGGCTTCCAACTATCGAGCGCGATCGCGATGCAGATTTCATCAACTGCATCCCACTCACCCATAGCGGCCGTGGCCAGGAGGTCGCCCAATCCCCCGTAGAACCCCATCGCGGGAGCGACCACGACACCAGCATCTCGCGCGGCACTCGCAAACCGCTCGAAGACAGCCAGAACGGCCGCCTGTTCCGCTGCCACATCCAAATAGTGAATAGACGCGCGGAGCACTGCATCAATGACCGGCCCCGCCGTATCGATGAACGGCCCCGCACAATTGATGACCGCCACTGCGCCGGACATTGCTCGGTCAAGCGAGGCGGAATCATTCACCGTAGCCACGCGCACTTCCGATCCCGGGTGAGCCTTCCCCGCCGCTTTCAGTTTCGCAGCGTCACGACCCGAAAGGATGGGTGTAAATCCGCGTTTGCGTAGCTCTGAGACAACAAAGCGTCCGGTGTGTCCGTACGCCCCGAAGACTGTAACGGTTCGATTTTGGATCATTGCAGAATTCATCGTGAATTAGACTTTCTATCTATTGAAATCGCGGCGATTACTTGGATGCCGCCAAACACCCAACCATCTGACCTTCGTAGTTCACAGCGTTCAAGTCGACCTCCGTTAGAAATCGAAGGTTTTTCCTCTGTATAGCGCTGAACGCCCACAGCCGCGCGACCGATTTTGCCCTCGATGAAATTCGCCTCGGAGGATTAGTAGGCCACGTAAGAAGAGAGGATCGCTGTCAGAATGTTTAGCAGTTTAGCGGACAATCTGCGCTAGCATGTAGCGGCAATCGGCCTGCGAAAAGCTCGGCCCCTTGTTGTTTGAATTCGGGATTTGGCGAGCGGATTCCTTTTCGGGATTGTTCCGGTGCGCCAGGTGCTCAGGACGGATCCATACCAGATCGTCAAGTCAGGATCGACCGGCAGGGTTGGGCGGCGGATTACTGTACGAGAGTGCTGCTCAGTGTGCAAATTGCGATTTGCGCGGTGCTGGTTACTTCTTCGATGGTTGCGGTGCGTGGACTGGCGCGCTCGCTGGACGGCAACTACGGCTTCGACACGACGCGGAACGCGATGCTCGTCAATGCAAACCTGGCCATGGCCGGTTACAGCGGCGACACAATGCCCGCAATGCACAAGCGCATGATCGAGACGATGGAGACGATTCCCGGCGTAGAGCAAGCGGGATTGGTAAATAATTTCCCGCCATTAGTTTATGGCGCCGGCAGCAGGACAAATGTCTTCAAGGAGGAAACCAGAGATCGTACGCCATCAAATATCGCTTCCATGCCCTACGGATACGACGTATCTCCCGGGTATTTCGATGCGGCCGGCACGAGATTGTTGGCGGGTAGGGCTTTCTCCTGGCATGACGACAAAAGCGCGCCTGCGGTTGCTGTGGTGAATCGGGAGTTTGCCGGCAAATTGTTCGGCTCGCTAACCAATGCAATCGGCCGATATTTCACGTTGCAGGATGCAACGCGCGTCCAGATTGTGGGTGTTGTCGAAGACGGGAAATATTTGAGCATTACGGAAGATCAACAACCGGCGATATTTCTCCCGTCCATGCAATCGCCATCGAGTCAGTCCTATCTGGTAGTGCGCTCGCACCGTGATCCGCAACAACTTGCCGCGGCTATCAGGAGCAAGCTGCACGAACTGGATGCCGGGCTGCCCGTTGACATCGACACCTGGAGCACCTTGCTGGTCGTAGTTCTGTTTCCTTCGCGTGTCGCGACAGTCTCGCTGGGTGTGCTGGGCGCGATGGGCGCGATGCTGTCGATAATCGGCATCTTTGGATTGGCGGCGTATTCAGTGAGCAAGCGGCTGAAGGAATTGGGAATTCGTATGGCCCTCGGCGCGCAGCGTAAGGAAGTGTTACAGGCAGCGCTGGGACACGCATTCAAATTGCTGGCTTTTGGTTCAGCGGCAGGATTGCTCCTCGGAATTCTGGCGAGCCGCGTGCTCGCTTCCATCGTATATCAGGCAACTCCCCGCGATCCGCTGGTGTTGGCCGGCGTTGTTCTAGCCATGTTGTTGCTGGGGCCATTGGCCACGTGGATTCCAGCGCAACGCGCGCTGTCGGTCGATCCTGCGACACTCCTCCGCGAGGAGTGAACTACCGCGGCACAGGCTGGAATAGGTTCTTCGACTCGCAAGAGGAAAGGCACGCTCCACCTACGTCCTCAGTCCGTTGTTGCCAACAGGCCATTCCCCTTATCGAGGCGTTCTCGAGTCAATATTTCCGCGTTCCGGGCGGTCGGCCATCCGGAAATTGGAAGGCTCTCTTGTTAACTCCCGGGCCCGCTAATGTGATCCAGGCACAATCCCCAGATGCGCCGCTAACCAGCTACGAAAGAGGTCACTTTCAGCGCTAGCGATCAGAGCCGGTAGCCGACGAGCGTGCCCGGCGTGGTCCGTAGGAAGAGCATGCCCGAGACGTCGTCGACTGCATACACCGGCTCACGCTCCTTGCCCAGATCCACGCGCGCGCGAGGCTGCCCGCTGTCCTTGTCGATCTGAAGCAGTACATTTCCGTTTCCTTCGGGAGCGCGAGTCAACATGAAAACTGATCCTGGGACGGTGAGCGAGGCCTTGAAGCGCTTCGTCGCGAGCGCCGCCGACTGGCGCGAGTAGCCTGTGAGCTGTGCGCCGGACTGCGAATACGCCGTCGCCAGTTGCCCGGTGACGTATCGCGCGTTGGGATCCGAGGTTTTCTGCGATGCTTGGGTGAAGGCGTCGCCATATGCCGAGGCGGCGGCGCCGTACAAGCCGGCGCGCACAGCGTTCACGGCATAGAGCGCACGCGCCAGCCCGGGAAGTTGCGGCGCAGGATAATAAACCTGCTGCTTCACCTGCCCATCCCGCGCCACGAGCACCAGGTTCTGCGGCGAGATGAGAACAATGCCCGCCGGCCGGACTTCCATGTCAGTCGGATCCTCACCCCCTTGAAGCTTGATTTCCGCGCTGAGGGCGTGAAATGTGCCAGCCTCGCGATCGACGGCGTATAGTCGATGGTCCCGGTTCGCAAACACGTAAAGCGTCCGCCCCTCAATTGCATGATGCAGGTAGTACCGCGCAGCATTGTAGTCGTCCGTACTCAACGGCTTGCCGCTTTCAATAGCGTCCTTGAATTTTGGCTCACCGGTCGCGAGATCGATGATGTTGACCTCGGCGTTTATCGTGGCGTCGGGACGTGATACGTAGAGGAGGCCCCCCGGCGCGAGCTCCGTGTAGGCGAGCTGGCCCTTGATCTTCACATCCTTCTTCAGGCGCAGCGTCGCCGTGGCCACATCCAGCACGTTCACGAAAGTGCGCGATTCGGCGTCGACGGCGAGTACCACGGCGTCGCCGGCGACCATCGCGTCGATCACCTTGCCGTGCATACGGAGTGGCTTTGCGGCGACCGTTGTCCCGTCTTCGTAGCGAGCCACGTTGAGACCTGTTTGAACAACTCCGTTGATGACGCGGCGGCTGCGCGTTGGCTCACCTTCCGGCGGCGCCTCGGGAAGCATGACGATCCCAGCCGGATGCTGGACGATATCGCGGATATTTCCCTCCACACTTGCGGGCTTGGCCCAGAGCGCCTGACCGTCAGCGAGGCTGTAGGCCATGAGGTGGTCGTCGAAGCTCGCATAAATGCGATCGGTTTTGTTGAGCGACGGATAGAGCCGCACGTGTCGCGGGGGTTGGGCCCAACGGTTGGTGGTCGAGGTTGCGGACCACCGGACTGCGCCGGTCCGCGCGTCCAGAGCGCGCAGACCCATCAGCGTGTGGACGACGATCATGTCAGGTCCGGCCTGCAGAACCTCCAGCGCGGTGCCCTCGGCAGCCGTGCGCTGTAAGCCCTGCATCAGGGCACCGAAGCCCTTCTTCTTGGGCTCGGCCTGCTCAAAAAGCGATTCGTTCGTCCAACGCTGTTCGCCCGTCACGAGATCGTAGAGCGCAACGACCGAAGGCCCGTCCGGGCGTCGCCCATGGACGAGAAGGCTGCCGCTCTGCGGCAGAACGCGGCGGGTAACGATTTGCGCCAGGTTCAGTCGGTGGGAATCGAAGACGACGGCACCGGTCACAGGGTCAAAAATCACCAGCAGGCCAGGGCGCGTCGCTTCCATGAGGAGAGAGCCCTCGACCATGTGGACGCTGTCGGCCGGCAACCCGCCGAGTTCAGGCTTCTCCCACATGACCTGGCCACGCTCGATATCGACAGCCGCTAGCGCGGCGTCCGTCGAGACGAGGAGAGCGCCCATCGGCGTGACCTGCTGCCAGCGGATGTCCCCCTTCACCTTCAGGGTCCAAGCTGCGTTTGCGCCGGAAGGCGCGGGCGCGACAGCCTGAGCATTGAGCTGCCGCGGTTTAGAAGATATTCCGCTCGATAGGAGCACGGAAACGGGCCCTAGCAGTAGGCCGGCTAACATGGTTCGTTTCATGGGGACTTAGTCTCCTCGCTGAGAATGAGGGCGTTATTTTGATGCTGCCAGACAATCTGTCCTTAGAAACATACTTGAGGTACAGGAGTGTCGGCCTAATTACCTCCATTTTGCGCGATCACTTCTGGCTTGTCGGCAACCCTTACCTAAATCTGGTTACGTCAGAGTTGCCCGTCACCCGCCCAGGACACTCAATTACCAGCGGACTCGTCGATGAACGCGGCTTGTCCCTAAAGCGGTTGAGTGTAAAAAGATTCTTATTCGGCGCGCAGCGCTTCCGACGGAGATATCCTGCTTGCCCGCAGAGCGGGAATGAATGCTGCGACAAGCGTTGAGAAGCTGAGTGTCAGGATGGCCAGGAGAGTCGCCGCGGGGTCATACGGATTTAATCCGTACAGTTGGCTGCCCAGGAACTTGCCCGCTGCCAAAGCCACCGGAAATCCAAGAGCCAGACCGACAGCTACCAGGGCCAACGCTCTTCGGATTACGAGGATTGCCACCTGCGCGGGAGTAGCGCCGAGTGCAAAGCACACCCCAATCTCAGTTGTGCGTTGTCCGACGTTATAGGAAGTAACTCCGTATAGTCCAATGGAAGCGAGGACAAGCGAAAGCACTCCGAAGAAGGATGACAACTTTGCAATCAGCCGCTGTTGCCGGAACTGGTTGGATACTTGCTCACCCAAAGTTCCTATCGACTCGATCGGCAGACGGGGATCTACCGAAACTATCGCTTGGCGTATTGCCGCAGCGGATACAGTGGCGCCAGGCCGCGTCACAAGGATGATGTCGTGCAGGTGATGCGAGCCGGGATTGCTGTCTCCCCCAGTCTTTGGCACCACGTCGTGCTGCGCTTCGGCCAGAAAAAAGAATGGACCAATCGGCTTGTCGAAATCGAAGTTGAGGTAGCGTGCGTCTTGCGCTACACCTACGATTTTGTAGAGACGCGGTGATTCCAGTTCCGGACGTCCGAAGTATTGTCCAATCGGGTTTTCCTTGTTGAAATACTTCTTCGCGAACGCCTCATTGATCACCGCCACATGCTGCGAAGTCGCTGTATCTTCCTCAGAGATGCTTCGTCCTTCGATGATTTGAGTTCCGATAGCGCTGAAGTATCCTGGCGTCACCCGATCCCAGTAAACCATGTTTTCAACATTATCCTCGTTAGGCCCGGGAGCCGGACGCCCGTTCACCCACACGCTGGTAGCCCAATTATTTCCGCTCTGCGGGGCGTACTGGCAGATCGCCGCGGCAGCTACGCCGGGAATGCTGGATAATGAGTCGCGGATCCGATCGTATAGTGTGGTGAACTGGTTTGGTTGATAGTCGATCAGACCTGGATCAATCCTGACGATCGTGCGCTGCTCCTGGAGGAAGCCAAAGCGTTGACTCTCCAACCGGTGCACAGCAGCTGTCAGTAATCCGGATGCTGCCAGCAATACCAATGAAAGAGCTGCCTGGAATACCACCAGCATCTTGCGGGGAAGCGCACCTGTGCGAGCGGTGGAGCGGCTCACTCCCCGAAGGGCTTCAATCGGATCTACCCGCGTGGTCATCCATGCAGGAGCGATGCCGAAGACCACGGCCGCGACCAAAGAAACGCCGAAAGCAAACAACAACACTGGCATGGAAGGGGACGCGTTGATCGGTATACCTGTTGCGCCCCGGGCCGATGGAAATGCAAAAAGCAAAATAAGGCGCGTACCGGCAAATGCGATGACCAGACTTGTCATGCCTCCCGCAAGTGAGAGCAGAATGCTCTCTGTAAGAGCCTGCCTCACAAGGCGCGACGTGTGCGCGCCTAGTGCTACGCTCAAAGATGTCTCCCTTCGCCGCTGCATGCCGCGAACAAGCATCAGATTGGCCACGTTGGCGCAGACAATCAGCAGCACAAACGCCGACACCATCATCAGGATATGAAGCCAGTGTTCATATTCCGCGCGCATGCTGGTGATTCCCGAGCCTCCGGGGCGCAGGAACAGCGTTTGCTCGGGTAACTTCGCGCGATCGTTCGCGCTCATCTCGCTCTGGTACGAAAGCAGCCACTGCTTCAGTTCCACCCGCATTTGAGCCTCTATTGATGTGGGCTCAGCGCCGGGTTTGATGCGTCCGATCAAATCCAGCCAATACTGGTCAGCCTGATTAAGATCGCCAGCATCCGCTTGAGGCACCAATGTTTCCGAGTTGAGCGGCAGAAAGAAATCGGGCGGCTCGCTGCGAAGCGTATCGCCAAAGAAGCTGGGTGGAGTGATTCCTACGATGGTGAATGGCGTGTTATCTATGTTGAAGACAGCGCCAACGATGAACGGGTCCGATCCGTATTGCTGCCACAGGCGATAGCTCATCACTGCTACCGCCGGAGCGCCGGGTTGATCGTCCGTGGAAGTCAGCAGCCGTCCGGCATACGCGCTTATGCCGAACATGGTGAAGTAATTCCCCGAAACGAACTCACCAGGATAGCTTTGTGCTGACTCTGTGCCGCCGGAACGTTGCACACCCAACAGCGGATCGTCAGCCTGGAACGCCGCCAATTGCGCAAAACCCTGGGTGTGGTCCCGAAAATGTTTGTAGAGTTCGTAGGAGACAAGGGAATACTCATTCTCTTGGCTGTATCCGCCCCAGTAGCAGCAACGTGCCTCTTTGCCTAGGCGGTACAATTCGCCCGGATTAGCCACTGTCAGCGATTTCAGCAGAACATCGTAGAACAGAGTAAAAATAGAAGTTGTTGCACCAATGCCCAGCGCCAGCGTCAGGACCACCGTAATGGTGAATGACGGTGACTTCCGCAATCGACGCAGCGCATAGCGCGTGTCGTAAAGCAGAGTCTCTACAAATGGCAATCCTGTTTGAGCCCGATATTCTTCCTTAATCGCCTCTACTGCGCCAAACTTCAGCAACGCTTGCCGGCGCGCCTCCGCGGGCGGCAGTCCCGCTTTCATATACTCTGCCGTCTGCAGGGCGATATGCTCCTCAATTTCCTCTTTCAGTCGCTCGTCGTTGCGCCGCCTTGTCACCATGTTCCTAAATCTTTTGAGGAACCGCCTCAGGTCCCTCATGACAAATCCTCCGCCTTCAATTCAAAGAATCGCCCGATGATCCCTGCGGTTTGCTCCCAATCTCGGAGCTCAGCCTGCAACTGCTTGCGTCCGTCCCGTGTCAAACGATAGAAGCGCGCCCGACGATTATTCTCTGAGGCGCCGTACTCGGAAACTATCGAACCTTCCTGCTCCAGCTTCAGCAGCACCGGATAGAGCGTGCCTTGATTCACGGCGAGCACGTCCCGGCTGATCTGCTCGATTCGTCGGGCGATACCGTAACCATGCAGCGGGCCGAGGACGTCGAGAGTCTTAAGGATCATCAGCGCCAAAGTGCCTTGAGGAACGTCCGTTTTGCGTTTCATTGCCAACGCCCTTTTGGTTTCCAACAGGAAGCATACTCCACACTCATTGGGAACACAACAGGTCGGCCGCGCGTCTTCAGCGTGTGTCGCTCCTGCATGAGACGAAGAACGAGGGTACAGTGGTCGGCCACTCTTCCATAGCCGTTGCACCCAGCTCAAGGACTCGGCTCGATGCCAATGCGGTCATTGACTGCTGATCGAATCCGTTGCTTGCACCCAAGGTACCGTTCGGTAGTTTGAACTGAGATGTGCCCCAAAAGAAATTGGATCTGCTCCAACTCCCCCTCCCGAAGCATGGCAGAGCCGAGCACAGGTCCGACGCAGATCGTGCGGCGCTAATTTGGCGACACCAATGGTCCTCGCAGACTCCTTCACTATGTGCCAAACCGCCTTTACCGTCATGCCCTCTCCCCATGCTTTTCCAACTTTGTTGACCCTGCGAAACAACCTTCCTCGATCAATGCCGGCCGCATTAAGCCACACTTCTAATTCGCTTCTGACCCAGTCCGGAACCGGGACTGTTCGAACGTGACCTCCCTTACCCATCAAGTCGACGATGGCCCAGTGTTCCTCCCGCTGCTGGAGATGATCCAAGGTCAGTGCGACGGCTTTTTGTCTTCTCAACCCACACGCAAGCAGGAGAGCCAGCAAAGCGCGGTCTCGTTTTCCCTTCAGCCGATCGCGATCAGGCGCTTGCCAAAGCGCTTGCCCCTGCTCTGCAGTCAGCCAGTTGCCAAGGCGAACGCCTAACTTCTTCACGCCTTTAACGCGACGAATACCTGCTGCCAGGTCGGCACTCAGTAGACCGCAATCGGCTGCCTCATACGCAAGACGGCGTACGGCACCCAGTCGTAGATTGACGGTGCCGGGCGCGAGTCGACGAGATTCGAGATGAGATCGGTAGCGCAGAACGACTATTCTATTGAATGCCAAACGCGGTTCTGAGCAATACCAATCAACGAATTCATCGATCGCGTGACGATATCCCCGCTGCGCATCCTGAGAAGTGAGGCTGTTCAAGACTGCCGTTTTGGAGTGTTCGAGATCAAGCAGGCGCAAGACCGACCTTGT
>Ga0134082_10000365_pt1 | contig 15339 bp, 10 predicted proteins | sample 15_taG_6_FD_94473 | JGI IMG/M metagenome (GOLD analysis project Ga0134082, IMG submission 94473) | Grasslands soil microbial communities from the Angelo Coastal Reserve, California, USA - 15_D_Rain_40cm_5_09182015 | ecosystem: Environmental > Terrestrial > Soil > Grasslands ... | reverse complement strand
TCGAACAGATCAGGCTGCGGGGCCGCGACCTCCGAGAGGTCTTGATCGTGGGAACGAATCCGCGTGCCATAACGCTTGCAGATAAGCTAAGAGCCCATCCCGCTCTGGGCTACCGCATTCTGGGGTTTGTCGACCAGGATTGGCCAGGAATGAAGGAGTTCCGTAAAACAGATTATGCGTATGTTTGCGACCTCAATGGTTTTCCATCCTTTCTCCGTGAGAGCGTTGTGGATGAAGTAGTGCTTGCACTGCCGATCAAGTCCTCCTATTCCGAGGCCTCGCGAATTGCGACACTTTGTTGGGAGCAAGGGATTACAACTCGTTTCCTCTCTGACCTGTTTGATCTTAAGATGACGCACGCGAGGGCTAGGTCTTTAGATTACGAGTCGCTGGTTACCATTCATGTCGGAACGCCGGAGGGACAGCCAATGTCCCTGAAGCGGCTCCTGGACGTGCTTGTTTCGCTGTCCTGTATCATCTGCTTCGCGCCAATCCTTTTGATCACCGCGATACTCATCAAACTTACGTCGCCGGGGCCGGTGTTTTTCGCTCAAAGGAGACTGGGGTTGAACAAAAGAGTCTTCTCCGTCTACAAGTTCCGCACGATGGTCGAGGGTGCCGAGAAAAAGCAGGCTGAGTTGGAACGCTTGAACGAGGTGACTGGACCGGTGTTCAAGATCACGAATGATCCGCGGATTACAACCATTGGCAGGTTTCTCCGAAAGACGAGTATAGATGAGCTTCCCCAGCTCTTTAATGTATTGAAAGGGCACATGAGTTTGGTCGGCCCTCGACCGTTGCCGTTGCGGGATTGTCGGGGTTTCGAAAAGGATTGGCACCGTCGCCGCTTCAGTGTCCGCCCCGGGATCACCTGCCTGTGGCAAATTAGCGGGCGATCGTCGGTTCACTTTGAAAGATGGATGGAACTAGACATGGAGTACATCGATCGCTGGTCGATTTGGCTGGATCTGAAAATTCTGTTCCAGACCATCCCCGCGGTCCTAAAAGGCTCTGGCGCGACTTGAGGTTTCCCCGCGAGGCTTTACCGTCAGCAACACACCGACAGTGCACCGCCGAGTGTTCTGGAGTCCGAGCGCTGGCAAGCTGAAATGTCAATTCCATTCTCCGACAGAACCTATGACCCACGTGTATGGGTAAGGGTCTTGTTTGGCTTCGCCCTGGCGACAGCCCTGGGCGCACTGGTAGCGAGTTACCCGGTTGCCGTTTTAGGGGCAGCAGGCGCGTGCTTGGCTTTATATGGAATTTTCAGGTGGTGTCACGAGCGCCTAGAATTTTGGCAGGTGCTTGTCTTATTCGCATTGACGCCGTACTTGATCCTGAACTACGGGTTCGACAATCTTGCGGTTGGAGCGGGTGGCGTCCAGGTCCCGGTGGGCGAGGCACTCCTGTTCGCGGCGCTAGCCCTGCTTCTGGGAAGGCAGTGGTGGATTGTCCGCAGCATTACGGCAGAATCCTCCGTAGTCTGCCTGGCTGCTTTGCTGCTCTTGTCTTGTGCTCACTTGATCGTGGATGTACCGCGCTATGGCCTCTATGCCGTGCGAGACAGCTCCATGTTCTTCGAAGCGGTCTTTCTGCCCCTAGGGGTGCCATGGGGGATGAATCCCCGTGCCACCCAGGTCCTGCTGCGCTGGATGTTCTTTGTTTTCGTGCTGAACCTGCTCTACAGCTGGACGTTTTCCTGGGGTGAACAGATCCGAGCCTGGTCACCGTCCTCGGGAGTGTTTCATCCGGTCCCGTTGTTTGGAAACTACTGGCAAAATGCTCCTTTCTTGCTCGTCGGAGCACTGTTCTGTATCTGGCTTGCACCATCGCTTGGGCGGTGGCCGCGCTGGATTCTTGTTGGGTTGGCGGCAGCACAACTGGGCGGTCTAGCCATCCTACAAGCTCGATCCATGTATGTGGGAATCCTTCTAGTTCTTATGATCCTGCTTCTGTTGGGCGAGTCCAAGAAACTGGCCGGCTTTGTCTCCGCACTCGCCTGGGGAACCGGCGTTCTGGCCGTTCTGCTGTTGGCGGTTTCTGTGCTGGGCATAGGATTTCAGGGGCGCATGGGGCCTGTCCAGCTCTCCTTCATCGCCGACCAAGCCAAGACGGTGCTAAACGTGGGGGACGCGAATGCCCGGTTTTCGCACGAGGTCGACCGAAGCAGATGGTACGGAGAGGTTTGGGATCGGGTTCGGTCGAGCCCGTCGAACCTAATCGTGGGTGAAGGTTTTGGCCAAGCGCTAATAACCTTCGAGAACGAAGAGGGTATACCGGTCCGCCAACCGCACAATTCTTCGCTCACGGTGCTGGGGCGCTTGGGCTTCGTGGGCTTATCCATGTGGGTGCTCTTCATTATTTTGACGGCGTTACGCTATATCCGGGCCCTGCGTAGGGGTCACACGTTGGGAGAGTGGTCACCCCTCATCCTGTGGCTATTTCTATACTTTGTTTTGGCTTTGTTGTTCACGAGCGTACAGCCCGCATTTGAGTTCTCTCACGGCGCCATTCCTTTTTATTTCTTTCTGGGACTGACCATCGGGGTCTTGCGCAACCTGGAAAACAATGCTGGCCTTCCGCTCTTTGATGCCGTGGCACAGCCGGTCCGCCCGTAGCAATCGATCAAAGGCGAGAGCAAATCTTGGACAAAATCGCGATCGTAACGACAAGTTGGGATGACGGACATCCCTGCGACTTTCGCTTAGCAGACGAGCTCGCACAGAGGAACCTGCCTGCAACTTTCTACGTTCCTCTGACTGGCGAAGGAAACAAGTCGGTCCTCCCGGGCGAAGCGCTGCGGACTTTCCGCAAGCTAGGATTTGAGATTGGCGCACACACTGTTTCGCACCGGATTCTCCGTGGTTTAGAGCAGAAGGAATTGTCCAGAGAAGTGCGGGACTCGAAGCGGATGCTGGAGGAACTGCTTGGCTCGGAAGTGCACATGTTTTGTTATCCGAGAGGACGTTACGACGCTGAAGTTATCGCCTGCGTTCAGCAGTCGGGTTTCGAGGGTGCGCGGACAACGCGGATGCTCGCTCACACGCTCAACTTCGGCCGGTTTGAAATGCCGACCAGTGTACAGGCTTACCCGCATCCGCCGTTGAATTATTTCAAGAACCTCGCCAACCACCGGGATGGCTCCGGAATCGTTCGCTACGTACAGAAATACTTGATGTGCCAAACGTGGATTGATGTGGGTAAGAAGCTCTTTGATGAAGTGCTGCTAAAGGGGGGCGTTTGGCACTTGTACGGCCATTCTTGGGAAATCCAAGAGTTGGGACTTTGGGACCAGTTGGGTGATTTGCTCGATTACGTTGCTCACCAGCCGGGCGTGATCTACGCCTCCAACGGAGAGGTGGTCGAGCTTATGCGCAGGAAAACACCCAGTGTTGCGGAAGCTGCATGAAGATCATCTTGGTACATAACACCTATCAGCAGCCAGGTGGCGAGGATGCCGCATTCCGAAACGAATACAATCTACTCACGAAGGCCGGTCACGAAGTTGTCCGATACGTCCGCAGTAATCATGATGTTTCGCATTACGTGTCTGTTCGGCAGCTTGCTTTGGCCAAGCGAACGATTTGGGCCAGCGACACTCGGGAGGAATTCCGCCAATTACTCTTGCGGGAGAGACCTGAGATTGTGCACGTCCACAACACCTTTTTGATGGTTTCCCCTTCCGTTTACTGGGCGTGCCGCGACGCGAACGTGCCGGTGATCCAGACGCTACACAACTACCGCCTGATCTGTCCCGGCGGAACACTATTCCGCGATGGGAGAGTCTGCGAAGAATGCGTGGAGCACGGCGTGTGGCAGAGCGTGCGCTACGGTTGCTACCGCAAGTCCCGGACCTACAGTGCCCTCGTGGCTGCCATGCTCACAACGCACCGGCTTTTGGGCACGTGGTCCCGGATGATCGACTATTATTTGGCTTTAACCGACTTTGCACGTCGCAAGTTCATCGCAGGGGGACTACCGGCTGATAAGATCCTGGTTAAGCCAAACTTCGTCTATCCCGATCCTGGTGATGGCAACGGAGAACGTTCTTATGCGCTGTTTGTGGGACGGCTTTCCCCCGAGAAAGGCTTACCAACTCTCCTTGCCGCCTGGGCACGCCTGGGCATTTTCATGCCGCTTCACATTATCGGCGATGGTCCTGTCCAGGCCCAACTAGAGGAATACGTCCGGCAATTTCATATTCCGAGTGTGCGCTTTCTGGGAAGCTTAAAGTGGGAGCTGGTCGTCCGAGCGATGAAGGGAGCGCTCTGCTTGATGTTCCCGAGCCAGTGCTATGAAGGCCTCCCCATGACGGTAATTGAAGCGTTTGCCTGTGGCACGCCGGTCATTGCCTCGCGGATGGATTCCAGACAGGAGCTGATTTCGGATGGCTGGACAGGACTTCACTTCACCCCGGGTGATGCCGATGATCTGGCGAGCAAGGCTCGGTGGGCATGGAAGCACCCCGGCGATATGGCCGAGATGGGGAAGCGAGCACGACGTGAATACGAAGCAAAGTACACGTCGGCACGCAACTATAAAATGCTACTGGAAATCTACGATCGAGCCATACAAAACCACCATGCGAGGCCCAACGGTTTCGAAGCCGACCTCACGACGTCGGCGTCCAGTTTCGGCGCTGGCCAGGAACAATCCTGCTGACATAGGTCAAAATGAGCGAGCTACATCCTTCTTCACCGGTTGACGTTCGTCCATCCCCACAGATGCTTGCGGAGCCGAGGGAGCAAACACAGCGGTTGGATCATTTCTCACAAACCCTGTTCCGCCACCTCGACGGATTTGGCGTGCGGTATTGTGCGCTCGACCTACGCGAGGAGACAGAGGACACGCCGTCGATTGTGCAGGAACTCGCGGTGCATCCTGAGGACCGTGGCAAACTGCTCGCCACGCTTCGCTCGTTGGAGGATAAGGATTACTTCGTGGTGCAAGAGCGGATCAGTGTCATTCCAGGAGCTCGCCGGTATTGTTTGGCCTGTCTGCTTTCGCGGCTACCTACATTCCACGAACTGACAATACTTTTTGGTCCCTCCGGGAGTCAGTTTCTCCCCACCAGCAAAGAAATCGTTGAACGGCGAGAGAAACGCGAGACCACCTGGGCAGCTGCCCCCGCGGATGAGTTCCGTTATCGGCTGTTCAAAAACTGCCTCGAGGGAACCAAGTCGGGAGCAGACGGGCGACGATTACGGCAACTGATCGGCGAACTCGGTCCGGAACGAGCAAAGAGGGTCGCTCAAGACCTGTTCGGAAATCGCTGGCAGAGTGCAGTGGAGGCAGCGCGCACCGCTACGGCTGGGGCCCGGTTGCCGAGCGAACTTAGAAGGCGCCTCTGGTGGAGGCACGTTTCGAGCGACCCGCAAGTATTGCTGAAGTACGCCGGGAAGGCATTCCGGGAAGTTCCGAGTCGCTGGTTCCGCCCAAAAGGGTTGTTGGTGGCCATCTTGGGACCGGATGGAGTGGGAAAGAGCAGTTTTTCAGCGGAGCTGCTCGAAATGTTTCGGCCCGTGTTTGCGAGCGGGCGCGTACTGCAATGGCGGCCACAGGTAATCAAGCCGCGGCCAGAGAAAAACCCGTTGATCTTCGAGCCGCCGCACGGCAAGCCGGCACACGGAAAAGTGGAGTCGATGCTGCGGCTGCTTGCTGTGCTGGTGGACTACTGGGTTGGTGAGGTGGTGCTGATTAGGCCGTTGCTCGCGCGGTCCGGCTTGTTAGTGTATGACCGCAACTTTCACGACATCCTTGTGGACACCAAACGCTACCGGTATGGTGGTCCGCTGTGGCTGCTGCACCTACTGGAAAGAATGGTGCCCCACAACGAGCTTGTCTTTCTAACACTTGAAGCCGATCCCGAAACCATATTGCAGCGCAAACAGGAAGTCAGCCCGGAGGAGGTGGGTCGGCAGTGCACTGAGTACCGTAGGCTGGCCCAGAGACTTCCAAACTCGCACGTGATTCGCACAGACCGTGATCTCGAACAATGCGTCGCCGAAGGGTCACGAATATTAGTGGGCTATCTGAACCAACGGTTCAAAAAGCGAAATAGGCAGTCGTTTCCATCCCTGGAGCCCCCCAGAAAGAAAAAGAAGCATGGGTCGAGCGGCGCGGGGCAGATGCCGGCGTGAGAGCGCGGCTGCTTCCGGAAAGAAAAAACATATGTCCGATGTTCCATTCCTTTCAGCATTGCAGAATCTGAAGAACGAGGTCGCGTCCCGGTCCTGCGGTTGGGGCAGATGGCTGATCAAAGGGATGTATGCAGTTCTAGATCAAGGATTGATTTCTGGCTCGAACTTCTTACTGGGAATCCTACTGGCGCGATGGACCGGCGCGGAGCAATACGGCGCCTACGCGCTGGCGTTCGCGATATTCATCCTAGTGTCGATTGTGTACCAAGCGCTGGTGCTCGAGCCTATGACTGTGTTTGGACCATCGGTGTATCACACCGCACCAAAGCAGTATCTCGGCATCCTAGTTCAGCTGCAGATGGTGTTGGGAGCTGCGATGTTCGGGGTAGGTGCGCTCGGGGGGGGCTATTTCCACGCGCGCGTGTCGGCGGAACTGGGGCCAGCGCTAATGGGAGCAACCATTGCCGCTCCGTGTGTGCTCTTGTTCTGGTTTGCGCGCCGCGCCTGTTACGTTGAGCTCAGTCCGAGCCGGGCCCTGGGCGGGGCGATGCTGTATATGCCCCTGCTACTAAGCAGCATCTGGGTCCTTCGCAGACTGAAGCTGCTTTCGCCGTTTTTCGCTTTTGCCGCCATGGGAGTTTCCGCTCTACTGGCGAGTGCCGAATTGTTATGGCGGTTGAACCCCAGGCTGGGACGAGACCCGCAGGGCCCGTGCCTGCGCGAGGTGAGCAGACGACACTGGAATTATGGCCGATGGGCACTGGCCGGTGCCGTGTTCCTTTGGGTTCCATGGAACATCTGTTATCCCCTGGTGACCAAGTTTTGGGGTCTTGCCGAGACCGGTACGCTTCGGGCCTTGCTGAACTTGGCCTTGCCGATTACGCAGGCGCATTCGGCGCTAACCCTGCTTTTCCTGCCGTACACCGCGCGGCTGGGTCAGCAGGAAGGCTGGCGAGCCATGAAATGGCAGGCCATGCGGATCGGAGGCGTGTACGCCGCTGGCGCCGGTGTGTACTGGCTGTTTGTCTGTATGTTCGGCGGGCCACTGGTCCATTTTCTTTACGCAGGCCGCTACACAGAGATCATTCCGCTGCTGCCATGGGTTGCGGTGTCGTCAATCATTGGCGGCGCGTTGCTGGGACCGACGATTGTGATTCGTGCGATGCAGTCGCCGGCGTCGGTTTGTTGGATTTATCTATGTTCGAGCGCAGTGGCAGCAGGCGTCGGCGCTCCGGCAATCTGGGCATGGGGAATGCGCGGTGCGGTTGTTGCGTTGGTTCTTTCGAGCCTCGCCGCGCTCGTGAGCGGATATGTGATTCTTCGGACACGTGTCGGGACTGTGCAGTCTCGCGCGACGTTCGAGGAGCCAGTCGTTGCGGTCCTGCCTCATTGAGCAGCTCGTCCTAAAACAGAGGTCCAAAGGAAGTCAGAGTAAGACTCCCGGTCGAGCGGCAAGCTAAGGCCATTCATTTTCCGATTGAAAGGGCGGCTTCATGGAAAGACTTCTCGAGGTCAAAGCACATCTACATAACCTATCGCTTCTGGTGATGAGTCCGGTCCGGGCTGAGGAAGCGTTCGACTACGTTGCTGGACTCTGCTTGGAGGCTCGTACTCATTTTCTGAAGCTGGCTGATGCGCATCACGTGGTCATACGCGCCCTGGAGCCCCTCGAGCAGGCCGCTGTTGCTGCGGGAGCCGGCGAGGTGGCCCAGTTTGCGAACGCAGCTCTCGGCCGGGAGCATGCGCGAATCGCCAACGGTCTGAAGTTCCTCAGCGAGATCTGCAGAGAACTAGAAGCGGACGGCTGCGCCGTTGCAGTGATGAAGACGCTGGACCACTGGCCTGACTTTGGGAACGACCTCGACCTGATCACCATGGCGGACGAGCGTTTTGTGCAGAATATTTTTCTACACAAGTTCCACGGCCGACCGCTGACACGCACCATTGGCGACTATCTCGCCCATAAGCGGAGTTTCGCGCTGGAGGGCCTTCAACAAGAAGTTGAAATTCATGTCGGGAGGCTTGGGCAAGCAGGGGAGCACATCGAGCTTGCGCGCCGGTTCCTCGACAGGCGCATGCCAGTGGAGTTCAACGGCCACACCTTTCTTTCACCCGCGCCCGAGGAGCGCATTGTCGTCGGCACGCTTCAGCGCATGTACCGCCACCTGTACTTTCGCATATGCGACATTCCGGACACGGCGAAGATGATCGAATCCGGATGGGTGGATTACAAAGAGCTGCGGGCTGCGGCGGACCTTGGCGGCATTTGGGACGGCGTAGCGGCGTATCTGCGGATCATCTCCGAGTATCTTCGCGACTACCGCGGCACGGGGCTGGACCTGCCAAAGGAGGTGCTCACTTCCGCGCGCTTTGGGGCGGAGAAACTGTCTGCGCGCGGCAGGTTCCTCCACTTACGAGTTCTGCCGCACGGCTTGGCCCTCTATGCAAACCAGCTTGCACACCTTGCGCGAAACGGAAACGTCCCTGGGACTGCGCGGTTGAGCCTTTTGCCTCCCTTGGCTGGCGTGGCAGCTCTGGCTTACGCCGTTGCTGGCAGCAGCGACAGGATCTGGTAACCGCCCTATGGAAGAAACAGGAGCTCAACCGCTTTGGCAGCGATTCTCGGGGACAAACGCTTTGCGATCCGTCCTGGCCCGGAAATGGAGGATGGCCCGCCGGGTACTGCAGAGTGAGGGACTCTGGGTACTCGTTTGGGAGATATTCTGTCAGGGGCTCAAGCCACTGCTAAAGGTTTATGAATCTTTAGCGTGGCTGTGGAGTCGTGCCAGTGGCTGCCTCTGTTTTAAGGTGCACGGCAGTGTGCTCACCGTGTTGCCTGGGGATCACGGGATCTCGCGGGAGTTGGCAGCCTACAGGACGCATGAACCGCTGGCCTCTAAGCTCCTCCAAAAGTTCCTTAAGCCGGGAATGAACCTAGTGGACATTGGCAGCAACCTAGGCTACTACGCTTTACTGGAAGCCCGGACAGTCGGCGGTGCCGGGCGCGTGATTGCCATCGAGCCTGTCGCAGGCAACTTTGCACAATTATCGAAGAATGTTCACGCGAATGGCTATCGCAACATCCTGTTGCACAATGTGGCCATCGGGGCGATGAACGGCGCCGCGACGATGTACATTGGCAAGAAGTCTAACTGGCACGCTCTTTATCCCGTGCCCTGGAAGACGCGAGAGATCACCGTGCGCGTCTCCACTCTTGACGCCGTGCTCGATGAGCATAATCTCCGTTCGGTGGACCTGATTCGCATGGACCTCGAAGGCTACGAAGTCGAAGTTATTCACGGTATGCGGAAAACGATTGAAAACTACAGCCCGCGGCTATTGGTCGAACTTCACCCCCATGTGGCCGGTGCGAATGCCATCCTTGGGCTTCTGAGACATTTGAGGGCTCTTGGATATGACATAGATTGGTTGGTCGACAGCGAGCGGGATTCTCCAATACGCTCGTGGTTTTTGCGGCCAGAGAAGATCCCCCTAGCAGAACTGTTCAAGGACCGACGGATCATCACTGGCACGAGAGCACTCCATGTGCTCTTTGCACGCAGGCATGCGAAACGAATTCCATTGGAACGGGGTTCCACCCGGGCACTAGTACAAACGGCTCTCGACGTCCCTAGGTCCGTTTCAGAGGATTGAAGCGGGGTTCTCGTCGGGCGGTTTCCTTTCCGGCGCACCGTGTTCCCGTTTCGGCTACGAACCACCTGGGAGCCCGAGCAAATACGCCTTGTTATAAAGGAGGAGTCACAATGAGCATTGAGAAGCGCATCCTTGTTACCGGGGCCGGCGGATTCATCGGCCACCACCTCGTCCGCCGGCTGAAGTCCGATGGATCTTGGGTCCGGGGTGTGGACATTAAGCATCCCGAATATGAGGATTCAGTTGCCGACGAGTTCGAGCTGCTGGATCTCCGGAAGTTCGATAACTGCCTATTGGCAACGCGAAATATTCAACAGGTGTATAACCTCGCAGCGGATATGGGCGGCATCGGATACATAACCGCCTATCTTGCTGGTATCTCATGTAATAATACTCTAATTAATACTCACATGCTGGAGGCGTGCCGCTTGAACGGCATTGCGAGGTTTCTGTTCTCCTCATCCGCTTGCGTCTACGCACAGTCCAAGCAAAAAAACGCAGAAGTAACTCCCTTGAAAGAGGAGGACGCTTATCCGGCTGACCCGGAACCCGGCTACGGGTGGGAGAAGCTCTGGGCGGAGCAGCTGTGCCAGTACTTCTGCAAAGATTACAAACTGGAAACCAGAGTCCTTCGTTTTCACAATGTGTATGGTCCCCTGGGAACTTACGATGGTGGGAAGGAGAAGGCACCCGCGGCCATCTCGCGTAAGGTAGCGCTGGCCCGCGACGGGGCCGAAATCGAGATCTGGGGCGACGGTGAGCAGACACGCTCGTTTATGTACGTGGACGATTGCGTCGAAGGCCTGGTCCGTCTGATGCGTTCCAACCACCGCGAACCGCTCAATCTGGGTACCGATCGGTTGGTGACCATCAATGAACTCGTGGATCTGGTCTGCAAGGTTGCCGGAAAACGCCTGCGCAAGCGCCACGACCTGACCAAACCTCAGGGTGTCCGCGGGAGAAACAGCGACAACTCCCAGTTGCGACAGGTCCTTGGCTGGGAACCTGCCATCACCCTCGAGCACGGTCTTGCAATCACTTACAAGTGGATCGAAAGCGAAATCATGAAGGGGCAGGAGGCTCTGGCCGCGACGCCGACCTAGGGAACTGCCATGTCCGAAAACTTGAAACTTGCCGGACTCTCGCGCGTCAACGTGCTGGGCGTGGGAGTCCATGCCATCGACATGCGCCAAGCCCTGGCGGTCTTCCGGCGCACACTGGAAGACCGCAGGAAAGGCTATGTCTGCGTCACCGGCGTGCACGGAATCATGGAGGCACAGAAGTATCCTGAGTTCAAGGCCATCCTGAACGGTTCTCTGCTAACCACTCCCGACGGCGTGCCCACGGTCTGGGTGGGCAGGTGGCAGGGCTATTCGCAGATGCAACGCGTCTTCGGTCCGGAGTTGATGCTCGAAGTCTGTGCCATGTCCGTCGGCAAGGGCTATACCCACTTTCTGTACGGGGGTGCAGACGGGGTGGCTGAACAACTCAAGGCTTCCCTTCTGCGCAGGTTTCCGGGGCTGCGCATTGTAGGCACTTACACGCCGCCCTTCCGCCCGTTAAACCAAGCCGAGAAACAGGACCTATATGCCCGAGTGTCAACGGTGAAACCGGATATCTTCTGGGTCGGTCTCAGTACGCCGAAGCAGGAGCACTTCATGGCTGAGTACTTGCCGCACCTGGATACCCGGGTGATGGTCGGAGTGGGCGCCGCTTTCGATGTGCACACGGGCCGCATCCAAGACGCTCCTGACTGGATGAAAAACGCGGGGCTTCAGTGGCTTCATCGCCTGGGTCAGGAGCCACGGCGTCTGTGGAAGCGGTATCTCTATAACAATCCTTTGTTTGTTTTCAAGATGACATCGCAAATCCTAGGCCTATCGAAATACGACCCCGTTTAACCGGTTGTACGAGGCAATCGCAAGCGAACGGGATTGGCTCACGGAAATCTAGGAGAAGACGTGAGTAACGTTCGGTCTTCAGGTCGCCAGCCTTCACCTGAACCGGAATCCCGCGAGTTTCGGCTCCCGAAACGAACATCAACAGAAGCAGCCCGAGGTTATAGAGATATCTGGTCATGGAATCGGAATGCACGTGTTGGCCAAACGTTCTCGCTGACGATTCTAGCAGCGTTCCTGATAGTTGGATGTGCGCTCAAGTTTTTCACTGTGGGATTGGGAGCTAGGCTGCGAGATTTGCGTGGTTGGATGCCGTGAATCTCGCTGTCGCCACTAACGCGCGCGGCGGTCCCGGATCGTCTTGGCGAGTGTCGCCTATGACGCGGGGATCATTAACAGGGCGTTTTTCACCACGCTGGTGCTGGTGGCGACTCTAACTTCCCAGGCGGCCGGTGCTTGGCTGAAGTATGTTCTGGGAAAAGGTTAGGACTTGCTCTCTGAACAGCGAGCCAAGCCAAGAACCGTTCCCGTGGGATCGCTCATTAGTGAAAGCAAAAAAAGGCCACGTTGAAGCCCCGAATCCTCGCACTGATCATCTCGCTGTCCATCGTGGCTCTGGCTTCACCGCCCAGCTCGCAGGCGCAGTCTAGAGACAACAAGTGGGCGCCCACGCAGCGCTCTTCAACGGCCTCCGCGATCGCTGTAAGTGCCCGCGGCAGTTCTTCGGCTCCCCCTGCCAGCGGTATCCCCCTCACACTGTTTTCGATGCATGTCCAGTCGGAGCTTTTCTCTGGGATGCCCTGGCCGTCAGTTTCTTTCGGCAGCATGAGATTGTGGGACACGTACACTACTTGGAACGATCTCAACCCTTCCGCAGGTAACTTCAACTGGCCCGCGCTGGACCGATGGCTCGATGCCGCCCAACAACATGGCGTTGATGTAATTTACACCTTTGGCGCCACGCCGACTTGGGCGTCGTCTAATCCGACCGGAAAGTGCGATTACAACCCTGGAGCCTGTTATCCGCCGGCGAATATGCAGGACTGGGATAACTTTGTCCGGGCGGTCGCCACTCACGCTGTCGGCCGGATCAAATACTGGGAAATGTGGAATGAAGCGAACCAGCACGGATACTGGAGCGGGAGCATCCCCGCGCTTGTGACGATGACGCAGCACGCTTCCGCAATCATCAAGTCAGTTGCTCCCAAGGCGATGATCTTTACGCCTTCGGCGGTGGGCGGCGACGTGGATACTTCCACATTCCTCGACAAGTTTTTCGCAGCAGGTGGTGGCGCGCCTGTGGACGCCGTGGCATTCCATGGCTATGTGAATTCGATTCCTGCAATCCCTGAAAGTGTCAACCAGATTGTGGACGCCGTGCAAGACGTCATGGCGGCTCACGGCCAAAGCGGCAAGCCGCTGTGGGATACTGAAGGAAGTTGGGGACCTTCGGACCACCTCACCGGGGACGATGCGCGGATGGCCTTTGTCGCGCGGCACTATATTTTGCAGTGGTCGAAAGGCGTGCAGCGCTTCTACTGGTATGCCTGGAATGATAAGAGCTACGGAACCCTTTTCAAATCCGGCACGGGTACGCTCGAAAAAGCAGGTATGGCATACGCACAGGTGGAAAGGTGGCTAGTGGGTGCCAACCTGACTGCGCCTTGCTCGGCGAGCAAAGAGTCGACTTGGACATGTAATTTGACGCTCGCCGGAGGAGCGGGCGGCCAAATCGTCTGGAATGCCGGGGTCAACATTCCTGCGACTATTCCGTTTACACCTGCTTCGAACTTTGCGCAATATACCGACCTTGACGGCAAGATCACGCAACTTTCCGGCGGGCCAATTCAAATTGGAGCCAAACCCATTCTGCTGACTGTTGGCCCTGCACCACATGCGCCCGCCAAAAAATCTGCGCGCAACACAGAAACAGGGCAAACCAATCCCTCAGCGCGTCGCCGAGCGTTTGAAGAGCCTGGGAATGGTGAGTCTAGGGCTGTGTGTTGTCTGTTGAGAGCTGCGGTACTCGCGCAAAGGTCTGACTTGTCTGCTGACGCTTCGAAATCGCGCACACATTCCTTTTTCAGCGCAGCAAAACGGAAGTCCAACCGCGGCGCTCGAGGCGCGACGGCCCGCTTAGACTCAGGAGTGACTGATGTTAACTCTTTCAATGGGCCCCTCTTCAGCGGGTCAGCGCGCATTCCATTGCCCCAGTCCTCCAGTTCGCTGCCCAATCCTCCGACGGCAAATTCGCCTGCCGACGGAGCTACAGGGGTTTCCACTTTCCCGACGTTGACGGTGAATGTCTCCGATCCCAATTCCAGCAAGCTGACCGTGAACTTCTATGGCAAGGCCATTCCTTCAGTCACGCCGGGACCGAACTTCACCATCGTTGCGCTTCCTGATACGCAGTATTACTCCTCCAACCTGAATGGCGGGACGTTGGCGATGTTCAACTCGCAGACGCAGTGGATCGTCAACAACCTAGTTGCTAAGAACATTGCCTTCGTAATCGGATTGGGAGACATCGTCCAGGATGGAAACAACGGAGGAAACTATTCGGAGTGGATCAACGCGAACTCTGCCGTCAGTGTGCTGGATGATCCCACTGCCACCGGACTTCCACAAGGCATACCGTACAGTTTCGGCGTCGGTAATCATGATCAAGGCCCCTCTGGAAATGGCTCGCCGAATGATACGGCCGGGTACAACCAATACTTCGGCGTCTCTCGCTACAGCAGCAAGTCCTACTACGGCGGGCATTATGGAACGCAGAACGATAATCATTATGAATTGTTCAGCGCTAGTGGCATGGACTTCATCGTCATCAATCTGGCATACGACGTATCAGCGAATCCCAACGTTTTGGCTTGGGCGAATGGCCTGCTCCAAACCTATAGTTCCCGGCGCGGCATCGTAGTCAGCCACTACTTGATCGATAATGGTTTTAATGCGGCATGGAGTTCGCAAGGGCAGGCAACATACAACGCGCTGAAAGGAAATCCAAATCTCTTTCTGATGCTCTGTGGGCACGTGACGCCGCCGGAAGGTCAGAGAGCAGACATTTTTAATGGAGACCGGGTCTATACGCTCATGTCCGACTACCAGGAGGATGGCGCTGGAGGTGATGGCTGGCTCAGGATTTTGACCTTTTCGCCAGCGAGCAATCAGATTCAAATTCAGACGTATTCTCCCTACATCAACCAGTTCGAGAGCACTTCGGCTGGCAACTTCACGATCAATTATGACATGCAAGGCACCGGCAACAACTTCACGCTGCTTGCAAGCAACACGGGTGTTCTTTCCGGCAACCCCACAAGTTACGCCTGGTCGAATCTTTCCCCCGGTTCACAGTATGAGTGGTATGTCACTGTCAGCAATTCGTCAGGAACAACGGTCGGTCCACTGTGGAGCTTCACGACCACTGGCGGTTCCCCTGTGACTCTGTCTCCGTCGAGTTTGAGTTTCCCAAGTCAGCTGGTTAACACGACCAGCGCAGTGCAGACCGTCACGCTGACTAACACCGGGACTGCCGCGCTGAGCGTTACCAGCATCGTGGCCAGCGGCGACTTCATGCAGACCAACACCTGCGGCACGTCCGTCGCGGCAGGGGCCAACTGCGCCATCAGCGTGACCTTTACCCCCAC
>Ga0134082_10000357_pt1 | contig 15415 bp, 10 predicted proteins | sample 15_taG_6_FD_94473 | JGI IMG/M metagenome (GOLD analysis project Ga0134082, IMG submission 94473) | Grasslands soil microbial communities from the Angelo Coastal Reserve, California, USA - 15_D_Rain_40cm_5_09182015 | ecosystem: Environmental > Terrestrial > Soil > Grasslands ... | reverse complement strand
CGAGCGTGATCGCGTGGATCATCCCGTCGCCGTCGAACCAGTGGTAGCGGCCGAGCGGCGGGAAGGCGGGGTTCGGACCGCTGCGGTAGTAGGTGCCGTTCAGCTCGCGGGGAATCTCCCCGATGACGGCGAGGTCCCGGGCCTCGCCTTCCGTGCGCCAGGGCGCGAAGTTTCCCTGCAGGAAGGGGTTTGGAGTCGAGTCGGTCGGCATGGGGCGGCCTCCTTTCGGGTGAGCTGCGCGGTCAATTGATCGAGCATCGCATCGCGCACCAGCGTCGCCGCCGGCGCACCGGGCTTCCAGAAGCCGGCGATCAGGAGCGAGGTGACGCCGTGCACGGCCGACCAGAACGCGGCGGTGGCGTCCTCGACGGGCGGCACCAGGCGCCCGGCCGCGGCGATCGCGGCCACCCGCCGCCGCAGCCGGTCGTAAGACGCGCGCGCGGCCGACGTCGGTCGCCGCGGCATCGAGCGCTGGAACATGAGCCGGTAGTGCGCAGGGTGCGCGAGGCCGTACTCGACGTAGCGGTCGAAGCCCCAGCGCAGGGCCTCGACCGGGTCGGCCGGCGGCCGGCGGCGCATGAAGGTGCGGTCGAACTCCGCGAAGCAGGCATCGACCAGCCGGTCGACGAGTGCGCCCTTGTCGCCGAAGTGGTGGTAGACGGTGGGCGGCGTCACTCCGGCGCGCGCGCACAGCTCGCGGATCGAGAGTCCGGCCTCGCCGCCGCGCGCGAGCAGCGCCTCGGCCGCGGCCAGGATCGCGCGACGGGTCGCGGCGGCTCCACCGTTGCGCTCGCGGAGCGCGGCCGTCATAGGCACGGGCACTTCTATAGCGCCGTTATAGCGACACGGTCAACGCCCCCCCTCCTCGGGGGGCGCGAGGGCGGGGACGATTGCACTTCCGACCCACCCTGCACCCTGTTACGTGTGAGGCGCCATGCGCCGCCTCACCGCGCTCGTCGCCCTCCTCGCGGCGCTCGCACCGTTCCGCGCCTCCGCCGTGCAGCTCGAGGCGCTCGATCTGGCCCGCCCCTGGCGGCTGCGCGCGCTCCGCTTTCGGGGTCCGTCTCTGCTGCGGCAGGGCGACCTCCGCAAGGTGATGACGACCAAGCCGCGGCGATGGTTCACCGTCTGGCGCGCCCGACCGCTGTTCGACCCCGCGGCCTTCCGCACCGACCTCGATCGCCTCCGGCAGCTGTACCGCAGCCGCGGCCATTACCACGTCCGCGTCACGTACGACCTGGAGCTGCCCGCGGCGGGCGACGCCCTGGTGGCCGTCATCTTCGTCAACGAGGGCGAGCCCGTCACCGTGGCCGCCCTCGACGTGACGCTCGCCGGCGCCGAGCTGCCGGCCAGCGAGCGCCGGCTCCTGCTCGAGCACCTCCCCATCGCGCGCGGCCGCGTCTTCACCGAGGAGGCGTACGGCCGGGCCGCCACGTATCTCCGCGCGTACTACCGCGAGCACGGTTTCGCCCGTGTGGAGGTCACGAAGCAGGCGACGGTCGATCTCGCGCGCGACGAGGCGAGGGTCGCCTATCGCCTCGAGAGCGGCCCGCCGTGCGTCTTCGGCGAGACGCGCATCACCGGCACCAAGGCCGTCGATGCGGCGGTGCCGCGCCGCGAGCTCGCCTACGCGCCGGGCGAGCCCTTCAAGCAGAGCCTCCTCGATCGCACGCGCCGGAACCTCGTCGCACTGAACCTGTTCCGCGCCGTGCGCATCGAGGAGGACAAGCGTGCCGATCCCGAGGTCGCCGTGCGCATCCACCTGACCGAGGCGCCGCCCCGCGAGGTCCGGCTCGGGATCGGCTACGACACCGAGGAGCAGATCCGCGGGCTCGCCAGCTGGCGCCACTACGACTTCCTCGGAGGAGCCCGGCAGCTCGGCTTCACGGGTCGCGCCTCGTTCATCAGGCGCACGGTCGCGGCCGACTTCCTGCAGCCGCATTTCCCGGGGAACCGGAACCGCACCCGGCTCCTGCTCGCCGAGCAGGAGGAAGACGAGGACGCGTTCACGCTCGACCGCTCGCGGCTCTCGCCCCGCCTCGAGTGGGAGGCGACGGACCAGATCACCGGCTGGGCCTTCTACCGGATCGAGTACGACCTGCTCTCGGGCGTGGAGGCGCAGGTCAAGGGCGCCCTCCCCGGCGGCGCGCCCGGCACCGGCGTGCTCTCTGGTCTGGGTTTCGGTGCCGACTGGAACACCACCGACGACCTGGTGGACCCGACCCGGGGCTGGGTGCTCGGCGCGACGGTCGAGCCGGTCGGGGGGCTGCTCGGCGGCGACTTCAACTTCGTGCGGTTGCTGGCCGACGGCCGGTTCTACCTGCCGCTGGTCGGGGGACTTCTCGGCGCCGCCCGTTTCCGGCTCGGGACGGCCGAGCCGTATACCCGGCACGACGAGGTGCCGCTCTTCGAGCGCTTCTATGCCGGCGGCATCGACTCGGTGCGCGGCTACGGCCGGTGGCGCATCGGCCCGCTCGTCGACGACAAACCGATCGGCGGCCGCACACTCGCCGAGGCCTCGGTCGAGCTCCGCCATCCGATCACGGAGAAGCTCGGGGCGGCCGTGTTCCTCGACGGCGGCCAGGTCAACCGCCCGAGCTTCGACTTCCCGTTCGGCAGCCTGCGCTACGGCGCGGGCTTCGGGGTGCGCTACCGATCGCCGGTCGGCCCCGTGCGCGTCGACCTCGGCTTCCCCTTCCAGCCGCCCGACGGCGACCAGCGCTGGCAGGTCCACGTGAGCCTCGGCTCGAAGTTCTGATGGCGCGACTGCTGCGCCGCGGGCTCGTCGTCGTCGCGACGCTGATCGTGGTCCTCGTCCTCGCGCTCTGGGGAGCGAGCCGCTTCGGCGTCGTCCAGGAGATGGTCCGCACTCGAGTGCTCGCGCTGCTGCGCGCGAGCGTCGAGGCCCAGGTGGACCTCGGCGGTGTGGGCGGAACCCTCGGCCGCTCACTCGTGCTCCGCGACCTGCGGGTGGCGGTCGCGGGCCACAGCGTCGCGCGCGTGCCGCGAGTCGAGATCGTCTACGCGCCACTCGCGCTGCTTCGCGGCCGCCTCCTCGTCCGCCGCTTCACGCTGGTTGCGCCGCGGGTGCGGCTCGTGCGGGAGCACGGCGCCTGGCGCCTGCCGCAGCTCGCCGGAGGCGGCGGCTCTTCCCGGATGGCGCTCGAGGTGCGGACTCTCGAGGTGCGCGACGGGCGGGTGGCGGTCGCGCAGCTCGACGCCCCGACGCCCCGCCGCCTCGCCGCGGCGGCGGTCGAGCTCACGGCCGCGGCGGCCATCGGTCCGCGCGGCTCGGACCTCGCGATCCGGGACCTCCGCTTCACGCCGCGCGGCGCCGCGGTGACGGCGGTCCACGCCTCCGGACGCCTCGCCGCGGAGACCGGGGGCGCGGTGCAGGTGCGGGATCTCCGGCTCGCCACCGCGCGCACCCGACTCGACGCCGACGGCCAGCTGCTGCCGGCCCGCGAGGTGCGCGGGCGGCTCGCCCTCGTGCTCGATGCCGGAGAGCTCCGCGCGCTCGTGCCCGCAAGCCCGCTCCTGACGGACGTCGTCGCCACGGGCGACACCTCGGGCCCGTGGCGCGCCGTGGAGCTGAGCCTGCAAGCCGACCTCGGGACAGCCGGGACCGTGCGCGGCCACGTTCGGGCGGACCTCGGCACGCAGCCGGTCGTCTACGCGGCGAGCGCCGAGTTCGCGGGGCTCGATCCCGGCGCGGCGGTGGCCGGTCTGGTGCGCGCCCAGGCCAACGGGCGCGCGCGGGCGCGGGGTCGGGGAATCGGACTCGAGGCGCCCCTCGCCTACCGGCTGGCGCTCGGCCGATCGGCGGTCGGCGGCCGCTCGCTCGCCCGTGCCGTGCTCGGCGGTCGGGGAGCGCACGGCGTGCATCGCGCCCGCGCGCGGGTCGTCGCGCCCGCGGGCGAGGGCCGGCTCCGCGCCCGCGTCGTCACCGGTTCGATTCCGGCGTACCGCCTCGCCGCCCGCCTGCGCCTCGAGCATCTGGAGGAGATCGTCCCGCGCGCGCCCGGGTGGGTCGCGGCCGAGGCGCGCGTCGCCGGGCGAGGGTTCGACGCCCTGACTCGCCGCGCCGAGGCGCACGCGACGCTCCTCGGCGCGTCGCTCCACGGCGTCGTGCTGCGCGGAGGTGTGCTGCATGCACGGCTCGACGGCGAGCAGCTGCGCCTCGAGACCGCGAGCCTCCAGGGACCGGAGGGCAGCGCGAGCGCGACCGGCATCCTCGACCTCGGGCGCCCGGCGCTCGACGTGACGCTCGATGCCGCGGCGGACCTCCGAGCCCTCGGCGAGCGTCTCGGGCTCCCGCTCGCGGGCTCGGCGAGCGCGACCGGCGCCGCGCGCGGGCCGCTCACCGGGCTCGCCGTCACCGCGAGGACCGAGCTCGAGAACCCGGCCTACGGCGCGTTCGGCGCCGGCCGCGCGAGGGCCGCACTCGAGCTCGGCGGCGTGGGGAGCGCGGGGCCACGCGGCCAGCTGCGTCTCGAGCTGACCGACGCACAGGTCCACGCGTACCGGCGGCGCACGGTCGCGGCCGCAGTCGACTGGCAACGGGCCGCCGGGGCCGACCGCACGAGCCTCACGGTGACGGCGGCCGGGGACGACGCGGCAGACCGGCTCGCCGCCACGCTCACGCGCGCCGGCTCGACGGCGACGATCGCCATCCAGGAGCTCGTCGGGACGCCGTCCGGAGGTCCGCCGTGGCGTCTCGTCCGCCCGGCCAGCGTGACGGTCTCGGACGACGCGGTGAAGAGCGAGGCCATCGCGCTCGCGGCCGCCGCGCAGCGCGTGACGCTCGCCGGCAAGCTCGGCCGCACCGGCGAGAGCGACGCGTCGCTCGAGATCGCAGGCCTCGAGCTGACGCCGTTCTGCACGCTCGCCGGCGGCCGGAGCTGCGGCGGGACGCTGTCACTCCAGGCGCGCCTCGCAGGCACGGCGGTGGCGCCACGCCTCGGGGCAACCGTGCGCGCGGACTCGCTCCGCGTGGACGACGTGGCGCTCGGCAGCCTGACGCTCGACACCCGCTACGCGGAGCGGCAGGCGACCCTGCACGGCCTCCTCCGCCACCCCGAGGCGGGCGAGCTTCGCGCCGACGGCACGGTACCCATCGACCTCGCGTGGGCCGGAGCGCGACGGAACACGTCGGGCGAGCCGCTCGCGATCCGCGTGCATGCGGACAGCCTGGATCTCCGCTTCGCCCGCGCGCTCGCGCCCGGTCAGGTCCGCGAGGCCGACGGCCGGCTCGCGCTGGACGCGCGGCTCAGCGGGACGCGCGCCGCCCCGCGTGCCGAAGGCAGCGCGACGCTCGCGGCCGGCCGTCTGGTGCTGGCGGCGACCGGCGCGACGTACGAGGAGGTTCGCGTGCAGCTCGCGGCCGCCGGGGACGCGATCGAGCTCGGCGCGCTCCATGCGCGCGGGGGCGACGGCACGCTCGACGCCACCGGCCGCATCGGCCTCGCCGGCGGCGATTCCGCGGCGCTCGACCTGCGCGCGCACCTGCATGACTTCATGGCCGTACGCCGCCCCGAGCTCGAGGCGGCAGTCAGCGGAACGATCGGCGTCGGCGGCAGCGTCGGCGCGCCCGACGTGCAGGCGGACCTGCAGGTCGAGCGCGCAGTCGTCCGCCCCGCTGTCCTCCCCGCGCAGGACAGTGCCTTGAAGGCCGATCCTTCGATCGTGGTGGTCGGCGGTCCCGCGCCGCACGAGACGCCGCCGGAGACGCCCTCGTTCGTGCGGGCGCTCCGGCTGGCGGTGGCCGCGCGCATCCAGCGCAACGCCTGGGTGCGCCGGGCGGATGCGGACATCGAGCTCGGTGGCGAGCTGAAGGTCACCCAGGCGCCCGGAGAGGCCGTCCACATCGCGGGCGCCATCCGTCTCCTCCGCGGGTGGTACGTCTTCCAGGGCCGGCGGTTCACGCTCGAGGAGGAGGGCACGATCACGTTCAAGGGCGCCACGCCACCCAATCCGGCCTTCGACGTCACCGCCGTCTTCAAGAACCCGAACTATCGCGTCACCGTGCACCTCGGCGGCACGAGCGAGAAGCCCGAGCTCACGCTCGCCTCCGACCCGCCGCTCGAGCAGGCGGACATCCTCTCGGTCATCGTCTTCGGCAAGCCCGCGCGCGACCTCGGCAAGGGCGAGAGCGCCGCGCTCCAGGAGCAGGCCCTCCAGCTCGCCTCGGGCTACGTCATGCCGGAGCTGCGGGCGTCGGTCATGGACACCCTGGGGCTCGACACCCTCGACGTCGAGATGCCGCAGGGCGGCGGCACCGAGCGCCGCGGGCGGGTGAGCGTCGGCCGCTACGTGGCCGGCGACGTCTTCGTGTCGCTCGCGCAGGAGTTCGGCGCGCGCGCGGGCCAGGCGGTGGGGGTCGAGTACGGCCTCACGCCCGAGATCTCGGTCAAGGGCTCGACGTCGACGCGCGGCGACAGCGCGATCGACGTCTACTGGCACCGGCGCTACTGAGGCGCCGGTCGCGCATCGCGCAGGAGGTCGCCCGCGGCGGCGCGGTCGATCACCCATCGAACGCGGGCCGACGGCCGCACGAGCTGCGCGGGCACGCGCGCCGGATCCTCGGGGCCGCGGAGGGCGGCAGCCACCGGACGGGCCTTCTCGGCGCCGGTCGCGACGACCACCACGCGGCGCGCGGCGTCGAGCACGGGCGGCGTCACCGTGATGCGGGCCACGTGCGGCTCCGCCGTGACCTCCTCGAGGGCCACCGCCGCCACCGGCACCGTTGCGCTGAGCGCTCGGCAGCCGGGCATGAGCGACGCCACGTGCCCGTCCCCGCCGACGCCGAGCAGGACCGCGTCGAACACGGGTTCGGCCTCGAGCAGCGCCGCGAGCGCTCGGCCGTACGCGTCGGCAATCGCCTCGGGCCGGGCGAGCTCGACGGGCGGCGGATGGATGCGCACCGCGGCGATGCCGCGCGGCCCGAGGAGCGACTCGCGGGCCAGGCGGACGTTGCTCCGCGGATCGTCGACCGGGACGCAGCGCTCGTCGCCCCAGAACCACTCGATCCGATCCCAGGGCAGGTCGCTGCGCTCGGCGAGCGCCACCATGACGCCGCGGCCGCCGCGGCCGCCCGCGAGCGCGAGCGTGGCCCGGCCGCGCGCGGCGGCCGCCGCGCGAAGCGCCTCGGCGACGAGCGCCGCCGCGGCGGCGAACGCCTCGGCGTCCGTCGGATAGACGTCGACGTCCATGCGCTCCTCATAGCGGATCGGGGTCGACGCGGCGACGGCGTTGACGGTGGGTCGGCGCGGGTATAGCGCGGAGCCATGCCGCCGGTGGCGCTCACCATCGCGGGCTCGGACCCGGGCGGCGCGGCCGGCATCCAGGCCGACCTGAAGACGTTCCATGCCTTCGCGGTCTACGGCGCGAGCGTGGTGACGGCGCTCACCGCGCAGGACACCATGGCCGTGCACGCGATCGTGGACGTCGAGCCGAGCTTCGTCGGCGCGCAGCTCGATGCCGTGCTCGGCGACCTGCCCGTCGCGGCGGCGAAGACCGGGATGCTCGGCCGCGCTGCGGTCGTCGAGGTGGTGAGCGCCCGCCTCGCAGCGCATCCCGTCCCCCGTCTCGTCGTCGACCCCGTGCTGATCGCCGGCGGCGGCCAGCCGCTCACGGAGCGAGCGGCCCTCGAGGTGCTCCGGCGGATGCTGCTGCCGCTCGCGACGCTGGTGACGCCGAACCTCCTCGAGGCCGCAGCGCTCACCGGCCGGTCCGTGCGCAACGTCGCGGACATGCACGACGCGGCGCGCGCGCTCGTCGACCTCGGCGCCCGGGCAGCGCTCGTCACCGGCGGGCACCTCGCCGGTCCGCCGGTCGACGTGCTCTTCGACGGCGCCGCGTTCCACGAGCTCGACGGGCCACGGATCGGCGAGACGCCGGCGCACGGCACCGGATGTACGCTGTCGGCCGCGATCACCGCCGGTCTCGCCGCAGGTCTCTCCGTGGCCGATGCGGTTGCGCGCGCGCGCCGCTACGTGCGCCGCGCGCTCGAGTCCGCGCCGGCGCTCGGTCGCGGGCGCCGCCCACTGAACCATCTGGTGACTCCCGACGGGAGGTGACGGCTCGTCTGCGGCGGCGCCGTATTGCACCACCGCGAGGGCGCTGCTAAGCACCGACCCGGCATGGGGCGGAAATTGTTCGTCGGCAATCTCGCCTACGGCGTGACCGACGACGACCTGCAGCAGCTCTTCTCTCAGGCCGGCACTTGCGAGTCGGCGTCGGTGGTGATGGACCGCGACACCGGACAGTCACGCGGCTTCGCGTTCGTCATGATGGCGAGCGCCGATGATGCCGAGCGTGCCCGCAAGCAGCTCGACGGCACGGAGCTGAAGGGTCGACGCCTGCGCGTGGACGAAGCCAACGATCAGTCCACGCCCGGTGCCCGCGCGCGACGTCCGGGCGGCCGCGGCACGGGCGGCGCGCCCGATCGCCACCGTCTGTAAGCGAGGGGTGCACGACCGGCCGCGCCGCGGCTTGACAAGATGCGACGCGGTGGCGACCATCCGCGCATGGACCCAGGCGACTCGTTCGCGCCGACGCTGCTCATCGCGATGCCGCAGCTCCAGGACAAGAACTTCGCCCGCAGCGTGATCCTCCTGTGCGAGCACAGCGGCAACGGAGCGATCGGCTTCGTCGTGAACCGTCCGACGGACCTGCGGGCCGCGCAAGCCGTTGCGCTCGATCCGCCGGTGCAGAGCGACAGCGGGCTCATGCTCTGGAGCGGCGGCCCGGTCGAGCCGCAGCGCGGCTTCCTGCTCCTCGGTGATGACCCGGGCGTCGAGAACTCGGAGAGGATCGCGGACGGATTCCACCTGACCGCCTCGGTCGAGGTGCTGCGCCGCCTGCTCGAGGCCACGCCCGACGAGCTCGCACGAAGGCGCTGTCGGCTGCTCCTCGGCTACGCGGGCTGGAGCGCCGGCCAGCTCGACCGCGAGCTCGCCGCCTCGGCCTGGCTCTCGGCGCCGCCCGACGCCGGGCTCGTCTTCGAGACGCCGCCCGAGGACATGTGGGAGAGCGCCATCCGCAGCCTCGGGGTCGATCCGATGGCGCTGACGCTCGGACCCGGCGTGCAGTAGGCGTCCGGAAGGCGGGACGGGGCGCCGCCCCGGCTCCCGCGCGCGACTGCACCTGCGGGGGGACGCTACAGCTCGGCGGCGCGCGTGGGGCGAGGACGCGGAGGCGAGCCGGCGTCCCCGCTCCCGTGAACCGTAGCCTCGGGTCCAGGGGCGCGCGCGCGGAGTTGCCTCAGGCGCGCCGCCAGCGCCGGCGCCCAGGAGGGACGCCAGGCGCGCAGGTCGTCGAACAGCGAGTAGGCGACCGGTGTGATGAGCAACGTGATCAGCAAGGAGAGCGCCTGCCCGCCGACGATCACGCGCGCGATCGAGCCGCGCGATCCCGAGCCCGGTCCCTGACCGAGGGCGATCGGCAGCATGCCGAAGATGAGCATGACCGTGGTCATGAGGATGGGCCTCAGGCGCACGCGGTTCGCCTCACGGATCGCCTGGTCGCGCGGCACGCCGCGCGCGCGGAGCGTGTTGGTGTAGTCGATCTGCAGGATGCCGTTCTTCTTCACGATGCCGAACAGCATGAAGAGCCCGAGCATGCTGTAGACGTTGAGGGCCTCGCCGAGGCACACGAGCGAGAAGAGCGCGAACGGCACCGTCAGCGGCAGCGCCAGCATGATGGTGACCGGGTGGACGAAGCTCTCGAACTGCGCCGCGAGCACCATGTACATGAACACGATGCTCAGGCCGAAGGCGAGCACGAAGTTCAGGTTGCTCTCGGCGAGCGTCTTGGCGCGGCCCGTCCACTGGACGTTGTAGAGGGGCGGCATGTCGAGCTCGGCCGCGATGCGGTTGACGTGCGCGATGGCCGTGGCGAGCGGCAGCTCGGGCAGCAGGTTGGCGACGATCGTGACCGAGCGCTGGCGGTCGACGCGGTCGATCTCGGCGGGCCCCAGGTCCTCGCGCAGGCGCACGAGATTGCGGAGCCGGACGAGCGCGCCGCCGTGGGCCCGCACGGTGAGGTCCCCGACGTCGTCCGGCGTGCGCCGCCGGCCCGCCTCGGCCCTGAGCCAGATGTCGTACTGCTCGTCGCTCTCCTTGTACTTCGAGATCGGCTGGCCGGCGACATAGGTCTGCACGGTGGCGGCGATGTCCTGCACGTTGACGCCCTGGTCCGACGCCTTCTCGCGGTCGATCAGGAGCCTGAGCTCGGGGGTCCGCACCGCGAGGGTCGTATCGACGTCGACCAGACCGGGCAGCTCGCGCATGGCCGGCATCACCCGGTCGGCGTAGGCCTGCAGGCGGTCGAGGTCGGGACCGCGCAGGTTGAACTCGACGTCGGAGAGCCGCTGCCCACCCGTGGAGAACGGGTTCACGCCCTGGACGCTGGTGCGGAGGTCGGGGTACTCCGCGAGCAGCCGGCGGGCGTCGGCCATGACGTCGAACTGCGAGAAGCGCCGCGCGCGGAGGTCGACGAGCCGGACGTAGATCGAGCCGGTGGTCACGTCGCCCTCGCCCGGCTTGACCCGCCCGGACTGGTCGCCGATCGTCGCCAGCACGTCGGTGACGCCCCGGAGCGCTCGCACGCGCTGCTCGATTTCCGCAAAGAGGCGCGACGTCTCGGCCAGCGTGAAGCCGCCTGGCGTCCGGATCGATATCTCGAGCTCGCTCTGGTCGTCCTGCGGAAGAAACGTCTTCCCGACCGTCCGGAAGAGCGGCCCGGTGGACAGCACGGTGGCGACGGCGACCAGCACGATCACCCAGCGGTGGCCGAGCGACCAGGCGAGCACGCGGCCGTAGGCGCGCTCCGCCAGGCGATAGAGGCGGCCGCCCTCGGCGGCGTGGCCGCCGCGGCGCCGGAGCACCCGCGCGCTGAGCGACGGGGTGAGCGTGAAGGAGACGAGGAGCGACACCATGATCGCCACCGCCACCGTCAGCCCGAAGCTGTGGAAGAAGCGCCCCACGCGCCCCGCCATGAACGCCACCGGCAGGAAAATGATGACCAGCGAGAGCGTCGTCGCCATGACCGCGAGGGCGATCTCCGCGGTCGCCTCGGAGGCCGCGCGCCGCGGCGGCGTCCCCTCCTCCTCCACGTGGCGGAAGATGTTCTCGAGCACGACCACCGCGTCGTCGATCACGATGCCGACGGCGAGCACCAGGGCGAGCATCGTAACGTTGTTCAGCGTGAAGCCCATGTAGCGCATGAAGGTGAAGGTGGAGACCACGGAGGTCGGGATGGCGATGCCCGCCACCACCGTGCTCCGCCAGTCGCGCATGAAGAGCAGCACGGTGAACGCGACGAGCGCCGCGCCGAGCCACATGTGCACGCGCACCGTCTCGATCGAGGCCTTGATGAAGCGCGACTGGTCGCGGATGACGCGCATCTCGATGTCCGCCGGCAGCACCGCACGCAGCCGGTCGAGCTCGGCGTGCACCCGGTCGATCACCTCGACGGTGTTGGTGCCGGACTGCTTGCGGACGACGAGCTGCACGGCCTTCTCGCCGTTCAGCCGGGAGAGCGTGCGCGGCTCGACGATGCCGTCCTCGGCCGTGCCGATGTCCCGCACCCGCAGCGGCCGCTCGCCGCCGCGCGCCACGATGAGGTCGCCGAAATCGGCGGCCCGCTCGACGCGGCCCATGGTGCGCACCACCAGCTCGCGGCGCGTCTGGTCGAGCCGGCCGCCGGGCAGCTCGAGGTTCTGCCGCTGGATCGCGTCGCGCACCTCGCCGATCGACAGGCCCTGCGCCGTCAACCGGTCCGGGTCGACGGAGATGTTGATGGCGCGTTCCTGGCCGCCGAGCATGAGCACCTGCCCGACCCCGGCGAGCGTCTCGATGTCCTCCTTCACCTGCCGGCGGGCGAGCTCGGTCACCTCGCGCAGGTTCCGCCGCCCGGAGAGCGCGATGCCCATGACGGGGATGGCGTCCACGTCGAACTTGTCGATGACCGGCGGGTCGGTCCCGACGGGCAGCTGGGCGAGGACGGTGGCCACCTTGTCCCGCACGTCCTGGGCCGCGGTGTCGCGCGACTTCTCGAGCACGAACTGGATGACGATCGCCGACAGGCCCTCCTTGGTGATGCTGCGGAGCTCGTCGATGCCGTCGATCGTGTTGACCGCCTCCTCGATCACCTTGGTGACCCCGGTCTCCATCTCCTCGACGCTCGCGCCCTTGAGCGTCGTGGTGACGGTGACGATCGGGAAGTCGATGTTCGGAAAGAGGTCGAGGCCGAGGCTCCGGTAGGAGAAGAGCCCGAGCACCACGAGCGACGCGATCAGCATGGTCGCGAAGACCGGGCGGCGGATGAAGACGTCGGCGAAGCGCATGCGCGACCCGTCAGGCCCCGGGCGGGGCGTCGGCCCGCACGACGACCGGCGTGCCGTCGGCGAGCTTGGAGAGGCCGCTGGTCGCCACCTGGGTGCCGCGCGCGACCCCCTCGGTCACCTCCACCCAGCCGTCGCCGAGGTCGACGCCGACGACGACCTGTCGCTCGCGCGCGACGCCGTCCTCGATGACGAAGAGCTTGGTGACGCCCGCGAACGTGCTGAGCGCGCTCCGCGGCACAGCCAGCGCCCGCTCGTCGCGCCGCACCACCACCTCGCCGTGGCCGAAGAAGCCCGGGCGGAGGCGGTGGTCCTCGTTGGACACCAGCGCCTCGAAGGCGAGCGAGCGGACGGCCGGATCGGAGGCCGCGCCGACGCGGCTCACGTGGCCGACGAAGGTCTCGCCCGGGAAGGCGTCGACGGTGATGCGCACGTCCTGACCGGCGGCGAGCGCCGGGACATCGCGCTCCGGGACGTCGCCGCGGAACTTGAGCGGGTCGTCCTGCACCAGCCGGAAGACCACCGTCCCCGGCTTCACGTAGCAGCCCGCGTCGAGCAGGCGGGCGGCGACGGAGCCTTCGAGCGGCGAGCGGATGGCGGCGCGCTCGAGCTGGATGCGGAGCTGGTCGCGCCGCGCCCGCGCCACCTCGAGCGCCGTCCGCACCTGCTCGTACTCCTGGGCCGAGATGACGCCGTTGCCGTGCAGCGGACGGCCCCTGCCCTCGTCGGCGACGGCCTTCTCGAGGCTCGCCTCGGCCTCCCGCAGCTTCGCCCGGATCTCGTCCTCGCGCACACGCGCCAGCACCTGCTCGGGGTGCACGCGATCGCCGAGGTCGGCCTCGATGGCGACCAGCCGTCCCTCGATGTCGCTCGCCACCTCGGCCTGCGCGGTCGGTGCCAGCGTGCCGACCACCGACACCGTGCGCTCGATGGGCCGCACGGCCGTGTTCGCGACCGTGACCGTCACCGGCTCCGGCTTGGTCGCGGTCGACGGCTCGGCCCGCGAGCGCTCGCCGCAGGCGGCGGCCGCGAGGCCGAGCGCAACGACCAGCGCGGCGGCCCGTCGCGTCATCCCGCGGCCCTCCGCCGCCGCGCCGCGGGCTCCTGCGCGCGCTCGAGGCCACGGAAATACACCCGGACCACCCAGCTGGCGTAGAGCTCGGGGCGGTCCTCGGCCCGGTGCTCCAGGATGGCGGCGCGCGCGAGACCGAGCAGGAAGGCCGCGGCGAGGCCCCGCAACGCCCCGCGTGCCAGGCGGTGGCGCACGAGCACGCGCTCGATCGCCTGCCGCACGCGCTGCCGGCGCTCGCGCGCCGCGCGCTCGTAGCGTTGCTCGTAGCGCTGCACGAGCGTCAGGAGGTGCGGCCGCCGCCAGAAGAAGCGGAGGATGCGGAGCACCATCTCCTCGAGCACGGCGTCGGGCGGCGCGTCGGCCGTGGCCGCCCGCTCGACCTCGCCCGCAAGCCGCTCGAGACTCGCCTCGAGCGCACCGCGATGGAGGTCGTCCTTGGTCGGAAAATAGAGATAGACCGTGCCCTTGCCGACGCCCGCGCGCGAGGCCACCTCGCTCACGTGCACCTGGTGAAAGTCCCGCTCCGCGAACACGGCAGTGGCCGCGGCGAGTATCCGGTCGCGTTTCACCTGCTGTCGGCTGGTGTGGTTCACGGAGAGAACTGACGGGTCAGTTCTCGCTAGCAGATCGCGGGCGGCGGAGAAAGGGGTCAGGCCGCGGGCCGGCGCGACGCGACACCTGCCACCGGGACGCCCAGGTGCGAGGGGACGTGGTCGCGCAGTACCTGGACACCTTCGACGGCGATCAGGAAGGCGGCCACCCCGACCAGCGCGACCGCGTACCCGACGACCAGCCAGTCCGCGGCCCGGAGCCGCGCGAGTCGGGCCACGACCAGGTAGAGCGCCCCGATCAGCACGACCGAGCCGACGCCCGTGGCGATGATCGGCGCACGCCCGTGAACCGGCGGATAACACGCGTACACGGCAGCGGCGGTGAGCCCGCCGACGATGAAGCCGACGGCCGACGTCGCGGCGAGGTCGACGGGGAACTCGGCGAACGCCTCCTCCTCGCCAGGATCGAGCACCGAGTCGTCCGCCATGGCTTGCCTCGACCTTCAGCAGGGCCCGTGCCTCCTGGCTGGCCATCGATGCAGGGCACGGGGCCGCGGCCCGGCCGGCATGCGCGCCCGGGTGCCGCGGCCGTGCACGGTTCCTTGGACGGAAGGCTCAGCCGGCCCCGGCGTAGCGCGGCGGACGCCGGCGCGCCCCGTGGGGATTGGCGGGCCCCCGAGGCCCGCTCGCCCCCGGGGGCGGAGCGGCCGGCCGACGAGGGGCCCGAGGCCGTGCGCCCGTCGGCGGCTGGCCGACCGCCGGCGGATGCGGCGCGGGCTCCCGTCTCATGCCGCCGCCCGGCCCGGGATGCGGCACGGGCTCCCGCCGCACGCCGGGGGCCGGAGCTGAACGCGGGAACGACCGCTCCGCGCGGGGCACCGGTGGCGGCGCGGCACGTCTCTCCGTGCGCTCGCCTGGCGCTGGGGGCGGCAGGGCTTCGCGCTGCGGCCGGTGGCCCTCGCCGGGCTGGCGCCGTGGCCGTGCGGCAGGCGGCCGCGCCTCACGTTCCGCAGGTGGGGAGCCCTCGCCGCTACCGGGCCGCGTCGCCCGACCGTGCGCCGGCGGCGCGGGACGCTCCGCCCCTCCGACGCGTGGCGCGCCGCCCGGATGCGGGCGTGCGCCGGGATGCACCCCGCCGGCCGCCGGCCCCTGCTCGGCGCGAGCACGTGCCCGAGGCGGGGCGACCAGCCGCGGCGACGGCGCCGCCGACGACGACGCGTTCAGGCCGACGGCCCGGAGGGGGGCCGCGTGATCGCGAGGCGCCCGCGTCGCGACCACCTGGCGCGCCTGGAAGCGTTCGGGCGGCCGTCGGCCGTGGTTGTTCGCCGGGACGAGACTCGCGGGCGTCGGCCGCACGGGCGGCGCGCCGCGCACGGGACTCAGGTGCCGGACCGCGGTGGGTCCGAGACGGAAGCGCTTCCCGGCGCCCCGGCCGAAGTCGTCTCG
>Ga0134082_10000356_pt1 | contig 15421 bp, 14 predicted proteins | sample 15_taG_6_FD_94473 | JGI IMG/M metagenome (GOLD analysis project Ga0134082, IMG submission 94473) | Grasslands soil microbial communities from the Angelo Coastal Reserve, California, USA - 15_D_Rain_40cm_5_09182015 | ecosystem: Environmental > Terrestrial > Soil > Grasslands ... | reverse complement strand
GTTGGCCGCAAAATGCCGATCGCGCAGCGATACGTCGATTAAGCGAATATTGTGCACCGTGCAGGAATCGAACCTGCAACCCAGTGATTAAGAGTCACTTGCTCTGCCAATTGAGCTAACGGTGCAAATAGCTGTTTCCCAGGCAAATGCTGTACGAACGTGTACTTTCGTGCGTACCAAAATTGGTAGCAAATTGGTAGCACAAAATACAGCATTGTGTTAGCATTAGCGCCATCAAAGACCGGAAATTACTCATCCGCGTTCGCTGCACAACGCGGAAGTTTTACCTGAACCCGCCGCGCCCAGGTCGAAACGATTGGCATGTTCGATTCACCGCACCTGGGATCAACGGCACGCGCCGGATTTTCCGAAATACAGGGGCGAAGGAGATTGGTCCGGCAAAACGCATTGCCGCAAAAATAATTGAATCCTTTTGGGCCGATGCGGGTCGAGGCGCAGATCGGCTAAAACTGCGCAACGACAATGTGAAAATCGGCGAACTCATCGCCAGGTACGAACGGAATGCTTCGCAGCGACGCGCCACCATTCGCAGTAATGTCCGTTCGCTCCGAATGATCGTAAGGACCGTTCATGGTGGCGATCCTGATCAGAAATCAATGGCTGTACTGACCGCGAATTTGATTCGCGAATTCGAAAAGCGACAGGTCGACTCTGCTGAAAAGCGCGCTACACCCGCGACGCGAGCAGTAGTAATCCAGCGTGTCCGTACGTCTACGGCGAGCTACGTCCGCCAGGCACGATCAATCGTGGCTTTGCGAAAGATGAAGTTTTATGAGGGAATGAAGTTACCCGATTTGAGCGGTTTCCGGGGCGAAACTGTCGAGACTCCACACCGCTCATTGCCTCGCCCGCTCGATATGAAAGCGCTCACCGCGATGAATGCCGCAGCGCCCACCCTGGCAAAGAAAGATCCCGGCGCGTATGTAGCGCACCTTTTGTTTTCGCGTTTGGGGCTGCGCAACATTGAGATTGTGAATGCTCGTGTGCACTGGATCAGCGATGGAAGCATCGGGATCGTGGATCGACTCGAGGAAGATTTTTTTCCGAAAGGGTGTGAAGGGTGGGTGCCGATGGCTCCTGATGTTTTCAAAGAGATACTTAGGTTCCAACCTTTGTGCACCGACGGCTACCTGGTGCCAGGCGTAAATCAGACTGAAAGACACGATGCCGTTTATCGTCGGCATTCGAAATGGGTGGCCCAGTGGATCAAAGACCGAACAAAAACCAGCTACGAACTGCGTCGATATGCCGGATCTCGGCTGCTCGACTTGGGCGCCACGATCTTCGAAGTGCGTGATTTTCTCCGACATCGAGACGTGCAGACGACGCAGATGTGGTATGCCTATCGCTTACAGAATCGTCAATTGCGCACGATCGGAATGCGCGATCTTATTCCGAATTGATTCAGGCACGAACTGCGATCGCCTAGAATTTCAGATCATCGAGATTTGCAGCCATCATTGATCATGATCAACTTTTTTGGTGGCAAAGAAAAAGCGCCTCCCGCAGCGGCTAAAACGAGGACCAGCCTGGCTCGCTCATGAACGTGAGCGAATAACTGAACCTTGGCGGGTCGCCATCTTTACATTACGCGAGCAGCTGGCGGACGATTGCTTGAATCACGTAGCCGATCGCCGACGTCTTCAAAACCGCAGATTGATTGAAAATTTGTATGCCGAGTTTGGGCCATCACCCAGGCTACCGGAGTGCGACATGATGGCCTACTGGTTGTTTTGCGGTTCTCCTTGGCAAGATCAGCTCAGCTATAACGACGCGCGACAGCAGCATTACGCAGAATTGAGAGCGCTCGGGCTTTCTCCAGAGTTTCATCATTCAATGCGTCAGACGAAAACTCAAGTCGCCGCCTTTGTGATTGAGCTCCTCTTTCGGCTTGATTCGTTAGCTTCGTGGATAGAGGCACAAGAGAGTTGGATTTTTTGGAGAAAATTCCGCACCAAGCCTGCTGCATGGGATCGCCACGATGAGGGAGCGAGGCGGCAAACCATCTATGCCAGTCTTATTGCTGCGCTGCCGACAGTGTTTGATGGCATATCAGATCGGTTCATCGCGGAGGTCATCGACGATTTTCGGCGCTGGACCAAGCCGCAATGGGTCAAGATTCTCAAAATGGCGGCGCGTATCGCAGAGAGAGGCGAGCGACCTGTTACAGAACTCGATACGTGGGTCTGGTGGCGTTATCCGATCTTTAGTCGCTACCACTGGAGCGCAGGTGAAGTCTGCCGCGCTGCAAGGGAGAAATTTGGCGCGATCCACGATGTAATTACTTAGACAAGCTTCCGGTCTCGGATTTCTGGATTGCGTTAGGCTTTCTGACCGCGGGATACGTTTGCTGGTGGTGGGATCGGGACGACAACCACAGGCAAGAAAAAGATGCTGCGCAGGCAGCTTGGCAGTGGGCTCCTTATCGCCGCCCTCGCGGGAGCCGTCATCTTGATGAACCATTTCTTTTTCCTACAAGAACAGGGCTTTTCAAAAAATCTTACTGGCGTCCTAGTTACGCGCCTCGTGGGGGACGATCCGCTCAATTCGTTACAAGGCGCTCTCGTTGAGAAGCTAAATGCGGAACTACAAAAAGAAGAGACGGGGCAGCAGATTGAAGTGCATGCGAGCAGCGACATCCTCAACGAGAATGACGGTCTCAAGGCAGCGCACGAACGCGCCTGGGCTATTGGGGAGCGGCTCAATGCAACGATTGTCATCTGGGGACGAAAAATCGGCGAGAAACAATTCTACCCGCGCATCACTGTTATGGCTGCGCCGAAAGGCTGGCGCGCTGTGCGCGAACGGACCCATGACAAGAGCATCACTGAGTTGCATTTGCCAAAGGAACTTGTGGACGAACCGTTCTATTTGATACATTTCGCTGCTGGCTATGCATTCCTTCTTCAATCCAACTACGGAGAGGCCTTGCTGCATTTCAAAGCCGCGCTAGGGCGCCAGGGAGCTTTACCAAAGGAACTTGCCGACCTCCAGTTGTTCGCTGCATATTGCCATTATTCGCTAGGTGACAGCGATGAGGCCAGTGCTGAGTACGACAAGGCCATTGCCGATTACGACGAAGTTATCCGACTCGACCCAAAAGACGTGTTCGCCTACATTTACCGTGGCTGCGCCTATGAACGCAAGGGTGACTACGACAAGGCTATTGCCGACTACGACGAAGCCATCCGGCTCGATCCAAAAGGCGCGAAAGCTTACGAGATCCGTGGCGCCGCCTACCACGACAAGGGCGATTACGACAAGGCCATTGCCGACTACGACGAAGCCATCCGGCTCGACCCAAAATACGCGCTCCCCTACAATGGCTTCGCATGGCTTCTTGGGACATGTCCGCAAGTCAGTTTCCGCGACGGCAAGAAAGCTATAAACTATGCAATCAAGGCCTGGGAACTGTCGAAAGATCCAGCTTTCCTGGACACGCTGGCTGCCGCCTATGCCGAAGCGGGAGATTTCAAGCAGGCCATTAAATGGGAAACGAAATTCCTCGAAACTCCAAACCTCTCCGAAAAAAACACCACAGGCGGAAAAAGCCGATTGGCGCTCTACCAAGCCCACAAGCCGTACCACGCAGAGAAGGGGCCAACTTCGACGTACTGACAACTGTTCTACGGGTTCTGTATATCCTTTGTTTTGATTTCCTGCCCTTCCCGTCGTCGCGGTGTGCGTCAACAACAAAAATGGTTCTACCGTCGGAATCGATCGTTGCAACGGAGCCCCAAGTCCAACCGTCCTTACTGAGCTTATCGGCGATTTTTTCCCAGTCCCGCATTTGGCACGATGAAATTGCAAAATGCGCGAATAGCTTCCAGTCGAAAAATCTTTCGCCCGAATCCACAGCCTGCTAAGACGTGGTGCTGTGAACCGCGCACTGTTCGCTTTGTTGGGGACGGCAGCGCCGCCAGTATTGCCTGAATATTTCACTGGGTTGTTTATCCTCGTCGGCACACTAGCGGATCTTAACATTGTCGTTAAGCAGTGGGTAATTCCAACAGGCGGACCATCTTTGTTGTCGATGCGCACTGCGGTGACGGAAAGGATTTCGTCGCGCGCTCTGATGATAGGCTGACTGCGTTTCTTGAACTCTTGCAAAACATTTCCACTTATATTCTGACAAGCGCCGCCCGCACGAAATGACACTAATTGAAATCAGACCTATCATTGGGGCTGGAAAGTTTTTGAAGCTCCGGGCGTTGAGCCGGTGTTCCGGCAGAAGCGTCAGGCCATCGGCTATGCGGAAACCCGAGCTTGCTTTCGAACGGGGGAGATTCGCGTCCTAGGTTCGACTGGCAAGTTACGCACGATTGCGTTTGACGAAGCAGATCGAAAGCTGTGATTGCGCAGGCCTACGCAGCAGCCAGGGCCAGGTTTTCGGGAACTTGGTTCCGTCATTATCGTAGAACCGAAATGGAGTTTGGAGAGCGAACGGCTCGTGCGTCATCGCGCTCGTTCGCATCATTTCATCATCGCCGCATGTAGAGCAAAAGAAGCACAATCCGAAACGTGAGAATATTTTTTGTTTTAATTTGTAGCTTTGCACTTGCGTGTGCGGTCCGCGGTGACACAAAAAAAACCACGCCCAATCATCCAAGCCTGCTTCGAGTAGTGGAAAGCATACGGCATCCGGCGGTGCACACGCGCACACGTGGAAGCGGCGAGTTACCACCTTCAAGTGTATTTGTGGAACTTGAGGCAGCGATTCGATTGCGTTAATCGGGGAAAGCCGCGCAAACATGGCCATGACAGCGTTGATGAATTTTGCACATGTAATGATCGACTCTTCCGTTTGCTCTGACCTGCACCCAAAGATCCAGCCAGGATACGTCCGCCACGCCAAGCCATGGGCCGATAATTGGTAAGTAGCCTCGAAGCGGTGGGGCACCCAACTTTGTCCAATGGAGCAAGCGATCGCCCCGTGTGTCGACTACACGCGTGTCGGGAGGGCCAAACCTGCGGGCAAGATCGGTTTCGGTCGTAATGCCGGGTTTGATCTCGTTGATGTCCTGTTGCTCACTCTGGCTAGAAGACGCATGACTCGCTAGCCAAAAGCTGGCCAGCACAGTGAAAATTAGTTGGTTGGTTTTCATTGCGACAGTGCGCTGATTCGCGGACGAGAGACAATAGACCCTACTCTATGGAAATGACCAGCCTCTTTTGCGGGGCAACACCCGTTCATGGGCTGTGATAAAGACACAAAGCAAGGTTCTTACGCGTTGAATTGCATTTTGTGAAATCAATCGGCTTGTATTGCCTTTTGCTGGAGCCTCGCAAAACTCCCGCATCCGTTCAAGTTGCTCTTAGCGTAATCCTAAACTCATTTACCCGCATGGCCGCCTGAGGCCCTTTGTCCTAAATCACGTCAAAAGATTAAACATGGACGCGGGCAGCGACGCGTTGCCTAACCCAGTGCTTGTGGAGATCGCACGCTGACGCACGGTGCCGAACAGGAACCACGGGTGACGTGCTGGTAGATATCAATGGAGAAATTTAATCCCGCTGACACGGTGAATTTCTTCGCAAGTCGCGCGCCAGATGTCTTTGCCATGCGGATTCGTATTCGCCGCATTGCTTTCATGCATCGAATCGTAAAAGAGCCAGCCGGTGACCATCACTCGCCCTAGCATTGCGCGGAGACTGGAAAAGTGTTGGGTCCAAAATGCCGGAATCAGGCCATTCTTGAAGCAAATCTCAATCAAAGTTTTGCTCGTGGCCCTTGCGTCGTACTTCCAACCGCGCTTGTCGCAAATCGATCATTGTGCTCTCAAAAGCTTTAAGACATTCAGATAGCGCCTCCTTCGTGTTTCCGTCGCGGTAGTGTTCATGAGCCTTTAGAAACTCGGCTTGTGCTCCCGCGTATCCGGGGCGTCGGAGCAGCGTGAGCGCGGGCTTGACGACTTCGGTGTGTAATAGCTCGGAGTCCACACGGATCACATTGCCTGCGACGTACTGAAAGCCGATAGAATGTTCTTTGAACCTTGCGTTTAGTTCTTGGATAGCTCCATCCGCTAGTTCGGATGAATTAGGTCGACCGAGATAGCCGTGGTTACGAGTGACCTTATCAATAATACGAAAAGAAAGTTCTACGGCATCGAGCACTTTCTCAGTGTCTTGCTCCGTGAGTAAAAGTTCTCCAGTTCGCTCATATGCTTGAAATAGGGGTGACCAGCGCCAAGCGAGAACACTCCATACTCGCGACGCAATGTATCGACGATAAACTTGTAGGTGCCTTTTACGCCGGATCCTCGATCGTAATCATGTGAATCGCCGATTGTGTCTTGCCAGATATGCACGATCTGAACTCTCAGAGGCTTGGGGATTTTTGCGTACTCGTAAACGTCTGGGACTTTTTCCCGAAGCTTTTTTTGGCGCTTAGAAAATATATGGAAAATGGTCATAGTTGATCGGGGTTTAGCGAGTTTCTTCGGCCTCGGATTTTATCCACTGGCGGAAAATTTTCGGCATTATTTGAGCGTACGTGAGATGGTGAAATTTCCTCGATTTACCTAGCGTTGAGCACGTCAGATCAAGTCAGGATAATTTGAGAAAATGACGCGGATAGCAATGCCATTGAGGCGATCTACCACCGCAAGTTTTTATCAAACCGACCGCGAATGACCAGCTTCGAATTGCGAGTCCCCCACTCTACCTGTGGAGCTAACACAATCGGTAGCGTGTTCGGCATCCCTGTGTTGTAAGCACGTCGAAAGTGAATAAGAGGCAGATGACTTTGAATCACTTCTTTGAAGAGAATTGTCGCCTATTGCGACCTGATCGAAACGAGCATCTGCCCTGATTGGACTCGTTACAAACCGGTCAAATTGTTTTGAGTAAAGACCGCTCTGTTTACGGAGTTGCGGGCGAAACGAACCTAGTCCAAGTGTCAAAAAGTAAAGAGCCGCTGCAATGCACGAGCGCGTCAATGAGCCCTCTATCGACGCCGATTGTAGCAATCATATTTGCCTGAAAGTTTTCTACCAATTGCTGAGGTCGCCAGGGTACCATTCGGCTTCTCAGCTTATTCCCAATATCGGTCCGCCGGCTAGTTCACCGCAGACTGACCAAACCGAACTGCGCACTGCGCCACATTCTAATTTCAATTGCGGAGCTAGATCGGTTTTTGAAAGACGGATGATGGTCGCTGCGAAGCGGATCGCAACGGAGGCCCACGAATGGCTTCTTGAAGTTGCACGCCACAGGCGCAATACGGAGCGAAACAATCAAATGGGCGTTTGCGGCACGGTTAGTCTGTTTCGGCTTGGGGGTCTCGTGATGGCAGTGTAATCCGGCAAGAACGGGTCTGGAGCTGATATTCTCGCGAGGACTTCCGCTGCTATCGTCTTGCCGGTTCCCGAAAGACCGGTGAAAAGAACGCCCGCGTCGAGCGGTTTGAAAAGTTCGTTAGCCACGAGTACACGGGGCTCACCGCCGGTCCGCTCCCAGCGCCAAGTAGGGGCTCCGTTTCCTTCCAATGATAGCATCTGCAAGAGATTGCAGGACCATTTCGACAGGAACTGCCACGCAGGGCACAAAACCCTCCTTCGCCGACACGATGAGCTCCTTAAGCTTGGGAAGTTCCTTAAGGGCATACGTGGATTCGGCGCTTGAGCACTCTTCCGTGGCTTTCTCCCATTCAGCGACGACACAATTCAGGGATTCCTTCGCCTTCTCAAGATGCTCCGCCACGCCGACGGCCTCTTCGAAAAGATCGGCATTCCACTTCACATATCATTTGTAGAACTCAAGACGCAGCTGGGCGTCGTTGAGCCGCTCGAGCAGGACATCGTACCGATCCCGCCTGACAAATTTCTTCTCCGACTGGTCTGTGCAGATTGCCTTCGCTCGCAAGAGGCGCCGGACCCGCTTGCATTCGTTTATACACTTCGATGAGTTGCCGCAACGTCTCTCGCAGGATCTCGCGCTTTTGCTCCCGCTTCTCCCTCGCCCAGCTGTGGTCGGCATAGACCATCGTTGCTGCCGCCCCCAGTACCGTGACGATGAAGAACTGAGCGAGAAGCTTAAAGACATCATACTGGATGACTCTGGCGAGCAGTTCACCCACAACCGCGAACACGAGGCAGCCAGCGATGCCGAAAGCCAGCAACGCAATCGAGGTGGTCGTTAGGTGTGATCGCTTCAGCATGTTGGTCGCCTTCACCGCTTGAGTTTGATTCTGGCGGGGTCAGAATCAGGGGTCAAGCGAACTCACCACTCCTTGAACTCGCCCGCGTGCTCTTGCGTTTCAATCACGTTGCCAGCATCGTCGTAAACGCGAATGACAGCGTCATGCGAACGACTGGAAGACTTTGCGTACTTGATTGCATTGCTGATTGCGTTTGGCCCGGCATACCACAGCGGACCAAATGGCAGCACGTCACTAATTAGATCGACGCCACTATGATCGGCTCGTGGCCGAACCTCGTAAACGTGTGTGGAAGTCTTCGATGTCACAGGCGGTCGCATCGTTTGCCATTTGGCCTTCAAAAACGATTCTAGCGGCGTGTAGCAATACGAAAAGGCCCTTGTCGTTTTGGAAGCAGCGCGCAGAAATATCAATCGAAGCTGGGGCGGCGATTTCTTGAGGAGCATCATAAACCGCCCTCCGATACTGGCATCCCGCCACAAAAAAGCGAACCAAAAATCGGACTTGTGACTAAGTCGCGACTGCGATTGCAGTACGCCTATCGCTTTTACCTGGAACACCACAGTATGCTGCAGCGATAGGATTTTGTCTGATCAGGCAATCATCCGCTAGTCCGATTGTATGTGTTCGTCGATTAAACCAGATTCCGGCACACACTACATAGGTATGCCAAGGCTCTATAGGGTTGTGCCTTGGACTAATGAGCGGCGGGTGGGAGTTCCCGCCGCTCTTCCTTCCGGTCAGCGGCCCGACTCGCCACTCGGCATTCAATCGCAAAAGAATTAAGAATGAATCGCCCGTTCAAGCCGTTTCGTGAACTTTGTTCCGTAGTTTCCGTAGAACATTTGGAAGGGGCGTGTTTCCTAGGCGCGCCGACGCTTGAGCTTGGAGGCTTTGTCGCGCGTCAGGAAACACGCAAAGCCCTAACCACGGTGCCGGAGGGAATGCGGGATGCGCGTCTCCGGACGCATAAAAGTCCGGCAGCGGTCTATCGTGACTTGGCGGCATCATGAAAAAGAAAAAGATCGAAACGCACAAGATCGGGCTAGTCGGCCAAGCACCTTCGCGGCGCGGAGACCCGCGCAAGCCACTAGCCGGCCCGAACGGCCAGAAGATCGCGCGCCTCGCCGGAATGAGTTACGACGAGCTGATCGCATGTCGCCGGAAGCACCTGAACACACACTACAACGGGAAGCGCCCCAAAGGCGACGCGTTCGACCACGCGAAAGGCAGCGTCAAAGCCGCGGACATCCTATTGGACTGGCGCGTCGAGCGAATCGTCCTGCTCGGTAAGAACGTCGCCCGTTGCTTCGGCTTCCGCGACTTGCCTTTTCTGGCGGAGATAAGCATTTATGGACGCCGCTTCTTAATTTTTCCGCATCCTTCTGGCACCAATCGGTGGTGGAACGAGCGACGAAACGAGCGACGCGCTCGACAACTTCTGCAGCGGTTCCTACGGGGCGAAACGACTCAGGCTAGATTTCGAAAGAGTGGACGTTCCCTCACAGGTACCTGACTACTAAAAATTGCCCGTGATACCGATATGTTGGCACAGTCATGCCACAACCTTCATGAAGTCTTTGGAAGGTTGTATTACAGACGACCAAATCCTAGCCGCCGATCTGGGCCGATTCGGCAATACTGATTGAAACAAAGAAGCCTGTTCAGGGCCTCAGTTTGCCGATAACTCAGCTGCAACCAAGCAAGCGTCATCCGTCAAGACTGTGGAATCGCCAAACTTGTAAACGTCACTGACGATGGCATCGAGCAGAGACTCCGTGGGCTGATCAAGATTGGATCGAACGCTTTCCCATAAACCTTTAACGCCAAACTGGCTGCCGTCCTCCGCCTCGACCTCGATAATGCCGTCTGTGTAGAAGAGAAGGAAATCTCCGGGCGCAAGTTTCATTTCTGTATTTTTAAATTGCGCGTTCCGAATGATCCCTATCGCAGGTCCGGCGGAATCCGCGCCCATGATGATCGTCTGCACTTCGTCGGAACTCCGGCGCACCTGCAACGGCGGTGGGTGACCCGCGCGCGCGAAACGCGCGGTGCCTGTTTTGATGTTGATGACGCAGTACAGCACCGTCACAAAAACAAGCGTGCCGGTCTGTTTCAAAATTCCCGTGAACTCGCTGTTCAATTGCGTGAGAAGGCGACCGGGCTCGGGTGCTTCGACAGAATGAGTTTCGATCATTGCGCGCATCATCGCGGTGATCAGCGCTGCGCGGACGCCATGGCCCATTACATCGCAAATACAAATGGCGGCCGTATCTTCGTTAAGCCGTGCGATATGAAAGAAATCGCCGCCCATCAGGGTCGCCGGCAAATAACGGTGACAAAAGCGGAGCCTCGTGTCCCCCGCGGCGGCGTCTGCCGGAAAAGTCGGATACGTGCTCGGCATGAGCGCCTGCTGCAATTCCGTCGCCATTCGCAGATCTGTTTCCATCTGCTCATTTTTCTGGCGAATCTCGCGGTCGCGCTCTTCGATCTCCTGCGCGCGTTGTTCCGCCGCGACCTTGGCGACGCGTAGTTGCTCCACCGCGCTCGCTCGTTCAATCACGATACCTGCCAAATGCGTCGCCATGCGGATGAGCTCCCGATCATGCACACTGGGTTCGTGCGGGCGACGATAGTACATGGCGACCGTACCCAGTAGTATCCCATCGCTGGAGAAGACCGGTGTCGAACAGCAGGAACCGAGCCCGAACGTCGCAGCGAGCTCAACGTAATCAGCCCAATGAGGATCGGTGGCGATATCTGTGGCAAACACAGGTTCGCGCTTGTACGCGGCGCTTCCGCAGGAGCCGACCCGCGGGCCAATGCGCACACCATCGATGATCCGATTGTATTCTTCCGGCAGGCCCGGTGCCGCTCCCTCGCGCAGACATTGCGCGTCGTCGTCAAAGATCAGCACGGAGCATATCATTCCGTCACACGTTTGGGCCTCGACGCCGCGCACCAAGACATCGAGCACAGCCGCAAGCGGCGCGCCGGACGCGATTTCCTGCAACACTCTTTTTTCGTTCGCCAGCGCGTCCTGCGCACGCTTGCGTTGCGTGATGTCGCGGAAGCTCCATACACGGCCAATATTTCGTTGCTTGATCAGTTGAATTGCCGAATTCTGCTCGAAAACGCGTCCGTCCTTCAACTGCAAGACATCGAAAGTCTCAGGTGCGGCCGAGGCGATAATTTCTTGGACCCGCGCCAGATACCCGGCCGGGTCTTTCAACTGCGGGCTAACGTAATTCCACAGCTCACTAGCATGAGCCGATATCATCATGTGAGGCGGAATTCCCCAAAACTTGACGTACTTCTCGTTGAATTCCCTGACGTAATTTGCCTCGTCAATGACGAGGATGGCGTCGGTGGTGGACTCGAGCGCGGCATGCATCATCGCAAGCGCCGTCGCCAGTTCATCGGCACCCGGCTCGCCGCTTACGCCTCTGTGCGCTACTTCACGCTTTTGGGCGCTCGGGCCCTCTGCGTGCGGGCCTTGCCCGGCCGACACAACGTTTGGTGAAAGGTTGTGATCTTTCATCGCGTCATGTAACGCGACGCTGGCATGCTCAGCACTAAGCGTCGCAATACGCTTAAATAGTACAACAAAACTGGGGAAGGTAGAAGTAAAAACCGAGAGGCCCAGCCGACCTCGATTCCTTTTCACCCCTTAGGTTAGTTGAGCTACTTTTGCTCGAGTTCTTGCCTGTTATTTACGGCTTAGGCTCTGATTCAAAGCGTCACGCACGGCTGCGATGAATTTTTCGTCGTCGAACGGTTTCATGAAAAATGCAACCGGACCAATACGGCACAATAATGACGGTCCGTTGACTGCTATTTTCATCGCTAGGCCAGCGGCCTCACCCTCAAAAAGCTTCGAGTGTTGCGCAACGTGCGATGCCTCTGGAATTCTAAATGAATTGGCGCCAGCGGTTTTAATCTGTTGCACCGCCTCGCGCCGTTGCACGAAAACGGTGGTCCGTTGCAAGTTTTAATGCGGAAAATGGCTGCTGCGTTGCAAAGCAGTGCGAAACCGGCTCGGCAGTTGCTAAAATCCCTACTGACGTCTTTAAAGGTTGCTTGGGAGCTTTTCGCACCCTTTTCAAGTCACGCGCATCTAGGTAGAGTGGTTCCGTGACGAGCGCTTCGTCAAGGCGCACAGAGTGAATCCAACGAACTTCTTGACTGAGCTGAAACGGCGCAACGTTTATCGCGCAGCAGTCGCCTACGGAGTCGTCGCGTGGTTCCTCACGCAGCTCACGACGCAGGTCTTACCGCTTTTTGAAATTCCGAATTCCGCAATGCGTTTTGTTGTCATTGCGCTCGCGGTCGGATTTCCAATTGCGATGCTACTCGCCTGGGTCTACGAATTCACACCGGAAGGAATTGTACGGACGGAAGATCTCCGTCCGGCGGAGGCGAGATCGGCTCAACGCGCCACGGGACGGATTCTCGACTTCATCATTATCGGGGTGCTGCTGCTGGTTATCGCAATGCTGATGGTTGGGCGACTCCCGTCTTTCAAACAGACAGGCGAGTCGATCCCCAAAAAAAGCATCGCAATTTTGCCGTTTGAAAATTTAAGCGAAGAAAAAGCGAACGCGTATTTCGCCGAGGGTGTCCAGAATGAGATTCTGACGAGGTTAGCGACCGTGCGTGATCTCAAGGTTATTTCGCGAACATCGACGGCGAAGTATCAGAGCAAGCCGGACAACTTAAAGACGGTCGCGCAAGAACTCGGCGTTTCCACCGTACTCGAGGGAGCGGTGCAGAAGGCTGGCGACAAAGTTCGGGTAAACGTGCAGTTAATCGATGCACGCGCCGATACGCATCTTTGGGCGAAAAGTTATGACCGTGACTTTAAAGATGTCTTAGCGGTCGAGAGCGAGGTTTCACAGGAAATTGCGGAGGCGTTGCAAGCGAACCTTTCGCCAAGCGAATCCCATGTTCTGACCGCAGTCCGGACGCCTGACACGGAAGCTTACGACCTGTTTTTGCGAGGCGAGTATGAGTTTCGCCAGGCCGGAAGGAGTTTCCCCGCGGACGCCTATGATCGTGCCGAGGCGTTTTACCGACAGGCGCTGGCACGGGATCCAAATTTTGCCGAGGCCGCTGCGGAGCTCGCACGCAGTCGACTATCGCGGCACTGGAATGTTTCTCCTTTGGCGCCAGCGGAATTAGAGGAGGTGAAGTCGCTCATCGACCGCGCTCTAGCGCTGGCTCCGAATTCGCCGGAAGCGCACTTTTCGCTGGGGTTATTCTTTTATTGGGGTCATCGCCAATACGAGATGGCGCTGACGGAGTTTAACCGCACGCTGGAATTGCAACCCAACAATGCTTTGGCGCGACAATATTGCGCGTCGGTCTACCACCGCCGCGGTGAATGGGAGCGTTCGCTGGCCGATTTTCAACGGGCGCAGGAACTCAATCCGCTCGATGCTTGGATCCCGATCGGAATCGGAGAGACTTACATGGCATTGCGCCTATGGAAGGATGCGGAGCGTGCTGCATTGCGAGCTCTCGCCATCGATCCGCACTACGCGCTGGCAGCGCTGGATCTTCTCACCACTCGCCTCAACGCGACGGGCGACGTTGACTCGGCCCGGCGAGCTTTTGATGGTTTTCCAGAGGGCATCAACTTCATTGATTCCGTTGTCGACCGCGGCGACGTTGCACGCATCATCGATGCGCGGGTTTATCTCGACGCCATCGAAAGACGTTTCACCGATGCTTTCCAAGCTCTCGAGAAGGAAGTGGCCAATGACGATCGTGGGCATCTCCAGCAGCTTGCCGGGCGCGTCGCCCTTCGCGTGCTATCAGGACAGACTGAGGCAGCCAAATCCGCGGCAGAAGAGGCGCTGCCGTTGCTCGAAGCCAGGCTCAGGGAGCGGCCAGATGACACTTTCACGATGACGGGGCTATCGTGGGTTTACCTCGCCCTCGGGCGCAATGCCGATGCTCTGCGCCTTTCTAGGCAGGCGGCGGATATAATTTCCATCGAAAAGGATGCTCTGGGCCGGTCCAAATTTCCAGAACGGGCTGGCGCAAATCGAGGCACGCACGGGCGCACCTGAGGAAGCCATTAAGAGGCTTCGACGATTGCTTTCCATCCCGGCGGGCCAGGTAGTTTCCATAGCACGTTTGAAGATTGACCCCGTCTGGGATCCGCTCCGTAATCGTCTCGATTTCCAGCAGCTGCTCTCAGGTCCGGAGCAGATCGGACCTAACAAGTAACAGCTGGTCAGCGATCTGTGACCCATTGCGCGCCGATCCCGCTTTCCAAAAACTTTGCGAGGGAAAGCAGCCGTGAACCTGCGCGGGTTGCTGAACTGATGGTAAAGGGGTTGCATCCTCGCCTCGCATCCCAAATGCACTGAATCACCGGCTGCAAGGTTACAGGCGATCAGCGATTACGCGGACGTTCGTTCACATCGCAGGCGCGTTAGCGGAGAATGCCGAACATATCGCGATCAAAATCGTGTGACAGAAAAAGCTTATCGCACAACTGCACCGCCTTCAGCGCGCTTTGACGCCTCGGCCAATTCCGTGCCTGTTTTGCGATCGCTAATCACAAAAGTGTTGTTTTCTCCGAGCGTCGACCACGGCCCGCGCGGTACTTCGCTAAACTCCACAAACCTCCAATCGGTCAGGTCTGTTTCGTTTAATCCGAGATAGTCACGCACAGCGGGAGAGACATCGAGACCCGCGCCTTTGTTCAGATTGAGTTTCGGACGTTCGTTGCCAAAGACATATTGCCAATAATCGGTGCGGAAAGGTCCGGCGTCTTCCCATTGCGCATAAACCGTTCGAGTCCCTTTGCGAATCGCGACCCATCGATCCTTGCAGGTGGAAACGCCGGGGCCTTGGTACGCTTCCTTGAACCACGGAACAACGCGGGGCGCTTCCGGCCGGTGACCATTGGCTGACTTATCGTTGTACGGGAGGGCGCAGTAAAACGGGTTCTGTAGAGGCGTGAACTTTACCGGAATGTAATTGCTGCGATGCGCGGGATTTGGATCGTCAAATCCGCCGTAACTTCTGCTCCAATCTTTGTCCCATGAGCTTCTGCGGTTCGGCACCGGATTGTTTCCGCTCGGCCGCTCACCGATCCAAAAGATAGTTGTCACAATATTTTTCTTCCACGGATAACGCTCTCCTGTGGCTGAGGCACTATGCTCAGTGTTTAAACAGCCCGCGCTGATCGCTGCCAGCGCACCGATCCACAGGATCGTTATTGCTTTC
>Ga0134082_10000318_pt1 | contig 16325 bp, 13 predicted proteins | sample 15_taG_6_FD_94473 | JGI IMG/M metagenome (GOLD analysis project Ga0134082, IMG submission 94473) | Grasslands soil microbial communities from the Angelo Coastal Reserve, California, USA - 15_D_Rain_40cm_5_09182015 | ecosystem: Environmental > Terrestrial > Soil > Grasslands ... | reverse complement strand
GTTGTTGATCCACTTGCCCACGCCAAGACCGACGATGTTAAGAACAACTAACACGACAAGAAGCGCGAGCGAAGCTGCGAGAGCGAAGGATTTGCTGTCGGCGAGCCCGGCGTGCGCCGGACCGAGAACGAAGACGGAGACGCCAACGAAGTACAACATGATCGTGGGAACGTACATCATGTTGTTGGTCCAGTAGCACCAGCCGGAAAGAAAGCCGTGGAAGTCGCCGAAGACTTCCTTGGCCCAGAGGTAGACGCCGCCTTCGCCGGGATAGCGGTGCGCTAGCTCGATGACGGCGATGCCCTGGGGCCAGAAAAAAAGAACGAGTGAAACGATCCAAAGCCACACGGTGACGCCACCGTTGGCGGCGATGGAGGGGACAACGTTCAGGTTGAAGACGGCGACGACGAAGAGAAGAACGAGGTCCCAGCGGCCGAGGACGCGCTTCAGATGAGGCGCTTCGTGAGGTTGCGCGACCGGCAGAGCCGTGGTGATTACCTCGTTCGCCAACGCTGTTCGCTCCGGACCGAGTTAGTGAGACGTCCCAATAGTTCGCGGCGCTGAGGGACACGCTAAAGCGCGCCCCCACAATGCTGCCGGTGATTAGTGCCCCGCCGCGCCGACATGCGCGAGGCCGCGCTCCTGCTGTGCTTTCGCGAGCGCGGGCGCGACTTCTTCAAAGGCGGCGAGATGCTGGCCGATGTCGGCCTCGGTGTGCTGCACGGAAATGGTCCACTGCTCGTCCCACCAATACGGTTGAGCGAGCACGCCGCGATTGACCATGCCGAACCAATAGTGCCGCCAGAGATCGATGTCAATCTTGGTCCAATCGCGATAGTTGCGAATTTCCTGAGGATACAACATCAGCGCGCCGTTGACGCCGGCGCTGGCGACGTACGCTTGAAGGCCGGATTTCTTGACGATGGCGCGATACCCTTCGGTGAGCTTTTTGCTGAGGTTGCCGACGTGTGCATAGGCATCGCGGGTGAGGACTTCGCGAAACGTGGCGAGGCCAGCAGCCATGGCCACGCGGTTCGTGTTATAGGTGCCGCCGTGAAAAACTTTGTGCTGGGAGATCAGATCCATGACGGCGCGGCTGGCGCCAAACGCGCCGAGCGGCAAACCGCCGCCGATGGATTTGGCGAGGCAGATGATATGTGGCTTGACGCCGAAGAATTCGCTGGCGCCGCCCCAGGCAAGTTTCGCTCCGGTCTTCACTTCGTCGAAGATGAGCAACGCGCCATTTTTGTCGCAAATGTCGCGAAGGCCCTGGAGGAAGCCGGGCTGCGGCAGGCAGAGACCCACGTTCATCAAAATCGGTTCGAGAATGATTGCAGCGATCTGCCCCGGATTTTCGCGGAAGCGGCGCTCGACGCTCGGTAGATTATTGAAGGCGGCGACGACCACATTGGCGAGCGAGGCTTTCGGAATGCCACCACCGCCAGGAACGCTAGTCGGCGCTTCCGGATCGCCGTAGTCTTCGGCTTTAGGCTTGACACTGACGAGTGCGGTGTCGTGCAGGCCGTGATAGGAGCCTTCGAATTTCAGAATTTTGTCGCGGCCCGTGGCGGCGCGGGCGATGCGGCAGGCGTGCATGGTGACTTCCGTGCCACTGGAACCGAAGCGCACCATTTCGACAGGATAGCGTTTGCAGATTTCTTCAGCTAGCTCCCACTCCTGATCGTGAGGCATGCCAAAGGTGGTGCCGCGGTGGAGCTCCTGCTCGACGGCTTTGACCACCGCGGGATGGCAGTGGCCGGCCATCAGTGCGCCAAAACAGAGGTTGTGATCAATATATTCGTTGCCGTCGAGATCGTGAATGCGGCTTCCTTTTCCGTCTTTCACGAAGAGTGGGTAAGGCTCGTAATGGCGATAATTGCTGGCAACGCCCAAGGGAATCCGCTCGAGGGCGCGTTTGTGCGCGGCGGCGGATTTCGGCGTGCGCTTTTCGTACGTGGCAAGTTCCTTTTGTAGTGCTTCGTGCATGACAGCTCCGTGGAAATGCAGGTCTGTTCCCTGCGGTCAGTTTGAGGCGGTGAAGCTTATTATCTCACGCGCGCGAGGGAATGGCCGGTGTGCAGCCACCCCACTTGACGCTGTGAATCTCCCAAAAATCCCTAGAACTTGAACTTCAAAGCGAACTGCGCCAGCCGCGGATCACGGATGTGCAGCACCTGGCCAAACGTGGAGCCCTGATTGGAGATGTTGCCATCCACGGTATAGAACTGCGCATGGTTCCAGATGTTGAAGAGATCCGCGCGGAATTCCATCCGTAACCGCTCTCCCAGGTTAGTCTGCTTGGAAAAACTCATATCCCAGTTGTTGATGCCAGGGCCGCAGCAGAGGGAGCGCGGGGCGTCGCCGATGGTTCCCGGAGCGATGTTATTGGTGAACTCGTTGGGATCAAACACGAACCCCCCGCTCTTTCGTACGTCTTGCTTGACGAAATGGCCTGGGATGAAGCCAGCCGCGGTGTTGTAGCTCGGTTGGCCCGGCGCTTCAAAGTCGAAGGTCGTATCCAACTCTTCGACGTCGTCTTGCGAAGTGATGCGGATGGGGAAACCGCTCTGGAAGCTGAGGATTCCGGAAGCCTCCCAGCCGTCCAGCAGTTTGCCTTTGAAGCCGTCAAACCTCGGCACAGGCAGGTCCCACACATAGTTGAATACAAAGCGATGGCGCGCATCGTAATTCGAAAGCCCGTAGCTGGCGTTGAAGTTGAGGGGATTCAGGGCGCTTTCAAAGCTGGAAGCGTTGTCCAAAGACTTGCTGAGAGTGTACGAAGCCTGAAATTGCAGCCCATTCGAGAAGCGCTTCTCGAAAAGCGCCTGGAACGAGTTGTAGTTGGAATGGGCAATGGTGTCTTCGCTGAAGATGCCGGAGAACGGTGGCACGGCCGGGCAACCCACGCCCGTGGTCGTCAGAGGGTTACACAGGGGGGAAGAATAACGGCGGGTACCCGCCAAGGTAATCGGAATGGCCGTGCCGTTGGCGGGGACGCTTACCAGGCACGCGCCACTGGGATTGGTAACGATTGGGCAGGGAACGTCGATTCCGTTCGGCCCCATCACATACGGCAAGCGGAGACTCTCGCCCGGATTCAGCATGAAGGAATAAACGGAGTCTTCGCCGAAGGGTCCACAACCCTGCCCGAGCGTGGCGAGGTCATTACACGTAAACGGATTTCCGGGGTTCACCTCGTAGGTGGCAAGCAAGCGATGGCCCTGTGAACCGACATAGGCCAATTGCATCAGCAGGTTGCCAGGCAATTCCCGCTTGATGGTCAAATTGTATTGGTCCTGATACTGCGAGCGCATGTTTGGCTGAAATTGACCGAAATAGACGCTGCCGGCGAAGTTTGACCAATCCAGGGGCTTCCCACGCGGCGGGTTGAGAACACCGTTGAATGGATTAGGAAGGACGGCGCCGGTCTGATCCACGTAAGGAGTTCCAAGAAACGAAGAACCAATGAAGTTGCTGCCACCGAAAGGAGGTTCGGCGCTGAATTGTTCGAGTACCAGTTGCTCGATGGGATTATAGAAAATCCCATAACCCATGCTGATACTGGTTTTTCCCGGACCACCGGTAAGTTTGGCCAGCCAGTTGTCACGAGCACCCGGGCTCCAGTTGAGCCCAAGACGTGGAGCGAGAGATTTGTAATAGGTGTTGGTCAAGCCGTTGGGGACGCCTTTATCGCCAGGAAAGACGAGGCCGATAGGAGTGACTCCAGCCTCATCGCAGCCACCGTCGGCCTGGGTGGAATCGAAAAGGGGATTGCTCGGGTCGAGCTTGCAGGGATAGATGGTTGAGCGCTGTCCAGGCCGGAAAGTCTGCACCTTCTTACCGATGTCTGTCAGCGGCGTATTTACTTCCCAGCGCAGGCCGTAATTCAGCGTCAAATTCGGCTTGATCTTCCAGCTGTCCTGAGCGAACAAATATACGGAAGTGCTGCGCACCAACTCGTGCTGCGCAGAACCTTGGATGTAGCTGTTTGTCAATCCAAGGAAATAATCGGGATAGATGCTGTCGGAACCGAGGTCGCTTCCAGTGACGGGACTGCAGTTTGGCGGGTTATTGGGATTCGCCGGACCGCAGATGTTTGAATCACTGTTGAAAACAATCTGGCCGTTGACGTCGAAATACAGCAATTGGTCAAACTTCTGGTGGCGCACGTCACCGCCGAACTTGAAGCTATGATTGCCGACGATCTTGTCGAAGTTATCGCTAAATTGGAAGGTCTTGCCAACCTGCGGCAACTGTCCACCGAAGTTGTTTCCGATGGAAAAGCCGCCGTTCAATTGCACGAAAGGCACGCCTTCCACTTTGGCCGGATTGGGCAACCCGGAATGGATGCCGCAATCCGCCGTGTTGGCCGCGCCGGCGGCACAAGCCGCGTTAATGCTGGCGGAATCGCTCACGCCAGTAAAACAAAACGCGGCCACCGCGCCGGTGCCGCAGGAGTCCTGAATCTTGTTGGTTTTTAGCGGGGTGTCAAACTTCATCTGCCCTTCACGGAAGAACGTGAAGCGAGCTTCGTTCACGGAAGTCGAACTGATTGTGGAGGTGTGGCTTACGTTGATTTGTTGCGTGCGGGTGGCGTAAATGCCGGGGAAGTTGCCGAGCGGGGCGCCTTCCGCCTGGAATTTGGCGAAAGGATCGAGAAAGTTATCATCGTCAAAATAGTAGTAAATCGCGGTCTTCTGATTGTTATTGAACGAGTGATCCACCTTGATCTGGAATTGATCGCCGCGGTCGCGTTTCTTTGGAACGGTCACCACTTCAGACGTGGCGCCGCCGGAGCCCGGTACGTATTGCAAAAGGCTGACCGCTACGGGGTCGAAGCAGCCGGTGGGAATCTGATTGCCCGCGAAAAGCGTGCCGTAGGGAACCGCAGGGCCGCCACTGGCAACACTGGCAACCAGCGTCTGCGCCGCAGGTGACAGCTTCTGACTCGCAGGAAGCGCCGAGCCCGTTCCACAACGGTCCTGCAACACGCTGGCAACTGTCGGATCGAAAAGCGATCCCGTAAACGCTGCGCCGCTGGAAAAGTCGCCGCTTTCCTGCGCGGCTGTCGGCACGATCACAGGTTGCGAGATGACCCCTTGTACGATGCGCCGTCCTTCATAGGAACCGAAGAAGAAGGTCTTGTCTTTCTTGATGGGACCACCCAGCGTTCCGCCAAATTGATTTTGCTTGAACGGAGCTTTTGGAGAAGGAGTAAAGGTAAATTGATGAGCGTTGAGAACGTCGTTGCGAAAAAACTCATAGAAGCTTCCGTGCAAATCGTTGGTGCCTGATTTAGTGACAACGTTCACCACAGCCCCGGAGTTGCGGCCGTACTCCGCGTCAAAGGAGTTGGAGATGACGCGGAATTCCTCGATGCTGTCGGGAGAGGGTTCGACGGCGGGCAGGTTGGCGAAGAGGTCGTTTCCGTCTCCGCCGTTGACAGTGTAGTTGTTGGAGCGGCCACGGCCACCGTTCACGGTGACCACACCCGCTTTATCCGAGCCATAAAAGAGATCGTTTCCGAGCTGCGACTGAACGCCGGGTTGCAGTTGGAGCAATTGATAGACGTCGCGCTGGTTCAGGGGCAACTGTGTAGAGGAGCGCTCATTGACGACGGCGCCGAGTTGCGTCGACGTGGTGTCAATTACCGGAGGAGCTCCGGTCACTTCCACGACGTCTGTGGAGCCTCCTACCTGCAAAGAAATGTCCACGCTGACCACTTCGTTAAGATCGAGCGCAATTCCCTTGCGGGCGGATTTCTTGAAGCCCTGGCTCACCGCGTCAATTTCGTAGGTACCTACGGGCACTTCCAGGAAGACGTATTCGCCGTTGGCGCCGGCCTGCGCTTCGCGTGTGGCATGGGTCGCTTCATTAATCAGCGTGACGGTGGCGCCGACCACCGCGCCGCCGCTAGGATCAATCACTGTGCCGCGAATGCGGCCGCCGGTGCTCTGCGCGTCGGCAAGAGGCGCGGCCAAGCTAATCGCAAGAATCAGAGAGATCAGAAATGGAATGCTGCGGCCGCACAACGAGGGAAATCCCAAGAAGAATCCCCGTGCTTTCATGAACTCACCCCTTAGCCGCGAAGATGCTTTGGAGAGGAGTGCATCTTCGTGGTTGCTGCGCCCCTAAAACCTTACTATAATCCGGCAAAGTTAGAGAAAGTTGTCGATGGTGTCAAGCAGAAAGAATTTATCGGAAGAATTAGCGGGGCGCCAAGGCACGCGGCTGCTGCGCATCAGCGAAGTGGCTCGCCGTGTGGGGATTTCTTCATCTGCATTGCGCGCCTGGGAAGCGCTCGGCTTGGTGACTCCACAACGCACGCAGAGCCACTACCGGCTCTATGGTGAATCCGACGTGCGGCTGCTGCAGCGGGCCATTTTTCTGCGCCGTGCCCGCGGGCTTAATCCGCCGGCCATTGTTCACGTGCTGAAGCACCAGGGCGTGGTGTCCCGGCCGGCGGAAGGCACCCTCGATCCGGGGCAGCGTTTTCGGCGGTTGCGAGTCAAACGCGGGCTTTCTCTCGCGCAGGTCGCCAAGGCCACGGCCGTTTCCGTCGGCTTCCTGAGCGCGCTTGAGCGTGGGCAAATGCGTTCCTCCGTGGCCACACTTCGCCGCATCGCGAAGTTCTATCGCACGAATATTCTTTCTCTTTTCGAAACGGCCGGCGAAAATCAGCGGCTGGTGCGGTCCTCCGAAAGAAAAATCCTGGAAACCACGCCGGACGTCCGCATGGAACTGCTTGCCTGGGGCAGCACGGCAATGGAACCGCATCTTTTCCGCGTAAAGCCCGGTGGCGGCAGCGGCGAATCCTACTCTCACGAAGGCGAAGAATTTCTGCATGTGCTTCGCGGCGATTTTGAAATCTGGCTGAACAAAGACGAGCATTACCGGCTGAGGCCGGGCGACAGCCTTTATTTTGAAAGCTCGATTCCGCATCGCTGGAAGAATCCGGGGCGCAAGGAAACCTGTGTGCTGTGGATCAACACGCCGCCGACGTTTTGAAAGACGCGGCAAGGAAGGGGATTTTCACTGCGATGAATACCCGTTTCAGCAGAGTCACGCTTTCTCGCCGACCTGATTATCATTTCTCAGAACATTTTTGACATCAGTCCGCATAAGATTGGAGCGACCAAGGTGGTTACCACGATCGTCGGCAGGCGCCTGGTCTATCAAGCGGATTCCAAGTAGGCGGAGGAGCGATGAAACCTCGCGCGATTCTTCTGGGGATTCTTGTCATTGCGCTGACGGGCGCTGCTTGCGGGAAGAAGGAAGAGTCTCTCAACCTGCTCGTTTGGGAAGGCTACTCGGACGACACCGCCGTCCACGATTTTGAGGTAAATCACAGCTGCAAAATCCACTCGTCTTTTATGGGCTCGAGCGATGAGCTCGTTGCCAAGCTGCGCGGGGGCAGCGCCTCGAATTACGATGTGATTTCCCCTTCGAGCGACGTGGCCGCTTCGATCGCGCGCACGGGACTGGCCGCGCCGCTGGACCTTTCAAAACTGCCATCGTACCCGCAGCTCTCTTCCAAACTTCGCGATTTGCCCCTGGTCAAAGCCAACGGCCAAGTCTACGGAGTTCCGTTCATGTGGGGGCCAAATCCGCTTCTTTACGACACAACTGCTTTTGCCCAACCGCCGGACTCCTGGGCCATCTTTTGGAACCCCAAGTACAAAGGAAAGATCTCCGTTTGGGATGACCTCTCGACGGTGTATATGGCGGCGCAGATTCTCGGCTACGACAAACCGGATCCCTCGCAACTGTACAGTTTGACCGACGAAGAACTCGCGACCGTGAAGAAAAAGCTGATCGAGCTGAAGCCCAACATTCGAAAGATATGGTCCACCGGCGGCGAGCTAACCAACTTGTTCCAAAATCATGAGATTGTTCTGGCGATGGGCTGGCCGCTGAATACCAATGACCTTCGCAAAGCGAACTTCCCCATCGGAGAGATCATCCCTAAGGAAAACACCACGGGGTGGATCGACCACTTGATGATCACGGCGGCCAGCAGTCACAAAGAGCTGGCGCACGCCTTTCTCGAATACATGATCGAGGCCAAGACGCAAAAACTGGTTACTGACCGGACGCACTACACTCCGGCGAATCCCGGCGCGGCGCAGTTCCTCACCGCGGACGAAATCAAGAGCCTGCACCTCGACAATCCCGATGCTTACATGCAGCGAATTTATTTTTGGCAGGACGTTCCGCGGCGCGCCAAATACAATGAGATTTGGAATGAGGTGAAGGCCGCGCAGTGAGTGCATCTCCCGCCAATCCGCCGGAGCAAAACACGGCCGAAGGTGCAACGCTCCTTGAAGTGCGGAATGTAAGCAAGCGTTTTGGCGCCACGGAAGTTCTGAAAAACATTTCTTTGAACATCGCCTGCGGAGAATTTCTTACTCTTCTCGGGGAAAGCGGATCAGGCAAGACGACCCTGCTTCGCTTGATAGCTGGATTTGAACAGGCAACTTCGGGAGAAATCTGGATGGGCGGAGAGCGCTTGGACGTCCTGCCGCCTTACAAGCGCCCCGTGAATACCGTTTTTCAAAACTACGCGTTGTTTCCGCATCTCAGCGCGCGCGACAACATCGCTTACGGGCTTCGCGTCAAGCGCACGCCCGTCAGCGAAATCAGCGGCCGCGTGGAAGAAGCTCTTTCCATGGTCAAAATGCAAGGCTTCGCGGCGTCGCGGCCTTCTCAATTGAGCGGCGGGCAGCAGCAGCGCATCGCGCTTGCGCGAGCGCTGGTGAATCGCCCCCAACTGCTTTTGCTCGATGAACCGCTCTCGGCGCTCGATGCGAATCTGCGCAAGCAGATGCAAAGCGAACTGAAGGCGCTCCAACGGGAAATCGGCATCACGTTTCTTTTTGTCACGCACGACCAGGAAGAAGCGATGGCGCTCTCCGACCGCATCGCTCTTCTGCGGGACGGGGCCTTGGAACAAGTCGCGGCGCCACGCGAGACTTACGCGCGCCCCGCCACAGCTTACGCCGCTCAATTCATCGGCCAAACGAACCTGCTTCACGGTGAGATACGCGGGAGCATTGCCACTTGCGGTGCCCTGCGCTGGCCTTGCGAAGAAGCCGACGGTTCAGTGGTTTTCTCGTTGCGGCCGGAGGCGATTCGTCTTTCTGCGGATGGGAAGCGACAGACCAATGAAGTGAGATTCCGTGCTGCCGTCCGCCAGCAGCTTTATGGCGGGTCAACCGAATTGCTCGAAGTGGATTGCGGCAAAGGTCAGACGTTGCGCGTTCGCGTCCCGGCATGCGGCCGTCTTACAGGTGAACACGACTTTGTCTTTTCGATTTCGGACGCCGTCCGCGTCCAGGAGTAGCTGCTCGCGGCTAGATCATGTATTCACGCACTTACAAATCGCTTGTCTCCATTCCGCCGCTGTTCTGGGTCGGCGCGTTCCTTCTGCTTCCCTACGCGCTCATGTTCGCGCATAGTCTTTGGACCGTTCGCGAAGGCGTCATAGTTCACCAATGGAATTGGGAAAATTACAAAACTCTCTTCACGAATCCGCTCTATGCCGAAGTGCTTTTTCGTACCATGCGCATCGCGGCCTCTGTCACTCTCTGCTCGCTCCTTCTTGGCTATCCGCTTGCCTACTATTTGGCGTTTCACGCCGGCGCGCGAAAGGAGCTCCTCTATCAGCTCGTCATCGTGCCGCTATGGGTCAGCTATCTTGTTCGCGGGTACGCCTGGAAGACCATTCTTGGCAGCGACGGCGTGCTGAACGCTTTCTTGCAATACCTGCATCTCACGCACGAACCAGTCGGATTCTTCCTGTACAGCCCCTTCGCCGTGGTGCTCATGCTGACGCACATCTACACACCCTTCGTTTTTCTGCCCATCTACGCCGCGCTCGAGCACATTCCTAGGCCGCTCCTCGAAGCTTCCCAGGACCTCGGCGCCGGCTCCCTTCAAACGTTCTGGCGTGTCATTCTCCCACTCTCGATGCCGGGTTTGCTTGCTGGCGCAACGTTTGCATTTGTTCTTTCCCTGGGTGACTTCCTCGCGCCTCTCCTCGTCGGGGGTCCCTCGGGCACGATGATCGCCAATGTGGTGCAAAGCCTTTTCGGCGCGGCGTTTGACTGGCCGCTTGGCGCGGCGATTTCCATGGGAATTCTTGTCATTACGATTTCTTTGCTCTTCCTGGGCGAATTCCTTGAAAAGCGCTGGGCCTTCAAATGAAGGCGCAACTCACAACTCGCCGCTCGCCGATCCTCGCCATCTATGCTGCGTTGGTCTTCGCTTTCATTTATTTCCCCATTGTGGTACTTGTCGTTTATTCCTTCAATCGCGATGGTGTCGGCGGCTTTCCTCCACGCCACCTCACGCTGAGTTGGTACACGCAACTCTTCGCTGACTCTTCCGTATGGGATTCCGTTCTGAACAGCTTGCTCGTGGCTACGGGCGGCGTCGCGCTTTCTCTGATGCTTGGCCTGCTCGCGGCGCTCGCTCTCGATCGCGCCAGCTTTCCGGGAAAAGTCCTGTTCCGCCGCCTCGTGCTCCTTCCTTTGATTCTTCCCGGCATCATCACGGGCCTCTCCCTCTTGATGTTCGCGGTTTTTGCCGGCGTGCAGCTCAGCTTGCTCACGGTTTTCCTCGGCCACGGCACCGCGCTCATTTCCGTCGCTACGACTGAACTCTTCGCAGGCTTGCAAAAGCTGGACCGGGCGCAGGAGGAAGCCTCACTCGACCTCGGCGCTACTCCTTGGCAAACGTTTTGGCGAATCACTCTCCCGAATCTCAAGCTCTCTCTCATTGCCGCGGGCCTGCTGATCTTCACCCTTTCGATGGACGAAATCGCCGTCACCTTCTTTCTGATTGGCCGCGACAACACGCTTCCTCTCGAAATCTGGGGCCGGCTCCGCCGCGGCATCACGCCCGAAATCAACGCCGTCTCTACTTTGATTTTTGCTGTTTCGGTGGCCCTCATCGTCATTTGGTATCATTTGCGCTCCCGCAGCCTCGGCGCCCCGGCCCGGGAGCTATTCGAACAGCCTTGAAATTCGGAGAGAATCTATGAGCCATTCTGCATTTCAGTGGTGGAAGTCTGCCATCCTGATGATGCTTCTTTCCCTGCTGATGCTTTCGCGCGCGGCCGCGCAGTCCGCTCCTTTCGATATCGTCATCACGAATGGCCGCGTCATTGATGGCACGGGTTCACCCTGGTTTTCGGGTGACATCGGGATTCGCGCAGGAAAAATCGCCGACATCGGCAATCTCGCTGCCGCGAAGCGCGCTCACACGATTGACGCGCGTCGCCAAGTGGTTGCGCCGGGCTTCATTGATATGCTCGGCCAGTCGGAGCTGACCATTCTTGCTGACCCGCGCCTGCCATCAAAAATCTATCAGGGCATTACCACGGAAATTACAGGCGAAGGCGAATCCGTTGCGCCTTTGAACGACGCCATTCGCCGTTCCGGTAAGAAAGGATTCGATCTGCTTGGCATTCAACCCGACTGGCAGACGTTCCGCCAATATTTCGCGCGGCTGGAAAACCAGGGCATCGGCATCAACGTTGCCGACTACGTCGGGGCCACTACGGTCCGCCGCATGGTTCTTGGTGATGATGATGTCCAACCCACACCCGCGCAACTCGACCAGATGAAGCAGCTTGTGCGCCAGGCGATGCTCGACGGCGCCGTCGGTGTTTCTACATCCCTGGAATATCCGCCCGCTCCGTATGCCAAAACGGAAGAACTTATCGCGCTGGCCTCCGAAGCCTCACGTCTTGGCGGCATCTATGCCACGCACATGCGCAGCGAAAGCACCGCGATTCTGCAGTCGCTCGACGAGGTGATTCCCATCGCGCGCGAGGCGCACATCCCCGTGGAAATCTGGCACTTCAAAGTTGCGGGCAAGCCATCCTGGGGACACATGCCGGAAGCCATCGCGAAAATTGCAGCCGCGCGTGCCCAGGGCGTGGACATTGCCGCAGACACTTACGCCTAACCGCGTGGGGCAATGGCCTCTCCGCCTTTATTCCTCCCTGGGCCCATGACGGCGGAACTTCCAAACTCCTCGAGCGCCTGAAAGATCTCGCCGCGCGCGAGCGCATCCGCAAGGACATGCTCACGCCATCCGATGATTGGGAAAACGAATGGCAGCAAATCCCCGGCCCCGAGTCCATCCTGATCGGCCAAGTCCAAAATCCCCAGCTCTTGCCCCTTCAGGGAAAAACCATCGCAGAAGTCGCCAAGCTGTGGAACAAAGACCCTATGGACACGATCTTCGATTTGCTGATCCAGGACGATACCTTCACGGGCGTCGCCGTCTCTGGCATGTCTGAACCAGACGTCGCCCTCGCGCTGCAACAGCCTTGGGTGTCTATTGACAATGATTCCTCGGGCGTTTCACCCGAGGGAATCCTGGGCCGGGAACACGCACATCCGCGAGCTTACGGAACTTTCCCGCGCATTCTCCGCAAATACGTCCGCGAAGACCACAAGCTCACGCTTGAAGACGCCATCCGCAAATTCTCCGCGCTTCCTTCGCAGCGCTTGCGCCTCGAGGGCCGCGGCCTTCTGCGCGTGGGCATGTGGGCGGATGTCACGATTTTCGATCCCGCTACGATCCGCGATCTCGCCACCTTCAACAATCCCAATCAGCTTTCTCAGGGAATGGACTATGTGCTGGTCAACGGCGTTCCTGTAATCGACCAAGGCAAAATGACCGGAGCACGCCCCGGAAAAGTCCTTCGCGGCCCCGGCTACGCTCCGTGATTCCTCACTCGCCCAGCGCATATCTCTCAGGCGCACAAATCGTTCATAATAGCGACCGCAGCCCATTTCTATCCTGGCTGCGAAACGCTTACGGAGGAGCCATGGCCGATCGACTGGAAGATTTTCAGAAATTTCGCGCGGACATGAACGAGGAGATTCTGGGCTGCGGCCATCTGGGCATGAAGCGCTTCCTCGCGCTCGACCACCAGGCCTACGAGCCCGGTCCCCTCGGCACCAAGACCAAGGAACTGCTCGGCCTCGTCGCCTCCGCGGTGCTACGCTGCGATGACTGCATCACCTACCATCTGGTGCGCTGCGGCGAAGAAGGGTGGAAGCGCGACGAAGTTATTGATGCCCTGAATGTCGCTCTCATCGTCGGCGGCTCCATTACCATTCCCCACGTGCGCCGCGCTTTTGCCCGTATGCGTGAGATCAAAGGCCTGAAGTCTTAAAAAGGGTCAGCACCACCACTAGTAAGCGACACAAAACGTCATTTTGAGGCTTTCTTGCCGGTATTTCCTGCGACTTTGCCTTCATCCTCCAATTTTTTCGTAATTTTTTCTGTTTAATCCTGCTTCTTGAGGTCAAACTGTGTCAAAATAGAGGGTATGGCACGTGGGTGGGAAAGCAAGGACGTAGAGGCCCAGGTCGAGGCGACACAGGCTCCATACCAGAAAATTCCACTGGGAACCAAGTCCCCTGAGCAGATTTACCGCGAACAACAGCGCAAGGACTTGCAGTTGTCCCGTACGCGCATCGTGAACGACTTGGCTTCCGCCACTCACCCCAACCACCGCAAATCGCTTGAAGCCGCACTGGCCCACCTTGATAAGAAAATCTCTGAGCTAGGTTAGTCTCAATTCTGTCTGTTGAATCCCTCACCGGCCCGATGAAGGCCTTGCCGAAACAGACAGCGCCCCTTCATGCTTACGCCGCAGTCTCCGCGGCCGTTTTCCTGGCGAAGAGTTCGGCTCGCCACGGCAGGCCGCCGAAAAGTAACCACAACGATGACCCCGGACTCTACAGCCTCTCCTCCGTGTTTTCCCGGAGCAAATTTCCACTGGCGGACGGCACCCACGGTTGGCGAAGTGAGTGAAGCCAGATCGCGCACCACGTGGATCGAGCTGGCGCGGCCTTCTCTGTCTACGATCTCGTTGAGAACCACGCTTCCTTCTCCCACGCTATTCGCGGGATATTCCGGCTCCAGTGTGTAGAGGGGCAGCGCCCCGCGATCTTTGGAGTCCGTTCCGGTTTCCTTATATTCGTGCACCCGCGCCGTGAGTTTGGGCAGATAGGGCTGCGCGAACTGGAAGACGATTCCAACTCTAGCTTCCACATCGTGGCCGTTTTGGCGTGCGGGCAGGAACGTCCACGTTTGTACCGCGCCCAGCACTTCCTCGAGAAATGGTGGCTGGCCCTGGACGACCCTGACGTCCGTGACCTTTCCCCTCGTGTCAACCTTGGCATCGAGGAGAATCTCTCCCCCCGAAAACGCTTGGGCCGGGAAAGGCGCCGCCACCAGCGACAACGGAGTGGGACCAGAATAGCCTTTAGCATTCTCCGAGGAACCCGCCGCATGCACCCCGGAATCTAAAGTGGCGTGCCAGGGAATGCTGTGCGCTTGCAACAGAGAAATTGCGTAATGAATGCGTACTGCCGCTCCGGGCGAGGGATCAATCTGCTCCGCTGAAGTGACAAAAGGAATAGCCGTGGGATGCAACCAGCGCCCCTCGATGAGACCCACGGCTTCGCCAGATTCGCCCGAAATAACCGGCGAGCCGCTCTGCCCCGGTATCACTTTCTGGCTGTACAGCAACAGCTCGATTTCGCGCCCGCTTTCCGTTCGGGTGTATTGATAACTCAAAACCTCGCCTTCAGAACGTTCTTGAAGAGGCGCGTCGAAAGTGTAGGCCTCCTGCAGCCTCGAAGGACGCAAGGAAATCGAGAAGACGTGCTTTCCTGGATCAAGCCGGTCGGTCGCCAGTGGAAGGTACGCCACGCGGTAGCCGCCTCGAAACGGATTCGGCGTCGCGCGCAATATGGCCACGTCATGTTCCCAATCCGTGGCCACAACATCGGCTTTCAGCAAATGGCGCTGACCGGAGGGCAACTCCGCCAACACATGGGGCTGTCCTCCGTCCCGAAACGAATTCAGGAGGTGCGCCGCGGTGATCAAATAACCGTCTTCGTTTACAAAAAAGGCGTTCCCGTAAAAAAGATAGTGATACCCCTTTTCAGAGGGAGTTTCGTCGAGAGGATAAACGACGGGGCAAATGGCTGCTGCGGCGCTTGAATCCTCACTGGCCGTTACCGAAGCACTTGCGGGTGCAAAGAAACAAAGGAAGCACGCCGCGGCGGCCAGCCATTTCGCCGCTTTCTTGCGGCACTCAAGGAGAGAGTTGATTTCCACTGCCACGGAGGCTCCGCCGCGTGCGCTCTGATTGATAAAGCCCCCCGGGCGGGGACCAGCAGGGGCAATTGCGAGGAAATGGGAGGCTGAAGAACCTGTTACGGTTCCCTTCCTGTCTTACACCTTTGAAATTCGGCCCATCTCGGAAAAAAGAAATGCATTTGCCATGGGCTAACGCTAATTAGATGCCGAAAACCCTCGAACGGCAAGTCAAGAATGGAGCCCGAAAGCTACGGAGTCAGGGAGAATCCCTCACGTCTTGATGCCGGTGTCTATCCGGCGCGTAGAAGAGCGAGACGCCCAGCCCAAGCTCCGCCACAAAACGCTTGAATCTCCTGCCTGAAGCAGTATCGTTGAGTTCATGCCGCGTCCCGATTCCCAGCCAGGTTCCCAGGACGCCCAGAACGAAGTCGCCGCCTCCTCGCTGCATCGTTTCAAAGAGGACCATGCCCCCGCTCTAATCCGTGAACACCACTCCCACGGACACGCGCCCTTTGTCGTTGGTATCGTCAATCCGCACCACGTACCCCTTCAATTGAATACGCCGTTCTCCATTTGTCCCCGGCGCCTCCATCGTGACCTGCAGTTCGGATTGCAACTGCGGCAAATGCGTCAGCGTAATCATGGCGCCCTGTAGCGAGAGGTCGCAAACCACCGTCTCTTCCACAAATTCCCTTCCGCCTTCAGTCAGCCCGCAAACCTTCGCGTGGCATTGCACTTCTCGCCGTAGCGCCGTTCGCGTTCCCGGCATGTGCGCTTGCACCGCTTCCCCCGGCGCTCCCAGGGTAATCACCATTCCTTCGCTCGCGGCAAACACCGAATCGAATTCGTCCCGGGCCTGGCGCAGAATCGAATCCAGCTTGCGATCCGTCGAATCTGGGTCGTGGTGAAAGAGCACCAGCGTTTTTGCCCCGGCCTGCCGCGCAGCCTGCACTCCTTCCAGCCACGAGGAGTGTCCCCATCCTTTTCTGGTAGTCTCCATCTGCTCCGGGGTAAACTGCGCGTCATTGATGAAAATGTCTGCACCCGCGGCCAGTTCTTGCAGACTTTCGTCCAGCTTTGCGTTTCCCGGCTCATTGTCCGTGGCGTATGCCACTGTGCCGGCGGGCGTTTCGATTCGGAATCCCAGGCAGCCTTGCGGGTGGTTCAGCCAGCGCGTGGTAATTTTGTTT
>Ga0134082_10000317_pt1 | contig 16353 bp, 12 predicted proteins | sample 15_taG_6_FD_94473 | JGI IMG/M metagenome (GOLD analysis project Ga0134082, IMG submission 94473) | Grasslands soil microbial communities from the Angelo Coastal Reserve, California, USA - 15_D_Rain_40cm_5_09182015 | ecosystem: Environmental > Terrestrial > Soil > Grasslands ... | reverse complement strand
TCGCTGGAATCGTCGAAGTCGTGGCGGACGATCGGCTTGTTGAAAAGATTGCCCTCGCCGAACCATTGGCGCGCGCCTTCCCAGCGTTCATAGTCGGCCTGATCCTTGCCGTAATGAGCCTCCGTCCACACATTCTCCATAAACGTCGCGAAGCCCTCGTTGAGCCAGATGTCGCCCCAATCTTTGCAGGTGACGAGGTCCCCGAACCATTGGTGGCCGAGTTCGTGGGAGATGAGGCCGTCCTCATCGGTGTAGAGTTCGGCGGCAATCTTGGGATGATTGAGAGAGCTACTGGTGTTGGTGGTGGCGCTGGAATTTTCCATGCCTCCAGCGACGAAGTCATCCACCATGACTTGCGCGTATTTTTCCCAGGGGTAGTCGACGCCGAGCTTTTTGCTGAAGAGATCAATCATGGCGGGAGTGCGGCCGTAGTTGACGGGGAGACGATCGCCGCGGCCTTTCGGGGCGTAGTAAGTGACCGGCATGCCGCGCCAGGAATCCTTTGCTTCATCGAACTCACCGGCAACTACCGTGGTGAGATAGGTCGAACTGGGAACGGATTCGCGCCAAGTCCAGGTCTTTAAGCTTTTGCCTGCGTCGGAAACGCTGATGAGCTTGCCATTCGAAACGGTAATCCAGGAAGCAGGAACGGTGAGAATGGTTTCGGTCGTCAGACGATCGTTGGGATAGTCGTAAGTGGGAAGGTAGTAGCGTGTGTCTTCGGATTCGCCTTGCGTCCAGATTTGCCTGGGGCGATCCGGATAATCCTTGTCGGGAAGGATGAAGTACATGCCCTTGGTCGGTTTACCTTCGTATCGAATCGCAACCTCGAACTTGTCGCCGGCCCTAGCCGCTCCGGGGAGTGAGACGATAAGTTTGTCCGCCGTGGTTTCAAATTTTGCAGCGGATTTGTTGACGGTGACACTCTGGATGGTGAGGCCCACTGAATCAAACGAGATCTTCGCGATGCCGTCGCGGAGAATGGAAACCGAGTGGGTAACATCACCAAGAACTTTCTTCTGTCCCAGGTCAAAGCGCAAACCAATACGGGAATGTTGCAGGTCGTAGTCGCGCGCGCGAGCGTACGGCTCATCGGCGCGAAGTTGTAATGCGGCGATGAAAACGACCAGCAGCGCCGCCGTCGAGAAGACTGTGACGCGACGGCCGTTGGCACTTCTTTGCATTGGATATTTCATTTCGTTTCGCTCCTGTGAATCTTGTGTCCCGACCGTTCGAGCGCGCTGACAGCGGCCGAAAGACTCTCTGAAGAAACGAGCAGGTAATCCGTGTCAAAGGTGGAAATCGTGAACAGGCTCAGCTTCGCTTCCGCGAGGGACGAAGCCAGGGAGGAGAGCACGCCGGTCTCCATCAAGGCAAAAGGCCCGTGAACCCTTAGAACACTCCAGCCGGGTTGCGACCGTACACCCGCGGGGACGCGAGCATGTTCGCAAACGACAGAGAGTTCGTCGCTGGTCCGAGTGACGGAGAAAAAAGTGCCTTGCGTCGCCCATTCTGGAATCGGGGCATTGGCCGCGAGTTGGGAAATCGCAAAACGTTCGGGCAGAAGAGTCAGTTCAAAACGGCGGAGGGCGGTCGTCATCTCGTTAGAGCAGGCTCCTGACGAGTCCGCCGTCCACAGCGATCGAGGTGCCCGTGACGTAGCTGGCGCGCTCGGAAGCGAGAAAAGCCACGACTGCGGCAAACTCCTGCGGGGTGCCGAGGCGCTTCATGGGAATTTCACTCTCCCAGCTCACAAAAACTTCTTCCGGCTTCGAGCCAGTGCGCGCGGAAATGGTGGAAGCCAATCCGTCGAGGCGAGCGGTGCGCGTGTAACCCGGGCAAACGTTGTTCACGGTGATGCCGTCGGCGGCGTATTCATTGGCGAGCGTACGAGCGAGGCCCGTGACTGCGGCGCGCACGGAATTGGAAAGGAGCAACCCGTCGACAGGCTGCTTCACGGCCGAAGAGGTAATGGTAATCAGACGCCCCCACTTGGTTTTCTGCATGCGCGGCAGAGTTTCCCTGGCAAAAAAGACGGTGCTCATTAAGAGTTGCTCGACAGCGGAGCGCCAATCTTCCGGCTTGGTGTTCTTAAAAGAGTTGGACGGAGGACCACCGGAATTGGTAACACAAATATCGAGACGCCCGAAACGGGCTTCGACAGCCGCCACAAAAGACGCAACTGCCGCAGAATCAGTGACATCGAGGGCTTGATGGAAGACTTCGCGACCCGCCGATTTTTGGATTTGCGCGGCGGCCTCAGCGAGGCTACTGGGAGTGCGGGCGCAAATGGCGACGTGAGCGCCCTCGCGAGCGAGTTCCTCGGCGACAGCCTTGCCCAAGCCTTTACTAGCCGCCGCGACTATAGCCACGCGGCCACTAAGCCCCAGATCCATTCCTCCTCCCAGTTCAAACCTGCAATCCTCTCGCAAAACACGGGAAAGCGTCAACGCGGGCGTGCCGAAGGATTTTATTTGCGCGACGCGCGGCGCGGCACTAAGATGCAGGCAATTCCATCATTGCTGAGGGTGACCCCTGCCCGAGGGGTTACGGGAGGCATCGTATGCAACGCACCAAGTGGTTCGCGTTAGCGGTAATCCTTCTTGGTTCATGGAACATCGCTACGGCGCAGCAGATTGGAAAGTATGTGCCAATCCAGGCGGGTTCGGATGTGGATCACGCGTTAAACGAAATTAACGCGACCGCCGATCCGGCCCAAAAGCTCGCGCTGATTGAGAAGTTCGCCGAGGGGCCGGGGAAAGAAGGCAATTATCCGCTCGTGGCCAACGGGCTTTTTGTGGATTACTACCTCAGCCAAAAGAATTACGACAAGGCGTTTGAATATGGCGACAAACTCTTCGCATTAGACCCGGACAGTTTTCAAAACGCAATTAACATGGTGCGCGCCGCGGCGGAAAAGGGAGACGTGGACAAGCTCTCCTCGTATGGGGAAAAAGCCGGCGGGATTATCCAACGGTTTAAGGCTGCGCCCGCCCCAGAGGGCACGGCCGCCGCAGCTTGGGAAGAACAGAAGGCGCGTACGCTGGAAGCCAACAAGGACACCCTCGTTTATGTCCAGCAACTGGTGTTCAGCGGAGTGTATCAAGCCAAAGAGCCGTCGAAGCGCGCAGCTTTGCTGCTGAAATTCGCTCAGGCGTTTCCGGATTCGCCGCTTGCGAATCAGGCGCTCGGCGTCGCGGCAACGGCGTACCAGCAGGCGCAGAACACGGCGAAGATGCTGGAAGTGGCGAATGGCCTGCTAGCCAAAGATGCAAACAATGTGGGCATGCTGCTTTTGCTTTCGGACTATTACGGGGACAAAGGCGAACAACTGGATAAAGCCGAGGGTTATGCAAAGAGGGTTATCTCGGCATTGGAGAGTGCAGCGAAGCCCGAGGGACTTACAGACGAACAATGGGCGCAACAGAAGGGGCTGCAAAAGGGCCTGGCGCTAAGCTCGCTCGGGCAGGTCAACATCGAAAAGAAGGACAACGTGCAAGCGGTGGAGAATCTAAAGGCGGCGGCGCCGCTGGTGAAACCAGATAATGGGAGCTATGCGCAAAATCAATATCGTTTGGGATTCGCGCTACTGAATTTAAAGAAAAACGCGGAAGCGAAGGAGGCGTTTACACAAGCGGCGTCGGTCAATAGCCCTTACAAAGGGCTGGCGCAGGAAAAATTAAAGGGACTTGCCGGTCCTGCGGCAGCCAAACGAAAGCCGTCCTAGTTTGCTGCCGAATCGGATGGGACCTGCCGCGCATCTAAGGTGCGTAGACGGTCTAACAGTGGAAAAGGAGAGTTCGATGCCTGAGATTGCAACGTTTGGAGCCGGATGCTTCTGGGGAGTGGAGGCGGCGTTTCAGCGCGTCCCTGGAGTGATTGACACGGCCGTGGGGTACAGCGGCGGACACACGGAGAATCCGACTTACCAGGACGTCTGCACTGATGAGACGGGGCACGCCGAAGTTGTACAAGTAACGTTTGATCCAGCCAAGGTGAGTTACGAGCAGTTACTGAACGTGTTTTGGCAAGAGCACGATCCGACGCAGGTAAACCGCCAGGGGCCGGACTTTGGGACGCAGTACCGCACGGCAATTTTCTTTCACTCACCGGACCAGGAAGCCATCGCCAAGAAGTCGCGCGCGGCGCTGGAAGCGAGCGGCAAGTATCGCCGGCCCATTGCGACGGAGATTACGCCTGCAGGCAAGTTCTATCGCGCAGAAGACTACCACCAGAAATATCTGCAGAAACGCGGCGCCGCTTCCTGTCATTTCTGAGCGGGTAGGGCAGGTTCCTGGTTCGGGCGGCCCTGATCAAGCTACTCTGCGTAGTTTGGTGGCCCTGCCCACTTCGACCCATTCGACAACAAAGATGTTGCCCTCGTGATCGAAGCAAGCTCCGTGAGGACATAGGAAACGCCCTGGGATAAAGGTATCACGCGCTTGTTCGCGAGCTCTGCGCCAGTCCTGCTGAGTCGAATAGTCTCCACTGCCCAGACTAGCGGCCACCTTGTTGCCGCTATCAAGAATCACGACTTTGCTCCAAAGGTCTGGGATGACCACGTCGCCCTTACGCTCGTCGAAATGGCAAGGCATCTTTGTCGTGCCGAGAATAAAATCGATGTGCTCGCCGTCCAGTGTAAATCGCTGTAATCGCTCGTTCGAGCGATCGGCCACGACGAGCACCGAAGGTTCTGTACGCGTGTCCACCCAAAGGCCGTGGGGGCAATCGAGTTGCCCGGCTTCCTTGCCCAAGCCGCCAAAAGTGCGAATGAACTGAGCTTTTTGGTCGTATTGATTGATATAGCTGGAACCGTAACCGTCGCCAACGTAGATGTCGCCATTGGGCGCAATCGCCACATTGGTTGGCCTGTAGCTCGGGGCCATCCCGTTCTTGCCCTGATAAGCAGGTGATTCCGCAGGATAGCCAAGAGTGAAAACCTCTTCACCTTTCGGCGTGCGCTTTGTAACTATGCCGTGCTGAAAATCGCAGAGATAGAGAAACTCCTCCCTGCCTTCTTTGCGGATTGACAAGCCATGCGCGCCGCCTTTGAACTGGCCACCCCAGGAACGCACAAACTTTCCTTCCTGGTCAAAAACCACAATCGTGTCCGGAGATTCGCTCGTGGAATGAACCGTGTGATGAATATAGATATGACCTTGCGAGTCTTCACAGACGCCGTGCGTGTTCCCATATCGTATATGGGAGGGAAGCCGGCCCCAGTCATGGAGCGCTTCATATCGATGTTCGCCCTCGCCAAGAATCGGCGCACGATTACCGGATTTGTTGGTTGCCCCGAGAAAGAGCGGTGCCACACCAGCTGCCCCGGCGGTAGCGAGAAAGTTGCGTCGGCTGACTCTCATGGATTCTGAACTCCTGCAGATAAAAGAATGAGTGCAAAAGCCCCCACTTATTTTTGAGCTGTTACAGGTCTCTCCGTGACGAGCTGCGGATCGGCAAATTGCAACCAGAAGCCCATCATTTCTTCGTCGCTAGGCTCGCCCCAACGAACCGCCTTGGACGGGTCGGGATTCAAGGGGTTGTTCTTCGAGTTGTCAAAATAGGCCACGGTCATTAGCTTGGCGCCTTTTGGCAACAGAAACTGCTTCTTCAAAAAATATGTTTCCTGCCAGCGGAAATCGTAGTGCGGCACGTCCAGAAGCACTTCTTCGTGTCCATCGGGATAAATGGCTTTGGTGGTCATGCTTTTTCCGCGGAAGTGCATGTGCGCTGTATAGGCCACGGCGGTAACGTCTTTCGGGAGGGTGAAACAGGATGTGACGCGGTGATTGGAGTCGTTGGGAGGAATCCGAAACATATTGTTCCAGATTTCATACTGCGCCACCTCATGCTTTACCGGTTCCTTGGCAAAAACGAGCCCGACGCTGGTGCGATCTTTCACGTCCAGGCCGTGATGGTTGCTGTAGTGAACCTGGAATTGTAAATAGGCACCGGCAGGAATTCGAAGCGCGTATCCCGTTGGCCGAATCTCTGGCATGTGACCCGGCAGATAAATCGCGGGGACAATATTCAGGTAGCCAGAAGGGTGACCCGGGATTCCACCACCATCGGGAGCCAAGCAACCGTCGTCAATGACGGGCGCGTCCGGACGGAGATGCAACACTTTGCCCGTGCGAAAATGAAATTCGTCTACACCCTCATTCTCTTTGGCGTGTTCTGCCAGGTGTTTGGCATATTCAGCCTGATCGATGACGGAAACCGTAGCGTGATGCACCACGCGGCGGTCACCGGGAAGGACTTCGCCAGCCTGGATCCACTTGTCCTCAGTGAAATTCGTGGGGACATAGATGTATTCATAATCGTCTTGAGCCGTCTTGGGCACGAGAAACTCAGGGATGGTGAAAACGACGTCGGGCTTGATATGCCAGCCCTTCTCAAATGCAGGCGCTGGCGGCAGGTCTTTGGAGTCGCCCTCTTTCATTCCATCTTTCACCCACGCGTCGATAGTGGCAATGTCAGAATCGCTCAAGCGGGCATCGTTCATGAACTCGCCGACGTTGGGGTCCGCGTGCCAAGGTGGCATCTTGCGCTGCTCGACGTCTTGCCGAATCATGCGCCCAAAAGGCAAAACCTCTTCATAGGTCATGAGCGACATCGTTCGGACGATGGCAGACAACGCAATTCTTGTTCAGAATTGGCGCAATGTCCTTGGTATAGGTGATTTCGGTATAGGTGACTTCTTTTTGAAGCGATGGAGCCTGGTTTGCAGCTTCGAGCAGCAGGCCGCTGAATCCGGCAAAGGAAATGATTGCAATGATTCTTGGCAGACGCATAGTACCTCTTATCAAATCGCGCTGCCGGTTTTGGCGAGCCGGTCCACCTGAATGGCGGCAACGCGTAATATTTTACACTCTGGACTTCCGAAATTGATAAGTCCAGAAGCTTCCAGAAGGGCGGGCAGGCACGATGTGCTCATGATGACGCCTGGTTGTACATCTCATTATCCTCGTTCCTTCGGGCGTTGAAAGCGCTTGCGAGATAATCTATAACTCCAATGGAGTTGCGGAGCAAGCTGTGGTCATCTTTCAGGATGCAGTATTCTTCGCAGAACAGGGCTCATGCGGATGCGGACAAAATTTATCGGTGCAATCCTTCTTTGCATTTCTTCGGTTTTCGGGCAGGGACAGAAGGACAATCCACTCGACGCCATACGGGCGGCGCTAGCGAGCAGAGATTTCGACCACGCGGTCGAGCTCATTCGTGCGGAACTCCGCAGGTCGCCGAATAACGCGCGGCTCTGGACGTTTCAAGGCATCGCTTTTGCAGGAGAGGGGGACAATTCCAACGCGCTACTTTCGTTCAAGAATGCGCTGAAGATAGAACCCAACAATGTGGGAGCGCTGGCGGGCGCAGCCCAAAGCGCTTACGCAACAAACAAAAGCGCGGAGGCAGTGCCGCTGTTGAATCACCTGCTGCGATTGCGGCCGGACGAACCTACCGCGCACGCGATGCTGGCCGTCCTGGAATACCGCGAAGGTGACTGCGCCGATGCGACCACGCATTTTGAAAAGGCTGGAGAAGTGATTCGTTCACAAATTGAAGGCCTTAATGCCTTTGGCACGTGTCTGGTCAAGCTAAAGAAGCTCGATCTGGCGGAGTCGGTGTTTGGTCAAGCGCTCACGCTTCGTCCCGAAGACCGCCGCGAGCGACATCTTTTAGCTTCTTTGGAAATCATGACGCGAAAGCCCCAAGAAGCTCTGGCCACACTAAAGCCGCTCCTCGATGACACCGATCCTTCTGCCGATACGCTGCAACTCGCCTCCGCTGCATATGAAGATCTGGGGGACACTCCGAGAGCGGTCGAAACGCTGCGTCAAGCCCTCCTTCGAGATCCTCTAAACGTGAGTTTGTACTTGGACTTTGCAAATATTTCGTTTTCCCATGAATCGTTTCAGGTCGGTATTGACGTAATCGACGAGGGGCTGAGGCTACAACCGAAATCAGCGGACCTCTACCTGGCGCGTGGTGTGCTTTACGTGCAACTGGCGCAGTACGACAAGGCAGAAGCGGATTTCGAGAAGGCGCAGGAGCTGGACCCCGCGCAGTCTCTCGGCGCCGCGGCGCAAGGGCTAGCAGCGGTGCAGGAGAACGATCTTGACCATGCTCTTGCTACCGTGCAGGCAAAGCTAAAGCAGAATCCGAACGATCCCATGTTGCTGTATCTCCAGGCGGACGTGCTGACGCAGAAAGGCGCGGATTCAGGAACGCCGGAATTTCAGCTGGCGTTGCAGTCCGCGGAGAGAGCCATAAAGTTGCGACCAACACTTGCAGCAGGCCGGGAAGTCCTGGCCAAGCTCTATATGCAGACGGGGCAATACAAAGAAGCGGCAGACCAATGCCGAAAAGCGCTTGCCAGCGATCCGAAGGACCAAACCGCTTTGTACCGTTTGATTCAAGCACTCCGCAAGATGGGAGACAAGGACGAACTCCCGGCTTTGCTGAAGCGCCTCGCGTCGCTTCGCGAGGAAACCACAAAAGAAGAGAGAGAAAAGTATCGATATAAGTTGATTGAGGAAGGAGAGCCGGCGAAGCCGTAAAACTCGCAGCGACGGCTAAGTCGTTGTCCGAAACGAACGCAAAGTCTGTTGCGCGCCTCGTTTCTGACCCTGGCCACAACAGAGTGAAGCACGCAAAGAATATGAAACTCTCCAGGTTGAACCTCCGATGAAATACACGCGCCGTACGTTTGTCCTTTACGGTATGGGCGCTGCGGCCTGTCTGAGCGCTAGACGATTGGCCGCTCAAGGAGTTTCAACCCACACCGCGAAACCACTCGCCAGACCGGCACCTTCGGGTCGGCCCTTCAACGCCCGTTTCGTCGACGTCGCGCCCGACGCGGGATTACAGCATCCCGTGATTTACGGAGGTGTGGAAAGCAAGAAATACATCCTGGAGGCAACAGGATGCGGCTGCGCCTTTATCGACTTCGACAACGATGGATGGATAGACATTTTTTTGCTTTCTGGGACACGCCTTGAGGGCAATCCGCCAGGGGCGACCAACCGGCTCTACAAGAACAACCGGGACGGAACTTTTTCTGACGTCACCGAGAAAGCTGGGCTCCTCCGCGAGGGTTGGGCATGCGGAGTCTGTGTCGGGGACTACAACAACGATGGCTTTGACGATATTTTCTGCACCTATTTCGGACAAAACGTTCTCTACCGCAACAACGGCGATGAAACGTTCACGGATGTCACTAAGTCCGCTGGGCTGTTAAACGAGCGGCCGAGATGGGGAGCAGGATGCAGTTTTCTGGATTATGACCGCGATGGTCATTTGGACTTGTTCGTTTCCAACTACGTGAGGTTTTCGTTCGAACACGCGCCCATACCTGGGGACAACGTCAACTGCAATTGGAAAGGAATTCCCGTCGAATGTGGACCGCGTGGGCTGCCGATGGGGAGGCATTCGCTCTACCGTAACAATGGTGATGGAACATTCATCGATGTCAGCTACAAGGCAGGAATTGCAAAAAGCGAAACCTATGGCATGACTGTGGTTGCCGCCGATTTTGACGAAGACGGATGGCCCGACATCTACGTTGCCTCGGACTCTACACCCAGTTTGCTGTTCATGAACAATCATGACGGAACTTTTCGCGAGGAAGGAGTAGTGCGAGGAGTGGCCCTTAGCGACGACGGCATGGAGCAGGCGGGAATGGGCGTCGGTGTCGGCGACTATGATCTGGACGGGCACCTGGATCTCTTCAAGACCCACTTCGCGGACGACGCTAATGTTCTTTATCGCAACGACGGGAAGGGATATTTCGATGATATGACGCGATCGTCGCGCGTCGGCGTCGAAACGCGCTATGTATGCTGGGGAGCCGGAATTACCGACCTCGACAACGATGGTCACCCAGACCTGTTCATGGTGACCGGCAACGTCTATCCGGAAGTAGAACGAAAGCTCCCGCAATACGCCAACAAGACACCGCGCGCGGTGTTTCGCAACCTTGGCAACCGCACTTTTGAAGAACTGATCGAGGGGGCGGGCCCGGGAGTAGCGGCGGCGCATTGCAGCCGTGGGTGTGCTTTGGGAGATTTCGACAACGATGGGGACGTAGATATTCTGATCGTCAATCTGAATGAGCCGCCCTCGCTCTTACGCAACGATGTCAGCGGCAAAGGAAACTGGATCAAAGTGAGGCTAGAGGGCGTAAAGTCCAACCGCGCTGCGATTGGAGCTCGCGTTCTCGTCCATTATGGAGCAGGAACGCAAGCGCAGGCGGTATTGAGCCAGTCTAGCTTCTATTCCTGTAACGATCCTCGGCTGCACTTTGGCTTGGGAGCTTCCACTGCAGTGGACATTGACGTGTGTTGGCCAAGCGGTTTGCGTGAGACCTTCAAACGGATCCCCGCCAATCAATTGATTACGCTTAAAGAGGGGGTTGGGCGGGTCCCCAATCGCGGTTGGTCGAGGACATAACTCCAAGGAGATCGGGTAAACCTATTCTATTCAGTTGCATGCATCGCGGGATTAGGCTGTGGGCTGCCCGTCAGCCTGATTCCTTTCGCTTGTACAGTTCCGCAACGCGCCCTGACGAGCCGGGTTCAAATTTCCCTCTAGCGTGAATTTTGCTTGACAGAATGAAAATGTTGATGATAAACACGCCAGAAATGCAAGCGTTTGCATAGCAGCCTAGGGCTGCAAATTGAGGAGTGCCTGCTTGCTGAAGAATGTTCACCATTCAAGTCATGCAAGCGATTGCACCATGCTTGAGCGGCCACCAGTCCTGCAAGTTCCCGTCGAGGTGATAGCTGCGGAGGTGAGGAATGAAGTGGATGGTCCGCTTAGAGGATTTGGTCCTTTCTAACGCAGGCTGGCCTTTAGATTCTTGTTTTCCGGGGTGCATCGCACGTAGCTGGACTGAGGGAGGAAACACATGGGAATAGAGGCTCGCATTTCATGCGGCGTTCGGCTCTTGCTTGTCATGCTGCTTGCTGCTGTTTCTACTCGAGCTCAGTTTACGGGAAACATCCAAGGCACCGTAGTGGATCCGAGCGGCGCCGCGATTGCGCAAGCAAAAGTGGCGCTTGAAAACCTCGGAAACCACATTTCCGCGACAACCACTACAGATGGCGAGGGAGGCTACCGGTTTCTGAGCCTCGCCCCGGGATCCTACAAAATTTCCGTTGAGGCTGCCGGTTTTTCGAGGGCCGAAACGACTATCACGCTTGAGACCAATCAAAACCTTAACGTGCCATTTGCAGTAAAAGTCGGTGCAGCGAGTTCATCCGTGACCGTCACTGCCGAAGCCCCGCTTCTGAACACGGCGGAGACGCGGAATCAATTGACGCTCGAAACCCAGGAGCTGTCGACGTTGCCATTGGCTGGCCGGAACCCATTCTCGCTGGTTAACGTGGCGCCTGGAGTTTCCGGACTGGGACTTTCCGGCGGCGTCGGCGTGTCTTCCGGCACTCCAGGCACTTCAACGGATATTTTCTCGACGGAGACGGCGCTGGACCTCAGTGCCAATGGACAGGGAACGGTCGCCAACATGTGGGTCGTTGACTCGCTGGACATCACCAGCAACATCCGGCAAGGCGTATTGAATCTCGTGCCCAATCCCGACGTAGTTCAGGAGACCAGCATTCAGGTCAATACGTTCTCCGTGGAATATGGCCGTGGAAGCGGTCTCGAAACCACCATGACAACAAAGTCAGGTTCTGACGAATTTCATGGCTTGGCCAGCGACTATTTCACGCGCCAAAGCATGTATGCCAAGTACTCTTTGCCGAACGCTGCCCAGACTTACGCTCCATTTCACGGCAACAATATTTCCGCGACAATCGGCGGCCCAATCATCTCCCATCATCAGTTTTTCTTCTTTTTCGGAATCGAAGCCCTTCGTTCGGCCGTCTCTACGGGGAATCAAGTGCTGACATTTGCCGATCCCGCTTTTGCCTCCTGGGCACAAGCCAACTATCCAAATACGTTTGGTACCAAGCTTTTGACTACCTACGTGCCCACCCATATTGCCGGCACAACTGCTACCAAAACCGCCAACGACATTTTCCCAGGCAGTTGTGGAACATCTAACACAAACGGTTTGCCCTGCTCCACGCCGATGATCGATTCGGGCACTTTTAACGGGACCAATTTCCGCAATGGCACTCAGTACTTCGCCCGCGTGGACAAATATTTCAAGAATGACCGCTTTTACGGCAGTTTCTTCCGCACGCTTTTGGGTTTTGGCGGGCCTGCCGCCATCCAGCAGTTCACGACGTCCAACAATACTTGGGAGCGCGCCTTCCAGGTCAACTGGACTCACACCTTTAGCCCAACACTGTTGAATGAAGCCGTCTTCGCCCAGAATCGCATCGAAGGGAAACTAAACGAAACTGGCGATTTTACTATCCCCACTGTTATTGTCACGGGACAAAACCTGGGATACGGACTTGGCTTCGCCCAAGGCGATTTCATCCAGCATAACTATCACTGGCGCGACGTTTTGACGAATGTTCGCGGCGCTCACGTTCTCAAAGTCGGCTACGATGGCTGGTTTGGAGATGACGTCGAGCCATTCCAGGGCCCATGGTCACATCCTTCGTTTAATTTCGACAACCTGCTGAAGTTGGCGCAAGATGCGCCCTCCCAAGAGCAGGGGGTCATGTACAGTCCCGTAACGGGGCAGCAACAACTTTGGGATTGGAACGCGGCTTCCAAGACCTGGGGCCTGTTTGCGGAGGACACCTGGAAAGCGCGGCGCAACCTGACGTTGACACTGGGTTTCCGGTTCGACGATCAGGGAAACCCCTATTCTCGGTCCGCATCCACGGTTTTTGGCAACTTCTACTTTGGGACGGGTTCAACCTTCCAGCAGCGAGTGGCCAGTGGCATTGCAAAACCGACAAAGAGTGCGCTGCCGGGTTCGCCGAAGGCATATGCTCCACGCGTCGCCGCCGCTTGGGACATCAATGGAAAAGGCGATTGGGTGCTGCGCGGCGGGTTTGGTACGTACTCGAACTGGCTCACGCCCGCCAATATTCAGGAGGAATTCCGCGGCAATCCACCTGGACTTATCATGCCCACTTTTTCCGCTGCGAATACTGATCCGGCGACCCGGCCAGTCTTTGTCCAGGGTACCAGTAGCAAACCGCCCTTTGGTTTCCAGTTTCCGTCTCTGGCTGGCACAACCTTGTGCCCGGTGGCACCTTGTTTGGACGCAAAGGGAGGAATTCCGGGCGCAGGCTTGTTGATTGGGGGAATCGACCCGAACATCGTGTCCCCCACCGCGTATGTTTTTGCGGCTACCCTTGAACATAGACTTGGCAGCCATCTCGTTGCCAGCGTACTTTACAGCGGATCCCACACCGCCAATCTCGTGGGAAATGGCAACCTCGGCGGTCAAGTTTCCTATGGCGTGGACATTAATGCCGTTGCCGGCGATCTGGTTGGAACGCCACCTAATACGCTTCCTGCCCGCCTTAATCCAAGTTTTGGCGTCATCAACTACACCCAGAATGATCGTGTGGCCAACTATAACGGCGTTACCTTTGACCTCCGGGCAAGAGTAAAACGTGGCTTCTTCAATGCCTCGTACACGCGCTCATCCTCCAAAGATGATGCCAGCAGGTTCCCGACGGCCATCAACCCGCACCAATACTACGCACCTTCGCCTTGGGATACTCCCAACCGCTTCTCTGCAAGCTTCAACTACGAGCTGCCCGGGCTGCAGAATGGTATTGGACCAGTAGGGAAGTTGACCGGAGGATGGGGACTGAGTGGGACAAGCATTTACCAGACCGGCTATCCCTTCACCGTCTTCACCGGCGCCAATTTTTGGAACGGCGGCGACTACAATGCGGATGGAGACACCTTTGATTTCCCAGACGTTTCCAGCTACAGCCAGGGAACGTCACGCAGTGCTTACACCACTGGTGTCTTCACGCCGGGGCAGTTCACTGCGCCAACCAGCGTTACCGAGGGCAACGAGAAGGCGGGACAATTCCGTTACCCGGCTTTCGTGCAGACGGACACAACGGTTTACAAGAACACACACATCACCGAGAAACTTAACTTTCAAATGCGGTTCGAGTTCTTCAACTTGTTCAACCATCCTAATTTCCAGAATATCCAGGCCGATTTGAGTGCAGGAAACTTTGGACAAGTAACCAGCCAGACGTTGCCACGCTGGTGGCAGCTCGGAGGCAAGTTGACTTTCTAAGTCCATCGAATAAGAATCGGGCCATCGCCCTCCGGACCATCGCGAGACCAAAGTTCCAGGTTTTGTGAATGCGTTGAAATGGAACGATGCTTGTTATTATCTCGCAAGGGCGTTGAATCAGCATTTGCCCGCTTGAGAAGGCGTAAACGCTTGACGAAACGGCCATGACTTCCTTTACTCGCCGACGTTTTCTGCAGCAAGCCACTACGGCAGGTGCTGCCTGCTCGGCCAACCTCATTTTTGGTCGCTTCTCGTGGGCACAGACACCGGCTTCGGGGGCTAACGCCTCCACCCGTGTCTATCTCGATTCCCGGCGAACTCTTCCTCCTCTCGACCGGAACCTCTTCGGGTCCTTCCTTGAACATCTGGGGCGTGCGATTTACGGTGGCATTTACGAGCCGGGCTCAAAACTATCTGACTCGAACGGTTTTCGCAAAGACGTTCTGGACGAAGTGAAACGCTTGGGCGTTCCCATCATTCGCTATCCGGGCGGCAACTTCGTTTCCGGCTACCACTGGCAGGATGGCGTGGGACCCAAGAAAGGTCGCCCGCGTGTCCTGGAAAAAGCCTGGGATTCCATCGAGACCAATCAATTCGGTACCAACGAATTCATGGCTTGGTGTCGGTTGGCAGGAGCCGCTCCGCTTATGGGCTTAAATCTCGGTACCGGCACTCCCGAGCAAGCAGCAGCTCTGGTTGAATACTGCAACGTCGAAAAAGGAACCCGTTGGAGCGATTTGCGACGCGAGCATGGCATCGCGGAACCGCACCGTGTTCAACACTGGTGCTTGGGCAACGAGATGGACGGCCCTTGGCAAATTGGCCACATGTCCGCCACGGAGTATGGGCTGAAAGCTGCTGATGCGGCACGCCAGATGCGCTATGTAGATCACGGAGTTAAACTCGTCGCTTGCGGATCCAGCGGCCCTTTCATGCCAACCTATTTGGAATGGGACCGGGAAGTGCTGGAACAGTGCTACGACTATGTAGATGGGCTCTCCCTACACCGTTATTTCGGCAACGCTAGAGAGACCAATGGCGACACCGCGAAATACTTAGCCATGAATCTCTCGATGGAGCGCCAAATCGCGGAAACCGCGGCCGTATGTGACTACGTCCAAGGGCGCAAACGCTCAGCCAAAAAACTCTGGCTTTCTTTTGATGAATGGAATGTCTCGTATCGCACGACGAGCGGCGACGCGGTCGACGGCAAGAGGCAGGAATCTCCTCATTTATTGGAAGAAGTCTACAACCTTGAGGACGCTTTGCTTGTCGGTGGCCTCATCAATTCCTTGCTTCGCAATTCCGACCGCGTCAAGGTCGCTTGCCTCGCCCAGTTGGTCAACGTCATTGCCCCAATTGTTACCAATTCAAACGGATTGCTGCGCCAGTCCATTTTCTATCCTTATAGCTGGGCTCTGCAATTCGCTCGCGGCGCCGCTGTCAACCTTCTCGTCGAATCGCCCCAGTATGAAGTTCCTGGGATGGATCACGTGCCCTACGTTGATGTTGCGGCAACCTACAACGCGGAATCGAAAGATTTCTCAGTATTTGTCCTTAATCGCGACCTCTCGAAAGCGAGGGAGCTGGAATTTCTGTGGGAAGGAAGTGCGCCCTCGCGCGTGGTCGAATCGCAAACCCTTACGGGAGATGATTTGAAGGCATTCAATAGCTTCGAGGCTCCCCAGCGAGTGATGCCTCGGCCATTCGAGAAACCTTCCACGTCAGGCATGCGAACGCGATTCGAAGTGCCGCCTCGCTCGTACTCGATAATCCAGTGGTCGTCTTGAACCATTCAGTGTTATCAGAAAACGATTTCGTAAGCCTGCCCCATGCCTTTTCTTTCAGGTCAGTCAACGCTCCTCGTTCACTTCAAACTCTGTTATAGATTGTTGCGTTTTCCCTCTTGGCGGCAGCCCCATACCATGCCATCAACGATGTTGGGCTTGATTTTTGCGTTTGAATAGAATGCAGCCTTGCAGTAACGCCAAGAGCCGTCTGCGAGCTTGATGTATTTGTACAGCGTGAATTTGAGCTGAGCAGCTGAGCCATAAAAATCTCCTGGCTGGCTAATACTCGGTGCCGGAGATTTCTTAGGATTTGAATCTCGGAAGGCTCTAACCCACTGAATCTAAAAAAATGGCGGAGAGGGTGGGATTCGA